>Ga0214472_10003696_pt1 | contig 16168 bp, 13 predicted proteins | sample RVTome_6_FD_207662 | JGI IMG/M metagenome (GOLD analysis project Ga0214472, IMG submission 207662) | Soil microbial communities from uranium-contaminated site in the Upper Colorado River Basin, Wyoming, United States - RVT140D175 | ecosystem: Environmental > Terrestrial > Soil > Contaminated >... | reverse complement strand
TCCCGAGCCAGGAACTGGCGTGAGCAGGGTGCGGACGCCATACACGTCGTCGATCTCGACGCCGCCGCCCGCGGCGACTACCGCAACCGCGACCTGATCGACAGGCTGATCGCTGCCGTCGACGGGCCGGTCCAGGTCGCCGGCGGGATCCGATCCCATGTGGAGGCGGCACGGCTCATCGATGCGGGCGCCTGGCGGGTGGTGATGGGTACCGCTGCCATCGAGGACCAGAACATGGTGTGGGATCTGTGCCGAGACCATCCCGACAAAATCGTGGTCTCCCTCGACGTCCGTCCCAACGAGGAGATCGCCACCCGGGGATGGACGAAGAACTCCGGCAGGTTCCTCGAAGAGGTTCTGTTGGAGATGAGCTCGGCGGGAGCCGTGTCCTTCCTGATCGCCGAAGCCGGCCGTGACGCCCTCATCGAACCACCCGACAAGAAGATCCTCGCCGAAGCTCTCCGCATTGTCGACGAACCGGTCATCGCCTCGGGAGGTGTGCGGCATCTGGAGGATCTGCAGGAGTTGATCTCGATCGAGGAGGGCGGTCGGAGGCTGGGCGGCGTTGTCGTCGGACGCGAAGTGACTCATGGCCGTTTCACGCTGACGGAGGCGAAAGCGGTGATCGACGCCGGGCCGATCCAGAAGGCCGCAGAGCCCGCCACCAAACCCGTCGTCGAGCCGGGTCCGTCCCCCGCCCAGGCGAGCCAGATCGAGCGGTACCGGCAGGTGGCTGCGGAGCTCGAGAAGGGTGCGTCGCACGCCCGCACGGCGGCCAAGCGCATCAAGGAAGGCAACCAGCCGCGCGATGCCGCCCATGGATTCGCCGTTCTCGGTCATCTGGTCCGGGCGGAGGAGATCCTCGACGAGATAGCCGCCGAGCACGCCGACCGCGTCGAGTCCTAGACCACCAGGTCAGCCGAGCTTCCCCGCCACGAAGTCGTTCCAGGTGACACCTGTGTCGTCCCGGTTGACCGTCAGGTTCCCACCGGCCCGGAAGGCGGCGCCGACCAGTCCCGGCACGTTGATTCCGATCACCCGGCGCTTCAGTCCGCGGGCGGCGGCCACCGACCGCGCCAGATCCTTCACGTCGTAGATGGTCGGCCCGCCCAGATCCGGGAGCCTGCCCGCCGGGTCCCCTTCGGCCACGTCGACGAGCCTTCGGGCGGCCACGGCGGAATCGAGCACCTGGAAGCGGGTGTCGTTGGGGACGGTCACGATCGGCGGCCGTGTCAGCTTTCCGAGCACCAACCACAACAGCTCGTGGAACTGTGTGTAGCGCTGGATGGTCACAGGGCATCGAGATCCCGCGAGCACTCCCTCCGCCGCGGTCTTCGACCGGTAGTAGCCGAGCGGGATCACGTCCGAGCCGACGATGCCCGGATAGACCAGGTGTGGGCGGCCGTTGGCGGCCGCCGTCGTCGCGACGTTGGTGGTGCCGGCGAGGTCGGTCGACCTGTGACGACGTAGATCCGAGGCGCAGTGGATGACGGCCTGAACGCCTGCCACGGCATCGCCCAGACCCTCACCGGTCGCCACGTCCCCCCGAACCCACCCATCCCCCCGACGCTCCACACGGCTGAGCCGGCGCACCGTGTGGCCACGCTCGCCGGCCAGGCGTGCGACCTCGCGTCCCAGCACACCCGATGCGCCGGTGACCAGAAGCTCCATCAGCCGGAATGTACCGGTACATTCGGGTCATCCGCCCAGACCGGAGAATCCCCATGACCCGCCGCACCGTCCACCGCACCTGCCCCCTGTGTGAGGCGACCTGCGGACTGGCGATCACCCTGCAAGACGATGCGGTGAAAGTCATCCGTGGCGACCGGGACAACCCGTTTTCCCGGGGCTTCATATGCCCCAAGGGCTCGACACTCGGCCGTCTCCACGACGATCCGGACCGGATCCGCACCCCACTGATCAGGCGGGACGGCGAGTTCGTGGAAGCGACGTGGTCGGAGGCCCTGGCGGAGATCGACCGTCGTCTCTCCCCCATCCTCGCCGAGCACGGCCGTGACGCCGCCGCCCTCTACATCGGCAACCCGAACGCCCACGGCTTCCAGAACAACCTGGCGATCCGGCCGTTCGCCAAGGCTCTCGGCACCAAGAACATCTACTCGGCGTCCACCGTGGACCAGATGCCCAAGCACGTCTCCTCCGGCCACATGTTCGGACATCCCGGCACCATCCCCGTTCCCGACATCGACCGGACCCACCATCTGCTGCTGCTCGGGGCCAACCCGCTCGAGTCGAATGGCAGCCTTGCCACCGCACCCGACTGGCAGGGACGACTCGAGGCGTTGCGCGCACGCGGCGGACGGCTGGTGGTTGTCGACCCGCGCCGCACGAAGACGGCGGCGATGGCGGATGAGCACCTCGCCATCCGCCCGGGAAGCGACGCCGCCTGGCTGTTGTCGCTGCTCTGGGTCCTGTTCGACGAGGATCTGATCACCCGGGAGATGGTTCCCGTCAATGGCCTGGACGAGGTGCGCCGTGCCACGTCAGGCTTCGACCCTGAGACGACGGCCGGCTTCACGGGCATCGACGCGGAGACCACCCGCCGGGCGGCACGCGACCTCGCCGCCGCTCCCAGCGCATGCGTGTACGGCCGCATCGGCACGCACACGGTCGAGTTCGGGACCCTCGCCTCGTGGGGCGTCGACGTGTTGAACGTCGTCACCGGCAACCTCGACCGACCGGGGGGTGCGATGTTCCCGCTCGGACTCCACCAGCCCGCCAACCGTCGGAGCCGTCCGTTCCGCCAGGGTCGTTTCCGTAGTCGTGTCCGTGAGCTTCCGGAGACGTTGGGAGAACTGCCCGTGGCCACCCTCGCCGACGAGATCCTCACCGAAGGGCCGGGGCAGGTGCGGGCCCTCTTCACGATCGCCGGCAACCCCGCACTCACCACGCCGGACGCCGATCGGCTGAACGCCGCCCTCGCCGGACTGGAACTGATGGTGTCGGTGGACATCTACCTCAACGAGACGACCAGACACGCGGATGTCATCCTCCCCGGGAGATCCGCCCTGGAGAAGTCGCACTACGACCTCGCCTTCACAACCCTGTCGTTGCGCGACTACGCCATGTACTCGCCTCCGGTCTTCGATCACGACGGCCTGTCCGAGTTCGAAGCGATCGTCGCCCTCACCGGGATCGCGGCGGGGATGGGTCCCGACGCCGACCCCGCGTTTCTCGCCGAAGCGGCGCTCGTCTCACAGGTGCAGTCGGCGGTGGCCGACGTCGCCTCCCCCATCCACGGCAGGGAGGCCGACGAGATCCTCAAGGAGCTGGCGGTCTGGCCGATCCCGGAGCGCTTCCTCGACCTGATGATCAGGACCGGATGCAAGGGGGACGGCTTCGGTGCGGACCCGGACGGAATGACTCTCGAGCGTTTGGCGGCGGCACCGCACGGGATCGACTTCGGACCTCTGCGATCCCGATTCGACGACGCCATCAGCACCGCCTCGGGCCGCGTCGAGCTCGCTCCGGAGCCCTTCCTGGCCGACCTGCCCCGTCTGGCGGAGGCAGTCCGGAACCACCGGGCCGGCGGGATGGTCCTGGTGGGGAGGCGCGAGCTGCGCTCGAACAACTCGTGGCTCCACAACGTCGAAGTTCTCGTGCGCGGAAAACGGCGGTGCACTCTCCATCTGCATCCCGAAGACGCGGAGCGTCTCGGTGTGACCGACGGTGGTCCGGTCCTCGTGAGGTCGAACGCCGGGCAGGTGACGGCGACGGCCGAGGTCACCGACACGGTGATGAGAGGCGTCGTCAGCCTTCCCTATGGCTGGGGTCACGACGCCCCCGGCACCCGCCTCTCCGTCGCCTCCGAGCGGCCCGGCGTCAACACCAACGTGCTCACCGATCGGATCCCGATCGACCCGCTCTCGGGAAACGCGGTCCTCAACGGCATCCCGGTGGAGGTGGGGGTCTCCGGCCGACCGTGAGAATCGATGTCGTCGCCGTCGGATAACGTGACTCCCATGGTCAAGCCCGACACCACCGGATTCGACACGCTCTCGATCCACGCCGGCGCCCGCCCGGATCCGACGACGGGCGCCAGGACGACGCCGATCTACCACTCCGCCTCGTTCGTGTTCGAGGACACGGCTCATGCCGCTTCGCTGTTCAACCTCGAGGTGCCGGGCCACATCTACAGCCGGATCTCGAATCCGACCGTCTCGGTGTTCGAACAACGGATCGCCGCCTTGGAGGGTGGGGTCGCCGCGGTGGCGACGGCGTCGGGGCAAGCCTCGCTCCACATCGCGATCGCCACGCTCACGGGTCAGGGCGGGCACATCGTCTGCTCGGCGGCGGTTTACGGCGGCACCGTCAACCTGCTCGTCAACACCCTGCCGCGGTTCGGCATCACGACCACCTTCGTCGACCCGAAGGATCACGCCGCGTTCGCCGCAGCCATCACCGACGACACCCGGCTGGTGATCGGCGAAACCATCGGCAACCCGGTGATGAACGTCCTCGACCTGTCTGCCGTCGCCGACATCGCCCATCGGGCAGGAGTGCCCCTCCTGATCGACAACACGTTCGCCTCGCCCTATCTGTGCAGGCCGATCGAATGGGGAGCGGATCTCGTCTACCACTCGGCCACAAAGTTCATCGGTGGGCACGGCGTAGTGATCGGCGGGGTCCTCGTGGACGGCGGGACGTTCGACTGGGAAGGCGCCGGTCGGTTCACCACGCTGACAGAGCCGTACGAGGGATATCACGGGATCGACTTCGTCGACGAGTTCGGACCGGCGGCATTCGCCGCCCGCGCCAGGGCGGAGGGACTCCGCGACTTTGGCGCCTCGATGAGTCCCGACACCGCGTTCCATCTCATCCAGGGGTGCGAGACGCTGCCCGTGCGGATGCAACGGCACGTGTCGAATGCGGTCCGCATCGCCGAGTACCTGGAGAGCCACGAGATGGTCCGGTGGGTCGCCTACCCCGGACTGGAGAGCCATCCCGACCACGCTCTCGCCGCCAAGTTGCTGCCCAAGGGGGCGGGGGCGGTGCTGGCATTCGGGATCGAGGGCGGACGCGATGCCGGCGCCCGGTTCATCGAGTCGGTCCAAGTGTTCAGTCATCTCGCCAACATCGGTGACCTGCGATCACTCGTCATCCACCCCGGTTCGACCACGCATCAACAGATGACGGCCGAGCAGCTGGCGAACGCCGGGATCGGCGAGGATCTCATCAGGGTGTCGGTCGGATTGGAGGATCCGGACGACCTGATCGCCGATCTCGGACACGCGTTGCGGGCCGCAGGAAAGGTTTGAGCGTGGACGTGGCGGTCGATGGACACCGGGTGTTCGTCCACACCGGGGGAGCGGACCCCGACTGCTCCGGTGGGGCGGTGATGCTCGTTCACGGCGCCGGCAACGACCACAGCATCTGGCGGTTTCTGACCAGGCGGCTCGCCGGCGCCGGCTATCCGGTCATCGCCGTCGACCTGCCCGCTCACGGCAAGAGCGCAGGACCCGCCATCGAGTCGATCGACGCGCTGGCGACGTGGTGCTTCGCCGTCGCCGATGCGGTCGGCGCACCGGAGGTGACCGTGATCGGACACTCGATGGGGTCGTTGGTCGCCCTGCAGATGGCGGCGTCGGCTCCGACCAGGGTGCGGGGGCTCGCCCTCTATGCCACCACCGAACGCATGGCCGTGCACCCCGGGCTGCAGGACGCGGCCGATCGCGGCGATCGTCTCGCCGCCGATCTGATCGTGGGGTGGACCCACACCGGACGCTCCCGCTTCGGCCATCACACGTCGGCGGGGGTGTGGATGGCAGGTGCGAATCGACGCCTCCTCGAGCAGAATGCCGGCTCCCTGGCGATCGATCTCGCCGCCTGCTCGGCGTGGGAGGGATCCGGCGTGGTCTCCGAGGTGAAAGCCCCGGCACTTCTGGTGCTCAGCGAGCATGATCGGATGGTGCCGGCGCGTCTCGGCCTGGCGATGGACCTTGCGGACAGGGAAGTGGTCATCGTCCCGGGCGGCTCGCATGCCTCGCTCTACGACCACCCGGAGACGGCGACGAGGCCCGTCATCGAGTGGCTGGAGCGGCTCTGGTCCGGCGCCCACGAGCGCGATTGACCGTCACCACCGTGGATGTCACACTCGCATTGCGCTCATCCAGAGCGGCGGAGGGACAGGCCCGACGATGCCGCGGCAACCGTGACACGGTGCCAATGCCTGATCGATGAGACCGACGGCGGAGACCCGCCCGAGGCCGTAGGGGCGCCGAAGGAGTTGAGGTTTTCCGATGTCGAACACGAGGGATCCCGGTCGGTCCGTCGGGGAGGTGACCACCCGGCGCCACACGTTGTCGGGCCCGTTCACAACCCAGAGCGGCGAGACGCTCGAGGAAGTCACCCTCGCCTACGAGCTGTACGGCGACATCAGCGAAGCCCGCGACAACGTCATCGTCGTCTTCCACGCCATCACCGGCAGCCAGCATGCGGCCGGCATCAATCGTGACATCGAAGGGATCGACGGTCGCTGGACCGAGGAGGTCCACCGCGGCTGGTGGGACGGCTTCATCGGCCCAGGGCGAGCAATGGACACTGATCGCTACGCCGTGCTGTGCGTCAACTACCTCGGGGGGTGTTACGGCTCAACCGGCCCGTCGTCGGTGAACCCGGCGACCGGGAAGCGGTACGGATCGATGTTCCCCCGGGTCACGCTGACCGACATCGTCGACTCACAGGTTCGACTCCTCGACGAGTTAGGGATCGAAAAAGTCCACGCTGTGATCGGCGGGTCGGTGGGCGGGATGATGGCGTCGACGTTCGCCGTCCGGTACCCCGAACGGGTCGATGTCGTGATTCCGATCGCCTCGGGGCTGCACACGACCACGCTCCACGCACTGCTCAACTTTGAGCAGATGATGGCGATCCTGCGGGACCCGAACTTCGCCGGCGGCGACTACTACGACGGTCCCCATCCCGACGTGGGCCTTTCGATCGCCCGAGCCATCGGCCACAAGATGTTCGTGTCGCTGTCTGCCCTGTCGGAGCGGGCGAAGGTCGAGGTCGTCCAGAACGTCGACCTGGGCGGGTATGAGATCACCAGTCCGCTCGAGTCGTACATGCTGCATCACTCCGAGAAGTTCGTGGATCGGTTCGACGCCAACACCTATCTCATCGTGATGAGGATCTGGCAGCACTTCGATCTGGTGAAGGAGGTGGGGGGTGCTTCGATGGCGGAGGTGCTGTCCCGGTGCACGCGGCAGCGTTGGCAGATCTTCACCGTGGACTCGGATGTGTGCTTCTACCCGGAGGAGCAGACGGAGATGTACAACACGCTGCAGGCGGCCGGGGTGCCCGTCCGGCGGTTCACGCTGCACTCGGACAAGGGCCACGACTCGTTCCTCACCGAGCCGCACCTCTACGAGGCGCTCATCCAGGACGTCCTCGGCGGGTGGCACGACCTCACCGTCCGCGACCTCGGCAGCCTGTAGCGAGTCCTCGCGTACCCAGGGTTAGATCGGACGTATGCGTCCGATCCAGCCCGCGGAAGCGGTGTCGGGCGGTAGATGTCACACCCATGCTGCAGGGTGCCGTTCATGACGAAAGACGACATCGCCCGAGCGTTCGCGGCGTCACACGGTGGCGTGGTCCCGGCGCCACTACTGAAGCAATTGGGGTTCACCTCCAGTCAGATCCGGACCAGAGTTCGCCGTCACGGATGGAGATCGATTGGTCGGGGGGCGTATCGGCTCTTCCCCGCTCGAGACAACCGTGACCATCTCTTGACTGCGGTGGCGGTATTGGAACGAGCGGTGGTCTCACACGAGTCCGCCGCGGAGATCCACGGCTTCACGCGTCTCCCGAAGGGCTTGTCCGTGGTGACGGTCCACTCGCGCACGACACACGAATTCCGATTCGAGGAGGTGCTCGCTCACCGCTCCCACGATCTCGATGAGTCGCACATCGGCTTGGTCGGAAGCATCCCGGTGACAACCATGGAGCGGACCGTCGTCGACATCGCCGCAGGTCGGCATCCGAAACACGTGGGGGCGATCGTCGACGATCTCGTCAGCCGAGGCGTGTTGGACTTCGCCGTGATGGCGGATATCGCCCAGTCCGTGGCGCGTAAGGGCAAGCCAGGGACCGTGACGATGCGAACCGTGATCGAGGAGCGGGGAGGAGCGATGCGTTCGCAGTCCGAGTTCGAGCGTCGAGCCCGGGAACTCATCGAGGCTGCCGGTCTCCCGACACCCGTTCATGAATACCCGATTCCATGGGCGCCGGAGCGTCGCTTCGATGACGCATATCCCGATGAGCTGCTCGCCATCGAATGGGATTCGCGGCGGTATCACGGCCAGTTGGCGGCGTTCGAGGCCGACCGCATCCGCGATCGCGCCGCCGCCGTGAACGGGTGGCGGGTGATTCGGTTCACATGGTCCGACGTGGAGAAGCGGCCGCTCGAAGTCGTGGAAACGATCCAGCACCTTCTCGACCGAGCCGCCTGACCGGCTCTTCCGCGGGCCGGATTGGACGTATGCGTCCGATCTAACCCTGGGTACGCGAGGACGGGGCGCGGCCGGGGCCGGGGGGGCCGGCGAAGACTTGGGCGCGGGTCATCCACGCCTCCGCCACCGGCCCTCGGACCTGCAGGGCGGTGTCCGTGAGGTGGCGTCGTTGGGCGACGACCAGGCAGAAGTCCTCGACAGGCCCTGTCACCGAGCTCACCGACCCCTCGTTCCACGTCCGCGCCTCGCCGCCCGGGCCGGTCAGCTCCACTCGCACCCGCTCCTCGGGGACCTCGAGTCCACGGTTCTGGAACGAGAACCGGAACGTCTTCACGCCCAGCTCGGCAACGTGGAAGAGCCTGACGGTCGGCTCCCGCACCACTCCCAGCGCATCGGCCACGTCCACTCCGTGCGCCCAGGTCTCCATCAGCCGGGCGACGGCGGACGACCGGGTCTTCATCGGCGGTCCGTACCAGGGGATGCGCTCCTCCGGATCGAGCTCACGAAGGGCGGCGATGAGTGCCGTCCGCTCCTTCCGCAGCCACGCCACCACCTGATCGGCGGTCTTCGCCCGACCCTCCGCGAACTGCCGTTCCATCATGGCGTCGCCCCCGTCGGCGAAGTCCTCGGCCAGCTCCGCCATGAACCCTTCGGGGTCGGTGGCGGCGAGCCTGGCTTTCACGTCGAACCCGGCGAGGTGGGAGAGCTGATCGCGCACCGTCCACGGTTGGGACGGCGTGACCCGGTCGATCCCCTCCCGGCCCTCACCGAGTCCCTCGACGATGCCGAGCAACGATTCGGTCTCAGCGGCGAGATCGTCGAGGATCGGATCGCCGTTCCAACCCGGATGGCTCAACGGTCGCCTCCGATCTCGATGCCGGTCATCTTCTCCAGTGCCTTGACCATCGCATGGTTGCCTTCCGAGCCGAGCCCCTGCTCTTGGAGCGTGCGGTACAGGTTGAACGCCAACGAGGTGCCGAACGCCGGTACGCCGAGTTCGTCCGCCGCCTCCAGCACCAGTCGGAGATCCTTCTGTTGGAGGTCGATCGTGAACCCGGGGCGCCAGTCCCTCGCCACCATCTGGGGGCCGCGGTTGGCGAGCATCCACGAACCTGCCGCTCCTCCCGTCACCGCCCGCAGGGTGGCGTCGAGATCGAGTCCGGCAGCCTGGGCGAACAGGAGCGACTCGGAGACGGCCAACTGGTTGATGACGACCAGCATCTGATTCACGAGCTTCACGAGCTGCCCGGCGCCCACCGCCCCGACATGTGTGACGGTCTTGCCCATCGCCTCGAAGTAGGGCATGGCGCGGGCAACGTCGTCGTCCGACCCTCCGACCATGATCGAGAGCGTCCCGTTGGCCGCGCCCTCCGATCCGCCCGAAACCGGCGCATCCACCCACGATCCGCCGACTTCCTCGACGGCGGCCGCCAGCCGGCGGGTCACGCTCGGGCTGATGGTGCTGTGATCGACGACGAGTGCGCCCGCTCGAAGTCCCGCCAGGACGCCGTCGTCTCCCCGCACGACAGCGTCCACGTCGGGGCTGTCCGAGACGCAGATCAACACCGTGTCGCACGCCGTCGCCACGTCGCGAGGCGTGTCGGCGACCACCGCACCGTCGATCGCTTCGGCCTTCGACCGTGTCCTGTTCCACACCACGACTTCGAATCCGGCAGCGACGAGGTTGCGGGACATGCCGCCCCCCATGATCCCGATGCCGATGAACCCGACTCTGCTCACGACTCCTCCTCCCGGATGACGACGAGCGCCGCATCCGCCTCGACCTGATCGCCGATGGCGGCCTTCACCGACTCGACTGTGCCGGAGACGGGAGCGCGCAGCGTGTGCTCCATCTTCATCGCCTCCATCACGAGCATGCCCTGGCCTTCCCTCACCCTGTCGCCTTCGCTCACGAGCACTTCCAGCACTTTGCCAGGCATCGGGGCATGGAGCGATCCGGCTTCGTGAGCCGCCGTCACCGAAGGGAAGCGGTCCCGCTCGGTGAGGCGGACGTGACCGCCGGGTCCGTCGACATCGAAGACCGCCCCGTCGGCGTGCACCCGGTAGCTCCTGCGACGTCCTTCCATCTCGATGGTGACGAGCCCTTCTGTGATCGAGTGGTCGAAGGCGATCGGTTCGCCGGCACCGAAGATCACGGTGGCGCCCGACACATCGAATCGGTACCCGACGGAGATCTCGCCGACCGGACCGTCGAAGGTGACGACTTGCGGATCGGTGGGGTTGTTGCGCCAGCCGGAGGGGAGCGTACGGAGGACCGGGGCGGCCGACCGCCTGCGGGCGTGCCCATCGAGGGCGGCGGCGAGGGCGGCCGCCGCGATGTCCTCGGCGGACGGGAGCGGGGCTCCGAGCTCGGCCGGCTGGTGACGCTCGAGGAACCCGGTGTCGGTGTCACCGGCCAGGAATTCGGGATGGCGGAGGATCCTGACCAGCAGATCCCGGTTGGTGATCGAACCGTGGATGGCCGCCTCCTGGAGCGTTCGGGCGAGGGCCATCGCCGCCTCACGCCGGCTGGGGGCATGGCAGATCACCTTGGCGAGCATCGGGTCATAGTGGACCGAGATCTCGGAGCCGGACTCGACGCCGCTCTCCACCCGGATGCCCGGCCCGGGAGCCACGGCAAACCGCGAAAGCCGTCCCGCCGCCGGGAGAAACCCGTTCATGGCGTCTTCGGCGTAGAGCCGCACTTCGATCGCATGACCTTCGAGCTTGGGGGACAGAGCCTCGGGAGGCAGTGCCTCGCCCATGGCCACGAGCAGTTGGAGGCGCACGAGGTCGAGCCCGGTGATCTCTTCGGTGACCGGATGTTCCACCTGCAGCCGGGTGTTCATCTCGAGGAAGAAGAACTCGTCCCCGGACAGGAGGAACTCGACGGTGCCGGCACCCACGTAGTCGACCGCCTTGGCGGCGGCGACGGCGGCCTCTCCCATCTCGGCTCGCAGCTCCGGACCCACGACCGGTGAAGGAGCCTCTTCGACGATCTTCTGATGACGGCGCTGGATCGAGCATTCTCGCTCGTGCATCGAGACCAGATTCCCGTGGGTGTCGCCGAAGACCTGGATCTCGACGTGACGAGGCGAGATCAGATACTTCTCGAGGAACACCGTCCCATCGCCGAAGGCGGATGTGGCCTCCCGCTCCGCCCTTCTGACGGACTCGACCAACTCGCCGGCGCTCCGGACGATCCGCATCCCCTTTCCACCTCCGCCCGCCGAGGCCTTCACGAGCACGGGGTAGCCGATAGCGGCGGCGGCGGCCATGGCTTCGTCGTCGGCCATCCCGGTGAGGTCGACCGATGGCAGCGTCGGCACCCCTGCGCCGATCATCAGCTTCTTGGATCCGAGCTTGGACCCCATCCGGGCGATGGCGTCCGGCGACGGACCGACCCAGACGAACCCGGCCTCGATGACGGCGGCGGCGAAGCCGCCATTCTCTGCGAGAAACCCGTAACCGGGGTGGATGGCGGTCGCCCCGCTTCGACGAGCGGCGTCGATGATCAGCTCGACTCGGAGGTACGAGTCGGCGGCGGTCGACCCGCCGAGGGCGATCGCCTCGTCGGCTTCCGTCACGAACGGAGCGTGTCTGTCCGGATTCGAGAAGACGGCGACGGTGCGGATTCCCATCGCCCGGCAAGTCCGAAAGACTCGCCGCGCGATCTCACCCCGGTTGGCGACGAGAACGGACTCGATCATCGGTGGGGGAAGCTACCACCCGGGGTGACGACCGGTCAGATCCCCTTGGGCTTGAGATACCGTTCGGCTAGGGATGCGGCGAAGTCGATGGCGAGCGCCAGCAGCGCCACCAGCGATGCGCCGACGAAGATGGCGGTGTTGCGCTGCAGTTTGAGGCCGGAGTTGATCGTCTCACCGAGCCCTCCGGCGCCTATGAGGAACACGAGGGCAGCCATGCCGACGTTGATGACCAGGGCCGTGCGCACCCCGGCCAGGATCACCGGAACCGCCAGCGGAAGCTCGATGCGGCGCAGGACCTGCCGCTTCGACATTCCCATGCCGCGGGCCGCCTCGATTGTTGGCTTGTCCACCTGGTCCAGCCCCACCATCGTGTTGCGAAGGACCGGGATGATGGCGAACACGGTGAGCGCGATGATCGCCGTGATCGTCCCCCGTCCCATGATCGTGAAGAAGATGATGATGAGGCCGTAGGCAGGGATCGCCTGCCCGGAGTTGGCGAATCCTACGACGGTGGGGGCGTACTTCCGGAACTGTTCCCGGGTGAGCACGATGCCGAGCGGGATCGCCGTGGAGACCACCAGCAGGGTCGACCAGAACGTCACGTTGATGTGCGATCGGAACTGTCCCAGCAGCTTGTCGGTGGAGAGGATGTCCGCGGTGGTGGCGTCGAATTCGCTGTACAGATACACCGCGCCGACGACCAGCAGCAGAAACACGAACATCGCCGGAGGGATGACGAGCTGGATCCGGTCACGGATCGCCTGGATCTCGGCGTCGGTCTGCTCGACGACCGTCTTGACGGTGGGGGCGGTGGCGATGGTCATCGTCTCGCCGCCGCTTGCCGATCACGCTCCACCCGCTGAAGCTCCTGGAGGAACTCGGTGAGAAGCTCGATGCGCACACCGCCCATGTACCTGCCTTGCGGATCGACACACGCTGCGCATCCGGTCACCGAGAGGAGCATCTTCTCGAGAGCATCGCGGAGTGTGTCCTCGGGCTCGACGGTGACCCTCACGCCCTGTCCGGCCTGGTCCAGGCTCTCGGCGCGGTCGAGGGCGACTCGGTCCAGCCATCGGGCCGGCTTGCCGTCCTTGTCGAGCATCAGCGCCCATCCGTCGACGGACTTGTCGATGGCGGCTAGGACCGCGTCGCGGGACACCGGGGCGGTGATGGTCGGTACGTCGCTCAACTCCAGGTCCCGGATTCGTTTCAGATTGAGACCCTTGAGGATCGCCCCGGATCCGAGGAAGTCTTCGACGAAGGCGTTGGCCGGATGGGCGAGGATCGCCTCCGGCGTGTCGTACTGGGCGATGCGCGACTGGTCGCGGAGGATGGCGATGCGGTCTCCCATCTTGATGGCCTCGTCGATGTCGTGGGTGACGAAGACGATTGTCTTCCGGAGCTCCTGCTGCAGTCGGAGGAACTCGTTCTGGAGCCGGTCCCGGGTGATCGGGTCGATGGCTCCGAACGGCTCGTCCATCAGGAGGACTTCCGGGTCGGCTCCGAGGGCGCGGGCGACGCCGACCCGCTGGGCCTGCCCGCCCGACAGCTCCTTCGGATATCGGGTGCGATAGATCCTGGGATCCATCGACACCATCTCGAGCAGCTCGTCGACTCTGGCGTCGATCCTGGCCGAATCCCATCCGAGCAGCCGCGGGACCGTGCCGATGTTCTCGGCGATGGTGCGATGGGGGAATAGACCGATCTGCTGGATGACATAGCCGATCCGGCGGCGCAACTGGTCGGCGTTGACGGTCGTGACGTCTTCGCCGTCGAAGATGATCCGACCTCCGCTCGGCTCGATCATGCGGTTGATGAGCCGGAGGGTCGTGCTCTTTCCACACCCGGACGGTCCTACGAGCACGAGGATCTCGCCTTTGGGGATTGCGAGGTCGAGTGCGGCGACCGCAGGTTCGTCGGTGCCCGGATAGACCTTGGTGACGTTCTCGAGTCGGATGAATGCTTCGTCTGTCATCTGATCTGGCTCCTTCGGGCTCAACGGAGACCGGGCGAGGTCGTGTACTTGCGGATCAGCCCGAAGATCCCGTCGAAGATCAGGGCGAGGAAGATGATGAAGAGGGTCCCGGTCCAGATCTTCTCGGCGGCGAGACGGAACCCCCAGTTGGTCAGCCCGTCCTTGATGAAGTCACCGAGCCCGCCTCCGGCGATGAGCGTGGCGATGGCGGCGATTCCGGCGGTCAGAAGTGCGGCGACCCTGACCCCGGTGATGATCACGGGCCACGCCAGCGGCAGTTGGATCTTCCACAGCCGGTCCCTGCTCGTGAGGCCCATGCCCCGGGCGGATTCGAGAACTGCGGGGCTCACCTCGGCGAGACCCGTGACCGTGTTGCGAAGGATGGGAAGCAGGGCGTACATGAACAACGCGATGAAGGCCGACCAGAAGCCGAGGCCCACGATCGGGATGAAGATCGTGAAGAGTGCGAGGGAGGGCAACGTGATGAAGACTGACGCGAGACCCAGGGCGACTTCCTTCTGGACCGGCTTGTCCTGCACCCACACCCCGACGCCGACGCCGACGATCGTGGCGGCCACCATCACCGTGACGATGTAGATGGCGTGCTCGATGGTGAGTTCGAGCACGTCGTCGAAGTTGCTCGTGATGTAGTCGAAGAGGCTGACTGCGCCTTCCATGTGCTCCCTTCCGAAACCGGGTGGGGCCCGCCGGGGCCGGCCCCCACCCGGTGGTTGGTGGTCAGCCCTGGATCAGGCCCTGGTCGATCAGGTACTGGCGGGCGACGTCGGACGGATCCTCGGCGTCCTCGTTGACCTGACGGTTGAGCTCTTGCATCAGGTCGTTGTCGAGGGGAGCGAGGATGGCATCGGCGATGGCGTCGAATGCCTCCGGTGCCTCCTGATACTTCTCGTCACGGATCCCCATCGAGACGTTGTACAGGATCATCACGCCGGGGTCTTCGACCACGGTGAGACCGAGGGCGGGGATGCGCCCGTCGGTGGTGAAGATCTCACCGAAGTCGCAGTTGTTGGCTGCGGTCTCGGTGTAGATCACACCCGTGTCGAGGATCTCGATCTGTGACTGGGGCACCTCGTAGCCGGTCGCTTCGTTGAAGAGAACGAGACCGTCGGGACGGCTCGGGAACTCGGACTCGAGACACAGAGTGGCGTCGGGGTTTTCTGCCAGGTGGTCGGCCATCGACTGCATGTCATAGGCGCCGCCGTTGGCGTCGGTCAGTTCGGGGCTGGAGGCGAACCCGTAAGTGTCGTTGAACGGGGACCGGCTGAGCCACTGGATGTCGTTCTCGGCGAGGTCCCGGTCGCGGACGATCGACGTCAGCGTCTCGGGATCGTTGGGGATCTCCTCTTCGATGCCGAGATGAACCGAGTAGCCGGTTCCGTTGTACTCCATGTACGTGTCGATCTCGCCGGCGAGCAGCGCCTCACGGGCGACGTTCGTTCCGCCGAGGTTGACGCGATCTTGGACGGTGGCGCCGAGCGCCTCGAAGACGTTGACCATGATCTGGCCGAGTACGAGTTGTTCTGTGAAGTCCTTGGAGCCGACGGCGATCTCGATGCCCTCGAGGCTGACGTCGGCGAGTGGCCCGGCACCGCCGGCTCCGCCGTCGCCGTCACCTGCCCCGTCGCCTCCACAGGCGGCGAGAACGAGGGCGAGCACTCCCAGCAGCACCGTGAATCGGCGCAGTGCGTCGGGTTTCATATCAATACCTTCCTCCGAATGGTGGATGAGGCGCGACCGACCGGAGAAGTCGGTGCGACCTGGGTTCGACCTTAACAACCGGTCATCGAAGGCCGTCAAATCGTCCCACGATGCGGAACGACGCGACGTCGTATTTCACATGCGGAAAACGCCGAACTCGGCGGTTCCTTTCACCTCTCCGGAATGGGCTGCGGAGAGCGCGATTCCGAGTACAGAGCGTGACTGCCGGGGATCGAAGAGCCCGTCGTCCCTCACTCTCCCGGTGGAGTGATACGCCTGTTCCTCGTATTCGATCT
>Ga0214472_10003695_pt1 | contig 16170 bp, 14 predicted proteins | sample RVTome_6_FD_207662 | JGI IMG/M metagenome (GOLD analysis project Ga0214472, IMG submission 207662) | Soil microbial communities from uranium-contaminated site in the Upper Colorado River Basin, Wyoming, United States - RVT140D175 | ecosystem: Environmental > Terrestrial > Soil > Contaminated >... | reverse complement strand
CTCAGCTCCCCGTGCTCGTCTCCTACGGCGCACACGAACTTGGTGCCGCCGGCTTCGAGTCCCGCGAGATTCATGACGTTCACGATACTCTCTGCCGATCCTATGAAGAAAGCGAACGTGGCGCTCATCGGCTACAAGTTCATGGGCCGTGCTCACAGCAACGCCTATCGGCAGGTGGTCCCCTTCATGTCGCCTTCGCTCGAGCCCCGCATGAAGGTGCTCTGCGGTCGCGACGCGGCGGCCGTCGGCCGAGCCGCCGGCGAGCTGGGCTGGGAGGAGACGGCCACCGACTGGCGCGAGGTGGTGGAGCGGCCTGACATCGACCTGGTCGACGTCAGCACGCCGGGTGACAGCCACGCCGAGATCGCCATCGCCGCGGCGCGGGCGGGCAAGGCGGTGCTGTGCGAGAAGCCGCTGGCCAACAACCTGGCCGATGCCGAAGCCATGCTCGCCGCGGTCGAGGAGGCGGGTGTGGTGCACATGGTCTGTCACAACTACCGCCGGGCTCCGGCCGTGATGCTGGCCAAGCGCATGCTCGACGATGGGTTGTTGGGAGAGATCCGCCACTACCGCGGCACCTACCTGCAGGACTGGGTCGGCAATCCGGAGATGCCGCTCCTGTGGCGCTTCCGCAAGGAGCTCGCCGGCTCGGGCGCTCTCGGCGACATCGCCTGCCATTCGATCGACCTGGCGCGCTTTCTGGTGGGGGAGATCGTCGAGCTCTCGGGCGACCTCGAAACCTTCATCAAGGAACGGCCCCTGCTCGATGACCCGACGAAGCTGGGGAAGGTCACGGTGGACGACGCCGCCGCCGCGGTGGTGCGGTTCGACAACGGCGCCCTGGGTACCATCGAGGCCACGCGGCTCGCGCCCGGGCGCAAGAACTACAACCGCTTCGAGATCAACGGCGCGCTCGGCAGCCTGGCGTTCGACCTCGAGCGCATGAACGAGCTCGAGGTCTGTCTGGAGTCGGACCCGCCGGCCCAGCGCGGGTTTCGGCGCATCCTCACCACGGATCCGGAGCACCATCCGTACGCGGGCTCATGGTGGCCTCCCGGGCACATCATCGGCTACGAGCACACCTTCGTGCACACCATCTACGAGCTCTTGGAAGGCCTGGCGAGCGGACGCACGCCGTGGCCCAGCTTCGTGGACGGGGTGCGCAATCAGCGAGTGCTCGACGCCTGGGAGCGCTCGGCGGCCTCACGCCGCTGGGAGCGCGTCTAGGTCGCGTTGCCACTCAGTGGGCCGGAGGCGTGGCCCCGGTGCCGTCACGGCGGTGGCTGAGCAGCCAGTCGTAGAGATCCCGGCCGGCGTAGACGCGCGTCCAGGTGTCGTGCCCCATGTCCTGGTGTACGGTGAAGCGAACCTCGGGGTGGCCCAGCCGCTCGAGCTCGTTGAGCCCCTCGAAGAACGGTCCTACCGGAACCACGGGATCGCGCCCGCCGGCGAATGCCCACACCGGCACCCGGTGCTTGGCCAGCGGCGCCATCAGATCCGGATGCCCCCAACCCACCACGGGTGCGAGGGCCGCGAAGCGCTGTGCATGACGTGAGGCCAGGTACCAGGCGCCGAAGCCGCCGTAGGAGAGGCCGGTCAGGTAGACCCGCTCAGGATCCCCACGGTAAAGCGCGAGCGCCTGATCGAGGATGGTAAGCAGGTCCTGCTCGCGCGAGGGCCAGCCATCCGGCGGGCCCTCGGGCGGCAGCGGCTGCGGGACGTCGGCCGTCGCCCCCGTCATCGGCTGCGGGGTCGCGAAGTCGGCCGGACGCGGGGGCACTCCGTCCTCGAGACGGGCCGGAAGCCAGGCGGGGTCGCGGTCCTTCAGGTAGGGAACCGTCTCGTCTCGTCCGAACATCGGAAGCTGCGGTCCCAGGATCACGAACGGCAAGTCACGCTTCTGGATCCAGGCCTCGTAGAGCGGGCCGTGGACCATCACCCAGTCGAGATCCTCGACTCCGTCGCCCCGCTCTCCGTCGCCGTGCAGGAAGAGGAGGATCGGCCACCGGCGCTCCGGCTGGGAATCGAATGCGGCCGGCAGGTAGACGATGTACTCGCGCTTCTCCCCGCCGGTGCTCCTATAGGACTGCCGCGTGATGCGTGCCATCGAGGGCTCGGTCGCCGCCGCCGCCGCCGCCCAGCCATGAGTGGCCGCGCCGACCAGCACGAGCGCCGCGGTCAGCGCCGGAGCCCACCGTCCGAACAATCCCTGCCTACTCATCGGTACCCCCCATCGCGTTTCGGAAGAACGCCCCGGAGGTTGTCGGGGTGTACTCCCAGTCCGAGATCAGTTGCGGCCCCCATTCGGGGTCGAAGCACCAAGCGGCCCACGAGATCCCTTTCTCGGCGAGATAGGCCAGGATCCTCTCCGGGTATCGGTCGCTCGAGATGACCGGCATATGGGCGCCGCGTTCGTCGGCCTCGGCGTAGCCGAATTCGGTGACGAAGACCGGATACCGGTCGGCGACGAAGCCGAAGTCGCGCTCCCACTTCTCTTCGAAAGGCGCCTCGACCTTCTGGGGATAGGGGTGGGAAACGTAGCCGATCCCTTCCATCTCCACCGGCGCCTCGCCGACCGGGCGGAGATCGTAGGCCCATTCGAAGCCGGCGACCAGCGGTATGACCTCGCGGTCGTGCGCGAAGATGATCCCGATCACCTGCTCGTTGAACCGCCTCCATTCATCCCAGCTCGTGGTGCCGAGCTGGCCGTTGAAGGTCGTGGGCTCGTTGAAGATCTCGTAGAAGGCGACTGTCGGCACACCGCGGTAGCGCGCCGCGACGCTGCGCCAGAAGTTCAGCGTCTCTCGCCGGGTGGTGTCGTACATCGGGTGCTGGAAGACCTCGGTCTCGAGGTTGCCGATCGAGTGCCAGTCGATCATCACGTAGAGCTCGAGCTCGGTCGCCCAGGAAACCGCCTGGTCGAGCAGTTCGAAGTACCCCTCCTTGCCCCGGCCGCGCCATGCCACCGGGTGCACCGGGATGCGCACGACGTCGGCGCCCCACGCCTTGACCGCCTCGAAGTGGTTCCGCGACCAGCGCCCGTCGCGGACGAGCTTGTCCGGATCGGAGAGGCTCATGCCGCGGAGGACGACCGGCTCTCCCGCCTCGTTCACGAACGCCTTGCCCTCGACGCGGAGGGTGTCGAGCGTGAAGGTGAGGGCGCCGGCTTCGAATGGCCGGGGGTAAGGGATGCGCCACCAGCTCCCCGGCTCATCGGGCTGCGCGAAGCCAGGTGCTGCGCCGGCGAGCGTCGCCGCGAGCAGGAGAGCGATCGAGCTCCGGCACCCTCTCATCCGTCCTCCAACGGCTTGGCGGCGACCCCCAGGTCCTTCGGCCAGAAGCCGACCAGAAGGGTCAGCGCAGCGATCACGGCGAGGCCCGTGGGCCACAGGAACAGGGTCCGGAAGTCGATGCCGTCGGGCCCGGTGAGGACGTCGGCCAACCGGCCCCAGATCAGGTTGCCGATGAAGGGCCCGAGGCCGAGGACGAGGAGGTTGAACAGGCCTTGAGCGCTGGCCCGCGCATCTTTGGGGAAGGACTTGTCGACGAAGATGTAGAGCGCGGCGAAGAAGAAGGCGTAGCAGAAGCCGTGTACCACGTTGCTCGCCACCACCAGCCAGAGGGGTCCGCCCAGCGAGTAGATGGCGAAGCGCGCCGCGTGGCCGAGGATGCCGAAGACCATCAGCTTGCGCCAGCCGAGGCGCTTGAGGCAGATCCCGAGGATCGCCATGGTGGCGATCTCGGCGATCTGACCGATGCTCATCGCCGGCATGATCAGGTTCTCCGGCAGGCCGATCTTCGCCAAGAACGGACTGGTCCACTGGAAGTAGCAGGCGTGCACCAGAGCGTCCAGGAACGTCACGATGAACAGCACCAGGATGCTCGGCACCGCCAGGAGCTTCACCGCCTCGAGGGGGGCGTTCCTCTCGCCCTTGCGCGCCGGGGGCGTGTGGGGCAGGGTCAGCGAGTAGATCGCGAGGAGGATAGAGGCGGCGCCGGCCATCCAGAAGATCGCGGTGAGGGAGGATTCGAGATCCGCGCCCTGCTTACCGCGGAGGATGAAGACGAACGGCCAGCTCGCCGCGATCCAACCGATGGTGCCCCAGAGTCTGACTCTGCCGAACTGATCCTCGGCGTTTTTCAAGTGGTGAAAGCAGATGGAGTTGGTGAGCGACAGCGTCGGCACGTAGACGAGGTTGTGGATCAGCATCGCCGCGAAGAAGGGCCAGAACGTCTTCTGGAAAGGCAGGGCGAACATCGCCAGGCCGCCAATCAGGTGCGAGACCGCCAGCAGGCGCTCGGTCGGCAGGTGTCGGTCGGCGATCTGGGCGCTGACGAAGACGGTGGTCAGGGAGGCGATGGCGAGGGTGGCGAAGATCCAACCGATGTCGGTCCCCGAGAAGCCGAGGAAGCCCGATAGATAGAGCGCCAGGAGGGGCAGCCAGGAGCCCCAGATGACGTACTCCAGGAACATCATCAAACCGAGCCGGCTCGCGGTGCTCATCTCCATTCCTCTCTGGGTGCGTTGTCACCGAGGCCGCAGGTCAGGTGCGATATGGCTGGCGGCCCACGCCCTGAGGCTCGATGCCCTGTGCGGCCATGACCTCGTGCTGGAGGGCGTACATGCAGGCTGCCGCTCGATCGATACTGCGGGTGAAGGCGATCGAGCCCGCCAGGATCGGTTTCAAGCGGTCGCGATCCTGGCTTCGCGCCGGCTGGAACTCGTGCTCGACCACCAGATGAGTCTCCGCCACGTCGAGCTCGAGCAACTCGCGTGCGGCGAGCTGGTGGTCGAGCCAATCGACGGAGCGGTTCTGCAGGTAGGCCAGCGGATCGTGCCTCGCGGTTCCCGGCAGCTCGTGCTCGCACAGCACGGTCTGTTTCTTCCACGCGTTGAGCTGCTCGCGGGGGTCGCTCGACGGGCGACCGTCGCGGCAATCACCCCGCTCGACCGTCTGGCCGCCGTAGCCCCACGCGGTGACGCCCACAGAGTCGATCACCTGGCCCTTGACGTGGAAGCCGCTGATCAGGAAGCCGTACCCCTCATTCTTCAGGTACTGGAAGATCGACCGCGTGTCCTGTCCCATCAGGATGGCGTGCGACGGGTCGTAATGAATGCGGAACTGATCGCCCACGCCGTGGCGCTCGCAGAGGCGGTGAATCGCGATCCAGGTGCCCGGCGTGTAGGCGATGTTGTTGTGCCAGTTGTCGCCCGTGGTCCAGCCGGGCATCGGGCACTGCTCGACGCGGTAGGTCAGGCCGCGCTCCTTGGCGTAGCGCAAGAGCGGCACGAAGCTCTCGGCGAGAGAGGAGAGGTTCTGGTCCATCGACGAACTTTGATCGCGCCCGACGAAGCCGCAGACCGCGTCGACTTCGAGGAGCGCCGCGGCGTCCATGACGCGCTTCATGAAGTCGTGCTTCTTGCTCCGGATCGCCGGATCCTGGTGCAGCATGTTGTCGAAGTAGCCGAGGTCGGACAGCCCGATCCCTTCGGCCCCGAGCGCGGCGCGGACCCGGCGGGCCCGCGGCTCGTCGAACGGTTCCCGCAGGTCGAGGGTATTGGCGACCGGATCGAGCATCGCTTCGGGCGGCACGTCCGTCTCGTCGGGATGGAGAGCCGCCGAGAGCTGCATGTAGTCCGCCCCAACCTCCCGCGCGAATGCCGCCCACTCCTCGATCGCCCGGTCGGGGTCGGCGTCGCGAACCTGCCGTGGCGTCAGTTCCTGCAGAGCCGCCGTCAGCACGCCGACCTTCATGAACCGGGGTTCAAACGGCACCACCGCCATGCTCCTGGCCCTCCCGCAACGAGTTGCGGGCGACGATAGGTTTCCTGCGCCCTTCCGTCAAGTCTGCGGTGCGAGGAACCCTGCGGCGAGGTCGATCATGGATCCGCGGTGTTGCTGACGAACGCGAGCCTTCTGCCGTCCGGCGACCAGGAGGGTACGTTGATCGCGCCCTGGCCGCCGTAGACGTAGGCCACGACCCTCGGCTCGCCGCCGCCGGCCGGCATCAGGCGAAGGTAGACCTCCTCGTAGAACGGGTGGTCGGCCGGTGCGACGGTGGGCTCGTAGGAGAGGAAGACGACCTGTTGCCCGTCGGGGGAGACGTGCGGGAACCAGTTCTGGAGCGCGTCGTCGGTGAGCTGCTCCGCGCCGCTGCCGTCGGGACGCATGCGCCAGATCTCCATGCTGCCGGTGCGCACCGAGTTGAAGTAGATCCACTGGCCGTCGGGGGAGTACTCGGAGCCGTCATCGAGCCCGGGAGTGGTGGTGAGCCGGGTCTCTTCGCCCCCCTCCACCGGGATCCGGTAGATGTCGTAGTCGCCGTCGCGCTCGGCGGTGTAGATCAGGAAGCGGCCGTCCGGCGACCAACCGTGCAGGTAGGAGGGGCCGTCCGCCGTCACCTGGGTTGGGGTGCCGCCGGTCAGGGGCAAGGTGTACAGGACGGAGCGGCCCTCGTGCTCGGCCGAGTGATGGCTGATGCCGAGCCGCTCGCCGTCGAACGAGATCACGTGGTCGTTGTTGTTGGCGGTGGCGAACCCGGTGTCGATCCGCGCCGCGGTTCGCGCCGCCAGGTCGAAGCGGTAGAGCAGACCATTGCGGTTGTAGAGGAGCGCCTCACCGTCGGGCGTCCAGTTGGGGGCCTGCAGCGAGTCCGCCGAAGTGTGGACGATCTCGCGGTCACCGGTGTCGAGGTCCAGGATCTCGAGGCGACTGCCGATGTAGTCCTGGTAGGGCACGAAGCCCGCTGGCGCCGGTCGCACGATCCGCACGTTGTCGAAAACCGCCCGCTGCGAGGCCGCAGCGTCGTGCGAGCAGACGAAGAGGCCGACATAGACCTCGTCGCCGAGCTCGAGGTCGTCGATCCGTTGGCGGGCGAACGTCCCGCCCGGGCTCGCAACAGCCATCGTGTAGGTGCCTCCACGACGCGAGAGCTGAATCACCTCCGGGTGGTGCGTGGGGGAGCGCAGCTCCTCGGTTTCGCCTCCCGGCGCGCGCCGGAACTGCAGCGCGGTGAGCCCGTCACCGTGAACGGCGATGTCAACATAGGCTGCGTCGGGCTCGAGACCGGTCCGCACGATCCACCCCATCTTGCGGTGGGGATCGCCCCCTTCGCCGACAAAGCGCGCTCGCGCGCGAAGCAGGAAATCGCCGCGGAGCCGTCGCCAGACGACGTGAAGCTCGTCGCGATCGAGCCACATGTTCGCTCCGGCGCCCTCGATCACGTACCGCCCGTGCTCGGCGTCGTAGCGGGCCGAACCGGGACGAGCCACGGGGCCGATGTCGGCCGAGCCCTCGAAGAGGCCGAGCGAGCCGGGAGTTGCCGCCCGGCTCGGCGTCGTGGCCGCGGCGAGGAGGAGCGGGAGAACGACCAGCCCCGTCCACCCCGCCGCGGCTGCTCCTCGACCACGCATCGCCGCGGATCTTACCGGGCCGCCGAGAGCGCCGCAGCCTTCTCGTCTTCGGTGCCCTCGAGTGCCGTCTTTGGGGCCGGTGGAGCGTAGAGCAGCCAGACGAGCAGTGCGGCGTAGAGAGCGGAGTCGGCGAGGATCTCGACCCCGTGCGTCCAGCGCATCACGGCGGGGAGGAACGATGCCTGGATCAAGCCCGAAAGGCCCACCGCCGTGAAGTGGCCGACGCACAACGCGAGGGCCAGACGCGTGCGGGAGTGGCTCCAGGCCGCGATCACCGGCCACGAGACCGCGAGGAAGAGCGCGCTCCTCAGCCACAGGACCTGAAGGAGCGTGGTCAGCGGCGGGACGAGAAGGAAGTCGATCTCTTCGTAGTACGGCGTGACGATGGGAGCGATCATCATTCCGAAGAGAAAGTAGGCGAAGGGGAAGGCTGCCAGGGCGAGTACCAGCCGCAGCGTCAGCCTGCCGGGGCTCCAGCGGGAGAAGTAGCCGGCCACCTCGGCGGAGGGCGCGGAGAAGAGGCTCGCCACAGCGAACGCGCCGAGCACGCTGGCGGGCAGGTTAGCCACGATCCCAAACCAGAATCCGCCGAGAGTGGTGAAGGCCTCGGCTTCGATGGAGGTGCCGAGTCCGTTGACCACGAAGGCGAAGGCGGCCAGGATCAGCCATCGTTTCGAGAAGCCTCCCGCGAGGCTGCTGGCAAGGGCGGCCAGTCCGATGGCCATGACCAGGCTGGCGGCCACCATCGAGAGGACGCCGGGCTCGAACTCAGCCCCTTGGGGGAAGCTCGGTGGCGTGAGGGCGAGGGCGAGCGCGAGACCGCCGCCGAGGACCACGCCGACGGCGTGCGCCGCGCCCGCCGCCGCGAGGCGCCAGGCCCAGGAAAAGAGAACTCTCAGAGCTTTCATCACGACTCCTCCTCGAACCGTCGAATCATCCGGCGCGCCCAACGCGCGCAGGAGCGGTAGTTCTCGATGCCCAGCTCGAAGGCCATCCGTCCGTGCGGTGGCGCTTCGGCGGGGAAGTGCTTGCGTTGTCGCACCAGCTCTGCGACATACGCCTCAAGGCTCTCGGCCAGCCCGCGCAGGAACTCGCGCGATGCGCGGCTCTCGAGCAGCGAGTGGAAGGCGAAGCGCAGCAGCAACTCGTCGAGATTGCGCCGCACGTCCTGCTGTGTGATCTCCCGTCGCAGCCAGGCGCGCAACGTCTCCTCGCCCTGTGCGGTCGGCCGGAAGACCTTCCGAGGTCGAAGCCTCTGCGTGTCGTCCACTTCGCCGTCGACCATCCCGCGCTTCTCGAGTCGGCCGAGGGCCGGATAGATCGCTCCCGGGCTGCTGCTGTAGTTGCCCATCGCGGTGCTTTCGAAGACGTTCATCAGGTCGTAGCCCGAGCGCGCCTCGAGAGCCAGCAGGCCGAGGATCGCGAGCTCGAGCGTGGTGGGCTGGGCGGATCTGACCATGCGGAGAATAATATTACGGCTAGTAATAGATGTCAAGAACGCCCCACGAGCGTCCCGGGCCGCAGAGAAGGTGAGAAGGACAGGCTAAGCTTGCCGGGTTTGATTCGACAGGAAGCGGGGTCGTCGTGAGGAGAGAGATCGGCGTCGTCGGACTCGGCAAGATCGGACTCGGGGTCACGCGCCGGCTGCTGCGGGCCGGCGTGGCGGTGGTGGGCTTCGACAGCCGGGCGGAGGCCAGGGCGGCGGCCGCCGCTGCCGGGGCGCGGGCGGCGAGCGGCCTCGACGATCTGGTGAACCGTCTGGAGCCACCGCGGGTGGTCTGGCTGGTGTTGCCGGCGGGGTCGGCGGTCGCCACGACAATCGACGCCCTGTCGACCTCGCTGGCCGCCGAGGACCTGGTGGTCGACGGGGGCAACAGCGACTATCGGATCTCCCTGGAGCACGGCGCCACCCTCGGCGCGCACGGCGTCCACTTCCTCGACGTCGGTACCAGCGGCGGCGTGCACGGCGATGAGCACGGGTTCTGCCTGATGGTGGGGGGCGATGAGGATCAGGTGGAGAGGGTCCGACCGCTGCTCGAAGTGCTCGCGCCGGCTGCGGGCCGGGGGTGGGGTCGGGTCGGCGGCAGGGGCAGCGGACACTTCGTGAAGATGATCCACAACGGCATCGAGTACGGCCTGATGCAGGCATATGCCGAAGGCTTCGCCCTGCTCGACGCGAAGCCCGATCTCGCTCTCGATCCGCAACGCGTCGCCGAGATCTGGCGGCAGGGAAGCGTCATTCGGTCCTGGCTCCTCGACCTGATCGCCGAGGCGCTTCGTCGACCGGAGGAGCTGGCCGGAATCGCGCCGTGGGTGCCGGACTCCGGTGGGGGACGGTGGACGGTGCGCGAGGCGATCGATCTCGGTGTGCCGGCGCCCGTGATCACCGCCTCCCTGATTCAGCGCCTGCGCTCTCGGGAGGAGCGGGGTTTTGCCGAGCGGCTGCTGGCCTCCCTCCGCGGGCGCTTCGGGGGTCACGAAGTCAAGCCGACCGGCGACGAAAACTGATGTCGACCGCCGCCCTCATCGGCCTGGCCGCCTCCGGCGTCGCGCTGCTGCTTGTCCTGGTCATCGTTCTCCGGCTTCACGCGTTCGTCGCCCTCTTGCTGGTCAGCCTGGTGGTTGCCGTGGTGGGGGGCGTTCCGCTCGAGAGAATCGCCGGAGAGATCCAGCAGCAGATGGGCGGCACGCTGGGTTACATCGCGGTGGTCATCGGTCTCGGGGCGATGTTCGGCGAGATGCTGCGCCGCTCCGGGGGCGCGACCCGCATCGCCCGCGGTCTGCTCGACGCGTTCGGGGATCGCGCGGCGCCGTGGGCGCTGGCCGCCACCGGCCTGATCGTCGCCATTCCCGTTTTCTTCGACGTTGCCTTGATCGTGCTGATTCCCCTGGTCTACAGCCTGGCCCGGAACAGCGGGCGCTCGCTGCTCTACTACGCCATCCCACTCACCGCGGGCATGGCGGTGGCGCACTCATTCATCCCGCCGACGCCGGGGCCGGTGGCGGTGGCCGGGCTGCTCGGCGCCGACCTCGGATGGGTGATCCTGCTCGGCCTGGCGGCCGGCATCCCGGCTACCCTGGTCGGCGGAGTCTGGTTCGGCCGGCTGATCTCCCGGCGCGTCCATCTCGAAGCGCCGATGTTCGCGCGCGATGAGCCCGGGGAGGAAGTGGAGAGGCCGGCTGCGGCGATGCCCTCCTTCGGGCGGGTCCTGGCGCTGGTGGCGCTGCCCCTGGCGTTGATTCTGCTCGGCACCGTCTCGGCGAGCTTCCTTCCGGAGGAGCACCCGGCGCGCAATCTCCTGGCCTTCGTCGGCCATCCATTCACCGCGCTCATCCTGGCCACACTGCTCTCCTTCCACTACCTGGGCACGCGGTTGGGCTTCAGCCGATCCGAGGTCCGAGAGATGGCCGGCAAGGCGCTCGAGCCGGTCGGCATGATCATCCTGGTCACCGGCGCCGGAGGCGTGTTCGGCAAGGTGCTGGTCTCGACCGGGGTGGGTAGCGCTGTCGCCGAGTGGATGGCGGGATCTCGCCTGCCGCTCGTGCTCCTCGCCTTCCTGATCGCGACGGCGGTGCGGGTGGCGCAGGGCTCGGCCACCGTCTCCATGGTGACGGCCGCGGCGCTCGTCGCGCCGATCGTCGAGGCCGGCGATCTGTCGCCCCCTCGCGTGGCCGCTGTGGTGATCGCGATCGCCTGCGGAGCGACCGTGCTCTCGCACGTGAACGATTCGGGCTTCTGGCTGGTCAGCCGCTACCTGGGGATGACCGAGAAGCAGACGCTCGGTGTCTGGACGGTGATGGAGACGGTGGTGGGGCTGACCGGGCTTGCCGTCGTCCTCGCTCTGTCTCTGATCCTATGAGAGGGCGAGCCGGGTGACGATCTCGTTGACCACGAGGTCGATGTCGGCGCTTCCGTCGACGGTGATCGCGTTCGCCGGCTCCTCGAGCGTCTCGAGCTGGCTGGCCAGGAGCCGCGGATCGAAGAAGTGGTCGCGTCGCGCGCGGAGTCGTCGCTCGAGCACTGTCGGCGCGACCCTCAGGTAGACGATTCGGGCCCTCGTGGTTCCGGAGAGCAGGTGGCGGCGGTAGCCGGCCTTGAGGGCCGAGCAGGCGATGACGGCCGGTTCGAGCCCCCGCTCCTGGTCGCGGATCAGCTGGTGGACGCGATCCAGCCAAGGGGCTCGGTCCGCGTCGCAGAGCGGGACGCCCGCGGCCATCTTGCGCAGGTTGGCCTCCGGGTGGAGGTCGTCGGCGTCGTGAAAGTCGCAGCCGAGGCGTTCGGCGAGACGCGACCCGACCGTGGTCTTGCCCGCCCCGGAGACTCCCATGACGATGACCACGGGCCGCCTCGAAGCGGGGCCAGTGACCCGGCTCACGACGCCTCCGTGGGCCTCCCGAGGCGCACCCTCAAAAGGAGGTCGTCGGCGGTGATGTAGAGGGAGGCGCCGTCGTCGCCGAAAGCGCAGTTGGCTGTAGGGCGGGTGGTGCGCAACGTGCCGAGATGCCGGCCGTCGCTTGCCAAGACGAGGACGCCGCCCGGCCCAGTGGCGAAGAGATTGCCGTCGGCGTCCACCTTCAAGCCATCGGGCAGTCCGGGCTTCTCGGGAACCCAGGGCGTTGCGTCGAAGAAGACGATGCCCTCGCCGAGGCGGCCGTTGTCAAGCACGTCGTAGGCCATCCAGACCGCCCGCTCGGGGTCGGAGTTGGCGACATACAGCGTGCGCTCATCGGGCGAAAAGGCGATGCCGTTGGGCCTCGAGAGCTCGTCGGTCAAGAGCGCGACCGAGCCGTCGGGGTCGACGCGGTAGACGCCGCTGAATGGCAGCTCTCGGGCGGGATCGTCGACGCCGGCCTCTAGGCCGTACGGTGGGTCGGTCAGGTAGAGAGCTCCGCTGCTGTGGAAGACGGCATCGTTGGGGCTGTTGAATCGCCGGCCCTCGAAGCGATCGGCGAGGGTCGAGAAGTGCGGCATCGGCGATGACAACGGCGCTTCCAAGCGGGCGACGCGGCGGTCGCCATGCTGGCAGAGAACCAGTCGCCCGTCGGCATCGAGGAGCAGGCCGTTCGAGCCGGGCTCGCCGCCGCGCGGCGTCTCTCCCGTGTAGCCCGAGGGCTCGAGCCAGACGCGATGCCCCGCTCCTTCGCTCCACAGGTAGACGCGGTCGGCCGGCACGTCCGAGAAGAGGAGGGCACCCTGCTCGCGGAGCCACACCGGGCCTTCGGACCAGTCGAAGCCCGCGGCCAGCACTTCGATCACCGCGCCCAGGGGTACCAGGGTGTCCAGGTCGGCGTCCAGCCGCTCGACGTCACCGATCGTTCTCGCCGTGCCCAGCGTAGCGTCGCCGGTTGGCGGGCTCTCGGGGGGGGCCTCGTCCGGTGGTCCGGCGGGGGCGCAGGCGATCGCGCACGCCAGCGCCCAGAGGAGGGTCCTTCGCTTGCGGGGCCGGTGCCTCGTTCTCGAGTCGGTGAGCATCACAGTTCGCGAATTTTAGTTTAGCCTGAAGGCGCCGTCGGGTACGGCGAAGGTGTGCTAGCCTCGGCCGATTCCTGTGTGGATTCCACGAAGGATCGGCAGCGGCTGAGGAGTTTGCGCGGCTGGACGCTCGACGCGGAGGATGCGGATGCAAGAACCGGCTTCGATGGTGCAGTTCGTACTCCTGGACTGGATCTGGACGGGGCTCTTCGTCGCCCTCATGATCGTCTGTGGGGTGATCTTCTATCGCCTGGGCAAGCGCAGCGAGGCCGACTTCTTCCTGGCCGGCCGCGGTCTCCCCTGGTGGCTTCCGGCGACTTCGGTCTACGCCACGCACACGGCGACGGATACGCCGATGTGGATCACCGGCACCATCTACCGGTGGGGCATGCGTGGCCTCTGGTACCCGTTCTTCAGCGCCTGGTGCGCCATCTCACCGTTCGTCTCGACGCGGATCTTCCGGCGGTCACTCGCCATGAGCCAGGCCGAGTGGTGCAGCCTGCGTTACTCGGGCATGGGCGCCGAGCTGCTGCGCGGTTGGCTCGCGGGCTGGCAGACCTTCATGAACATGTTCGTCGTCGCCTGGGTCTCCGCGGCGATGGGCAAAGTCTGCGTCTATCTGTTCGGCTGGCCGCCGTGGATCGGTGTCGTGCTCTTCACCTCGGTGTGCGCCATCTACGTGCTGACGGCGGGCTACTGGGGCGTGGTCATGGCCGACTTCCAACAGGGGCTGATCAGCTTCTTGGTCATCACGCTGGTTTCGCTGTGGGGCATCTACGAGGCCGGTGGCCCTACGATGATCGTCGACCGCCTGGCCGCCCTCGGCGAGGGCTGGCGCACCAACCCTTTCCACTTCGACGCCTTCTGGGGCCTGGACGGTAACAAGTTCTACGCCCTCGATCTGATCACGCTGCTGGTGATGGCGATCTTCGGTGGCCTCGGGATGGGCAACTTCATCGACTGGTATCCCGAGGCGCAGAGGATCCAGAGCGCCCGGACGGTTCGCGATGCCGCGTACTCGATCTGGGCCGGCGGCCTGGCGGCGATCTTCCGCAACTCGTTCTGGGCCGCGGCGATCCTCGGCTTCTTTGTCATGTTCCCGAGCATCGACAGCCCGGCCGAGTACGAGTTCGGCTGGTTCCGCCTGGGCTTCGACTACCTGCCCGCGGGCCTCATCGGGATGTTGTTCGCCGCGATCATCGCCATTCACCTCTCGACGATCTCCACCCACCTGAACCTCGGCGCTCTTTACGCCACGCGCGACCTCTACCATCACTACGTCAACCCCAAGGCCTCCGAGAGCCGGCTGGTGCTGGTCGGCCGCATCTCGACCCTGCTGTTGCTCATCGGCAGCTTCGTCCTCGGTCTTTCCATGGGGTCGATCACCGCCTGGCTGATCTTCGCTCTCTGGCTGCAGGCGGCGGGCATCTGGGTGCCGTCGATCCTGCAGGTGCTGTGGTGGCGCTTCAACTCCTGGGCCTACCTGTCGAGCTGGATCGCCAACCTTCTCATGAGCTGGCTCGTGGTCTTCGTGCTACCCGAGCTCGGGGTCCTTCCGCAGCTTCCCGACTGGGCCAACTTCTGGCTCCTCGCGGTGCTGGTCGGCCTGGTCTACGTCCCGGTCTGCTTCCTTACCAAGCCGGACGACATGGACCACCTGGTCGAGTACTACGTGCAGGCGCGACCGGCCGGCTTCTGGGGGCCGGTGCGGCGTGAAGCGATCCGTCGTGGCCTGATGCCCGACTCCACGAGCCAGCGCACGCACGGCCTTCTCCATCCGCACTGGACGCCGCACGAGGCCGACGAGTGGACCCTGCACGATGTCGTCGCGTCCGGATTGTCCGCTGCCTGCTACCTCTTGGTCGCGGTCGGGGTGGCCGGCGCCCTGCTTCTCAGGCCGTGGGGGTTCGCCTGTCTGTTGGGCAGCATGATCTGCGGCTGGTTCATGTTCAAGGTCATCGATCCGAAGCTCAAGGCCCTGTCCCTGGCCTTCGAAGGGAACCAGAGCGGGTATCTGGCGCGGGTCAACCGCAAGACGCGCTGGGAAGGGGAGGCATCATGATCAACGAGGCAATCGGCAAGATCCTCGGCATGGCGATGGCCTACGGCGTGAGCGCTCTGGGGCTGTTCCTGGCCTACGTCAACTATCGCAGGCGGATCGTCAAGGCGGAGAAGGTGATGACGCCCGTGGCCTGGGGGGTGGTGGTGGCGATCTTGGCGGTGGTGGCCGGCGGTGTTCTGGTGGTCTCGCAGCTCGCGGAGCCGCCAGTGGCGCCGGAAGTGGCTCCCACGATCGCCCGGGTGCAGGTCGCACCCGAGACGGAAGCGGCGGCCGCTGCGGCAGCGCGCGTCGACCGCTCCCCCTGGCCGCTCATTGGGATGCTGTTGCCGGTGACGATCTTCCTATTCGCCACCTGGGTGACCGGGGCTCTCTACACCCACTTCTCGCGCGCCGGCCACTGAGCGGCGCTCGCCGGACCGCTCACCGCAGGATGATCGGTGAGGCATGACGGCATTTAGAGACATCGGAGAACAGCGGCCCGGACTGGTGGCCGACGTAGGTGGCACGCATATTCGCGTGGCGTTGGCCCATGCGGGGCGGCTCGAGCGCGTCCGCTCACGCCGCTGCGCCGACTTTCCGTCGCTCGAGGCCGCGCTGAGCTGCTACCTGGAGGATGAGCTGCCGGACGAGAGGCCCGATCGTGCCGCAGTCGCCGTGGCCTGCCCCGCCAACGGAGACTGGATCGAGCTCACCAACCAGTCCTGGGGCTTCTCGGTGGACCGGCTACGTGGTGCGCTGGGCCTCCAGTCGCTCGAGATCCTCAACGACTTTGCGGCGCTGGCCCTGGCGATTCCGAGCCTCACGGAGGAGGACACACGGTTGATCAAGGCGGGGCACGCGGAGCCCGGGGCCGCGGTGGCCGTCCTGGGGCCGGGGACCGGGCTGGGCGTCTCCGGTCTGGTGCCCAACGGAGAGGGCTGGGTGGCGCTCAGTTCGGAAGGCGGTCACCGCGATTTGGCGCCGGTCTGCGAACGTGAGTGGGCGGTCTTCCGAGTCCTGCAACGGAGATTCGGCCACGTCTCGACCGAGCGTGTTCTCTCGGGGCCGGGCCTGGTCAACCTGTACGAGGCGATTTGCGAGGTCGACGGCCTGCCGGCCGAAGAGATGACCCCTGGCCGCCTCGTCGAGGCGGCCGAACTGCGGCCCGGGAGCGCGGCGGAGGAGGCGGTGCAGCTCTTCTCCGGCTGGCTCGGAGCGGTGGCCGGCGATCTGGTTCTCTGT
>Ga0214472_10003694_pt1 | contig 16174 bp, 14 predicted proteins | sample RVTome_6_FD_207662 | JGI IMG/M metagenome (GOLD analysis project Ga0214472, IMG submission 207662) | Soil microbial communities from uranium-contaminated site in the Upper Colorado River Basin, Wyoming, United States - RVT140D175 | ecosystem: Environmental > Terrestrial > Soil > Contaminated >... | reverse complement strand
TGGGCCGGGATGGCGAGGATGCGCCCCGCCGTGTCGGCGTCGGGCGACTGCAGCACCTGGCCAAAAGCCTGCGCGAGGCCGTCGAGCCCGGAGACGCGGAATTGCAAGGCTTCGACGAGGCTCTCCTGCTCCTCCCTGAGCGGTCCGGGCGGCGTCAGCTCCCGCGCGCTCGCCACGACCTGGGCCTGCTCCTGACGCAGCCCGTCGAGCTCAGAGCGCAGGTCCTCGAGCTTGATCCCCGGCGTCGTCAGGAGCGTGTTCAGGCGCCGCCCGACCTGCTCGGACTGAGTCGCCCGGCTGGCCACAGCTTCCATGTAGTTCTGGTACTCCTCGCGCTTCTGGCCGGCGCGGCAACTGTTCACCCAGAGGACGAGGATGACCGCGAAGAGAATCGCCGCCCCGATGAGGATGGCGAGCCGAAAGAGGCCGCTCGTGCCGTCGGTGGGCGGCCGGGTCGGCAGCCGGCGGCGGCGTTTCGGGGCTGCGACCGTCTCGCGCGGCGACTCTTCGACGGTTGGCGAGTCGTCGAAGAAGTCGAAGTCGATGTCGGTCTGGGGTTCGGTCCTCTCTCGCTCGAACATAGTTTAGAGGGGGGCGGAGAGCCGCCGAGTCTAGCAGCGTGGCCGGACTTTGCAGGACTTTCACACGTCGCCGCCAAGGAGCGAAGGCCGTGGAGCACGCCGTCGCCCTCCGTGAAGCCGGTCCTCTGGACCGAGATCTCGTCCTCGGGCGCTACCGACCCCTCCGGCCACTGGGCAGCGGGGGATCCGGTTCGGTCTGGCTCGTGCGAGACGAGACTGCCGCTCGCGACGTCGCGCTCAAAGTCGTCCCTCGAGAAGGCAAGGCCGGGTCGCGAGCGGAGCGGGAGGTGGAGGCAGCGGCCCGGCTGCGCCACCCGCGCTGTCTCCGAGCGCTTGCCCTCGACCGAGACGACCGCCACGTCTACGTCGCCTACGAGTTCGTGCCCGGACGAACTCTGCGGGAAGCCCTGCGCGGCGGCACGCTCGACGACACGTCCGCCGTGGAGGCGGGCGCGCAGGTGCTCGACGCACTCGGCCACGCTCACGGCAAGGGCGTCATCCACCGGGATGTGAAGCCCTCGAACGTGATGCTCGTCGAGAACCGCGAGGTCTCGGTCCGGGTCCTCGACTTCGGGCTGGCGCAGGTGAGCGAGACCGAGACGCTGACGGCGGCGGGCGACGTGCCCGGAACGCTCGCCTACATAGCGCCCGAACGGTTGGCGGGCGAGGAGGCGAGCGGTGCGGCGGACGTTTGGGCCGTCGGCGTCATCCTCTGGGAGGCGCTGGTCGGCCGCCATCCGTTCTCGTCCGTGTCGCCGCTCGAGACGGCGCGCCGCATCCAGGACGGCGCCCCGCCCCTTGCCTCGCTGCGCCCTGACTTGCCTCGGCCGCTGTGCGCGGCGGTGGACCGCATGCTCCAACTCGCGCCCGGCCTCCGTCCGGGAGCAAAGGAGGCAGCGAAGCTCATCCGATCCGGGTGGCACATACGCGACGAGCGGCCGCGCGCGGTGACGTCCCGATCGACGCTTGCGGAGCGCGCGGGGCCCGCTGCTCTCGCTGCGATCTTCGCCGGCGGAGCGACCTTCCTGCTGCCCTTCTTCCCGGCCGGCTGGCCGCTCCTCTGCGCGGCGCTCGCCGCTCTAGCCGCTCTCTGGACTCCATCCGCCGGGCTTGCGGTGGCCCTCGCGGTGCCGGTCCTGCCCCTCGGGAATCTCTCGCTCGGCCTAGCGCTCGCCTATCTCCCCCTCGCGCTCGGCTGGTTCGTGCTCTTCGCGCGAGATGCCCGTTCGGGCCTTTTCTTCGCGCTCGGCCCCCTGCTGGCACCCGTAGGCGCGCTCGCGCTCGTGCCGGTTCTCGTCACCCGGGCCTCCGGTGCCACCCGCCGCGCCGCGCTTGCGGCCTTCGCCATCTTGGCCGGCGCCGCCGTCGCAGGCCTGACGCGCTCGCCGCTACCGCTCACGGGGGAGGCTCCGCCTGTTCTGGGGATCGCCGGCGAGCCAAGCCCGAGCGCCGCTGCAGGAGCAGTTGCCGCGGCGCTGACGGAGCATTCGCCACTGGCGCTCGAGGCGCTTGTCTTCGCAGCCGCTGCCGCAGCCGTGCCGTATGCGCTCAGATTCCGCTTCTGGGGCCTGGCGGGATGGGGCTCCGGATTCCTCGCTTTCGCTTTGCTCGCCCCTACAGGAGCCGTCGACCCCTTCCCGCTCGTCCTCGCCGTGTGGGGGGCAACCGCCCTACTGGCGGTGCGTCTCGTGCGCAAGCCGCGCTAGAGGAGGGCTTGGCGGAACGGGCCTCGTTGTCGGGGTGCGCTGGGTGGATGCGAGGCCAGGACGCAGGGAGCGCTCGTATCGAATGAGATACGGGCGCGACTGAGGACGCCGCCTCGCGCCGCCCAGCGCGGCCCGACGGCATTGCGCTTGTTTCGCTAAGCCCTCCTGCAAAGCAGCCGCGGCGGGCAAAATGCTTGCCGTGCCTTTTCTCCGGGGGATAGAGCATCGCATCGAGTCCGTCGTGGAGGGCCTGTTCGGACGAGCTTTCCGCTCGCACGTGCAGCCTGTCGAGCTCGCGCGGAAGCTGGCGAAGGAGATGGACGACCACAAGTCGGTCTCGGTCTCGCGCGTATACGTCCCGAACGAGTACGTCCTCTATCTGTCGCCGTCCGACCGCGAGCAGTTCGCGGGGTACGAGGAGTCCCTCCTCACCGAGCTCGCCGACTACCTGTCCGAGCATGCCCGCCGGGAGGGGTATTCGCTGCTCTCCCCCCCGCGGCTCTCGCTCGAGGAGGACGAGGACCTCGCCGTCGGCGAGTTCGGCATCGCGACCCGCATGGTGCAAGCACGGCGGCCGACCGGCGCGGCACCGCCGGAGCCGATGCCGGCGCCCGCAGGAGAGACCAAGGTGTACAAGGCGGCTCCCGCAGTCACCGCGGCGGTCAGCCCCGACGAAGCGAACGAGCTCGGCCTCGCACACGAGAGACGAGCCTTCCTCCGGAGAGGAGACGCGCGGCACGAGGTGCGCGCCTCGCCGCTCGTCATCGGCCGCTCGCGTGAGTGTGACGTCACGCTCGACGACCCGAACGTCTCCCGCCGCCACGCCGAGTTGCGGCCCGAGGACGGAGCGTTTTGGATCGTCGACCTCGATTCGACGAACGGCATCGAAGTGAACGGCAAGCGTGTCCAGCGCGCCAAGCTGGACCATGAGGACGTGATCGTCATCGGAAAGACGGAGCTCGTCTTCGAGCACGTCGCCTGATGTCCGTCGAGCCCGTCCTCCTCGCCCTCAAGGCCGCCTTCTTCGTTCTCCTCTACCTCTTCATCTGGCGCGTGATCCGCACGGCCGCCCGTGACCTGAGGACCGCTCCGCAGGAGAGCTTCGTCCTCGCGCCGGCCCAGCTCGGCACCGATCGGCCGACGAGCCCCGGGGGGAAGCTCGTCGTCCAGCGAAGCGACGTGCTCGAGCCGGGTCGCGCCTTCGAGGCCGGCCCAGTGCCGATCTCGATCGGGCGCTCGGAGGACAACGACGTCGCTCTCGTCGGGGATGAGTTCGCCTCATCCCACCACGCGAGGATCGAGTCGAACCGCGAGGGGGTATGGGTCCTCGATCTCAACTCGACGAACGGAACCTTCGTCAACGGGTCTCGCCTGGACGGGCGCCGGCGCCTCCGCCAGGGCGACGTCGTTCAGATCGGTGAGACGGAGTTGAAATTCGACCAATGAGACTGCGCGAGACAAGCGGGGTCACGGACGCGGGCCGCAAGCGGCGCCGCAACGAGGACGCCTACGTCCTCGAGCCGCCGCTCTTCGCCGTCGCGGACGGCATGGGCGGCGCGCAGGCAGGCGAAGTTGCGTCGCGGCTCGCGGTCGACGCCTTCCGCGAGTTCCACGAGGCGGACGCGCTCGAGCCCGAGGAGCGCGTCTCCGCGATCATCCAGGAGGCGAACCGGCGCATCTACGAGCGTGCCCGCAAGGACACCCAGGCCTCGGGAATGGGCACGACGGTCACAGCCGCCCTCGTGGGAGAGGAGTCGGTCTCCATCGGTCACGTTGGGGACTCACGCGCCTACCGTCTGCGCGGCGGGCGCCTCGAGCAGCTGACGGACGACCACTCGCTCGTGGCCGACCTCGTCCGTGGGGGCCGTCTCACGCCGGAGGAGGCCGACGTCCATCCGCAGCGCTCGGTGATCACGCGCGCACTCGGGACTGATGCCGAAGTCGACGTCGACGCCTTCACATTCGAAGCGGAGCCGGGCGACGTCGTCCTCCTCTGCTCCGACGGCCTGACGACGATGCTCACCGACGAGGAGATTGTCGCCATCGTCGGCGAGGCGAAGAGCCTCGAGCGCGCCGCGAAGCAGCTCGTCAAGGCCGCGAACCGGCGAGGTGGCGAGGACAACGTCACAGTCGTCCTCTTCGCGCTCGAGACAAGCGAGCCCGAGGCGCTCGAGGACACTATCGTCGCGGGCGACGGGCAAGGCTCGAAAGACGATCTAGAGGACACCCTGACGGGGCTGGAGGCGCCGACGCTTCCGGCTCCCACGCGCCGGGCCGAGGAATGGGGCCCACCGCCGGACCGCCCCGAACCGCGCGAGGAGACCAAGCCGAGGCGACGCCCGCGCTGGGGTCGCCGAATCCTCCTGGGGGTCGTGACCCTGATCGCGGTGCTCGGGCTGACAGCTGCGGCCCTCTGGGCGCTGGGGAGAGCGCACTTCGTCGGCGCCGACGCCGATGGGCGCGTCGCGGTCTACCAGGGGCTCCCGTGGGACCTCGGCGGCGGCCTCCAGCTCTACCGGGAGCGGTACGTGAGCCAGCTCCGCGCCGTACAGCTCAACGAGCAGGAACGGGCCGGGCTGTTCGACCACGATCTCCTCTCCTACGACGACGCGCGGGCCGAGCTGGCCCGCTACGAAGCTGAAGGAGTGCCCTAACCCTGACCTACCGCAACAGGGAGCTCGTCAACCTCCTCCTCGTCGGCCTGCTGACCGCCACGGGGTTTGCGAGCGTCTACATCGCCAGGCAGGACGCCGTGTCCTCGGCGTCGCTCTCGTACGCGGCGTTCTTCGTCGCCCTCTTCGTCGCCGCGCACATGATCCTGCGCGTCGCGCTCCCGCACGCCGACCCGTATCTCCTCCCGATCGGCGGGCTCTTGACGGCGGTCGGGCTGACGATGATCTACCGGATCGATCCCGACCTCGCCTTCCGGCAGGGGCTTTGGGTGGTGGTCGGGCTCAGCGCTTTCGCCGCCCTGCTCCTGCTCGTCCGTGACCACCGCGAGCTCGACAGCGTCAAGTACATCCTTGGGCTGACGGCGGTCGGCCTCCTGATCTTGCCCGCCGTCCCCGGCCTCGGAGAGACCATCAACGGCGCCACTCTCTGGGTCGACCTCGGCCCGATCACGTTCCAGCCCGGCGAGTTCGCCAAGGTGCTGCTCGTCGTGTTCCTGGCCGGGTACCTCCGCGACAACCGGGAGCTGCTCGCGATGGGCACCGGCCGTTACGGCGTCCCCTCGCCAAAGCACTTCGGTCCGCTGCTCGTCATCTGGGGCGCCGCAATGCTCGTGCTCTTCCAGACGCGCGACCTCGGCAGCGCACTCCTCTACTTCGCAATCTTCCTCGCCATGCTCTACGTCGCCACGGGCCGGTGGCCGTTCGTCGCCGTCGGTCTCGGGCTCTTCGCGCTCGGAGCGTGGGGCCTCTACCAGGTGACGCCGCACGTAGCCACACGCGTCTCCATCTGGCTGGATCCCTGGAGCGAGCCGTTCGGGGACGGTTACCAGCTCGTCCAATCGATCTACGCGATTGCCGGCGGCGGCATCTTCGGCTCGGGGCTGGGCCGCGGCGTCCTCCTCACCCCCGAGGGCAACCCCTACATCCCCGACCTGCAGACGGATTTCATCTACTCCGCGATCGCGCAGGAGCTCGGGCTCGCCGGCGCGGCGGCGGTCGTCCTCCTCTACCTCATCTTCGTCTATCGCGGCTTCCGGATTGCCATGCAGGCGGCCGACGGCTTCTCGAAGCTTCTCGCCGCCGGGCTGACGGCGACGCTTGCGATCCAGACGTTCGTCATCGTCGGCGGCGTCAGCGGGCTCATCCCGCTGACCGGCCTCACGCTCCCGTTCGTCTCCTACGGCGGCTCGAGCATCCTCGCCAACTTCCTCCTGCTCGGGCTCCTGCTCATGGTCTCGAACCACGTAAACAGGGAGCACCCCCGCTGAACCCGCAGATCCGCCGCCTCTTCTTCTTCTTCTCGGCCCTCTTCGTCGCGCTGATCGGGATGACGAGCTACTGGCTCTGGAGGGCGCCGGAGCTCGAGGCGCGGCGCGGGAACCCGAACCTGATCGTGCGCCAGCTGACGATCGAGCGAGGGCTCATCTACGCCTCGAACGGCAAGACGCTCCTGGTCCGCAACATCGAGAAGGAGCAGCCGGAGCTCGGGCGCACTTGGTATCTGCGGCGCTACCCGCGTCACCAGCTCACCGCTCACGCGGTCGGCTACTCGACCGTCGAGCGCTCGCGGGCCGGCCTCGAGGAGTCGCTCAACGACTACCTGACCGGCTCCAACCTCGAGCTCGACACGATCATCGAGTCGACGCTCGACCGGCTGCAAGGGATCACGCAGCGAGGGAACAACGTCGTGACGACGCTGAACCTGCTCGGCCAGCGGGCGGCGGTTCGCGGCCTGCAGGGAAGCTGCGGCGGGGTGGTCGCGCTCGAGCCGGCGACCGGGAAGGTGCTCGTAATGGCCTCGAGCCCGGGCTACGACCCGAACCTCGTCGAGAGGCGGTTCGGCCGGATCGTCCGGCAAGGCGGGCCCTGCCGGCCCGCGGCGCCGCTCCTGAACCGCACCACCCAGGGCCGGTTCATTCCCGGCTCGAGCTTCAAGATCGTGACGGCGACGGCAGCCCTCGATTCGGGCCGGTTCACGCCCTCCAGCCGCTTCAACGACCCCGGCTACTGCATGGAGTACGGAAAGAAGGTCTTCAACTACGCCGACCAAAGCGGGCCAAGTGTCTTCGGCAACGTCGACTTCGGCGACGCGGTCGAGAACTCGATCAACTCCGTCTTCTGCGAGATCGGCAAGCGCCTGGGGCCGCAGCTCGTGATCGAGTACATGAAGCGGTTCGGCTTCTACGACGAGCCGCCGATCGAGCTCCCCTCGGACGAGGTCACGCCGAGCGGCCTCTACCGGAACGGCAGGCTCTACGACCCGGATGATCCGAATGCGGTCGATCCCGGACGCTTGGCTTTCGGCCAGGAGCGTCTCCAGGTGACGCCGCTGCAGATGGCCCTCGTCGCCGCCGCGGTCGCCAACGACGGGATCGTCATGGAGCCGACGCTCGTCGACCGGATCGTCTCCCCGGACGGGAACGTCATCACCCGCTCGCGGCCGAGCGAATGGAAGACGGCGATGAGGCCGGAGACGGCAGCCGACCTCACGGCCATGATGACCCGAGTCGTGGAGTCCGGCACAGGGACGTCTGCCCAGATTCCCGGCATCTCGGTGGCGGGCAAGACAGGGACCGCGGAAACAGGGCGTGAGGGCCAGAACGACACGTGGTTCATCGCCTTCGCCCCGGCCGAGGCGCCGCGGGTCGCGATCGCCGTCGGGCTCTCGAATCAGGACGGAACGGGCGGCTCGACGGCCGCGCCGATCGCGCAGGCCGTGATCGCCGCGCTGCTGGGGAGAAACGCCTAGGCTAGGCGAGCGGCAATGGCTGTCACCGACACGCTGATCAATACGCTCTTCGACGGCCGCTACCGGATCATTCGCAAGCTCGGCTCCGGCGGCATGGCCAACGTCTACCTGGCCGAAGACGAGGAGCTCGGCCGCCGCGTGGCGATCAAGCTCCTCAACGACCGCTACTCGAACGACGAGCTCTTCATCGAGCGCTTCCGCCGCGAGGCCAAGTCGGCGGCTGGCCTCTCGCACCCGAACATCGTCTCCATCTACGACCGCGGCGAGGCCGAGGGCACGTACTACATCGCCATGGAGGTGATCGAAGGCCGGAGCCTGAAGGAGCTCATCCTCACGCGCGGTCCCCTTCCGATCACGGCGGCGCTCACATTCGCGCGCGAGATCCTCGACGCGCTCCGCTTTGCGCACCGCCACGGGATCATCCACCGCGACATCAAGCCGCACAACATCCTCATCGGGGAGCGCGTCAAGGTGACCGACTTCGGCATCGCCCGCGCGGGCACCTCGCAGATGACCGAGGCCGGCTCGATCATGGGCACCGCGCAGTACCTCTCGCCGGAGCAGGCACGAGGAGCACCGGTAACTGCGGCGTCCGACCTCTACTCGGTCGGAATCGTTCTTTACGAGATGCTCACGGGGAAGGTGCCCTTCACCGGGGACTCGCCGATCGAGATCGCCATGAAGCACCTGAACGATCCCCCCAAGCCGCCCTCGAGGATCCGCCCGGAGATTCCGGAAGAGCTCGACCAGGTCGTCTTGCGAGCCCTGGCGAAGGAGCCCGATCAGCGCTACCAGACCGCGGAGGACTTCATCGAGGATCTCACCCGCGTGGAAGCGGGAATGCCCGTTGCGCCGGAGACCGCGGAGGCCGCGACTGCCGTCATCACGGGCGCGACTGGGCTTCAGACCGGAGCGACCGAGGTCCTCGGCCCCGACGACGCGACGCGCGTCACGAGCCCGCGCCCCTACACGACACGGCGCCCGCCGCCGACGTATCCGCCCTCGTACGGCTACGAGGAGCCCGCCCGCAAGGGCCGCCGTGCCGGGCCGTGGTTGCTCGTCCTCCTGCTCCTGGCCGCGGCCGCGCTGGCCGGCTGGTACGTCTTCACGCAGATCGAGGAGCAGCTCGGCAGCGCCACGGCGGCCGTCCCGCTCGTCGAGGGGCTGGAGGAAGGGCCGGCGGTCGCCCAGATCGAGGCGGCCGGCCTCGAGGCGAATGTCATCCGCGCGGCCTCCTCGGAGGACCCGCCCGTCCCTGTGGGCACGGTCGGCGACCAGGATCCGGAGGCCGGGGTGCGGATCTCGGAGGGCGACACGGTCACCCTTTACGTCTCCACAGGGCCGCCGAAGACAGTCGTTCCGGACGTCGTCGGCCTGACGTTCGAGGAGGCAATCCAGGAGCTCGGCGACGCCGACCTCGAGTGGCAGCGGCGCGAGGTCTTCTCCCGAAAGCCGGACGGGGAGGTCGTCAAGCAGAACCCGGCGGCCGAAGAGGAGGTCGTCGTCGGCACAACTGTGGTTCTCAACGTCTCGAAGGGGCGACAGATGGTCGAGGTACCGAACGTCCTCGATCAGTCGGAAGACAGTGCGCGAGCGGAGCTGCGAGAGGCAGGCCTCCAAGCAGAAGTTGTCTTCGCGCCCTCGAACGAGATCGAGGAGGGCAACGTGGCCCTCCAGGATCCGGGGCCGGGCGAAGAGGCGCCGAGAGGCTCGACGGTCACGCTCACCGTCTCCACCGGGCCGGCGACGGTAACCGTGCCCAACGTCGTCCAGCAGGGCCGTGAGCAGGCCGAGCAGACGCTCAGCGACGCCGGTTTCGAGGTGAACGTTCAGACGCAGCCCGTCGCCGACCCGACCCAGGAGAACGTCGTCCTCGACCAGGATCCCGACGGAGGCAGCGAAGCCCCGGGCGGGAGCACAGTCACGATCGTCGTGGGGGACTTCCCCGGCTGATGCCCAAACCGCTCCGCGTCGCCGTCCTCCAAGGCGGGCGCTCGAGCGAGCACGAGGTGTCGCTCAACTCTGCGCGCTCGGTGGCCGAAAGCCTCGATCCCGCCCGCTACGAGGTGCGGATGATCGAGATCGGCCGCGACGGCAAGTGGCAGCTGCAAAGAGCCCCGCAAGCGAAGCTCGGCGATCCGGAGGGAAGCAAGCTGCCCGTTCCGGCGAACGGCAGAATCGAGCCGCTCGACGGCGTCGACGTGGTCTTTCCTCTGCTGCACGGCCCGTTCGGCGAGGACGGCACCGTCCAGGGGTTCCTGGAGCTCGCCGGCGTCGCCTACGTCGGCGCGGGCGTGACGGCCTCGGCCCTCTGCATGGACAAGGACCTGTTCAAGTCGGTCATGCGCGACAAGGGCGTTCCGGTGACGAGAAGCATCACGGTGCTGGCCCGCCACCGCGACCGCGTCGAGAATCCCTTCGGTTTTCCGATCGTGATCAAGCCGGCGCGCCTCGGGTCAAGTGTTGGGATCTCAATCGCGAAAACTCCGGAGGAGTTTTTGCGAGGAATCGATCTCGCGTTCGAGCACGACGAAAAGGTCCTGCTCGAGGAGCACATCGCCGGCGTCGAGGTCGAGTGCAGCGTGCTCGGCAACGAGGAGCCGATCGCCTCCATCCCCGGGGAGATCGTGCCGCTCGCGAGCGACTGGTACGACTACGAGGCGAAGTACGCGGAGGGCGGGATGGACCTCGTCGTCCCGCCGCGCATCTCCGAAGAGGCGATCCGGCGCGTGCAGGAGCTCGCCGTCGCCGCATTCGTCGCCGCCGACTGCGAGGGGATGGCACGCGTCGACTTCTTCGTGCGCGAGGACGGCGAGGTGCTCGTCAACGAGCTCAACACGATCCCCGGCTTCACGGCCACGAGCGTGTACGCCAAGCTCTTCGAAGCCTCGGGGATTTCCTACGCCGAGCTGCTCGACCGTCTCGTGGAGCTTGCTCTCGAGCGCCGCGACCGGCGCGCGTCCCTACGCTATTGAGGTTCACGGGCGGGGCATGCCCCGCCCCTACAGGGCCGCTTCGAGCGACTCTTCCCAGACGTCGAGCGCCTCGTCGAGCTGGGCGTCGCCGATCACGAGCGGAACGAGCACGCGGACGCAGTTCCCGTAGATTCCGGCCTTCAGGAGCAGGAGCCCGCGCTGGGCCGCCCCCTCTGTGACCGCCGTGGCCAGGTCCGGGGCGGGCTTGCCGTTCTTCCGCAGCTCGACGGCGAGCATCGCGCCGAGCCCACGGATCTCCGCCACCTCGTCCCAACGGGCGGCCCATGACTCCATGCGCGCTCGGATCGTCTCCCCGATCTGTGCTCCCCGCTCCGCCAGCCGCTCCTCGGCGATGACGTCGAGTACGGCGTGCGCGGCCGCGATGGCGACCGGATTGCCCACGTAGGTGCCGCCGATCGCGCCGTCGCCGGGCGCGTCCATGATCGGAGCGCGGCCGATGACGCCGGACAGCGGCAGCCCCGACGCGATCGATTTGGCAACGGTGACGAGATCGGGCTCGACGTCGTAGTGCTCCATCGCGAAGACGCGGCCTGTCCGGCAGAAGCCGGTCTGCACCTCGTCGGCGACGAGGACGATGCCGTGCTCGTCGCAAAGAGCGCGCAGACCGCGCACGAACTCCGGCTCGGCGACGATAAAGCCGCTCTCACCCTGAACGGGCTCGAAGACGATTGCGGCGACCTCCTCGGCGGCGATCCGCGTCCGGAAGGCATCCTCGACCGCCCCGACGTCGTTGAAGGCGACGCGGTAGACCTCCGGGGCGAACGGCCCGAGACCGGCCTTGTACGGATGGGTCTTCGACGTCAGGCTGAGCGCGAGCAGCGTGCGGCCGTGGAACCCGCCGTCGAACGCGATCACGGCGGGGCGCTTCGTGTACGAGCGGGCGAACTTGATCGAGTTCTCGATCGCCTCTGCGCCCGAGTTGAAGAAGCCCACGCGCTTCTCGCCCGAGATGGGCACGAGCTCGGCGAGCCGCTCGCCGAGACCGACGTAGTTCTCGTAGGGGATGATCGTGAAGTCCGTGTGCAGGAAGCGGTCGACCTGCTCGTGGACGGCCTCGACCACGCGCGGGTGCGAGTGGCCGACGTTCAGGCAGCCGATGCCTCCGGTGAAGTCGATGAAGCTGTTGCCGTCGACGTCGGTGAGCGTCGCGCCCTCGCCTTCGGCGATCACGACCGGAAGGTAGACCGAGAGCGGTTCCGCGACGACGCGATCCTTCCGGTCCAGAATCTCACGGCTACGCGGGCCCGGAACCTCCGTTTTCAGCTCGATCGAGCGGGTCGCAGCCACGTGAGAAGCCTATAGATTGGCGCGGCGTATGGTCCTCGCCGACCGCACGATTCGCCGGCTCCTCGAGGAAGGGCGAATCGAAATCGATCCGTTCGACGCCGAGCTTGTGCAGCCCTCGAGCATCGACGTGCGCGTCGACCGCTTCTTCCGCGTCTTCCGTAACTCGCGCTACCCCTTCATCGACGTGAAAGAGCCGATGGAGGACCTCACCGAGCTCGAGGAGGTGCAGGGCTCAGAGCCCTTCATCCTCCACCCGGGCGAGTTCGTGCTGGGCTCCACGCTCGAGCGAATCCGCCTCCCCGACGACCTCGTCGCGCGCCTCGAGGGGAAGAGCTCGCTTGGTCGGCTCGGCCTCCTCATCCACTCGACCGCCGGCTTCATCGACCCCGGCTGGGACGGGCACGTCACGCTCGAGCTGTCCAACGTCGCGAACCTTCCAATCACGATCTATGTCGGGATGAGGATCGGTCAGCTCTCCTTCGTGCAACTGACCGAGCCCGCCGAGGCCCCTTATGGGAGTGACAAGCTCGGCTCGAAGTACCAGGGCCAGGAGGGCCCGACGCCGAGCCGGTACTGGAAGAATTTCGAGTGATCCTCGTCACAGGAGGCACGGGCTTCGTGGGGTCGCACATCGTGCATGCGGTGCGGGCGCTCGACCACCCGGTCCGGGTTCTGGCGCGCCGACCCGACAAGCAGGATCGGCTGCGCGCCTGGGGATGCGAGGTGGTGCAGGGGGACATGACGGATCCCCCGAGTCTGCGCCGCGCAAGCGAAGGGTGTGAGACGGTTGTGCACCTGGTTGCGCTCCCGCCGTTCAGCGGCGATGCGGCGGTCGAGCGCGTGATGGTGCAGGGAACCTCGCAGCTCGTGGAAGCCGCAAAGGCCGCGCGTGTCGCGCGGTTCCTCCTCATGAGCGCGCTCGGCACGAAGGAGGAGACGCAGGCGGTGGCGCCCTACCTGCGAGGCAAGTGGGCCATGGAGCAGGCCGTCAAGGGCTCGGGGATCGACCACACGATCTTTCGGCCGAGCTTCATCTTCGGACGCGACGGTGGCATGCTGCCGGGGCTACTCAGGCTGGCGCGATACTCCCCGGTCCTGCCCGTGCCGAGCACGAGGCGCCTGCAGCCGATCTGGGTCGACGACGTCGCCGCTTTCTACGCAGCCGCGGTGTCGGGCAATGCCCCGAAGGGCACGTTCGAGCTTGGAGGTCCCGACCAGGTCAGCTGGACCGAGCTCTACGACCGTATCCGCCGCCTGCTCGGCAAGCGGCGCCTGAAGGTGCAGATCCCGCTCGGCCTGAGCAAGGCGGGGGCTGCCGCCGCACAGATCCTCCCTCCGCTGAAAGGAGCCCGTGGCGCCGTCGCAATGCTCGAGCAGGAAGACAACGTCACCGACATCGGGCCCGCGGTCGAGGCATTCGGCGTGCAGCCGATCTCGCTCGACGAGCAGATCCGCCGCGCCGCGGCTTAGCCTGACCAGCACGCATCCTCGGCGATTAAAGCAACCGGGGCGCCCGCGAAGGCGCCCCGGTTCAGTAGATCGCCTGAATTTGGCAGGGGCGCTGGGTGTCCCCCACGCTGGCTAGGCGATTTCCCGTAGGTCTCGGGAACCGCCCCTACCCGCGACTACCTCCACTGCCCGTACTGTCAGAAATCAACGCCGGACCACCTCCTTTCCGTGGTACGGCCATCATACGGATTCGCTCAGGACGGCGGTCAACTCGAGCCCGCGGTCGAGAGGAACGCTGACGCTAAGCAGGGTCGTGTCCGCCTGCCGAGCGGCGACGTAAGGTCCGAGCTCCTCCGAGTGGGAGAGGATGTTGTCGGCGACGACGAGTGCGCCCGGCTCGAGCTTCGTCCGGGCCTGGTCGAAGTACTGCTCGTATTCGTCCTTCTTCGCATCGATAAAGACGACGTCGAACACGTCCTGGATCGCGGGAATCGTCTCGAGCGCGTCGCCCTCGATCAGCTCGACCCACTCCCCGAGCCCCGCCTCGTCGATGTTCCGCCGCCACTCCGCGGCGGTCTCCGGATCCTTCTCCAGCGAGAGCACCCGCCCGCCCAGATAGCGGACGCCCGCGCCGAGCCAGATGGTCGAGTATCCACGACCGGCGCCAACCTCGAGCACCTCGCAGTCGGTCTGCGGAGCCACGAGCGCGAAGAGGAAGCGCCCGGTCGAGGGGGAGACGGGAACGGCAGGCGGCCGAACCTCGTCCGCCTCGAGTCGCCCCAGGACCGCCCTGACGCGGTCGTCGTACATCAGGGGACAACTACTTTGACGACACCGTCCTCCACCATCACCTCGAAGGTCTCCACCGGAAGGTAGGCCGGAAGCGTCAGCGGGCGGCCCGTGCGAATGTCGAAACGGGAGCCGTGGCGCGGACAGATTGCGACACCCTCATCGGGCTCGAAGTCGCCCTCGGCGAGCGGCCCGTCGTCGTGCGAGCAGCGGTCCTCGATCGCGTAGTACTCGCCGTTCAGGTTGTAGACCCCGATAGCGAGCTCGCCCGCGCGCACGATCTTCACCTCGCCCGGGGGAATCTCTTCCACCCGACCGACGGTCAGGTCAGCCACTACTTGATCTCGAGTTCCTCGGCGAGGCCGGCCCATTCCTCGGGCAGGGCCGTCCCCTTGCCGCGGTGGAGGGCGACCTTGAGGACGCCGAGGCCGAGCAGCGCGCATTTGAGCCGGATGGGCGTCAGCGGGATCCCCACCTCTTCGAGCAGCTCCTCGCGGGACATCTCCGCGACCTCGGCGGCAGAACGCCCCTTGACCATCTCCATGAGCATCGACGTCGCCGCCTGGCTGATCGCGCAGCCCCGGCCGCGAAACTTGACGTCGTCGATCCTGTCGCCGTCGAAGGAGACCGAGATGGCTACCTCGTCGCCGCAGAGCGGGTTCATGCCCTCGGCCTCCGCGTCTGCAGGCTCGACCACACCGTGGCCACGGGGATTCTTGTAGTGGTCGAGGATCACTTCGCGATAAAGCTCGTCGGTGCTCATGCGAAGACCTTGCGTACTCCGTGCAACCCTTCGACGAGGCGGTCGATCTCCTCGGGCAGCGTGTACAGGTAGAAGCTCGCCCGCGTCGTCGCCGGGACTCCGAGGCGATCCATGAGCGGCTGGTTGCAGTGGTGCCCCGCCCTGACCGCCACGCCGTCCCGATCGAGGATCTGCGCCACGTCGTGCGGGTGGACGCCCTCGACCTCGAACGAGACGATGCCGACGCGGCGGTCGGCGGGCGGCCCGAAGATCCTCACTCCCGGCACCTCGGCCAGGCGCCCGAGGGCGTACGCGGCCAGCCCGTGCTCGTGGCGCTCGATCGCGTCGAGCCCCACCTCGCCGATGTAATCGATCGCGGCGCCGAGACCGACGGCCTCCGCGATCGGAGCGGTCCCGGCCTCGAACTTGGCCGGCAGCTCGTTCCAGGTCGTCCGCTCGAGCGTGACCCTGCGAATCATGTGCCCGCCGAGCTCGAACGGGGCCATCCGCTCGAGGAGCTCGCGCCGCCCCCAGAGGACGCCGATCCCGGTCGGGCCGCACATCTTGTGTCCCGTCAGGCCGACGAAGTCGGCTCCGATCGCCTGCACGTCGACAGGACGATGAGGCGCTGCCTGGGCCGCATCGACGACGCAGATCGCGCCCTGCTCGTGCGCCCAGGCGGCGAGGCGGTCGACGGGGTTGATCGTGCCGAGCGAGTTCGAGACGTACGTGCAGGCAAGGACCTTGATCTGTCCGCGAGTCGCCAGCGAGTCGAGCTCCTCCAGGCGCAGCTCGCCGTTGTCATCGACCGGGATGGCGGCGAAGTCGGCGCCGGTACGCCCCGCGATGTACTGCCAGGGAACGAAGTTGGAGTGGTGCTCCATCTCCGTCACGACGACGACATCGCCGGGGCCGAGGTTGTCCAGGCCCCAGGCGTAGGCGACGAGGTTGAGGGCGGCGGTGACGTTCCGGGTGAAGACGATCTCGCGCTCCGAGGTCGCATTCACGAAGGCGCGCACCTTCTCTCGGGCACCCTCGTACGCCTCGGTCGACCGCTCGCCGAGGTCGTAGACCCCGCGATGGATGTTGGCATAGGAGGTCTCGTAGAACTCGCGCATCGCATCGAGCATCTGCCGCGGCTTCTGAGAAGAGGCCGCCGAGTCGAGGTAGGCGAGCGGGTGCCCGTGGATCGGGTGCTCGAAG
>Ga0214472_10003693_pt1 | contig 16176 bp, 15 predicted proteins | sample RVTome_6_FD_207662 | JGI IMG/M metagenome (GOLD analysis project Ga0214472, IMG submission 207662) | Soil microbial communities from uranium-contaminated site in the Upper Colorado River Basin, Wyoming, United States - RVT140D175 | ecosystem: Environmental > Terrestrial > Soil > Contaminated >... | reverse complement strand
TTAAAGAAGATATTTGGAAAATCGTTTTTCATCATGGCCAGGTGGCGGGGTCGCGCAGCGGCAGGGTAGGCAGGGACTGAACATCTGTTTTCGGTCCGGGTAGGTTAAAGAAGATATTTGGAAAATCGTTTTTCATCATGGCCAGGTGGCGGGGTCGCGCAGCGGCAGGGTAGGCAGGGACTGAACATCTGTTTTCGGTCCGGGTAGGTTAAAGAAGATATTTGGAAAATCACTTTTCATCATGGCCAGGTGGCGGGGTCGCGCAGCGGCAGGGTAGGCAGGGACTGAACATCTGTTTTCGGTCCGGGTAGGTTAAAGAAGATATTTGGAAAATCACTTTTCATCATGGCCAGGTAGCTCAGTCGGTAGAGCAGAGGACTGAAAATCCTCGTGTCGGCGGTTCGATTCCGTCCCTGGCCACCACTCACTTAAAAGTTTCATCTGTCAGTCAAACACTATCGTGTTCTATCCATGAATCGAACCTTGGCGGTCGATTGAAGTCGTCCATGATATCAACCCTACGGGCAACCTTCGGTTGTCCCCTTCCATTACCAATGGAAGGGTGTCTTGCTCCCTCCTTTGCTAATATCTATACACTGCATATCTAACAATCCAATCATTAATTTTATTTCTACTAGGCTCCTGCCATCGATATATAGCGATACTTGACGACCTGTTCGCAAGCGGTTACGTTACTTAAATGACTGTAATGATTAAAGAAGGATCAGAAGAGCTTTTTCGAAGCCTGCTGGAATCTGCGCCCGACGCTATTGTCATTTGTGATGAACAGGGCAATATCAAACTTATTAACCGCCGCACTGAGGAACTCTTTGGTTATAACCGGGCCGAGCTGCTAGGCCAGCCTGTTGAAATATTAATTCCCGCCTCCGCACATGAGATGCATCGCAAATACCGTACTGCTTACACCCGAGCCCCTGCCGTGCGGCCTATGGGCATCAACCTTGACCTCTATGGACAGCATAAAAATGGCCGGCTTATTCCTGTCGAGATCAGCCTGAGCCCGATGAAAACCAAGGAAGGGACGTTCATCATCAGCGTGGTCCATGACATCTCGCAACGTAAAAGGGCACAGGAACAACTGGCTGAACAGGCAAAAGAACTGGCCCGCTCCAATGCCGAGCTAGAGCAATTTGCCTATGTCGCTTCGCATGATTTACAGGAACCGCTGCGTATGGTCGCCAGTTATTGTCAACTGCTTGCAAAGCGTTACCGCGGGAAACTCGATGCTGATGCCGATGAGTTTATTGGCTTTGCCGTAGAAGGCGCGAACCGCATGCAACGTCTGATTAATGACCTGCTGACATATTCACGTGCAGGCGCCAAAGATAGCAGTCACTTCAGCTCTGTTTCCACTCAGGAATTACTGGATCAGGTTCTCGATAACTTGCGTCTGGCGATTGAGGAGGCGCATGCTGAAATTAACATAGGACCAATGCCCACGGTCTTTGCTGATGCCCGGCAAATCGTTCAGTTATTCCAGAATCTGATGTCTAATGCCATTAAATTTCATAGTGATGATCCTCTCAAAATAGACATCAGTGCCGAAGATAAAGGTGAAAACTGGCTTTTTACCATAAAAGACAATGGCATAGGTATACCTACCGAGTTTTACGAGAAGATATTTGTGATTTTTAAACACCTCCACTCCAGAGAAAAATACCCGGGAACAGGGATTGGTCTTGCCATCTGTAAAAAGATTGTCGAACGCCACAATGGCCGCATCTGGATTGAATCCGAGCCTGGAAAAGGCGCAAAATTTCGCTTTACCCTACAAAAAGCACAATAACAAGACGATATAAGGAGGATATGATGGGCATAACTACAACCATAGAACCAATCGAAGTCCTGTTGGTGGAAGATAATCCCGGGGATGTTCGCCTGACACAAGAGGCATTCAAGGATGGTAAGGTGCGCAATAATCTGCATGTGGTCTGTGACGGGATGGAGGCCATGGCCTACCTGCGGCGTGAAGGGCGGTACACAGAGGTGGAACGTCCGGATATCATCCTGCTCGACCTGAACCTCCCAAAAATGGATGGCCGCGATGTTCTTGCTGAAATTAAAAAGGACCCGGAACTCGGGCTGATACCCGTCGTGGTATTGACTACATCAGCTGCTGAACAAGATATCATGAATAGTTATGAGCTGCATGCCAATTGTTATATCACCAAACCAGTCGACCTCGAGCAGTTTCTGAGGGTCGTGCGTTCCATCGAAGATTTCTGGTTAACGGTGGTCAAATTGCCCTCTTGAAATACGCATCGAGGCGCACCTTGCATGGCTATACGTATTTTGCTGGCTGAAGACAATCCGGGTGATGCGCGCCTGTTACGTGAAATCCTGGATGATAATTACAAAATTGATTTTGAATTTAGCCACGTAATATGCCTTCAGGACGCTATAACAGAGGCGGCAAGCAACCATTATGATATCTTTCTTCTGGATCTCTGCCTGCCCGATTATTCGGGGCTGGACACCGTCACCAAAGCCTATGATGAGCTACCTGATTTACCCATTATAGTACTCTCCGGTGCAGACGATGAAGGTACGGCCATTAGTGCTGTTCAATTGGGGGCGCAAGATTATCTGGTAAAAGGCCAAATCGATGCGGGCATCGTCAGCCGCACCATACGTTATGCTATTCAGCGTTCCCAAATTCAAAAGGCATTGAGAGAGAGCAGAGAACGTTATGCGCTGGCCGTTGAAGGTGCACGTGATGGTATTTGGGATTGGGATTTAAATACGAATCGAATCTACTTCTCGCCACGCTGGAAGGCGATGCTTAATTACAAGGATGATGAAATCGGAGATCATCCTGACGAATGGCTGGATCGCGTGCATCCTGAAGACCTTACTCAACTCATCAGTGAACTCGATGCACACCAGAAAAACAGATCGAAATATTTTGAAAATGAGCATCGCATTCAGATTCGTGGCGGAGAATATCGCTGGATGCTCACTCGTGGTGTTGCAGTATGCGATGACGGCGGTAAAGCCTATCGCATGGCCGGTTCACTCACCGACATCAGCGAACGTCACCATGCCGAGGAACAATTGTTATATAAAGCCTTGCATGATGCACTGACGAATCTGCCAAATCGTACCTATTTTATGCGGCTACTACAGCGGGCTCTGGCGAAAACCAAAAATTACGAAGATAACGAAATTGCCGTATTGTTCATAGATATCGACCGCTACAAGGTCGTCAATGACAGTCTGGGGCATCTTGTCGGCGACCAGTTACTGATCGGTGTTGCACGTCGGCTCGAAAGGTGCCTGCGCCCGGGCGATTCAGTTGCAAGACTCGGCGGTGATGAATTCACGGTGTTTCTCGATAATATCAATGGCGTACGTGATACCACTTATATCGCCGACCGGATTCTTAAAAAGATTTCAAAACCCTTTATCATTGGTGGCCATGAAATTTTTATTACAGGCAGTATTGGTATTGTATTGAGCTCATCCGGCTATAACCAGCCTGAAGACATGTTGCGAGATGCCGATCTCGCCATGTATCAGGCCAAATCAAAAGGCAAAGACCGCTTTGAAATATTCGACATGGATATGCATACCAAGGCGGTTGCCCAAATGTCTTTGGAGATGGATATGCGGTACGCTATTGAACGGCAGGCATTCGATGTTTATTACCAGCCTATTATTTCGCTTTTAAACGGACAAATTACCGGCTTCGAGGCATTGGCGCGCTGGCACAAAAACGGTGGATATATTTCACCAGATCAATTCATACCAGCCGCTGAAGAAAGCGGCCTGATATCCGCTATCGGCGAACAAGTGATGCGTGCGGCCTGCCGGCAATTGCGGGATTGGCAACAACAAGGTCTTGCCCGAAATGGCGTTAATATCAGCATTAATTTTTCAGGCAAGCAATTTGCACAAGCTGATATTGTACATCGCATTAAAGACATACTTGATGAGACATCACTGCAAGGCAGATATTTACAAATCGAGATAACAGAAAGTGCTATTCTGGAGAATTCAAAGTCTTTAACCAGGAACCTGGCAATGTTAAAGGATCTTGGGATTACTATCTCTATGGATGACTTCGGCACAGGATATGCCTCGCTTAGCAATTTATATCAACTGCCTTTCGATAATTTGAAGGTCGATCGCTCTTTCATAAGCGGAAACCTACAGAACAGCAAAGATCAAAAAGACAAGGTCGAACTCATCCGTACCATTATCAGCATGGCTCATAATCTTGGCATCAGCGTGATTGCCGAAGGTGTGGAAACCGAAGAGTTATTGCAGCACCTGCAAAATTTCAATTGCGAATATGCCCAAGGGTATTATTTTTCACCAGCGGTCAATAAAGATGCCGCCGGACAGCTCCTGCGCCTGAAGCCATCCTGGGATTTGGCTAAAAAATAACGGTATTCCTGCTCCTTGTATAACCGGCGTCCAATCAATCACATACAGAATTATCCATATTCTGTCGGCTCTTTTGACAGCCCTGCTCCAAACTATCGAAAATACATAGATTTAAAAAGATTATCAGTGACTTAAGGTTAACTTCATGCTATAATTTGAAGCGTTTTGCAGGGAGCGTAAACAATAATAACCACGTTTCCAACGATTGCCCAGGTAGTCCTAATGTACATCAATTATTTTAAAACCATAATCCAGGGGCTATTCACCCTGTTTTTTTTGCTTGCCCCATTGCAGGCGGCATACAGCTTTACCTTCACCGTTGATATCCCTGATGATTTCACCGATTTCGCGCCGGGTGACGGAGAATGCAACATTAACAATGGCGCGCCTGTTCAATGTTCGCTGCGGGCCGCGATCCAGGAAGCCAATGCCTGGCCGGGCACGGACTACATCGTACTCCCCGCAGAGACCTACTTCATTATGCTCAATGGCGCCAATGAAAACGCCGGCGCCACTGGTGACTTCGATATTTCAGATGATTTGATTATTCATGGTGCGGGCAACACCACGACGATCATTGACGGCAGCGGACTTGACCGCGTGCTTCATATCTTGACTGGCGTATCAGTGACAATCTCGGATATCACGATTCGCAACGGCAGTTCGGGTAACTTTGACGGTGGCGGTATTATGAATCAGGGCCCACTGACTCTCATAGACAGCATCGTTACGCAAAATAGCTCCTTCACACGGGGTGGCGGAATTGCAAATCTAAGTACTTTAAATGTCTTACGTAGCACTATCTCTAACAACACCAATGCCAGCAGTGGTGGCGGTATTAGTAATGGCGGTATCGGTAGTACCACGAGTATCGCTATGACCATTACCGACAGCACCATCAGCGGTAATCAAGTAAGCTCTGTCGGCGGCGGTATAGATGTCTTTCAAGGCAGCGCGACGATTAACAGCAGTACAATCAGTGGCAATATAGCAAATTTCCAAAACGGTGGCGCCATCAATAACCAGGGTGTTGTCACGGTAAACAACAGTACATTATTCTTCAATTCGGCTTTTCAGGGCGCAGGGTATGCAAGCTTTGGCTCGCGTAATGATGTCATAGCCACATTTAACAATAGCACCATAAGCAGTAATAATGCGACGGACAGGGGCGGCGGCTTATTCAATCGTACGACCTTAACGCTCAACAATAGCACAGTCTCCAATAATACCGGTACAAACCAAGGTGGCGGTATAATAACCAATTCCGGCGGGGCTACCAGTGTAGCGATTACGAATCTTAAACAGACGATTGTTGCCGGCAATTCCTCCTTTGACGCGACCAGCAACAATTGCTCTACGGCCACAAGCAATGTCCTGAACTCATCGGGATACAATGTGATCGGCGATGCATCATGCGTATTGAGTGGGACGGGCGATATTATTGCCAATCCTAATCTCGGCGCTATTGGATCGAATGGCGGCCTCACCACAACGCATGCATTGCCTGCCGGCAGTCCGGCACTCAATATCATCGATAATGCCGCCTGCCCGCCACCCGCCAGTGATCAGCGTGGAGCGGCGCGACCCGATGGCGGCGTGGGGATAAACTGCGACGCCGGATCTGTTGAAAGGATCTCTTCTGAAACAACGGCTATTGATCTCAGAGTCACCATTGACGATACCCTTGATCCTTTCCTGATTGGCAGCGGTAATCTGACTTATACTGTTAAGGTCAACAATCAAGGTCCAAATCCTGCAACTGGCGTTACTCTGGTCAACACTCTACCAGGAAGCGTTAACTATGTTTCTGATTCCAGTGGTTGTGCGGTAGCAGTGCCTACGGTGACATGCAACATTGGTGCATTGGCTGTCAATGGTAGCGCTTCTATTGACATTGTGGTAACTCCAACTTCGGGTGGCACGATTACCAATTCCGCCTCCGCCTCCGCTACCGAAACGGACCTAAACACAGCAAATAATACCAGCATAACCGAAGACACCCTGGTTGTTGCCACTTCGGATCTTAGTATCACCAAGGTCAAAACTGCGCCACTGACGCCTGAACCGGTATTAGTTACTGAAAATATCACCTATCAAATCACAGTGACCAATAATCCGGGGGCCGATTCAACCAATGGTATAAAAGTTATTGACACATTACCCGCAGGCGCTGCCCTCGTTTCTACAAACGGCACATCGGGCACCTGGACGTGCACAGGAACAAGTACCGTAACGTGTAATCTTGCTAATACTTTGGCGGCCAGTGGCACGGCCGTAATAGAAATTGTCGTGTCACCACCGCTGGCTGGCGGCACGATTACCAATACCGCGCGTGTAACATTCGATGGCCTTGATACTGATACCAGTAACAATATTTCGAGTCTTAATACCGATACATTGGCAGTTGCTGAACTATCGGTGGATATTACAGAATCAAATGACCCTGTTGCCACGGGGACAGACTACACTTATCAATTTAATATTTCGAATAATGGCCCTTCACCTGCCGCAAATACCGTATTAACCGTAACGCTACCAGGCACTCTCACACTGAAGGCAATCGGCGGCGCATCCGGCTGGAATTGCAGCGGCACCACAACTATGACCTGTAATATCAGCTCACTGGATGCAAGTGCAAATTCTGTCGTCGTCTTTACCGTAAATTCCGCCGTAGCAGCGCCCTCAGGTACCCCGCTAGTCATTACTGCAAATGTTTCCAGCGATGCCTTTGATAGCAATGCGGCAAATAACGATGCTACGGAACAGACTGTTGTAAACGATTCGACCTCGCCAATTGACAATGCAGATATTACCTTGGTGTCGCTTGTCGACAGCAAAGATCCGATTGTTGAGGATACTAACTTAATATATACCATCGCCATGCGGAATAATGGACCGGATACTGCGCAGAATGTCGTGCTGACTATGATATTACCCGGCAGTGTAACTTTCGTTTCATCGAATGCTGTATGTTCAAGCACTATAGTAGGCGCTACATTACAGATAACTTGCACTATCGGTTCCATGACGGTAAGCAACACCGCTACCACAATTCAAATCACCGTGACCCCTACAGTGATAGGGCTCATTACTGCTGTTGCCTCCATAACCAACACGGCCGGCAGTGATCCGAACCTGGCCAATAATGATAACAATAAGACACAAACTACCTTGGTAACCGCAGATACCGGTACGACACCTCCTGATGTCGGCACCTCCAGCGGCGGCGGATGCTTTATCGCCACGGCCGCCTATGGCAGTTACCTTGACCCGCATGTGATGGTATTAAGAAAATTCAGGGATAATTACCTGCTGACTAATTCGATCGGTACGCAATTGGTCGAATTCTATTATGCGACCTCTCCACCCATTGCCGATTTCATTCGCCAGCATGAAGCACTCAGAACCGCCACGCGCTGGGCATTGACACCTATTGTCTTTGGCGTTGAATACCCTCTGGCAAGTGCAATGTGCGGATTACTATTGATTGGTGGAATAAGTTACCGCAGGCGATTCACTGCAATCTGATCTACCCATGCCTTAGTCGGGCAGATAGACCGACCAATCATGACTGGCATCGCCGATCACAAAAAAGGGCGGGTTTAAAACGGATTCCTTGGTGTTATATTGCAAAGGGTTCATCTGCATATTAGTCACAATCCCACCGGCCTGCTCGACAATGCAATGCGCCGCTGCGGTATCCCATTCCGATGTCGGACCAAACCGGGCATAGATATCCGCCTTGCCCTCCGCGACAAGGCATGACTTTAACGAACTCCCCATGCTGATTAAGTGATGCTCGCCAACGTTTGCCAGAAACTCTCCCAGTTTATCGCTACGGTGAGAACGGCTCCCGGCTATGACAAGATGCGTGGGATCATAGGGACGGATTTTTATCGGTACCGGCTTACTGTCCGGTTCCTGCTTAAATGCGCCCTGGCCATCACAGGCGTAATAACACAGCCCGCTCACAGGCACGACAATCACGCCTAATATTGGCCGATGATTTTGAATTAGGGCAATATTCACAGTGAATTCACCGTTATGTTTGATGAATTCACGCGTGCCGTCCAGAGGGTCCACCAGCCAGTAACAATCCCACTGTGATCTTTCCTCAAAGGGGATATCCGCCGATTCCTCGGATAAAACCGGTATATCCGGGGTTAACACTGATAAACCGGCCACGATGGCGTTGTGTGCCGCCATATCTGCCTCGGTCAGCGGAGTACGGTCTTCCTTGTGCTCGATACTGATGTCCTGTTTATAGAATTTCATGATGCGGCGCCCTGCATCCCGCGCCAGATCGACCACTGCATTCAGTAATTCGCAAGGTTCTTTGATTCCGCTCATATAGTCTTGCCTCTGGCTTCTGCGAGTAATTCCCGTACCATAAATAATGCCGCAATACTGCGCGCCTCGGTGCACTCTTCATGCTCCAATAGTTCTTTTAATCTGCTCAATTGCCAAGGGATCACTTCGATTTCTTCCGGTTCATCACCTGCCAGTTTTTGTTCATACAAATCCTCAGCCAATATAATATGAGTGATATGTCCGAAATATCCGGGCGCCAGCGTTAATGACGATAATAAACGCAACTTATTGGCGCCATAACCTACTTCCTCCTGCAATTCACGATTTGCCGCTTCCAGATGGGTTTCCGTCTGTTCTATTCTTCCTTTTGGCAAGGCCAATTCGTAACGGTGGACTCCTGCTGCATATTCCCTGATCAGCAATACCGTATCCTCATCCAGCATCGGCACAACCAATACCGCCCCTCTGGAACTGCTATGAAGCCGCTCGTACTGTGCAACAGTGCCATTGGAGAACTGCAGGTCCAGTTTTTCGATATGAAACAACCGGGTTCTGGCAATGGTCTCGGTATTCAATATTTGAGGTTTTTTTCGCATGGTATACTGACCGGGTATTATAAACTGTTATGCTGTTGTTGAGACCTACAATCCTCATTTTTCACCGGGACGATTGTTCACTCCTCTATGATTGACTGGCAGAAGATCAAAACCGTTCTATTGGATATGGATGGCACCCTGCTTGACCTGAATTTTGACAATTATTTCTGGCAGGAATATGTACCAATGCAGCTTGCCAGGCAACAAAGATTGGACATTGACGAGGCAAAGCGCCGGTTAATGTCACATTACAAGGCCGTTGAAGGCACTCTTGAGTGGTACTGTGTTGATTACTGGACCGAAACATTAAATCTGGACATTGCGATACTCAAGGAAGAAATTGCCCATCTTATCGCCGTCCATCCCCATGTGACTGATTTTCTTGAGGCACTACGTAAAACCAATAAACGTTTGATACTGGTGACCAACGCGCACCGTAAAAGTCTGGCACTGAAAATGAGGCATACCCAATTGGACGATCACTTTGATATGATCGTATGCGCCCACGATTTTGGCATTCCGAAAGAAGATGGCGTATTCTGGGAACGCCTTCAGGAAATCGAGCATTTCGATCCGCGATTTACACTCCTTATCGACGATAATTATTCGGTGCTGCGCTCCGCCCGTCACTATGGAATTGCCCATGTTTTGGCAGTACACAAACCGGATACACAAAAGATCGGGATGACTTCTGATGAATTTCAGATGATATCCGGCTTCAAAGAACTTATACCAACGATTTAAGAAACAGCCAATTTACTCAGAGTTTCTTTCAGCATTATTCACCCCAGCGCTTGAATCTTTTTTTACAATACTTCAATAATTCATCGTAACTGGTGAAGTTGAGTTCAAAGTTCTTTTCGGCAGGCTCATCGAATTCACAATAATCATTACTGTATTCACGGCATACCTGGGGCCGCTGCTCGTATATGGCACAAAGGCCTCCCGGCATCAGATGCAGGCATGAATTGTCTACCAGCAAAAACCAGCCATCTTCATCTTTATAAATATTTATGTTCTTGTGAGAGATCTGCCACAAGAGATGATCAAAATCCTGTTTCGAGCGCGGAGTAGGTATTTCCTGCGTTATATAGGTGCAACACTTCGAATTTGTGCAATAATTACACTTGGTCTCCGGGGTCATCTTGTTCGAGAGCAGCTTTTCCGGAATTATTGGAATCGTATTAATCATGGTTTTTACGTACCTTCATCAATAATAATTAAATAGTTGAGAGTTTCACCGTTCACTTTGCCGGGATATTTCACCAAGAGTGTAACAATAACAATCATTCAGAGTTATAGCAAAGCAAATACCATGCCGGAATTCTATATTTTCACGCTGAATGATAGCAATAACTAATCTGACATGAACAACATTTCCGTCATCATTCCGAGCTACAACCGGGCCGAACGGCTAGCGCGGGCCTTGCATTCTGTTTACAAGCAAACCCTCATTCCGAATGAAGTTATTGTGATTGATGATGGTTCCACAGATAATACACGGCAAGTTATTACAAATTTATTTCCACAGGTAAAATACAGACATCAGCCCAATAAAGGCGTGAGCGCTGCCAGAAATCTCGGCATAAAGATTGCAGACGGCGAGTGGTTGGCCTTCCTTGATTCCGATGACGAGTGGGTGTCAGGCAAGATCGAACGGCAATACAATGTTGCTACGACACAACCCGGATTTAAAATCATCCATACGAATGAAATCTGGATCAGAGACGGAAACCGTGTCAATCAAATGAAGAAGCACGCTAAATATGGCGGCATGATTTTCCGTCATTGCCTCCCGCGTTGCATTATCTCGCCTTCCTCCGTTATGGTGCATCGTAGTTTATTTGAAGCAATTGGCGCCTTCGATGAAAAACTTCCGGCCTGCGAAGACTATGACCTATGGTTACGAAGTTGCGCCCGCTACCCCGTATACTATATCGACGAACCTTTAATTATTAAGCATGGCGGTCATGCCGGCCAACTTTCAAGGAAATACTGGGGCATGGATCGCTTTCGTATAGAGGCACTCAATAACATCATACATTCCGGCGTTCTTGACGAGGCTGACAGGCGGGTTGCAACGGAAATACTGGCGAGAAAGATAAAAATCTATCTGAATGGCGCTATGAAGAGAAAAAAATGGGAAGAGATCAACAAATATAAGGCCCTTGCGGAACGGCTCGTGGATAAAGCTTTATACGCACAGCATATAGGTATATCTGATATAACATGATCCATCTTGTAACCGCATTACAATGTGAAGCCCGGCCTTTCATTCACTACTACCATATGAAAGCCCTGGCCAATCACGGTCCCTTCCGGATATACGAAAGCGATGAGGTACGCTTAATTGTATGCGGTATCGGGAAAGTGGCGGCGGCGGCCGCAACGGCCTATTTGCATAGCGCTCATGTTGACGAACAAAACTGCGCCTGGCTAAATATAGGTATTGCGGGTCATGCCGGCAAAGCCGTAGGTGAGGGTTCCCTCGCCCATAAAATTACCGATGCCGGCAACGGTGAAAGCTGGTACCCATCACTTGTTTTACATGCTCCCTGCCCGACAGATGCTCTGATAACAGTAGATCGCGCCGAGTACGATTTTTCGGCGCCGGCTTTATATGACATGGAGGCATCCGGATTTTATGCGACCGCCATCCGATTCACTCCTTCTGAAATCATCCATTGTTACAAGGTCATATCCGATAACCTGCTGCAACCGGCCAAAATCACATCCGAACATATAGTAGAACAGCTGATCGGTAACCACATCAACACGGTGAATGAAATAATAACGCAGTCAAATCGGCTTTCATGTCAACTGCAAACTATCGAGTCAACCCCTGAAGACCTGGATCGTTTTACCAAATTATGGAGATTCACCGGTTACGAAAAAAATAGATTGCGCCTCTTGCTAAAGCGGCTGGCGGTATTATTACCGGACGAGAATCTCTGGAATGAATCACTCGAGCGCTCCAGGACAGGCAAAGAAGTGCTGACCCGACTTCAGCAGCGCATTGATAACCTCCCTGTCCGTTTGATTTAGCAGTATTATGATCGAGACCATCTATATTGAAGAGGAAATTAAAGATCATCCCAAAACGAGGGAGATATGCAGCCGCTTCCCTCAGACAAGATTAATCACTTGTCAGTATTATGGCGAAATCTTTAACAGAAAAAATCAAAACTTCCGGATGCAAAAAACGCGGCCCGCCCTGATACTTGCAAAAAAATTCAAAAACTTCGTGCTTGATGCACCTGCGGGTTACGGCATTGGCGGCAAGCGTAATTTTTATTTCTCCCATATGCTGAACTGTATCTATGACTGCCGTTATTGCTTTCTGCAGGGTATGTATCGATCCGCCCATTACGTGATATTTGTAAACTATGAAGATTTTGCCGGTGCGATTGTCAACAAGATCAATGAAAGCCAACAATGCAACAGCTATTTTTTCTCCGGCTACGATTGTGACAGCCTTGCCCTGGAACCCGTAACCCATTTTGCAGATTATTATTTGCCGCTCTTTAGACAATATTCAAATGCCTGGGTGGAGTTACGAACAAAAAGTACTCAAATACGCTCACTATTGAAGATCGATCCTGTTCCAAATTGCGTAATTGCTTTCAGTTTTACTCCCGAAGAAATTTCGAACGTACTGGAGCACGGTACGCCTTCTATAGACAAGCGGCTGGACGCAATGGTCAAGCTACAGCAATACGACTGGAAGCTGGGGCTCCGTTTTGATCCGTTGATCTATCAAGATAACTATAAAGAACTATATGACAAACTGTTTAATACAATATTTTCAAAAATTTCCGTTGAGTGTCTGCATTCTGTGAGTCTTGGGTCATTACGATTTCCAGAGACATACCTTCGTAATATTGTCCGTCTTTATCCTGACGAAAAACTGTTTTCAGGGCCTTTGGAAAAACATCATGGCATGTTCACGTATTATTCCCATATAGAACAATCTATGCTGGAATATTGCAAAAATAGCTTATCCCGCTATATCCCTGCTGATATTTTTTATTCCTGTGACTATGCCGCCTAAAGCCGATACATCACTGCGCCATATATTAGTGACCGGCGCAAGCTCAGGTATCGGACAGGCAATATGTAAACGCCTCATAAGCGAAGGACATAAAGTCATCGGGCTTGCCCGTGATTTTGATAAATCCACCTATACCGATCCTTCATTCCACGTCATCAGTGTGGATTTATCAAATATAGATTTACTGCCGGACCGGTTAAAAAATTTGCGAAAAGAATTTCCAACTATTGATGGACTTGTATGCTGCGCCGGCCGGGGACAATTCGGCTCATTGGAGGAATTTTCATATGAGCAAATACGATCATTGATGGAGCTTAATTTTCTGAGCCAGGCCTATATTATAAAAACCTTCCTTCCTGGCATAAAAAAAAGGGGTAGGGGCGACATCCTCATAATAGGGTCGGAGGCCGCTTTAAGCGGGGGACGTAAAGGTGCAATTTATTGTGCCAGCAAATTCGCGCTGCGAGGACTTGCACAGGCGCTACGTGAAGAATGTTCGCGCAATGGAATACGGGTGACCATCATTAATCCCGGCATGGTTAAAACTGATTTTTTTAATGATTTGAATTTTGCGCCTGGAGACAACGAAGAAAATTATATTCTACCCGAAGATATCGCTGATGCCGCTTTATTGATAATTAGCAGCCGTCATGGAACCGTGTATGATGAAATTAATCTATCACCTCAGAAAAAGGTGATACAGTCGAAACCATAATCCGTACCTTGTAAAACTGATGCTTAAGGAACCTCTGATTTATCCGGCGGTTCCCGCGATACAGGGAAGAGCGCAAGCGCAGGGTGCTATCGCCATTTTTTGATCTTGCAAGAGATTGAAAAATGTAGCAAGGTAAAAACCACGTTTTTTGCTTTGCGTCGCTGAATAATGTCAAGGATGAATGATTCAGAGTTTCCTTAAGTAACACTATTCCCGGCCTTCATATTACAACCTGCCGGGGAATACGCCTGCGGATAATGGCCCAGCAAATCCACCTCTTCTCTTAGGCGGTCTTTCTCATGCTCGTTATACCGCACATGTACATGGGTGCCCCCCCTTTGCTGTATACATTTTATCCGATGATGATTTTCTCCTACCAGATGACTTAGATCTCCATGACCTATGTAAACAGGTACCCAGGCATTATCGACGATCTTGCAGTAAATATAATTCCCATGCTGATGATCCATAAACTTCTTTGGAAGTTGATACACCATGTATACGTATCGAGTCCCGCTAGCCCCCACCCAGACACATTGATTCGTCAAACTGCTCGCCCCCCGCTTACTGAGTAAAAGAATCATTCTACCCTATTATATTGGGAAAGATTTTGGTGAATAATGCCTGATATAAAGGTAAATATTACACATTAATTTTGTGAAATATTACCATTTTCTAACGCTGTGAATTTTGTGCATCAGCCATTTACAGCCGCATAAGAGCCAGCCTTCGCCATTAAAACTGCAATAGTCCGTTGCTAACCGGTTAAAATGAATGATATTTTTACCCGATCTTATTTCTTTGCGTGATTAGCCCCCCGAACATCCATGCCATTATTCATTTCATTAATGGCAGAGGCGTTGTATCACTGACAGGAAACTTCAATCTTCCAGGAATTCAGCCGAGAATAAATTCTCGACTCAACATGCCGATATGGAAAAACAATGAGAGCGGCACATTCACAATTGGAGATTTTCCGTAAATTGCGCAGGCATGAAATTATGCCTACCAAGCAACGCGTGGAAATTTTCAATGTCTTATTTGCCAAGCCTCAACATCTCTCCGCAGATCAAGTCATTTCCAAAGTAAAAAAACAGGATGCCAATATTTCAAAGGCGACTGTTTACAATACCTTGGGACTTTTTGCGGACAAAGGGATAATTCGTAAGATTATTGTTGACCCCACAAAAATATTTTACGACTCAACCACCACGCCCCATCATCACTTCTATAATGTCGATAACGGTACGCTGATGAATGTCAATTCCGAACAAGTTGACATCAATCACTTACCCGAACCGCCCGCGGGAACCACGCTGGACGGCGTGGAGATTGTCATCCGGATACGCAGCAAAAACTAGTTAAAAATATACGCGCCCAAAAGATACTTACTTAGGTGTGTTGAATTTTAATTCTTCTATCATTTTAGCCTGGTCATCTATAATTGTTTCCAACCCTCTGATAATTCCTATTAGTTCTTTTATGTCATCCTGCACAGGCGCCTCACGTTCGCTTAGCACCCCTGATACTATTGATCGAAAGGCATCTGCATGACATGGTTTTTCAATATATCTGGAGGCATGAGCTTCATTAATCGCCCCGTATAACGTTGTTTTATCACAAATTGCGCTCAACATTATTCTCGTAGCCGAAGGCTGTATGCTGCGGCATTTTTTCAGAAAGGTTACACCATCCATGTCAGGCATTCTGTAATCAGAGATTATAACGTCATACTTTGTTGTGCGTACTTTGGATAAGGCAACTTCTGCCGATGAAAATGTATCAATATTATTGACATTCATGTTTTCTAGAAATCTCTCTAGCAAATCCAGGATAAGCTTATCGTCATCAACTATCATGATATTGCCCATAGATCAGTCAATCCCCAAAAAGTGATTTCCAAACACGCCTATCGCCGGCATATTACCCTATTGTTTCTGTTACATTTCGGGCCGCCATAAGATCGGCATACATCCAGCTTAGTTATATTTCTTTCGAAAAATAATGACATATCCATACAAACATCCTTAACCATTAAATGGTATATGGGATTTGTAAGATAGCTGTGATTTACAACACACCGGGGCTGTGAA
>Ga0214472_10003692_pt1 | contig 16176 bp, 15 predicted proteins | sample RVTome_6_FD_207662 | JGI IMG/M metagenome (GOLD analysis project Ga0214472, IMG submission 207662) | Soil microbial communities from uranium-contaminated site in the Upper Colorado River Basin, Wyoming, United States - RVT140D175 | ecosystem: Environmental > Terrestrial > Soil > Contaminated >... | reverse complement strand
CCCATGACTCGAGCCAGTTTGTCGAACGCCTCACCGGCCGCATCGTCGATGGTTTGGCCCAGAGTCTCGTAGTCACCCCAGCCACGAACGTGAACGATCTGGGAGTGACCGCCCGAGGCGAGAAGCCCGACGAATGGGGGTGCGAAGTCCTCGAACTCGAGACGAGGCGCCATCAGATGGCCCTCCATGTGATCGATTCCCACGAACGGCAACTGTCGTGCCCATGCAGTCGCTTTGGCGAAGGAATGGCCGACCAGAAGCGCGCCGACAAGACCAGGGCCGGCCGTTGCCGCAACCCCATCGAGGTCGGCAGGATGAACCCCTGCCTCCTGTAGCGCTCTGTGGGTGAGTGAGCGAATCGATTCGACATGGGCTCGAGCCGCCAGCTCAGGGACAACCCCACCGAACCGGGCGTGGAGGTCGACCTGTGACGACACCACGTTCGACAGCGGCTCGGCCCCTCTCACGACGGCCACCGCCGTCTCGTCACAGCTGGTTTCGAAAGCCAGGATGAGGGGTGTCATCGGAGGCCCTCCAACCGCTGGCGGTACTCATCGCTGTCGATCTCATGGACCCAGAGTATGAGGGCGTCTTCGTCGCCGTAGTAACCCTTCCTCAGCCCGACTGGTGCCAGACCAAATGCGGCGTACATCGATCGCGCCGCATGATTCCGGGAGCGCACCTCCAAGGTGAGATGACGCGCACCGCGTTCGATCGAGGCCACGATCAGCGCCGACAGCAAGAGGCTTCCTATCCCCCTTCTCCTCGACTCCGGGGCCACCAACAGGTTGGTGACATGGGCCTCGTCACCGACAACCATCACCCCTCCAAACCCCACCAGGACCTCGGCAACCGCCACCAAATAGACCCTGTTCTCAGCTGCCAACTCGTCCCGAAAGACCCGAGCGCTCCACGGTTTGAGACGATCGGCGGCCTCCATCTCCACGGCGGCTTCGACGTCGGTGTCGTCAAAGGCCCTGATGGTCACGGCACTCAAACCGACCCCCATGGCCCCTCCTGACGCAGCTTGGCCCAGTTGATCGTGACGTCGGGCTCTCGGAGATATAGAGGCCGGATCTCGTCAGGCGCCGGGAACTCGCCGCGTTCGAACTTCGCTCGGGCCGCCTCGGCCAGAGTCACGGCATACGGATAGCGAGGCCGACCAGTCTTCACGCGGTGAAGTCCGCGGAGAAGCCCATCGGGGAGGGCGCTGACATCACCTACCACCAGACTCTCATCGGGGCTCGAATCGAGTTGGGCTGCCAGCACTTCGGGTCTGACCAGCTCCACCACGCCTTCCTTGACAACTCCACCGGGGACCGGCCGATAGCGGGCGACGGCCAACTCGCCCCGACGCACATCCACCACCGCCCAGATCAGACGATGTCCGGTGCGGGCTTCGAGGGCGATGGCATCGAGTGACACCGCAGGGATGACTGGGATCCCAAAGGCCGCGGCAAGCCCCTGCGCCGTGGCCAGGCCGACCCGGATCCCGGTGTAGAGGCCGGGACCGATGTCAACTACCACCGCATCGAGCGCCGAAGGAGACCAACCCACCTGATCGAAGCAGAAGTCGATGGCCGGGACGAGGAAGGTGGCATGACCCATCCGATCGATCCTCGAGGCCGCAGCCAAGGTCGAGGCATCCTCGACCAGGGCAACCGACGATCCAGGGGTGGAGGTTTCGATTGCAAGCAACTTCATGTAACCGTCTCCAGGGCGCGCTCGAGCCAGTCACCGCTGGGGATGAGACGCAACAGCCTCGTCTCGTCGGGGTTCACGACAAACTCGATGCGGAGGTGGTCCTCAGGCAAGGCTGATTCGACCGCGTCTCCCCATTCGATCACGAGGACGCCGTCCGCGGCAAGCTCGAACACGTCGAGATCTTCGAATTCGTGGAGTGATCCGAGCCGGTATACGTCGACGTGAACCACCGGCATGAATCCCGATCCGTATTGACGCACCAGGACGAACGACGGGCTGACCACCAACTCCTCAACACCAAGTCCCTCACATAGCCCGCCTGTCAGCAGGGTCTTTCCGGCCCCAAGGCCTCCGGCGAGCTCGACAACGTCACCGGGTCTCAGGGCGGCAGCGAGTCGTCGCCCGGCGGCTCTGGTGTCATCGGCTGTGGGGCAGAACACTTCGATCAACCGAACAGCTCCATCTGCGACGGATCGGCGGCAGCGGTCTCCTCCACCACCTGTGAATGCTGCTCGAGCCCATCGAGAATCGAGCGGACCAGGGTGAAGTCTTCGCGCATCTGATTGGTCACCCGCTCTCCGCCTCGCAAGGCCGCCGCGGGGTGAAAGGTTGGCACCAGTGACGAACCGAGCCACCAGGGATGGAGCCGCCCTCGCAGTCTGGTGATCCCGGTCTCCGTGTTGAGGAGGAGCTTGGTGGCGAAATTGCCAAGTGTTACCACCACCTCGGGGTTGATGAGCCGTATCTGTTCCCGGAGATAGCCTTTGCAGGAGTCGATCTCATCGGGATGGGGGTCACGGTTCCCGGGCGGCCGGCATTTGAGGACATTTGCGATATAGACCTCGGATCGCTGGAGTCCGATGTCGATGAGCAGTTCGTCGAGCAGTTTGCCCGCCGCACCTACGAATGGCTCACCCTGTAGATCCTCGTACTTGCCGGGCGCCTCCCCGACCAACATGACCCTCGCGTTGGGATCGCCCACCCCGAAGACGACCTGGGTTCGGGTCTGACACAAACCGCAATCCGTGCACACCAGAGCGCGGGCACGGAGCTCTTCAAGTACGGGGATGTGGTCGCTCACCGGTTTGGCCATTGTGCCAAACCAAATCACGCCTTGGATGCGAGCACCGCAAGTTCGATGGCGGCTGCCGTGGCGCCAAACGCGGCTTCGGCAGCCGCCTCGACATCACACATGATTGGCCCACAGGAGACTGCATACGCGATGTCCCCGTCGAAACGAGTGTGGACCGGCCGGATGCAGGCGGCCAATGCATCGTGAGAGCGAACTGCGATCCGAGTGAGCTCGTTGCGGGTCATAGCGAAGTCTGTTGCCACCACAACCAAGGTGGTGTTGATCATCGGGCCCGGGAGCACGGCCGGCGGTCCAGGTTCGTGTGGCCCGCCGGTAAGGGAGTCTCCGCTCAGGGTGAACACGTCTCCAACCGCGTTGACCACCACAAGCGCGCCCACCGTGGCATCGCCGACCCGGCGAACCGCCGAACCCAGGCCACCGGGCTGGATGTGCTCCAAGCCGCGCCACTTCGACACCGTGGCTCCGGTGCCCGCCCCGACCAGCCCGTTCTCGACCGGGGCAGATGACGCAGAATGGTATGCCGCCTCGCCATGATCGGGGCCGGGCCTGATCATGTGGTCGCCCTGAAACAGATCGAAGATCACGGCAGCAGGGACGATCGGAACCCTGGCCACCGGTGTCTCGTGACCCCTGCCGTCGGCCTCGAGAGCCCTGACCACGCCGTCGGCCGCGGCGAGCCCGAACGCGCTGCCCCCGGTGAGGACGATCGCTTGAGCTTGCTCGATGCGCATCCCAGGCTGAAGCAGAGCTGTCTCTCGGGACCCCGGCGCCGCCCCTCGCACCTCGGCGGCCACGATGTTGGGCTCGGGAAGGACCACGACCGTGCAGCCGGTGCGGGCAATCGGATCGGACCAATGGCCGACTTCCACGCCCGGAACGGCGGTGATCGTGTCGTTCATGCCAAGTACCGCCTCGGCACCCTGGGGCCGATGCCACAAACCACTTCATAGGAGATGGTGTCGAGGATCCCGGCCCAGTCGTCGGCATTGACCTCCGAGTTCCCTTGGTCACCGAGGACTACGACCTCGTCTCCCGGATGAACGTCCGCGTCGCCTACATCGATCACGATCTGATCCATCGTGACCGTCCCGGCCAGCGGGTAGCGATTGCCCCCGATCAATGCGGTTCCCGCGGCGGACAACCGGCGGGGCATTCCGTCGGCGTACCCGATGGGAGCGGTCACCACCGTCGAATCCTCCGACAATGGCCTGGTCCGTCCGTAACTCGGCCGCGCTCCCCGCTCCAGACGCTGGACATGGGAGACGTGGGTGACGATGCGCATTGCCGGCCGCAGTTGGGCCAAGTCGCGGGTCGCGGAGCAGGGATGAAGCCCGTAGATGCCGAGACCGATTCGGGCAAAGCTCCTCCGCGATTCGGGGAAGAGGACCGCACCGGCGGTGTTGGCGAGATGGGTCAGAGGTGGGTCGTAACCCGACGCCGCCTCGTCGAAAACCTCGATCTGACGACGGGTGAAGATGGCGTCCTCGTCGGCGACAGGAAAATGAGTCCAGAGGGCGGCGATTTCGAGTCCGGCGTCTCGTGCGGAAGCCACCAAGTCGTGCAAGAGACGGGGCGACACCCCAACCCGATGCATGCCGGTGTCAATCTTGATGTGCACCTCGATACCGGGAGCGCTGGACCGCAACGCCTCGATGCAGGAAATCGAATAGACCGTCGGTATGAGGCCCCACCTGGCGATTTCCGGCACCGACCCGTTATCCGGCTCCGACAGCACGATTATCGGGGCTTCGATCCCCGCTTCACGCAGACGCACCCCCTCCTCGACCATGGCCACGGCAAGACGTGTCGCGCCTGAGTCGATCGCGGCCTCCGCAACCGGCGCGTCGCCATGCCCGTAAGCGTCGGCCTTGACGACCGCACAAACCTCGGATGGGGCAATCAGAGACGCCAACGCGGCGACGTTGTGCCGTATCGCCCCGAGATCGATCTCGGCGTAGGTCGGCCTCACACCCCCCTCCCCCCTTCGGGGTCATCCCATGCGAACCTCCCAATGTGGGTGCTGAGACGGTCGGCGGTGACGGTTCCCTGACCAGCCAGGTCGGCTCCGGCCACTCCGTGCCAGTAGGCAGCGGACACCGCTGCGGTGCGGGCGTCGAGACCACGAGCCCAGAGGGCGCCGATCATCCCCGCCAGAACATCCCCGGTCCCGATACTCGCCAGCTCCGGCCCACCACTCCGCACCAAGAACGGCTCGGAGCCATCGGTCACGATGGTCGGGTTCCCCTTCAGGAGCACTGTCAGCCCGCTCTTCTGGGCATAGGAGCGAGCCGATAAAGCTCCGCCCTCGAACCCGGCTATCCGCTCGAACTCGCGGGCGTGAGGGGTAACTACGACATGAGCACCTCCTTCACGAGCTGCATCTACGACCTCGGGCTCGAGAGCACCGGCATCGAGGACAACACGGCTTGCCTTGCGGAGCAGCGGTAGAGCCTGGTTGCGATCGGAGGCGCCAAGACCCGGACCGACGATGGCGACATCGAAGCGATCGAGGCCGGCTTCAGCTTCATCGAGGGAGACGGTCAGCAACTCCGGCGCTGCGGCGGTGACCAGATCCGATCGCGGCGACGCCACGACCACCGACCCGGCCCCGAAGTGCAGCGACGCCCGACCCGCCAGGACCGAAGCGCCTACCATCCCGGTCGATCCTCCGACCACGAGCACCGACCCGGCAGACCACTTGTGCGCGCTCCTGGTCCGCGAAGGCCTGGGTGCGTCATCCTCTTCTGCCACCCACATCGAAGGCACTCCACCGTCGATGCCGATATCGACGACGGTCACCTCACCGCAATAGTCCGGGCCGTCTCCATCGACATGGCCCGTCTTCAAGGTTTGAAACGTCACGGTTTCCGCGGCGCGGAACGCTCGCTCCTCCACCTTCCCGGTGTTCGGGTCGAGGCCGGTCGGATAGTCGACGGCGACGACGGGCGCCCCGCTCTCCATCCAGGCAATGACCTCCGATGGGAGGCCCTCCCGCCCGCCACCTCCGAAAATTGCGTCGACCACGAAGTCGGTTGCGACAACCGGTCCGAAGTCACCCACAGAGACCCCTCGGGCCTTCGCCAGAAGCGCTGCCCTGACTGCTTCGGGTGCCCGCGGCTCACCCAGCGCCTCAATTCTGACATCGACTCCGCGACCCTTCAGGTAACGGGCAGCTACGTAGCCGTCACCACCGTTGTTCCCGGGTCCTGCCAGCACCACGACTCTGGAGCCGTACCCCGCGCCGCGTCGAACCGCGGCCAGGGCAACGGCAAAACCGGCCCGGTCCATAGCCCGATCGAGGTCACCCGTGTAGGCCTTGTCGACCCTCTGATACTCCTCGGCGGTAAGGACCGGCTTCATGAGAGTCGAGGCTACTTCCGACTCAGTGGTGTTCCCCTACCGCGATCGCCATCACCAACGCGCTCGTATCGGTGTGGGTGATGGTGACCAGGACCTCGGTGATCCCGAGCGTCTCGGCGCGGCGTCTGGCGTTTCCGGTCATGCGCACAGTGGGTTTTCCCCCGCCGGTGATCTCGATCTCCTTCCACCCGATGCGACGCCAGCCGGTGCCCATCGACTTCATGACCGCTTCTTTGCCGGCAAACCTGGCGGCGAGACGTCGAGCCGGGTGGGCGAATCGATAGGCGTACTCCCTCTCGTGCTCTGTGAAGCAACGATCGGCGAACCTCGGGTATTTGCCCAGGACCCGCTCGACCCGGGCGATGTCGGCGAGGTCGACGCCGAGACCGAGAATCTGCACTTCAGGACCCTCCGAATGCTTCTCTGATAGCCGACACGACACGGTCGCGCTGGGGTTCGCTGAGCGATGAACCGCTGGGGATGCACAGCCCCCGTTCGAACAGGCGCGCCGAGACGTCGCCACCGAGGACGGGGAAATCGGCAAATACCGGCTGGAGATGCATCGGCTTCCACACCGGACGGGCTTCGATGTCGAGCGATTCCAGATGAAGCCTTATCATCTCCCGATCCACCCCCGCCTCGTCGGGATCGATGGTGAGCACGGTAAGCCAGAAGGTCGATCGGTTGTCAGCGGGCTCGGGCATGAACTCCACTCCGGGAAGGTCACCGAGGGCCTCGCGGTAGAACTGGTTGTGGGCTCTTCGCTCCTCGACCCGGCGCTTCAGGTCGCTCAATTGGGACCGTCCGAGTGCGGCGAGAAGATTCGACAGCCGGTAGTTGTAGCCGACGGTGGAATGCTCATAATGCGGTGCGGGATCCCGCGCTTGGGTGGCGAGCCACCTCGCCTTTCTCGCCCATTCCGCCTCATCCGTCACCAGTGCCCCACCCCCACTGGTCGTGACGATCTTGTTCCCGTTGAAGGAGAGAGTTGCCATGGCACCGAAGCTGCCCGCGGGCCGTCCGCGATGGGTGGCACCGAGCGACTCGGCAGCATCGGCGATCAGAGGCACACCGTGAGCGGCACAGAGTGGCTCGATGCGGCTGTAGTCGGCGCACTGGCCGTAGATGTCAACCGGGATGCAGGCCGCATACCGGTCCGACGCCAACGCAACTTCGAGAAGGTCGGGATCCATGTTCCAGCTGTGCATATCACTGTCGATGAAGACGGGCTCTGCTCCCACGTAGCGGATGGCGTTGACGGTCGCAGAGAAGGTGAGGCTGGAAACGAGGACCTTGTCGCCGTCTCCCACCCCGGCCAGGAGCAGGGCGAGATGGAGCGCCGCAGTGCCGCTGGCGAGGGCGGCGCCATGAGACCGGCCCGTCGCCGCAGCGAGCTCTTCCTCGAACGCATCCACCTCCGGTCCGAGTGGGGCGATCCACCCACCCCGGAACGCCCGCTCCACGGCTTCATGGTCTCTTGGACCGACGTCGGGCGGTGACAGGTAGATGCGGCTCATCAGGTGCCGATGACGTTCGGGACGTCCGTCATAGCGGCCATGCCATGGGGACGAGGATCACGATGATCACAACGGTCAAGAGGGTCAGGGGTGCCCCGAGACGGGTGTAGTCGAAGAAACGGTAACCGCCCGGCCCGTAGACCATTGTGTTGGTCTGATATCCAATCGGGGTGAGGAAGTCCATGGAAGCGGATACGGCGATCGTCACGGCCAGCGGGCGAATGTCGACACCGGTGCTGGCGGCGGTAGAGAGTGCGATCGGAAACATGAGGAGTGCGGCGGCGTTATTCGTGACCAGACCTGTCAGCACCACCGTGGCGACCACCATGCCCAGTAAGACGCCTGTGTCACCCAGACCCTCGAAGGCACCGACCAATCCTCCCGACACGACATCGGCCAGACCGGACGTTTCTATGGCGGCGCCCAGCCCAAAGGCCGAGGCGATGAGCAACACCACATCGAGATCTACCGCACTGCGCGCCTCACCCGGGGTGAGAACCCCAATGCCGACGAGGATCAGCGCACCGAGCAGGCTGGCATGAAGGATCGGGAGTATCCCGGTCGCTGCGGTCAAGATGATTCCGAGTGCCACAGCCCCCACGGCCCATGCCTTGCCGATCGCAACAGGCGGGGAGCCGAGGCCCCCGGAGATCATCAGGAAGTCGGTTCGGTCCCTCCAGCGCTCCCGAAACCCGGGGTCGGCGAGCAGGAGCAAGGTGTCCCCGACGCGCAGGCGGACCTGACCCAGCTTGGCGTCGATGCGGTGACCGGCTCGATGGATTGCCATCACCACGGCCTGGTATCGCTCTCTGAAACCGACTTCCATCAGTGTCCGCCCGACGAGCCGCGATTGCGGGCCCACGACCACCTCGTAGTAGCGCGCCCTGTCGGTATTGAGATCGAGCAGATGAGGAGTCTCGGCTGACGCCAGACCTCTGGTCGTTTGCAGATCCATGACGTCCCCCGCCCTACCGATAAAACGAAGGCGATCGCCCCCATGGAGGACTGTGTCTGGCGATACCGGCGCCAGCAGATCCCCCTCACGCTCGATGGCCGCCAAGAACGTCGTGCGCAGATGCCTGAGTCCTGCTGTCTCCACTACCTGGCCGTCCAGTGGGCCGCCGGGCTCAACGCGCATGTCCACCACAAAGGCGCGGGTCTCCTCCTCCAACTCCTGACGAGCTGATCGACGGGCCCGCAACAGCCTCGGGGCGAGGGCTATCAAGAGGATGGCTCCGCCCAATGCAATGGGAAGACCGACGCGGCCCAACTCGAAGAAACCGAACGGCTCGGAACCCGCATCGACCAGGAGCCCAGACACCACAATATTGGTCGACGTCCCGATCAATGTGGCGACGCCGCCCAGTAGCGCCGCAAAGGACAGCGGCATCAGATAGATGGAAGGTGAGTGGTCTCGCTCCTCCGCCCATGACGAGACTTCTGGGATGAGCATGGCCACAACCGGAGTGTTGTTCAGGAATGCCGACACCGCCGAGGTGGGTACGACCATCCTGGCCAGTGAGCGGCGAGGGCTCGACCCATCACCAAGCGCGAACCGGACGACAGGACTGAGCACGCCTGTCTTCTCGACGGCCCGGGCCAACACATACAGTGCCGCGACGGTGATCGGTGCCGGGTTGGAGAAACCGGACAGAGCCTGGGACGGCGTGACGACGCCGGCTACCAAGACCGCCACCATCCCGCCGGCCATGGCTGCCGAGGGCGGTGCCAAGTCCCTGACGAGGACGATCAGAACCGCGGCCGCTACGAGCAGGGTGAACCATGCCTCCCAGCCCATGTCGATCAGCTTTCCCGAGAACCCGTCAGGTACCCGATTCGCTCCAAGTAGAGCACGATCTGATTGGCCGCCTCGTCGGGAGTCAGCTCCATGGTATCGATGACGAGCTCGGCGTCCTCGGGCTCTTCGTAAGGATCGGAGATGCCAGTGAACTCCTTGATGAGCCCGGCCCGCGCCTTGGCATACAGCCCCTTGCGGTCCCTCGCCTCGCACACTTCGAGGGGCGTTGAGACATGGACGAGAATGAACCCGCCATATGACTCGATGGCTCGACGGACCTCGATCCTGGTCGCGTCATAGGGAGCGATTGGAGCGCAGATTGCGATCCCACCATTCTTGGTGATCTCCGAGGCTACATAGCCGATACGAAGGATGTTCAGGTCACGATGCTCCCTGGAAAAGCCCAGTTCGGAGGACAGGTTCTTCCTCACGATGTCACCATCGAGAAGAGTGATCGGCCGACCCCCCATCTCCAGGAGCTTCACCAGGAGCGCATTGGCGATCGTCGACTTGCCCGACCCGGAGAGACCGGTGAAGAAGACGGTGAAGCCCTGTTCGACTCGTGGCGGATGGGTCCGCCGCAGTTCGGTGACCACTTCGGGAAAAGTGAACCAGTCCGGTATCTCGCGCCCGTCGGCGAGCCGTGAGCGCAATTCGGTGCCCGAGATGGAGACGGCACGGGTTCCGTCGGGAACCTCATGCTCGGGGAGGTAGGTATCCAGGTCAGGCGCATACACCATCATCTTGAAATCGACCATGGAAACGCCAATTTCATCTTCGTGCTTGGCGAGGAGCTCCTGGGCGTCATAGGGGCCGTAGAACGGTCTGCCGGATGAATCCGCACCAGGACCGGCGTGGTCGCGCCCGACTATGAGGTGCGTGCACCCGTGGTTCTTGCGGATGATGGCGTGCCAGAGGGCCTCGCGCGGCCCACCCATCCTCATGGCGAGGGGGAGCAACGCGAGGGTCGCGGTGTTGCGTGGGTACCTATCGAGAACTGCCTGATAGCAGCGCACCCTCGTGTAATGGTCCACATCACCCGGCTTGGTCATCCCCACAACCGGGTGGATCAAGAGATCGGCCTGTTGTTCTGCCGCCGCCCTGGTCGTCAGCTCGACATGCGCCCGGTGCATCGGGTTTCGAGTCTGAAAAGCTACGACCCTGGTCCATCCCCTTCGCTCGAACTCGGCTCGGGTCTCGACCGGTGTCAGCCGCAGTCTGCGGAAGTCGAAATGAACCGGGAGCTGAACCGCCTCGATCGGCCCACCGACGTAAACCGGGCCTGCCTGCTCCAAGAGATGGCGCACACCCGGGTGCTCGGGGTTGGTCGTCCCGAATACGGACTCGGCTTCCGACTCCTTGTCAGGATGCCAAATCTCTTCGACGTGGAGCCGGCCCAGCATCACTCCCTCAGGATCGCGGAGTGCCAGCGAGCTGCCTGTCTCCAGACCGGCGGCGACTTCCTCTGAGACGTCGAGTGTGACGGGCATCGGCCACAATGTGCCGTCGATCAAACGCATCTCCTCACAAACACGCTGGTAATCCGACAGCGACAAGAACCCGTTCAGCGGGGAGAACCCGCCGGTCGCAATCAACTCGAAATCGCAGATCTGACGGCTGTTGAGGTCGATCGATGGCCAGTCACGCGACCAGCTCTTCAGCTCCTCGGCCCGCTCCTCGGGCACAACGATATCGATGAGACTCCCACCATGGGGCTCGATGAGATGATCCACCACTTTGCATACTCCCTACCCTCTATGTCGTCGAGATTCTACCGCGGCCGGGCACCAGGACATCCGGGCTCCACCCTCCTCCCGATATCTTTTCACCCGCCCGCGATCTCTACAGTCTCGGACCATGCAAGGCCGCCTACCCGATTTCGTGATCATCGGCGCAATTCGCTCTGGGACCACGTCGCTGGCTCGCTACTTGGGGGCTCATCCCCAGATATACATGGCCGACCAGAAGGAGGTTCGCTTCTTCAACAGCAATCTGGACAAGGGGTTGGAGTGGTATGCGATGCAATTCCACAAGGCGCTGCCCGATCAGATAGCCGGTGAGGCCACACCGGCCTACATGTCCAATGCCGATGCAATGCAGAACATGGCCGATCTGCTCCCAGACGCCCGACTCATAGCCGTGATTCGTGAACCAGCGAGTAGAGCCTGGTCGCACTACTGGATGAGACGAGAGAGAAGGCGCGAGACGCGGACATTCTCCGAGGCGATCGATCAGGAGATGGAGGTCATCGCACGCGACGGCCCGGATTCACCAGGGCTCCATTACCTCAACAACGGCATGTACGCCCATCAGCTGCGTCGGGCGGTCGACCTCTTCTCCCCGAACAGCATGTTGGTCGTCATATTCGAGCGAATGCTCTCCGAGACGAGCCCCGAGTATCGAGCCGCATGCGACTTTCTCGGAGTCTCCACCAGCTTTGTCCCCGACATCCTGGGTTCGCCGATCAACCCCTACGTTGGATTCCGATCATTGCGACTCAGGGACGCCTCGAGGCGCCTTCCCGCACCGCTGAGACGGGTGGTCGGTCGCCTGAACACGCGTACCGGAGTCTCCTATCCGCAGATCGACGAGGCATCGCGGAGAGTTCTCCTGGAGTTCTTCGCACCGCACAACCGGGATCTGGAGCTCTTGTTGAGCCAGTCGGTGCCGGAATGGGCCGGCTGAGCTTGGCCGTGCCTGCTCTCAAAAGAAAACACAGTGGGGTTGCCGATGTCCTCCATTGAGATCAGGGAGTACACCGACCAAGACCTGCATCAAGTGCTCGACGTCTTGCGACGGGCCCTCGGTGAGACCGCCGTCCTGCAGAGGACCGCCGAGCAATGGGCATGGAAGCACGAGCTCAACCCGTTCGGGCGTTCTTTGGTGCTCGTTGCGGTGTCGGGTTCCAGGATCGTCGGAGTCCGGGCCTTCATGCGATGGTTGCTGACCACCACCACAGGGGAGACCATTCGATGCGTCCGAGCGGTGGACACCGCGACGCACCCCGAGTTCCATCGCAGAGGCATATTCCGGGACCTCACCCTGGCTGCAGTCGATCTCGCCAGGTCCCACGGGGTGCAACTCATCTTCAACACCCCCAATGCCAAGTCGGGCTCGGGTTATCTGAAGATGGGATGGAGCGAAGTGGGCAGAATCGGTGTCCTGGCTCGCCCTTCGATCAGGGCGCTCCGTCGCCGTGATCGCGAGGTCGACGGTGACTACCTGAGACACTCCGACTCCTTCTCCGGAGGGGTGTCGGACCGACCTCCACAGGGTTTGAGGACTCCTCGGAGCCGTTCCTATCTGAATTGGCGCTACCAAGGTCATCCCACCGCCCGCTATGCCACGATCTCGGCGGGCGCAACACTGGCCTTTGTTCGATCCAACCTGCGTAACGGGCGAAGTGAGCTGGTGATCAGCGACGTCATCGGAGCCGATCCGCGCACAGCATTTCGAGCCGTGATCAAAGAGTCGACCGCCGACTACATGGTTGCCTGGCATCGCAAGGGAAGCCCGGAGCGCCGCGCAGCCATTGCCGCCGGGCTCTTACCCGTTCCCGGGCTGAAAGCCCTCACGCTCGTTGCCAATCCCTTGGTCGACATACCCGAGGCCACAGCAGGCCTGGGATCGTGGGATCTCTCCATCGGAGACCTCGAGCTTTTGTGATCAGGTTGGCGGGCTTCCGATCCTCTATTCCAACGGGATGGTCGACGTGACCGAACCGGCGGTCTCCCTGAACAGATCTGCCATGTCAGAAACCACTTGGTCAAGTCGATAGTGGGTTTGGAATCGCGCCAGACCCGCCCGCCCGAGATCACTGACCCGCGCCTGGTCTGAGGCAACCGTCTTCATGGCGCCAGCCAGCGCGGCGGGATCGGCCGGCGGCACGAGGACGCCGGCGTCCCCGACGACCTCCCGAACCGGTGGAAGGTCGCTGGCCACGATAGGGAGACCCGTAGCCATCGCTTCTATCACAGCTCCTCCAAAGCCTTCGTAGAGCGAAGGGAAGACGAACACATCGGCAGCGCGCAGGATCCGGCTCACATCTCTTCGATCCCCCATCACGCGAACATGAGCCCCGAGGTCGTTTCTGGACACCTGGGTCAGGAGCGCACTCGTCTCGTTCCCCTCGCGTCCGAGCAGCAACAGGACTGCGTCAGGAATCTCCCCGACCACCGCAGCCATAGCATCGATGAGGTACTGGTGCCCCTTCTGGAATTCATGCCTCCCGACACTGAGGAAGACCGTTGCGGCCGCGTCCAGCCCCAACTCGGAGCGGATCGACGTGCGCGTTGATTCTGACTCGGGGGGATGAAACTCCGCGGGGTCGCGGCCTCGAGGGATGACAGTAATGGCCCGGGGCTCGACGCCCAGGTCGACCACGGCTTGGGCGGCTACCGCTCTGGTAAGCGCATGAAAGCGGGTTGTGAGATGACGCGCAGACCACCCATCGATCCACCGGGCGACCTGTAGCTTGGCGCCGGACACCCTGGGGTCGAGACGACGAACCGGGTCATAGCTCACGTTGACCAGAGACGTCAGGACAGGCACGCCTATTCCCCCGGCTGCGATCCGACCCAACACGCTGGCCTCGAAGAGACTGGTGTGGAGCAGATCGAAACCGCCATCGCTCAACAGGACTCGAAGGCGGCGCATCGCCTGCAATCGGTTGGCTCCCAACACCTCGACCGGTAGCTCTGCGGTCTCCTCGAGGGAACGCTGGAAACCATGATCCCTGACCCGGAGGACGGCGAGCGTGGTTTCGATGTCGTGGCCACGAAGCCCACGAGCGAGATCGATCAATGAGCGCTCGGCGCCTCCCTGGCCCAAGCTATCGATCACCGATAGGGCTCTCAGCCTCGAGCGGTGGACCTCGGTCATCCCCGAATGGTCACGTCTCGTGCCCGGCGGCGTACATCGAGGCGAGGATGTCGCGTAGTGGGGTGCGCAGATCACGTATGTGCAAGAGCGACCTGACATCCGGGCCTAGTTCGGCGAGAACGTCGGCAATCCGGGCCCCGGGTTTGAGGGTTACCGAGACTGCGTCCTGCTCCTGACTCACACCCTCGAGATGATTGCTCGCTTTGAGCATCGATCCGACGGCGGCCGCCACGTCACCATTCGTGAATTCGAGCACGATCTGTGCCCGATCGTATTCATTGCGAAGCTCGTCGAGGTCCCCGGCGTAGCGGACTGCACCTCTGTCGAGGAGGATCACATGTGAGTGGAGAGCTTCGATCTCCTCGAGCCTGTGGGAGGAGATGAGGGCCGCGATCTTCCGGTCATCGACGATTTCGATGACCAACTCGAGCAGTGCATGGGCGGCGACCGGATCGACCGAGCCGGTCGGTTCGTCGAGGATCAGCACCCGGGGCTGGTGCAGCAGCGCCCTGGCCAGTTGGAGTCGGGCCCGCATCCCCGCGGAAAGAGCGAATGGGGTGTCGTCGGCGAATTTGGAGAGGCCCACATCGGCGAGAACGGCCGACACCTTCTGGTCGAGGTCCTGGCGCGGCATGTTGTGGAGACGTCCGTGGAACCTCAGGTTCTCCCTGCAACTCAGACGCAAGAGAAGGGATCGATCCTCTGCAGGCATCCAACCGACGAGACGTCTCACCCGCTTCGACTGTGAAGCGCAATCGAAACCCAAGACGGTGGCCGTGCCGGAAGTTGGTGAGGTGAGGCCGACCAAGATGCGAAACGCGGTGCTTTTCCCGGCGCCATTCGGTCCCACGACGGCCAGAATCTCACCCGGTCCGACTTCGAAATCAACCCCATCGAGAGCGACGACATCGTGAGTGAGATTGGTCCTGACCAGGAAGCGCATCCACGGTGGCGACGGCTCATAGACCTTGCGCAAGGCTTTGACGACGACCGTTGACTCCTGCATTCCCCTTTTTCCCTGGCTTTGAGGGGACAGGGTACTTGCCGCGGGAGACCATGGATTTCCCGCCGCCTCTAGCTTTCTCCTCGGCCTCTCCTAATGTCTGGGCAGTATGTCCCGTCTACCCGACTTTGTGATCATCGGCGCCATGAAGGCCGGAACAACGACACTTTTCAACAGGCTGGGACAGGTGCCCGGGGTGACGCTCCCCGCGGTCAAGGAGCCACACTTTTTCTCGGACGACGAGCGGTGGGCTCGTGGCGTCGATTGGTACCAAGCCCTTTTCGAAGGATGCGACGGGGTCACCGGAGAAGCATCCGCCAGCTACTCGGACGCCGCCAACGCCGAAGTCGTGGTGGACCGGATGCACCAGATCGTACCCGGAGCCCGAATCCTGTTCGCACTCAGGGACCCCGTGGCTCGGATGCGATCTCACTTTCGCCATGAGGTTCTGCGTACCCGTGAGCGGAGACCATTTGAGATCGCGATTTCAGATCCTTCCAGTGTCTACGTGACCAGGAGCCTTTATGGGGCAACCCTGGCCGCCTATCGCCGGAGGTTCACCTCCGAGCAGATCCGGGTTTACCGGCTGGAAGATCTTGACGCTCCGAATACCGGCACATGGGACCGGATCCTCGGTCATCTCGGGCTCGCGCCGAGCCCGATGCCCATCGAGCGTCGCAACGAGTCAGCCCTGCGACCACAGTTCACCCCTGCTCTGCTCTGGCTCTGGGAGAGGAATCTGCTCCCTTCTCGAGGACTTCCTGCTCCCTTGCGTCGGGTCGGAAAGCGGATCCTCACCCGTAGGCCCGATGCCCGATCC
>Ga0214472_10003691_pt1 | contig 16179 bp, 12 predicted proteins | sample RVTome_6_FD_207662 | JGI IMG/M metagenome (GOLD analysis project Ga0214472, IMG submission 207662) | Soil microbial communities from uranium-contaminated site in the Upper Colorado River Basin, Wyoming, United States - RVT140D175 | ecosystem: Environmental > Terrestrial > Soil > Contaminated >... | reverse complement strand
TCCAGCTTTTCGCGTTGCCGCTGGGTGAGGATGGTGTACGCGAGCCGGCGGATTTCGACCGGATGCAGGATCGGATAGTCGTGCAGGGCGAGGAGGCGTCCGTTGACACGAATCGTCGGTGGCACTCCCGCCGTCAAATGCAGATCCGACGCGCCTTCGACGAGCGTGCGCTCGAGCAGGTCGTGCATCTGGATCTCTTTGACTTCCTCGACGACCGGGCCGGACGGCGAGGTCTCCCGGAGGAACTCCTCTTCAAGCGTAGGAGCGGACGGCGACGTGCCGCTCGCGAATCCTTCGATGGTCGCATGAATGTGACGGCGGACGGCAAGAGCGGGCTTGACCTCGAGGCCGGTCATTGCGGCGATCTCGCGGACGGCGGCGACATTGGTCGGCTCCGCCATCGCGAGCAGCAGGGAGTTGCCCTCGATCGCGGCGGGGACGACGGCGTGCTTGCGGGCGAGGTCGGTCGGAATCAAGCCGACGACGTCGGCGGTCGGCCGGCGCTTCGCGAGGTCGACGAATTCGACGCCGATCTGGCGCGCCACAGCCTCGACCAGGGTTCCTTCATCGACCAGTCCCATCTCGAGCAGGATCTTGCCGAGGAACTGTCCGGTATCCTTCTGGCGTTCGAGCGCGTCGGCCAGTTGTTCGCGCGTGATCACGCGCTCTTCGACGAGCACTTCGCCGAGCGGCTTAGGTGCGGGCACGATACCTCCTGATTGAAGTTCGTCCATCGCAATGTCGGCGCGTCGGCAGGCCCTCTTTACGCCGCAGGACCCATCCATGCGGATATGACCCAAAGAGGGGATGTGGGGCCGGCCCGGGACGGCCCGGCCGAATCAGACGATGACGCGCAGAAGCTCTTCGATGCTGGTGCGGCCGTCGATCGCCTTGAGCACGCCGTCGTCGCGAAGCGTGAGCATGCCTTGTTCGATCGCCATCCGGCCGATCTCCTCGCTCGATCGGCGTTCGGAGGTGAGACGCTCGATCTCTTCGGTCATGATCATGACCTCGTGGACGGCCATCCGGCCGCGAAAACCGGTCTTTCCGCAGGCTTTGCAGCCGACCGCTCGGTACAACGTGACCGGATATCGGTCTTCGGGGATCTTGATTCGCGACTGGGAGAGCATGTCGGACGTCGGCTCGTAGGGCTCCTTGCATTTGTCGCAAAGCACGCGAATGAGGCGCTGCGCGAGCACACAGTCGATCGCGCTCGCCACCAGGAAAGGCTCGATGCCCATCTCGATCAGACGGCTGATCGCCGCCGGCGCGCTGTTGGTGTGCAACGTCGAGAGCACCAAGTGGCCGGTGAGCGCAGCCTCGGTCGCGATCTGGGCGGTCTCGCGGTCGCGGATCTCGCCGATCAGCACGACGTCGGGGTCTGATCGCAGGATCGACCGCAGCGCGCTGGCGAACGTCAGACCGGCCTTCTGGTTGATCTGAACCTGGTTGATGCCGGCAAGGCGATACTCGACCGGATCTTCGACGGTGATCGTGTTCCGGTCGGGCGTGTTCAAGATATTGAGCGTCGCGTACAGCGTCGTGGATTTGCCCGAGCCCGTCGGTCCGGTGACCAAGATCATCCCGTACGGCTTGGTAAACGAACGTTCGTATCGCTCGTAGTTATGGTCCGAGAACCCGAGGTCGGTCAGCTTGAGCAGAACGCTGGATTTATCCAGGATTCGAAGCACGACCTTCTCGCCGTAGACCGTCGGCAGCGTCGCAACCCGCAAGTCGATGGCCTTTCCGCCCACGACGAGCCCGACCCGCCCGTCCTGCGGGATCCGGCGCTCGGCGATGTTGATGTCGCTCATGATCTTCAGGCGCGAGATCACGCCCGACTGGATCGACTTGGGCGAACGCATGACTTCGTGAAGGACGCCGTCGATGCGGTAGCGGATCCGCACGTCCCGCTCCCCCGGCTCGATGTGAATGTCCGAGGCGCGGTCGTTGACGGCTTGGGTGACCAGCAGGTTGACCAGCTTGACGATCGGCGCGTCCTCGACGACCTCGCGAACCTTGGACAAATCCTCCGCCAGATCGCTCTCGTCGGCCGCGGCGGCGGCGATGTCCTCCACCGATTCGTCCATGCGGCTGAACCGGCTCGTCGCCGCGAGAATGTCGGTTCGCGTCGCGATGACCGGTTTGACCTCCATGCCCGTGATCGTGCGAATGTCGTCGAGCGCGAAGACGTTGGACGGATCGCTCATCGCGACGACGAGCTTGCCGTCCTCGTAGGCGATGGGCAGGGCCCCGTAGCGTTTGACGACGTTTTCGGACACGAGCGCGACGACGCCGGGATCGATCGAGTATTCACCCAAATCGACGAATTCCAGGCCGATATGGTGGGCAAGGGTCTTCACCAGGTGATGTTCGGGGACGAATCCACGGTCGATCAGGACGCGTGAGAGCGACATTCGGGTGCGCGCTTGCTCGGCGGCGGCTTCCTGAAGTTGCTCGGCGCTGACCAGCCCCTCTTCGAGGAGCAGTTCGGGGAGCTGCTTCAATCGTTTTGCGGCCACGTCAAGGTGGGGCGGCCGGGGGTGACTCCGGTTTTCCGTCCCGATGAAGATATCGGGCGCCCGCAGGGCCGACTATAACGACCGCTAAGCAATCGATTCATGGCCGGACGCGCTTTTCGCAGCGGCGCGCATCGCATCCCGCATCGCGTCGAGGGGGGCCGGCGTTCCGGTCCAGCGCTCGAACGACAGGGCCGCTTGATGGATCAGCATGCCCGCGCCGTTGAATGCCGCCGCTCCCCGGGCCTCGGCCGCCGCCAGCAGCGGCGTGCTCGCGGGGGCGTAGATCAGGTCGACGACGGTGGCCCCGGGCGCAATGGCTTCGGCGTCGACGACAGGGCCGGCGCCGTCGGAGCCGACCGGCGTCGCGTTGACGATCACCGTCGCGGCCCGTGCGGCGTCCGCCCGCTCATCCCACGCGGCGGCGGTCCCGCCCGCCGCAGCCGCGACGCGCGCGGCCGCATCCTGGTTCCGGGCGGCGACCGTCACGCGAGCCCCAGCCTCGGCCAGCGCGAAGGCCAGCGCGCGCGCGGCCCCCCCGGCGCCCAGAAGAAGCACGCCCGCACCGCTGGGATCCACGCCCGCGTCCAGCGTGAGAAAGTTCATGAACCCGGCGCCGTCGGTGTTGTAGCCGGTCAAACGGCCGTCGTCGTTGACGATGGTGTTGACGGCACCGATCCGAGCCGCCTCGGGCGAGACGTCGTCGAGCAGCGACAGGACCGCTTGCTTGTGCGGCATCGTCACATTCGCCCCGGCGATGCCCAATGCGCGGATACCCGCGACGGCGGGGGCAAGGCCGTCGGGCGCAACGCCGAACGCGACGTAGACCCAGTCGAGCCCCGCGGCGGCGAACGCGGCGTTGTGGATGACCGGCGACAGGCTTCGCGCCGCCGGCCAGCCGATGATGCACGCGACGCGCGTGGCCGCGGTGGGTGACGGACTCACCGCTTGCTCGCGCACTCGCGCTTGAGACGCTCGAATTCGGAGGCATTGCTCGCGAACGCATGCCCGCCTCGCGGGTCGCAGAGCACGTAATAGATCGCATCGGTCTGCGCCGGCTCGATCATCGCCACGATCGAGTCGAGGCCGGGCGATGCGATCGGCCCGGGGGGCAATCCGTCGATCCGGTAGGTGTTGTAGGGGTGGTCGATCTCGTAGTCGGCATAGGTCAGCCGCGACTTGTACGAGCCGGTCTTCATCAGATACGCGTATTGCACGGTCGCATCGATCTGCAAGCGCATCCCGCGCGCGAGCCGGTTGTAGATGACGCCGGCGATCTTGGGACGGTCTTCGGCGATCTTGGCTTCTCTCTCGATCAAGCTGGCTGCGACCACAACCTGGTAGGGCGTCAGGTTCGCCTTCGCACTGGAATAGTCGAGCGCGCGCGTTTCGTCGGTGAACTGGTCGAGCATCATCTGCAGCACCTGACCGGGAGTCGTTCCTTTGCGGATGTCGTATGTCTTGGGGAACAGCAGCCCTTCCAGCGTCTTGACGCCGGCAGGCATGACCGGCAACCGGTACCGGCCGCTGTCGATCTCAGCTTGGAATGCCGAGGCCGAGACCGACGTCCTTCGCCGGATGATGTCCACGACTTCGCCGACGGTTTTGCCCTCGGGGATGGTGACGCGCTCGAGTTCGATCACCGGACCGTCCTCCAGCGTGTCGAGCACTTCCGAGAAGCTCATGCCGGTCTCGAGGTCGTACTCGCCGGGCTTGAGCGTGCCGGCGCGGCCGTCGAGGCGAGCGACCAGCTTGAAGATCCACGCGTTGTCGATCACGTCCTTGGAGGCGAGCAGGTCGGCGATCCGCGCGGCCGACGCGCCCTTCGGGACGACGACCTTGACGGGGACGCCGGCGCCGGCAACGCCGGCGGCGACCGAACGAACGTAGAGCGCGCCCGCGCCGAACAGCGCCGCGAGCGCCAGGAAGAAGATGAGCAGGTTGATCAGACCGCGGCGCCGACGCGGCCGCTCGGGTTCGGGCGCGGGCTCGATCTGCGCGACCGGAGGCTCCGTGATGCTCATGGGCGACTACCTTACCCCGTCTCGCCCGGCTCCTCGCGGGGATGCGCATCGAGGTAGTTTTGCAGGATGACCGTCGCGGCAAGCTTGTCGACGACTTCGCGGCGCCGTGCGCGACGCGCGCCCGAACCGATGAGCATCTTGTCGACTTCGGCGGTCGAGAGCCGCTCATCCCACAGGACCACATCGAGGCCGGCGTCGCGCAGAGCCGCCGCGAACTCCTCGGCTGCCTGCGCCGCCGGTCCGGCGGTTCCGTCGAGCCGTTTCGGATAGCCAAGGACCACGCGACCGGTTCCGCGGCCGGCCGCTTCGGCGGCGATCACGGCCGCGTCGGCCGCGTCGTCGCCGGAGCGCTGCATGACGCGATGGGGCGTTGCCACTGAGCCGGTCGCGACGGCCAGCCCGATCCGCTTCGTGCCGAGGTCGATGCCGATCGGCGCGGTCATGGCAGCCTCGTCACGAACCGAGCGCCGCGCGAGCGGCGTCGCCGGCGAGCCGCAGCGCGTCGGCGATCCCGTCCGGGTTGTTGCCGCCGCCGGTCGCCACTTCGTCCTTTCCGCCGGCGCCGCCACCGATCGCACGCGCGGCCTGCGCGAGGATGGTCTTGGCGGAGATCCCACGCGAGGCAACATCCTTGGTGATCGCCGCGACGATGCCGGCCTTCCCGCCGGCGGCAGAGGCCAGCACCACGACCGCCGGCCCGCCGGTGGCATCCCGGGTCGCGACGGCAAGGCGTTGCAGGTCGCCGACGGCGAGATCTTCTTGCGGCGCGACGAGCAGCAGGGTGTCGCCGATCCGCTCGCCGGCCTTGGCCAGATCGCCGGCCGCTCCTCGCTCCTTGTCGCGCCGCGCCGCTTCGATCTGCTGCTCGGCGGCCTTCAAGTCGGCGATGAGCTTCTCGACGCGCGCCGGCGCTTCCTCGGGCTTGACGCGAAGCAGGGCGCCGATGTGTTCCAGGACGGCGCGTTCGTGGCGCCAGTTGCCGATCGCCTCGCTGCCGGTGAGCGCCTCGACGCGACGAAGGTTCGCTCCGATCGAGGCCTCGCCGAGGATCTTGACCGCGCCGACCTGCGAGGTGTGTTCGACGTGGGTGCCGCCGCACAGCTCGACCGAATAGTCGCCGATTTCGACGACGCGGACGATGTCGCCGTACTTCTCTCCGAACAGCGCGATCGCTCCGATCTCGCGTGCGTAGTCCTGGGTCGTCTCGTACGGCCGCACGAGCGTGTCGCCGCCTACGCGCGCGTTGACGAGCTCTTCGGCGCGGTCGAGGAGCTCGCGTTCGACGGCTTGCTGGTGCGGAAAGTCGAAGCGGAGGCGCCCGGCGTCCACGAGCGAGCCGGCCTGCCGGGCGTGGTCGCCGAGGATCTCGCGCAGCGTCTGGTGAAGGATGTGGGTGGCGGTGTGCGAGCGCGCGACCGCGGCGCGTCGCACGGCGTCGACCACGGCTTCGGCCGGCGCGCCGGCTTTCACCTGGCCGCTGCGGACGCGGCCGCGATGCACGATCAGGTCCCCGAGCACCTTCTGGGTGTCCACGATCTCGATCTCAGCGCCGTCGACGCGCACGAGACCGGTGTCGCCGACCTGACCGCCTCCCTCCGGATAGAAGGGGGTCTGCGCCAGCACGATTTCGACGTCGTCGCCGGCCGACGCGGCAGGAACGCGGTCGCCGTCGCGCACGAGCGCCAGGATCGTCGATGCGGCTTCGGTGAATGCGTAGCCGATGAACTCGGTGGCGCCTCGCTCGGCGAGGATCGCCTTGTGCGCCTCTTCGGCTTTCGCGGCCGAGGTGTCCTTGCGCGCCGACCGCGCCCGTTCGCGCTGCTCGTCCATCAGCCGCGTGAACTCGTCGCGGTCGATCTCAAGGCCCGCTTCTGCGACGATCTCGGATGTCAGCTCGAGCGGGAACCCGTAGGTGTCGTGGAGTTTGAACGCGACCGTACCGGGAATCGTTTTGGTTTTGGCCGCCCGGCCGACTTCTTCCTCGAGCATGATCAGTCCCCGGCCGAGCGCGTGGCCGAAGTGCTCTTCTTCCGCGCCGGCGACTTGCTCGATGAGCGCGCGGCCCCCGCGAAGCTCTGGATAGGCGTCGCCCATTGTGGCGATCACGCTGTCGCAGAGCGCAACGAGCACCGGCTTTTCGACGCCGAGCATGCGAGCGTGGCGAACGGCGCGCCGCATGATGCGACGCAACACGTAACCCCGCTCTTCGTTGGTCGGAAAGACGCCGTCGGCGATCAGGAATGCGGTCGTGCGCGCATGGTCGGCGAGGATGCGGAGGCTGACGTCGGTTCGATGGTCGTCTCCGTAGCGGTGCCCCGTCAGCTCTTGGGCGCGCTCGAAGATCGGCTTGAAGATGTCGATGTCGTAGTTCGAATCGACCTGCTGAACGATTGAAGCCATCCGTTCCAATCCCATGCCGGTGTCCACGTTTTTCGCCGGCAGGTCGCCGAGGATGTTGAAATCGCCGTCACGCTCTTTCTCCATGAACACGAGGTTCCAGAACTCCATGATCCGGTCGCCGTCCTGGAATCCGTCCACGTCGCCGTACTTGGCTCCGCGATCGTAGAAGACCTCCGAGCACGGGCCGCACGGGCCGGCCACGCCCATCGACCAGTAGTTGTCCTCCATCCCGCGCCGGACGATCTTGGCCGCGGGGACGCCGACGCCGTCGCGCCACGCCTCGAATGCTTCGTCGTCGGTTTCGAACACCGTGACCCACAGCAGATCCGGGTCGAGTCCGAACCCTTCTGTGACGAGCGTCCACGCCCATTTGGTGACCTCGGCTTTGTAGTAGTCCCCGAACGAGAAATTGCCGAGCATCTCGAAGAACGAGTGGTGTCGCGCGGTGAGCCCGACGTTTTCGATGTCGGTGGTTCGCGCGCACTTCTGGACGGACGCCGCCCGGGCATAGTCGGGCTTCTTCTTGCCGAGGAAATAGGGTTTGAACTGGTTCATTCCCGCGTTGGCGAGCAGAAGCGTCGGGTCGTCGGGGATCAGCGAGGACGAGGGCACGATGCGATGCTCGCGCTCGGCGAAGAAGTCCAGGAAGGTCTTTCGAATATCGGCCGCTTTCATGAGCGGCAATCTTACCGGCGCGAGCGAGGCCCGTCGCCGCGAATCGCTACTGGTCCAGCTTCAGCTCGGCCCGCAGCTCGGCTTCGCGCTCGACCATGGCTTCGCGCCCGGCGTCGATCGCGCCCCGAAGCCGGTCGGCGAACGCCGATCCGCGCTCTCCGGCCCCGCGCGCCAGACTCGGCGGGGAAAGCTTCCGCTTGGTGCGGCCGGCCCAGCGGACGGCGGCGATGCCGACGGCGGCGCCGATGCCGACTCCGACCATGGCCCAGAAGACGCGCTTCACCAGATCAGCCCCTCATCTTTTTCGCGCCCCGCTTGACCCCGGCGAAGAATGCCAGCGCCTTGACGACGGGGTTGGTGACGGCGGTCTTAAGCGTCTCAGAGATCGTCGCGGCGTTTTCGGTGATGCGCTGGACGCCGGCAAGCACGCCGTCCACCCGATCGATCTCACGATTGACGCTCCGGACGGTGGTGCCGACCTCGTCGAGCAGCGGGATGGTCTCGGCGGTGATCCCGTCGACGAGGGTCTTCATGCTCGATACGACACGGAGAAAGTTGAGCGTGAGCGCCGACAGCACCACCACCAGGATCGCCCAAAAGATGGCGATGACGAGCGCAGCCCATTCTCCGACCGTGGTCGCGAGAACGCTCACTCGGCTCCCCTCTCGTCGTCGCGGTCCGGCTTCCAGTACCGGTCGTGCTCGAACCCTTCCGGCATGTATTGCTGCGAAACCCAATTGCCGGGGTGGTCGTGCGGGTACTTATACCCCACGCCGTGGCTCATCGCCTTCGCGCCGGGATAATGGGCGTCACGCAGGTGCTGCGGAACGGCTCCGCCTCCGCGCCGCTGCACCGCCTCCCGCGCGTCGCCGATCGCTCTGGTCACCGCGTTGGACTTCGGAGCAAGCGCCAGATGGATCGCGGCGTGAGCGAGGTTGAGCTGCGCCTCCGGGAGTCCGACGAATTCCACGGCCTGCGCGGCCGCGATCGCGACCGGCAACGCGGCCGGGTCGGCCAGACCGACGTCTTCGCTGGCGAAGATGATCATGCGGCGCGCGACGAAGCGCGGATCTTCCCCCGCTTCGAGCATGCGCGCGAGCCATGCGAGCGCCGCGTCGGGATCGGATCCGCGCATGGACTTGATGAACGCCGAGACGATGTCGTAGTGCGCGTCACCGGCGCGGTCGTAGCGAAGGGTTCGCTGGCGCATCGCATCTTCGACGTCGCCGGCGTCGATCGCGCGGCCCGCAGCCGCGGCACGGTCCGCGGCCGCTTCGAGCGCACCCAGCGCGACGCGCGCATCGCCTTCGCTGCGATCCAGCAGGGACCGGGCCGCTTCGTCGGTCAGCGAAGGGACGCCGCCGAGGCCGCGTTCGTCGGTGGCCGCGCGCCGGATGAGCATCTCGATCTCATCGCGCGACAACGGCTCGAGCCGGAACAGCACGCTTCGCGACAGCAGCGGTGAGATGACACTGAAGAACGGATTTTCGGTGGTGGCGCCCACGAAGACGACGCTGCCGAGCTCGACGCCGGGCAGCAGCGCATCTTGTTGAGTCTTGGAGAACCGGTGCACCTCGTCCACGAACAAGATCGTCTGCCGGCCGTTCGCCGCAAGACGTTCGGCGCCCTCTGCCAAGGCCTTGCGAACGTCGGCGACGCCGGAGGTGACGGCGGAGAGCTGGATGAAGTGCGCGTCCGCCCGGCGCGCGAGCAGCCGCGCCAGCGACGTCTTCCCGGTGCCGGGCGGGCCGAAGAGCAGGATCGAGCGAAGCCGGCCTTCCTCGAGCATCGACCGGAGCACCGATCCCGTGCCCAGCAGATGCGTCTGGCCGACCAGTTCGTCCAGCGTGCGCGGACGCATTCGCGCCGCCAGCGGAGCGGATGCGGGGACGTCGTCGGGACCGGTGTCTTGGCCGGTGTCTTGGCCGGTGTCTTGGCCGGTGTCTTGGCCGGTGTCACGGCTGGGCGGCTCGAAGAGCCGATCGTCGCCGGAACGGGGTCGCGTGCTCATGCGCGGCCCATTCTTCCACGTCTCAGACGGGTTTGATTCTCAGCCCGAGATCATCGAGCTGCTTCGGTGCCACGGGCGTCGGCGCCCCGGTGAGGGGGTCGGCGCCGTCGCCGGTGACCGGAAACGCGATCACGTCGCGCAGCGACGACGCGCCGGCGATGAGCATGGCCATGCGATCCAGGCCGAGCGCGATGCCGCCGTGCGGCGGCGCGCCGTATCCGAACGCTTCTAGCAGGAAGTCGAATTCGCTCGGATCCCGCTTGAGTGCCTCCAGGACGCGCTCCTGAACGTCGCGGCGGTGGATTCGAATGCTTCCACCGCCCAGCTCCACGCCGTTGAGAACCAGGTCGTAGGCGCGCGCCTTCGCAACCGCGGGATCGTCGGAGAACGCAGCGATCGGATCCTCGCCCTGCGGAGACGTGAAGGGATGATGGACGCTCACGAACCGCTTCTCGTCGTCGTCCCATTCGAACAGCGGCGGGTCGGTCATCCAGCAGAACGCCCAGCGTCCCTCCGGGATCAAGCCGCGCATCTCGGCGACGTGAATCCGCATGGCGCCGAGGACCGTATCAACGACCGGGGGCGTGTCGGCCGCCAGCAGCGCGAGGTCGCCGGCGCCGATGCCGAGCGCGGCGGCGAGCCCGCTGCGTTCTGCGTCCGACAGGAACTTCGCCAGCGGCGACTCGATCTCGCCGCCGTCCTTGTAGACGACCCAGGCGAGGCCGCCCGCGCCGCGTTCCTTGGCGAGCTGCTCCAGGCGGCGAAGCTCGGCGTTGCTCATCGCGCCGCCGCCGGGCACGCCGATCGCCTTGATGATGCCGCCCGACTCCAGGACGCGCTTGAAGATGCCGAGCTGCGTGGCGGCGAACACCTCGCCGACGTCGACCAGTTCGATGCCGTACCGAAGGTCGGCCTTGTCGGTGCCGTAGCGGCTCATCATCTCGTCGTAGCTCATCCGAGGGAAGGGAGGCGCAAGCTCGACGCCGAGCAGGTCGCGCCACAAGCGCACCATCAACTCTTCCGTCAGCGCCTGCACGTCGTGCTCGTCGCAGAAGGACATCTCAAGATCGAGTTGCATGAACTCGAGCTGGCGGTCGGCGCGCAGATCCTCGTCGCGGAAGCAGCGGGCGATCTGGTAGTACCGCTCGAGGCCGGCGACCATCATCAACTGCTTGAACAGTTGCGGCGACTGCGGCAACGCGAAGAACGATCCGGGATGGAGCCGCGAGGGAACCAGGAAGTCGCGCGCGCCTTCGGGAGTGGAACGGGTCAGGTTCGGTGTGTCGATGTGGACGAAGTCCCGCTCGTCGAGGAACTCACGGATTCCGCGAATCATGCGGTGGCGCGTGCGCATCGAGCGCTGCATCTCCGGCCGGCGCAGATCCAGATAGCGATACTTCAGGCGTGTCTCCTCCGAGACGTCCACGCCGTCTTCGATCACGAACGGCGGGGTCGCGCTCGGCGAGAGGACGGTGACCGCGCGGGCGCGAAGCTCGACGTCGCCGGTTGCAAGCTTCGGGTTCTCGGTGCCGGGTTTGCGCGGGGCGACCTCGCCTTCGATCAAGACGCACCATTCGCGCTGCAACGCATCGGCGGCGGCGTAGGCGCCGGCCGCCTCGTCGGGATGGACGACGATTTGGACCGTGCCGCTGGCGTCGCGAAGATCCAGGAAGATCACTTTGCCGTGGTCGCGGCGATGATGAACCCAGCCGGCGAGCGTGACCGTCTCCGTCGCGTGCGAGGCTCGCAGCTCGCCGCATGCGTGCGTGCGCATCATCTGGTCGTCTCCTTCAGCCACGCCGCGGCGTCGCTCATCGAAACTTGCGTCTGCTCTCCGCTGCTCATGTCCCGCATCGTGCACGCCCCCGCTTCCCGTTCGGCGGGTCCGATCAGCGCCGCGAAGCGCGCTCCCACCCGGTCGGCGTGCTTAAGACCGGCTTTGAGGCTCTTGGGCGCGAAGGGAAGGTCGGCCGACAGGCCGGCGTCGCGCAGCGCCCATGCCAGGCGCCAGGCGTCGTCGCGTTCGCCGTCGCTAAGCGCGATCACGAAGCAGTGAAGGCGCGCCGGCTCCGGCGCGGCGCCGGCCGCGGCTTGCGCCAGCAGAACGCGCTCGATCCCGGAGCCGAATCCGATGCCCGGAAGGCGCGGCCCCCCGATCGCTTCGCTGAGCAGGTCGTAGCGCCCGCCGCCGCACACGGTCGATTGCGCCGCCTCCAGCAGGTCCGACTGAAACTCGAAAGCGGTTCGCGTGTAGTAGTCGAGGCCGCGGACCAGGCGCGGCGCGACGGTGAAGTCGATGCCGAGCGACCCTACCTGCGATTGCACGGCGTCGAAGTGTGCGCGGCAGTCGGCGCACAGCTCCTCCTCGATCGTGGGGGCGCCCTCCAGCAGCGCCTGATCGCCGGGATTCTTGCAGTCGAAAACCCGGAGCGGATTCTGTTCCATGCGCCGTTTGCAGTCTTCGTCGAGTCGATCGCGGTGCTCCTGAAGAAAGGCCCGCAGCTTCGGGAGGTAATCGGCGCGGCAGCCTGGATGGCCGATGCTGTTGAGCAGCAAGCGCGTTCCGGTCACGCCGGCGCCGTCGAGCATCCGCCGCGCGATCGCGATCACTTCGGCGTCGATCGCGGGATCTTCGCTGCCGATCGCTTCGATGCCGAGCTGATGATGCTGGCGGTACCGACCCTTTTGAGGCCGGTCGTAGCGGAACATCGCCGCCGAGTACCAGACCTTGATCGGCAGGCCTTGTGTGTGCAGGTTGTTGGACAGCACGGCCCGCACGACCGGCGCGGTCCCTTCCGGGCGCAACGTCAGCGAATTGTCGCTGCGGTCGGCGAACGTGTACATCTCCTTGTTGACGATGTCGCTCGACTCGCCGACGCCGCGCAAGAACAGGGCCGTGTCTTCGAACATCGGCGTGATGATCCGCCGGTAGCCGGCGCGTTCGAACAGCGCACCCGTCCGTTGCTCGTGGATCTGGAAGCGTTCGGCCAGGGGCGGCAGGAGATCCTGCGTGCCCCGCGGCGCCTGAGGCGTGTCGCTCATAGGCCGAGCAAGCGAGGAAGGTCCCCGCGCGCGTCGGCGACCACGAACGGGTTCGAGGTGCGTTCGGTCGCGACCGTCGTTTCGGCTCCGTGGCCGGACAGGATCGTGGTCTCGTCCGGCAGCGCCAGCACCACGCGACGGATCGAATCCATCAGCGCCTCCATCGACCCGCGGGGAAGATCGGTGCGCCCGACCGAGCCGGCAAAGATCAGGTCTCCGCTGAAGACGACCCCGTCGGTGAGGAACGCGCAATGGCCGGGCGTGTGCCCGGGCGTGTGCCGGACGGTCACGTGCAAGCCCCCGTAGCGCAGCACGTCGCCGTCGGCGAAGTGCGCGACCTTCTCGGGCGCGTCGACGGTGAGCTTCCCGAAGCCCATTCGCCCCAGCGCCGCGCCGGGATCTTCGAGCAGCCACATGTCGTCGGGATGGATCCACGCTTGCACGCCGGCGAATTCGGCGACCTGCTTCGCGTTCCAGATATGGTCGATGTGTCCGTGCGTGAGCAGCACCGCTTCGCAGCGCAGCCCCAGCGCTCCCAGCCGCGCCAGGAGCGGCTCGGCGGCATCCTGCCCGGGATCGATCACCACGGCGGAGTCGCTTTCGGCGGCCGCCGCGATGTAGCAATTCGATTGGAAGACGCCCGTGGTGAACCCTTCGACGATCATCGGCGCACAGACTAGCCGCCGCGTCGCAACGATGCGAAGTCGGTTTCGCGGCCCGGGCCCCCCGGCCGTGGTGGTGCTGGAGCTCCTTAGGCTTCGGAGTCGAGCAGGATCGTGACCGGCCCACGGTTGATCAGCTCGACGTCCATGTCGGCGCCGAAGACGCCTTCCGAGACCGACACGCCCTCGCCGCGCAGGGCGTCGCAGAACGCCGCGTAGATCGGGTGCGCCGCCTCGCCGGCGGCCGCATCGATGTAAGAAGGCCGGTTTCCCTTTCGGGCGTCGCCGAGGAGCGTGAACTGGCTGACGGCCATCACCGCGCCGCCGAGATCGCGCACGGATCGATTCATCACGCCGGCCTCGTCGGGGAAGATTCGCAGCTTCGAGACTTTCACGGCCATCGTGCGGGCGGCGTCGATCCCGTCGCGCACGGACACGCCGACGAAAGCGAGCAGGCCTTCGTCGATCCGCGAGATCTCGTCGCCTCCGATCCGGACGCACGCGCGCGCGACGCGCTGGACGACAACGCGCATCTCGCTAGGCGCGGGCGCGGGACCGGCCGGGGACGACTCGATACGCGTCGAAGACGCCGTCCACGCGTTTGGCGGCCGCGAGGATGTGGTCAAGGTGCGAGGTATCGCCCAGCTCGATCGTGAAGCGCAGCAGCGCGATCCGGGTCTTGACGTTCGTGTTGGACGTGGTCGCGGTGATGTTGACGCCGAGATCGGAGATGGCGATGGTCACGTCGCGCAGGAGCTTCGTCCGATCGAGCGCCTCGACCTGCAAGGTGACCGGGAAGGCGGCGCCCGTACGGACGTCCCAGGCGACTTCGAGCAGCCGCTCGCCTTCCGCCTGCAGCGACTTTCCGTTGGGACAGTCCACGCGGTGGACCGACACGCCTCGCCCGCGGGTGATGAATCCGATGATCGCATCGCCGGGAACCGGCGTGCAGCATCGCGCGAGTCGCACGAGCACGTCGTCGACGCCGCGGACGATGACGCCGTGCTGCGCGGCGGGACGCATCCGCATCTGGCGCGGCGCGGCGATGACCGGATCGTCGTCGTCGGACAGCTCGTGGCGGAGCCGTTCGACGACGTTCTGGGCGCTGGAGTGGTTCTCGCCGATATGGGCGAGCAACGCCTCCACGCCGGAAAGGCCGAACTCGGCGGCGAGCGCCGACAGCTCGGACGACGAGAGCGTGCTCTTGACCGGCATCCCTGCTTTTCGCAGCGCCCGGGTGAGCTCTTCACGGCCGCGTTCGATCGCGTCGACGCGCCGCTCGCGACTGAACCACTGGCGGATCTTGTTCTTGGCGCGCGCGGTGCGAACGATCTTGAGCCAATCCTGATGCGGCGCGGCGGTCGGCGCCTTCGACGTCACGACCTCGACCGTGTCCCCCGATTCCATCCGGTAGTCGAGCGGCACCAGCCGGCCGTTGACCTTCGCTCCGACGGTGCGATGACCGACGTCGGTGTGGATCGAGTAGGCGAAATCGATCGGGGTCGCCCCGCGCGGGAAAGGCATCACGTCGCCCTTGGGGGTGAAAACGAAGACCTCGTCTTGGTACAGGTCGATCCGAAGGTTGTCCATGAAGTCTTCGGGATCGGACATCTCGCGCTGCCAGTCCAGCATCTGGCGAAGCCATGCGAAATCCTGATCGGTGCGGCCGGCCTTGCCGGGTCCCTTGTACTTCCAGTGCGCGGCGACTCCGTATTCGGCCATCCGATGCATGTCCTGCGAGCGGATCTGAATCTCGAGCGGCTTGCCTTCCGGTCCCACGACCGTGGTATGCAGCGACCGGTACATGTTGAATTTCGGCATCGCGATGTAGTCCTTCACGCGGCCGGGAACGGGCTTCCAGCGACCGTGGATGACGCCGAGCGTCGCGTAGCAGTCGCGAACGGATTCGACTTGGACGCGAACGCCGACCAGATCGAAGATTTCGCCGAACTCCTTCCCGCGGAGGACCATCTTGTTGTAGATCGACCAGTAGTGCTTTGGGCGGCCCGAGACTTCGGCCTTGATGCGCGAATCCTTGAGCGCGTCGCCGAGCGCCACGATCACGCGGTCGAGCAACGCGTCGCGCTCGGGCTGGCGGTCTTCGACCATCCGTACGATCTCGTCGAACTGCTTCGGATACAGCGTCGCGAAGGCCAGATCTTCGAGTTGCCATTTGATCTGGTAGATACCGAGCCGGTGCGCGAGCGGTGCGAAGACGTCCAGGGTCTCGCGGGCCTTCTTTTCTTGCTTGTCGCGCGGGACGTGGCCGATCGTTCGCATGTTGTGGAGCCGATCGGCGAGCTTGATCAGGATGACCCGGATGTCGCGCGCCATCGCCAGGATCATCTTGCGCAGGTTCTCGGCTTGCTGTTGCTCGCGCGAGTTGAACTGGATCTTGTCGAGCTTCGTGAGGCCGTCGATGATCAGCCGGACCTCCGCTCCGAATTCACGCTCGATGTCTTGCAACGACAGCGGGGTGTCCTCGACGACGTCGTGTAGCAGCGCCGACACGAGCGTCGTCGTGTCCATTCCCATCTCGGCGAGGATCGCGCACACACCGGCGGGATGCTGGATGAACGGCTCGCCGGACGCGCGGAACTGATCCGCGTGCGATGCGGCGGCGAACGAATACGCGCGCTCGATCAGCTTCAGATCCGCTTTGGGGGAGTGTGTCCGGATGATTCGGGCGATTCCTTCGAATCCGCCGTGAAGAGCCGGCTCGACCGGCCGCAAGCGAGCCAGCACTCCGCGGCGCCGCGGCGGAGTTGCGTCATCGTGCGCGAGCCGGTCCGACATAGCGACATTGTAGGGGACCCGGCGGCGGGCACAATACGCATTCGCCAAAT
>Ga0214472_10003690_pt1 | contig 16185 bp, 16 predicted proteins | sample RVTome_6_FD_207662 | JGI IMG/M metagenome (GOLD analysis project Ga0214472, IMG submission 207662) | Soil microbial communities from uranium-contaminated site in the Upper Colorado River Basin, Wyoming, United States - RVT140D175 | ecosystem: Environmental > Terrestrial > Soil > Contaminated >... | reverse complement strand
GCTGGGCTGGCGTTCGCCGAGATCGTCGCTCAGGCGCGTGGCGCCATAAGGAGAACCGCCGCTGGTGGTGGTAAACAGCTCGGTTTCAGTATAGGGCAGGCCGACCAGCAACATGCCGTGGTGCAGCAGGGGCAGCATCATGCTCAGCAGGGTGCTCTCCTGGCCGCCGTGCAGGCTGGTGCTGGCGGAAAACACCGCGGCGGGCTTGCCCGCGAGTTTGCCGGAAAGCCAGAGCTTGCTGGTACCATCGATAAAATATTTCATCGCTGCTGGCATATTGCCGAAATGGGTCGGGCAGCCGAGGATCAGGCCGCTGCACTCGATCAGATCCTGGTGGCTGGCAAACGGGGCGCTGGCTGGTGCGGTGACCTGTTCTGCAGCTGAGTTAAGCGGCTGTACCGCCGGTACGGTGCGCACCCGCGCCTGCATGCCTGCGACCTGTTCGACACCGCGCGCGATGATATTAGCCATCTCGGCGATGGTGCCGCCGGGGCTGTAATAGAGCAGCAGAATTTCAGCCATCAGAGAATATCCAGGATCCGCTCGGGTGGACGGCCGATGATCGCCTTACCCGCCTTGATCACGATCGGACGCTCGATCAGGATAGGATGGGCGAGCATCGCGCTGATCAGGTCATCGCGGCTGAGCTCGGCACGCTCCAGACCCAGCTCGGCATAGGGGGTTTCGTGCTGGCGCAGCAACTGGCGAGGCTCCAGGCCCAGCATGCTGAGAATCCGCTCGAGTTCGTCTCGCTCTGGGGGCGTGCTCAGATATTCGACAACTTCGATATTTTCGCCTCGAGATTCGAGCAACTCCTTGCTGAGACGGCATTTAGTACAGGCCGGGTTAAAAAGGATGCGAACGTTTGTCTTCATGTTATGTCAAATCGCCTGAATATTGAGTCTGGGGGCAAATTCTACAATATCCGGGTCATGCGTTCTAAAGTAAAAATGAGTGCTTGACACTATTGGCTTGCATTGTTAGTTTCTGCCGCTATAGTATGCTCAATAACCATAAACAGATAAGTACTACTTTCCCCAAATACTCGGAGTAAACACATGCGTACACCCGCAAGACTGATTTCAGTTGCACTTCTCAGCCTTGGCTTGATGGCTGGATGTGCCACCACAGAAGACACTGGAACTGATGCTACGGCAGCAGCTCAACAGGCGATCGATGCAGCCAAATCAGCTAATAAGGAAGCTCAGGCAGCCGGTTATGAATGGCGCGACACTGGCAAAATCATCAAACAAGCTGAAGCTGCGTTAGCCGATGGCAATACAGAAGAAGCGACCAAACTGGCAAACAAGGCTCTGGAACAGGCTAAGGATGCTGTTAAACAGGCAGAAGCTGAACATCAGAAATATCTCGATAGTCTGAGCCCCGCTGATCGTGCTGCACTCGCTGGTTCCGCCGGCTCTCTGGCACAGGACAGCAAGCAGTCTGCGGCTGGCAAAGTGACCAGTTACTCGGTCACTCGTGGTGACAATTTGTGGAGCATTTCTGGTAAAGATCAGGTTTATGCCAATCCTTACCAGTGGCCACTGATCTACAAAACCAACCGCAACCAGATTAAAGATGCTGATCTGATCCGTCCTGGCCAGGTGTTCAATATCGACCAGAATGCATCACAGTCTGAAGTTAATGCTGCTATCAGTCATGCCAAAACACGTGGCGCATGGTCGGTAGGTGATGTTGAGCAGTCCGATCTGGATTACCTCAATAAATAAATCTGCAATAAACAAATCTGCTTTCGGGCAGATAGAAAAGGCCCGCTTAGCGGGCTTTTTTTCGTTTTGGAATTATCGCGCTGCACGCCCGTCATATGGAGCTGCAGAGCCAGAATTGGTAAACTGGCCTGCGCAGCTTTGTTGAAACAGCTGAGGGCTCATGAAATATATTCTTATCTTATTGCTGGCAGTTGTTCAGTTTGCGCACGCAGAAGTACGCGATCCGGAAACGAATTTTTTTAACCAGACCCTGGGTGATTTTTCCGAAGAGCTTGCAACCGCGAAAGCGTCCGGTAAAAAAGGCATCCTGATTATGTTCGAACAGAAAGATTGCCCGTTCTGCGCACGGATGAAAGCGACAGTATTAAACCAGTCGGAGGTACAGGATTTTTATCAGAAGAATTTTTTGATTTTTCCTGTCGATATAGAGGGTGATATAGAAATTTACGACATGGCGGGGAATCCCATCAAAGAAAAAGATTTCGCCTTCAAGGTGAATCGCGTGCGCGCAACACCGGTATTTATTTTTTACAATCTAAAAGGTGAGCCGGTCACGCGATACACTGGGCCCACCTCAGGGGTGGACGATTTCATGTTGCTCGGCAACTATGTGGTCGATCAGGAATATACCAAAGAAAGTTTTACCCGCTATAAACTGAACAACAAGAAAAAGAACTAAGCCAGATGACCGCCGGGTTGTTGATGCGAAGTCGATTTTGTCTTATCTGTACATGTATCCATGGCGGCCTGTTGTTGTATGGCAACGTATCCCAGGCAGGCACCCCCGCCTTGCCAGCGCCGCTGGATTTGCAACAGGCGATGGCGGCGGGGACCGAGGAATTACAGCCCGCCCTGTTTGCGGTACGCGCACGACAGGAATCGGCACGTGCAGATATTCGGCGTGCCGAAAGTGGTTATGCCCTCGAGGCAGATATTAATCTCGAAGCCGCACGAATCCAGCCCAATGAAAATGCTTTTGACCAGTCTCCAAATGATAGCAGGGCGAGCCTGAATATTCGCAAGCCGTTATACGATTTTGGTTACACTGGCAGTCGATTACAGTCGGCTGAAACAGTGGTCAATGCAGAACAGCTCGAGTACGAACACGATATTTCGCGCCAGCAGATTGCAGTCACGCGTAGTTTTTTAGACGCAATTTTGTCAGACATAAAATTTGCCTGGGACAATGAAGCACTGGCAACTGCCTTCGTCCGCGTTGATAAATTACGACGCCGTTTTGATCTGAAGCAGGTCTCCGAAGTAGAAGTGCTCAATGCTGATGCTGATTATCAGAAAATGCTGACGGTCAGGCGCAATACTGAAATTTTACAGCGCGTCGCTCGTGCGCAGCTGGCCGAGGTGATTAATCGGCCAGGCGAGCTTTCTCCGGATCTGGTGACCCCATCGGTAGATATGAAGAGCCTGCAGCTACCCGACCCCGACGCCCTGATAAAACACGCGATGCAGTCGAATATTAAGTTACGCGCCCAGGCCATGCGTGTTGCTGCAGCACAGGAAGCCATGGAGGCGGCGCGTAAGCAAACGCGGCCGTCATTGGCCGCTGAAGTTGAGGTATCGCAATACTCGCGCGACCAGCCATCAAACGACGACTGGCGAGCTTCGCTCAATCTGAAAATTCCTTTGTTTGAAAATGCGCTGGTAAAGTCAGATGTGGCGGACAAACGTGCGCTCTGGTTACAGCAGCGCGCCGTTCTTTTTCAGATCGAATCCGATGTACGTAAATATATTTATGACACCTGGATGTTGCTTAATAACATGGCGATAAAGGCCGGCGAGCTGGATGTTGCTGCGCAGGCAGCCGAGCGAGTGATGGACAGGCGCCGCGGTGAATATGAACTTGAATTGCGTACCGATCTTGGTGATGCTCTGGTCAATACATCACGGGTACGATACGAACAGAGTAAAAATCATTTTGATATGATCGTGGCTGCGATGCGGCTGGCCATGTTGACCGGGCTGGCGCCGCGCAGTGTTATCGATAATCATAAAGTCTCATTTCCGGTAAATGCGACAGGTGAAACCAATGAAAACTAAACGCGGAATAACTCTGGCGCAGTATGCCATATTATGCACACTGCTGTTTTGCTCCTCACAGTTACTGGCTGAGGAACTCGCTGCCGAACTCGACTGGGCAGAGCTACACTATGCCAGTGTGCCGGTGGAAGGTTTTGTCGACGAAGTGTCGGTGCAGCTGGGGCAGCGGGTTAACAAGGGCGATAAATTACTGCAACTCAATACCACGGTCCTGTCTGCCAGTGTAAAACAGTTGCGTGCACGGGTCGCTGGCCTGCGGCCGGTGCTGACGGATGCAAAACGCGGGTATCATGATGCGCAGACGCTGTACGAGCAAACTTCGCTCTCGGATGTTGAATTACAACGCGCCAAAATGGGCTTCGATATTGCCAGCGCAAAACTCGAAGAAGCCGAAGTGGTGCTGGCGTCGAACATCGCCATGCTGGAACGCGCTGCCCAGTACGCTCCCTGGGACGGCTGGGTGATCGAACGCCATCTGGAAAGCGGGCAGGTGATCGCAGGTGATCTGCGCAGCCAGCCCTTGATTATTCTTGCCCGCGCCGACAGTATGGTCGCGCAGGCTTATGTGCCTTTCGAAACGCGCAGCCGCCTGCTGCCCGGGCAGTCCATTAATGTGCAATATCATGGCAAGATGTACTCTGGAAAACTGCAGAGCATAGCGGCATTGCCGCGTGCCAGGACTGATCCGAGCTATGCACTGCGCGTGATTTTTGCGGTCGATCCTGGCGCCATGCTCAGGCCGGGAGACAGCGCCAGTATTCAGCTGCCGTGAACGCCGATCTCATCGCTCGGCGCTATTTCATCAGCGGCCGGGTACAGGGCGTGTTCTATCGTGTCAGTGCTCAGCAACAGGCGCAGGCGCTGGGCATGCGGGGCTGGGTGAAAAACTGCCGTGATGGCCGGGTAGAAGTCTATGCCTGCGGCGGCCAGGAACAGCATACGGAATTGAAAAACTGGCTCGAAATCGGCCCGAGCCATGCAAAAGTGTCTAATATAGAGGTGATCGACGCAGAATTTGAACCTTGCAGCCAGTTTGAAATCCGGCCTACATAATAACAATGAAGCTTATGAGCGCAGTCATCGAAAAGCATAAAGAACGCAAGCTGGATGTGCCAGATATTCTCGACTGGTTACAGGCCGATGGTATGGTCGATACTGACAATGCCAAAATGCTGCGTAGCCTGGCCACCAGTGGCAAATATACCCACAAGCACCCGCTGGAGTTTATTGCCGAGCGCAGCTGGAAAAACATCAAAACCGGCAAACCGCTGACCCTGGAAGTGCTCACTGTCTGGTTTGCTGAACGCGTTAATCTGCCATACGAACGCATCGACCCGCTCAAGATTGAAGTCACCAGTGTTACCTCGGTGATGTCCTACGCCTATGCCGCACGTTTTAATGTGCTACCCATCAAGGTAACAGACAAGCTCATTACCGTGGCAACCGCGCAGCCCTTCCAGCGCGAATGGGTCAACGAACTGTCGCGCATCAATAAACAGAATTTCGAACTGGTGATCGCCAACCCGGACGATATTCGCCGTTATTTGCTCGAGTTTTATTCGGTATCGCGATCAGTGCTGGGTGCCAGGGCGGACACCGACCCGTTCGTGGGTAATCTGCAGAACCTCGAATCGATGATGGAGCTGGGCCGTGCCGGCAAGCTCGACGCCAATGACCAGCATGTGGTGAACATCGTTGACTGGTTATTGCAATATGCTTTCGACCAGCGCGCCAGTGATATCCATTTAGAACCGCGCCGCGAAATGAGCAATGTGCGTTTTCGTATCGACGGTGTTATGCACGAAGTCTATCAGATCCCTACGCCGGTGATGGCGGCGGTGTCCAGCCGTATCAAAATCCTCGGCCGCATGGATGTCGCAGAAAAACGCCGCCCCCAGGACGGGCGTTTAAAGACCCGCACCCCGGAAGGCCAGGAAGTTGAATTGCGTTTATCCACCATGCCCACCGCTTTCGGTGAAAAACTGGTGATGCGTATTTTCGATCCCGAAGTCATTGTCAAAAGTTTTATCGATCTGGGTTTCACCAATAGCGATGAAGAAATCTGGCGTGAAATGATCAAGCAGCCGCACGGCATTATTCTGGTCACCGGGCCTACCGGTTCGGGTAAAACCACGACGCTGTATTCGACGCTGAAATTGCTCGCAAAACCCGAGGTGAATGTCTGTACCATCGAAGACCCTATCGAGCTGGTCGAACCTGCGTTCAACCAGATGCAGGTACAGAAAAATATCGAGCTGGATTTTTCCCGCGGCGTGCGCACCCTGATGCGTCAGGATCCTGACATCATCATGATCGGTGAAATCCGTGACCTGGAAACCGCAGAGATGGCGATCCAGGCAGCGCTCACCGGACATCTGGTGTTATCCACCCTGCACACCAATGATGCCCCGGGCGCAATTTCGCGTTTGCTCGACCTCGGCGTGCCACCGTATCTGGTGCAGTCCTCGGTGCTCGGTATCATGGCACAGCGCCTGATACGCACCTTGTGCTCGCACTGCAAACAGGCGACGCCGATCTCCGATGAAGAATGGAATGCGATGGTCAAACCCTGGAAAGCACCCAAACCGGAAACTGTATTCAAGCCCGTTGGCTGTCTCGAATGCCGCAACACGGGTTACCTGGGGCGCATGGGTCTGTATGAAATGTTCAGCTTCTCGCAGGATATTCGTCGCCTGATCACCAGTGATGCCGATCTCAATGCGCTGCGCAAACAGGCAGTGAAAGACGGTCTCCGGCCCTTACGTCTCAGCGGTGCCAGCAAGGTCGCCCAGGGCCTGACCACAGTCGAAGAAGTCATGCGTGTGGCACCGCCACCACTTGATATCTAAAAGATTAAAAGCAATAAGCTGAACCACAGAGGCACAGAGAACACAGAGGAAAAGCAAATTACTGGAAAAAAGCTTTTAACCAGAAAGGGTTTCTCCGTGTTCTCTGTGCCTCTGTGGTTCAGGCTTTATTTTTGTTTTTAGCCCTTGGTGATAACCCAGTTTAACCACCCCTTCTGGCAGATTCAGTTGCTGGCGTAATCCGGTATAATGCCGGCCTCGTTGTCGGAGGATATTATGAGTTACTACTTTTCCAGGATTGTTACCCAGAATTTTGACGATGCCATTGTCTACGTCACCGAGCAGCTGTCGCAGGCCGGTTTTGGCGTGCTGACCACCATCGATGTCAGCGCCACGATGAAGAAAAAGCTGGATGTCGATATGAACCGCTATACCATACTCGGTGCCTGTAATCCCGGTTATGCCTATAAGGCGCTACAGGCCGAGGACAAGATCGGCACCATGCTGCCCTGTAATGTGATCGTGCAGCAGCACGAGGATGGCAGTGTCGAGGTCTCCGCGGTTGACCCCATCGCTTCCATGCAGGCGATCGAAAATCCCTCGCTGGGGGCGATTGCGGGAGAAGTTCGGCAGAAACTTCAGGCAGTTATCGCGGGTCTGTAATATAATAACCGGCTAATATAGAGGTATTGTTATGGCCCGGCCAGAAGTTAAGATCTATTCCAGCAAGTTCTGTGGCTATTGTGTGGCAGCAGAAAGGTTGTTCACCAGCAAAGGCGTGAGCTACCAGCTGATCAAGGTCGATGAAGACCCCGAGATGTTCAGAGTGATGACCGAAACCACCGGCCGCCGCACGGTGCCGCAGATTTTCATCGGTGAGCACCATGTCGGTGGCTTCGACGATCTGTCAGCGATCAACCAGAGCGGTGAGCTCGACAACCTGCTCAAGGCCAGCTGAAGCCCGCTTCCTGCCCCACAAACTGCACTGGAGATACCGTGAATTACCTGCCTGTTTTCATGAAAGTCAAGGGACGTGACGCCCTCGTGGTCGGCGGTGGCTCGGTAGCGGCGCGCAAAGTGGCGCTGCTCAACAAGGCCGGGGCCAGAGTGATTCTGGTATCACCCGAACTTTGTGGCGAACTCGAAGCACTGGCGCAGTCAGGGGCGATAGCGCATATCCCGCGCGGTTTTGAAGATGCTGATCTGCAGGGCAAGGTGCTGGTGATCGCGGCGACTGATGATGGCGCAGTCAATCAGCGCGTCTCCGAACTCGCCCAGGCGCAGAACATCCCGGTGAACGTGGTCGACAACCAGCCGCTGTGCAGTTTCATCGTGCCCTCGATCGTCGATCGTTCGCCGGTGCAGATAGCCATCTCCACCGGCGGCGCCTCTCCGGTGCTGGCACGGCTGATCCGCACCCGGCTCGAAGGCATGATCCCGGCGGCCTACGGCCGGCTCGGTGCCCTGGTCGAAGGTTTTCGCGAAAAAGTCAAAGTCGCATTCCCGAGCGTGGAAAAACGCCGCGTCTTCTGGGAACACATCCTCGAAGGCAGCATCGCCGAACTGGTGTTCACCGGCCACGAAAAAGAAGCCCGTGCTGCGCTGCAGACCGCAGTCGATGCCGCGGCCGAAATCCCCGATGTGCCCGGCGAAGTATTTCTGGTCGGCGCCGGCCCCGGCGACCCGGACCTGCTCACCTTCCGCGCGCTGCGCCTGATGCAACAGGCCGATGTCGTGGTCTACGACCGTCTGGTCTCACCGGCGATCATGGAACTGGTGCGCCGCGATGCCGAGATCGTCTATGTCGGCAAGGAACGCGACAAACACACCATGCGCCAGGAAAACATCAACCAGCTGCTGGTACGGCTGGCGAAAGAAGGCAAGCGAGTGCTGCGCCTCAAGGGCGGTGACCCGTTCATTTTCGGCCGCGGTGGCGAAGAAATCGAAGAACTGGCGGAAGAAGGCATCCCGTTCCAGATCGTGCCGGGGATCACCGCAGCCAGCGGCTGTTCCAGCTATGCCGGGATTCCACTGACCCACCGTGATTACGCCCAGTCTTGCGTATTCGTCACCGGCCATCTCAAGGACGGCTCGGTCGACCTCAACTGGAAAGCGCTGGCCCACACCAATCAGACCGTGGTGTTCTACATGGGCCTGCACGGGGCGCCGACCCTGTGCCGCGAGATGGTCGCCCACGGCCTGCCCGCGTCCACCCCGGTCGCGCTGGTGGAGCAGGGCACAACCCCGCAGCAGCGGGTATTCACAGCCACCCTCGACACCCTGCTCGAGGTCATCGCGAAACAGGACATCAAGCCGCCGACACTGATCATCGTCGGTGAAGTGGTCACTCTGCACGACAAGCTGAAATGGGTGGAAGAACATCACAAAGACGACGCGGACAGTGTCTTCGCTTATAAAAATAGCTAAGCCTGGCGTTTTATTGCGGCCGTGCTTCGCACCAGAGCAGGACCTTATCAGTCTTTGTATCCGGCTGAACCAATGTAGAAATCCTGCTGTCAGAAAATCAGGATCACCCGCAGACATAAAATAACATCGATATCAATCCGGTAGACTCAAGCCATGATGACCAGACATTCCGTATTCAGATATATCAGTCAGCTCGTAGTGCTTACCATTCTCGGCCCGGCTTCGCTGGCCTTCGGCGAGACCCTGTATGTCAGCGATGAACTCACGGTGCCATTGCGCAGCGGCGCTACCATGCAGCACCGCATTATCAGTTTTCTGCCCAGCGGTACCGCACTCGAAGTGCTCGGCGCCAGTGATGAAGGTGGTTACCAGCACGTCAGGCTGGACGATAAGGACGGCTGGGTCAAAACCGAGCAGCTGATGAAAACCCCGAGCGCACGTGCCCAGCTGGTGAGCCTGAACACACGTATAGACAGTTTGAAAGCGCAGCTCAGACAGAGTGGCAACAGCATTGCCGAACTCAATGATCGTATCAAACAGCTCGAAGCCGATAATCGCGCGCTGGAAAAAAATCGCGATGAACTGGCCGCTTCGCTGGAAGAACTCAAACAGGTCGCAGCACGGCCCGCAGCGATCGCACAGCAGAACAAAACGCTGGAAGATAAACTCACCAGCATCAATGCGCAATTTAACGCAGTGCAGACAGAAAATGAGCAGCTGCGAGATCGCAGCATCAAGGAGTGGTTCATGATTGGCGGTGGGGTGTCGCTGATCAGCCTGTTTCTTGGCCTGATCATTCCCAGTATCAAATGGCGCAAACGCGAGAGCTGGGGCGGTGGTTTTTAGATAAGCCGCCGACATTACCGGTGTTTACCACTGATTTTGCAAGTCTCAAACCGAGCTGATAAGGTGTTTTCTGTTAGCCGGTAACGTAGCAGGGAGTATACTGTTACCGACAGGAACCGGGAGAGGACGATGAGCCCAGCGAGCCCAGCCAAGCTGTCACCGCGCGAACAATTACTGGATCGTTATCTTGATGTGCGGCGCGAATCGCTCGCGATTTGCGCGCCACTGGAAATCGAAGACCATTGCATTCAGACCATGGTCGACGTCAGCCCGCCGAAATGGCACCTGGCGCACACCAGCTGGTTTTTTGAAACCTTTCTGCTCGCGCGCTTTGCAAAAAGCTACACGCCTTTTCATCCTGGCTACGATCATTTATTCAATTCGTATTATCTGACCCACGGCCGGCCTTTTCCGCGCGCGCAGCGTGGCTTGCTTTCACGCCCGAGCTTGCGTGATATTTTGTACTACCGCGAAGTTGTTGACGATGTCATGCAGGCATTATTGCTTGCACTCGATGAACAACACTATCGCGAGTTCGAGTTTTTACTGCGGCTCGGACTCAATCACGAACAGCAGCACCAGGAACTGCTCTACACCGATATCAAACACATCCTTTCTCACAACCCTTTAAAACCGGCCTACCTGGAAGCAAAACCCGCAAGGGTAAAAACCAGCGCAGTGCAACCACCACTCGCTATGCAGTCTTTTTCCGGAGGCCTGATCGAAGTCGGGCACGACGGTGAAGGTTTTGCCTATGACAACGAAGGCCCACGCCACAAAGTCTGGCTGGAAAACTTTGCCCTGGCAAAACGTCTGCTCAGCAATGGTGAGTATCTCGAGTTTATCAATGACGACGGTTATCAGCGCCCCGAGTTCTGGTTATCAGAAGGCTGGGCGATGAAGCAACAACAGAACTGGTCAGTGCCATTGTACTGGGAGCAGCGCGATGAGCAGTGGTGGCAGTTTAGTCTGTACGGCATGCAACCACTCGATCTCGCCGCACCGGTGTCTCATGTCAGTCTGTTCGAAGCCGACGCCTGCGCGCGCTGGGCAGGCAAACGTCTGGCCACAGAATTCGAATGGGAACACGTCGCTCGCCAGTACCCGGTAAGCGGTAATCTGCGAGAGCGCTCTGTTCTGCAAACTCAGGCTGCAGCATCCAGTGAAATGTGCCAGCTTTATGGTGATCTCTGGGAATGGACTGCGAGTGCCTACAGTGCGTATCCGGGTTATCAACCGGCCGCAGGTTCGATCGGTGAATACAACGGTAAATTCATGAGTAGCCAGATGGTGCTGCGCGGTGGTTCTTTTGTCACGCCACAGGACCATATCCGTGCGAGCTATCGCAACTTTTTTTATCCTGCTGACCGCTGGCAGTTCAGCGGCATCCGTTTTGCGGAGGACGTATGAGCACAGCTGCCAGTACCCTGGTCAGGTTTCACGATTACGCACCCACGGACAGTCATTTTCTCGCCGAAGTGATTGCCGGCCTGTCGCAAAAGCCGAAAAGCATTTCACCGAAATTTTTTTACGATCAGCGTGGTTCGGAACTGTTCGATGAAATTTGTCTGCAACCCGAATATTATCCGACCCGCACCGAGATCAAGATTTTACAGGACAATGCAGAGGAGATTGCGGCGCTGGTCGGTTCTGAATCGGTACTGGTCGAACTTGGCAGCGGCGCCAGCGAAAAAGTGCGTTTATTGTTCGATGCGCTGGCACCGGCCAGTTATATGGGCGTGGATATTTCCAGGGAATTTCTGCTGTTGTCTACGCGCCGCCTGGCGCAGGATTATCCCGAGCTAGAAGTGCACGCAGTGTGTGCCGATTTTTCCCAGCAACTGGAACTGCCCGAACACGCGCAACGCGGCCAGGTGGTGGCGTTTTTCCCGGGCTCCAGTATCGGCAATTTTGAACCTCGTGCGGCAGTGCAGTTTTTGCGTCAGGTGGCGGAATGCGTCGGCCGCGGCGGTAAAATGCTCATCGGGGTCGATCTAAAAAAAGACATTGCCACTTTGAATAGCGCCTACAACGATGCTGCCGGGGTGACTGCGGCGTTCAATCTTAACCTGCTGCAGCGCATGCAGGACGAGCTCGACGCCGAACTGGACATCGATGCCTTCAGCCATAATGCCTTTTACAACGCTGCCCTGGGCCGGGTCGAGATGCACCTGGTCAGCGCTCGCGAACAGGCCATCGTGCTCGATGATGAGATCTTCGCCCTGGCTGCTCAGGAAAGCATCCATACCGAAAGCTCGTATAAATACCATCTCACTGAGTTTGCGCGCCTCGCCGGGCAGGCAGGCTTCACGGTCGAGCGGGTCTGGACCGATGCCCGGCAGATGTTCAGTGTGCAGTTGCTCGCACTGAGTTAATCCTGCCAGGTTTAATCACATGCGTCAGTGTCGGGCTAGATGTGAAATGACAGTCAAACAAGCTAACTCGCCCGTGGGTGCAATCTCCCACAAACTAAAACCCCAACGGCCACACCCACAACAACATCGGCACACTGACTGCGACGACGATCGCTTCCACCATCAGGCCGAGTCGCCAGTAATCTCCAAAACGGAATCCGCCCGGCCCCAGGATCAGGGTGTTGTTCTGATGGCCGATGGGGGTGAGGAAGGCGCAGGATGCACCCACCGCGATTGCCATGAGAAAGGCATCAGCGCTGACGCCGATCTGAATGGCGGTGCTGATTCCGATTGGGCACATCACTGCGGCGGTGGCGGCGTTGTTCATCAGGTCGGAAAGGAACATGGTGACTACCAGTATCACAACAAGACCGGCAATCGCGTGTCCCTGTGCGATATTGGTCAGCAGGAAATGCGCAATCAGATCGGCGGTGCCAGTACTAGACATGGCACCTGCTATCGGTAGCATGGCCGCAAGCAGTACCACCACCGGCCAGTCGATCGAGGTATAGATAGAGCGTACCGGTACGATGCCCAGGGTAGCAAACGCGAGTGCACCCGCGGCGAAGGCAACCGCGGTGGGTAGCACACCGAAAGCGGTTGCTGCGACAGCGACTGCCATCACCAGTGTCGCGGTGAGTGCCTGGCCTTTTTTCGGTACGCGGATATCTCGCGTTGCCAGCGGCAGGCAGTCAAACAACGAGGCGAACCCTGCCAGCGCTTCGGGTGTGCCCTGCATCAGCAGCACATCACCTGCCTGTAATGGCGTGGAACGCAAACGTTTAATGCTGCGGCGTCCCTGGCGCGATATTGCCAGCAGATTGATGCCATACCTGGAGCGTAATTCCAGATTGCTCGCTGAACGGTTGGTCAGCATGGCACCGGGCATGACCACCAGCTCCTGAATCACAACTTCGTCTGATCTGGTTTTTTCCTTGTCCGGTGCAGCTGTTTCATCCTGGGTAAGGTCTTCGTGCAGGTCAGTCTTACTGACTGGTTGTACATCGCTGTTTTCATTTTCTTCAGGCGCAGTTTTATGCGATGACACGTCCTCTTCGAGTTTCAGACCCAGACTCGAAAGCGCAGTCGGTAAAGATTCGGGTTCGACTTCGATCACCAGAATATCGCCCGCGCGCAACTGACGTCTTGGGTTCGGTGCGGCAATACGAAACTCATTTCTCACCATGCCAACGATCTGGGCATCGGCTTCGTCGAGCAGTTTTTCAACTTCGAGCAGGCTCATGTTCTCTGCCTTGCTGCCCGCTTCGATGCGCACTTCACTGAGATAAGCACCGGTATCGAAACTGGCGGTTTCAGTCTGCTTGCGGGCGGGGGTCAGTCGCCATCCTACGAGCCCGATAAACGCAATACCCACCAGTGCGACCGAGACCCCCACGGGTGAAAAATCAAACATGGCGAAAGGGCCCGCGCCGGTGGTCTCGCGAAATCCGGAAACGATCAGATTCGGTGGTGTGCCAATCAATGTTGTCATGCCACCCAGGATCGAACCGAAGGCCAGCGGCATTAATATCTTGCCTGCGGGCAGATCCTGTTTCGCTGCCATCTGGATCGCAATCGGTATCAGCAGCGCGAGTGCGCCGACATTGTTCATAAACGCAGACAATAGTGCGGCGAGCGAAATCAGCGCCAGAATACTCACGGTTGGCCCGGCGGAGGCGGGTAGAAAGCGGTGTGCGACCACATCCATTGCGCCCGACAGCTGCAGGCCATAACCCAGCACCAGCACACAGGCGACCGTAATCACGGCTGGATGACCAAAGCCGGAAAAGGCCTCGCTGGCCGGAACCAGGCCGGTGAAAACGCAGGCCAGCAGGGCGCCCATGGCGATCATGTCATGGCGCCAGCGGCCCCAGAGAAACAGACCCATGGCGATCGCCAGGATGGAAAGAATAATGATCTGATCAGAACTCATCTGGTGTCACCTGTCAGTATTGGCAAAGAAGTCTGGAACAGAGTGAGCCTAAAGGAAAAAGCGCGCTCAGAGAACACACATTTCCAATATTAGCGAAAGCTCACATCCTCGCCCAGCAGGCACTGAGTTAATAGTGCGTCTGCCAGTCATGTGTGCTTGCGGCTTCGCTGGAACCGACGCCAGCTTATGCGGGCCAGACAACGCAATGCGGCTGTATTGGTCTATCATCCTGGGTAGTTTCATGAAAATAAAAGCAACCAATAAAACGAGAGAATGAAAATGGAATATTTTATAGCTGCATTTAAAAAGTACGCAGACTTTTCCGGGCGTGCCACTCGCCAGGAATACTGGATGTACGTTCTTATTTACTTGATTATTTATATTGTGCTGGCGGTAGTTGACGCGGCCATAGGTATCCTGTTGTTAGCGCCTATATTCAGCCTGGTGATGCTGGTGCCGAGTATCAGTATTGCCGCCAGACGGCTACACGATACCGGAAGAACAGGCTGGTGGCAGCTGATCGGTTTTATTCCGCTGTTAGGTTTGATAGTAATGATCGTGTTTCTGGTCCAGGACAGCCAGGGTGAAAACGAATATGGGCCGAACCCAAATATAGCGTGATACAGCAATCCCGGCAGGAGCAGAACAGGGTAGATGATATCTGGATAAATCCCTGTTCCGTCCTTGTTATTCAACTGTGTTGTCATCCTTGCTGATTAGTTACTGTACATGATAAATCTATCACTCGCTTGCCCGCTATGAATACGATTAGCATTTTAAGCATTGGATTTTCCATCGTAAGTGCTGTGATGTTGTTCATCGCGTATTTGTTCTTTTTCAAAAACGTCAATAAAAACTGGATAGCGGTCAGTTCATGTGGGTTTCTACTATTTTCTCTGTCCAGTTTGCAATTATGGCATCTTGATTTTTTTATAAATGATATTGATATTTTTTTAGTGCCCGAATACCGGTTCTGGCTGTTTATGGTGCCGCCAATGTTTTATTTTTTCAGCCGGTCAATTTTGCTGCCGGCAACGAAAAACGGCCCGATTCTAATGCTTCATCTGGTACCGCTTTTATTTAATTTTATAGACCGCTATGAAGTTTCAATCACATTGATTTTTCTCGTAGGTACAGGCTACAGCTTCTGGTTTGCGAACCTGATTTACAGTTTCAGGGCACAGCGTAGCCGATTTAAGGTCGAGATGTTTTTCTTTGCGTTTTTCGCGATCCTGGCAGTCCTGGTCCTGGTATTTGGGGTATCCATACCTTATATCGATCATGCTTATTTTTATCTGTTCTACAGCAATAGTATTTCGCTCGCCTACATCCTGATTGTAATGGCGTTACTCGTTTTCCCTGATCTTTTAACCGAACTGGCGGCTGTGGCAACGCTGAGCTATGCGATGTCCACCCTGAAGGATATGAACATCGAGGCCGCGCTGCAAAAACTGGAAGATTTGATGAAAAATGGAAAAATGTATCAGAACGAGAACCTGAACCTGGCGATGGTGGCAAACGAGATGCAGATCACCAGCCACCAGCTATCCGAACTGATAAACGTGCACTATGGCATGAGCTTCTCGAGGTATATCCGGGGCCACCGGGTCCGGGAAGCGAAGGTGTTGCTGGCCCGGGACCAGCAGTCTTCTGTCCTTTCGATCAGTATGGAAACGGGGTTCAAATCCCAGTCCAACTTCTACCTGGCTTTCAAGGAAATTACCGGCCAGTCACCCGGAGACTACCGGAAATCCCTGGGCGCAGGGCAGGCTGACAGCGCCAATACCTGAATGATAATTCAGGAAAGATGTAAGCTATTGTTTTAAAGCGGGTTAATAATTATTTGTAGCTGGATTATAGATTGGGAAGTGAAACTCGGCCTGCTCCCTTATTCTCATCCTCAGAGTTTCAGATTGATCGATGTATTTCAATAAATCTGACTTACCAGGGCTTAAGCCAGCGGGTTTAAGTGA
>Ga0214472_10003689_pt1 | contig 16188 bp, 13 predicted proteins | sample RVTome_6_FD_207662 | JGI IMG/M metagenome (GOLD analysis project Ga0214472, IMG submission 207662) | Soil microbial communities from uranium-contaminated site in the Upper Colorado River Basin, Wyoming, United States - RVT140D175 | ecosystem: Environmental > Terrestrial > Soil > Contaminated >... | reverse complement strand
TGTAATCATGTCGCCATCGGCGCTGGAAAACGCAAAGGGAGTCCCGTCGCTAAGCGTTCCGCTCAACACCGAACCTTCCGGTACGCTGAGCGCGCGCGTATCCCCGAACTCCTCGAAACCCGTGACGGGGATCCCGTCCAAGCGAAACTCGCCACCAGCGACCTGCAACACGCTACCCGCGAGTGCTTGGAACGTGTCGCCCACCCTACCGCCGAAAAGATGGACCAAGCTTCCGCTATTCGCCGTGAATCGACTTCCGAAACGGGAAAGCTCGCCGATCCATCCACCCGCGATGTTCACCGTGCTGCCCGCATAGGCTTGAAAGCCACCGGCCACCGATCCTCCGAAAACGTTTACCTCAACGTTGCTGCTTGTTCCGTCGGATGCACCGGCGTGGAAGATTTGGGGAATCGCGCCTCCATCGAAAAGATTCAACTGCGTGTCGGAACTGATAGACGGCGGCACCAGGTCCGGCGGGACGTTGATGACCGTGGCAAACTGACCGTGCGCGCCGGTGACGACCACGAGAAACGAACACAATACCGAACATGATACAAAAACGCGAGATGACAAGAGCGCATGCCACATGCGTGAACCCTCCTCTGCCGTTCCGCCCCTGAGAAGACGATGACCTCGCAGCGCCGCGATGCACATCTGGCCCGTGCACGGTGTGGCCGCCGACCCTCCTCGGCTTGATCGCAAAACGCCGCCGGGTGGAGTGGTCGCGCCGCTGAATACTACCAAATTACCAGTTTTTCGCCCGTCCGAAACTGTTTTTTTGGGTAATTCGCTGAATCGCACTGTGCGTCGATGTCACCGTGGAGCCGGCGCTACTCGGCGGCCGGGGGCGCCTTTTGGAAAAATCGCCTGTCAATCTGCGACTTGCCGGACTCGATGTAGTAGTTGACCAGCGCCACGCGCAGGTCGCGCGGGGTGAGGGCGCGCTGTTGCCACTGGCGATAGAGGTTGCCGTGGCGGGTGCGCAACAGGCGCAGACTCTTGAGGTCCTCACTTGAAACTCCCTGCCGGGCGAGTTCCTCGACGCTCGGCGCGCGGATCGCCTGCCGGGCGTCGAAGAACCCGTCGCTGGCGGCGTAGGCGATGTCGTCCAGCGTCTCGACCACGGCCGCCGCGCGGGCCGCGCTGACTAAGTCCATCTCGGCGCTGACTCCCTGGCTGCGGGCGATCGCCGCGGCCAACAGCGGGTTGCTTTTGGCCATTTCCGCCAGGCGGATCAGCAGCGCCTGTTTCTCATCGGGCGAGGGCGTCAACGTCTTGGTTTTCAGGCCCTCGGCAAAATAGTCGTAAATGGTCTCGCGGATTTCGCGCTCCGGCTCGTACATCGGGTCGCGGCGGCCGACGATTTCCAGCGCAGGCGAGAACAGCGCGCCGGTCGGAGACACGAAGTCCTCCCCAATCGACAGCCCCAGCACCGCCAGATTGTCGGCCGTATTGCCCCCGGCGACGAATTCGGGGATCGGAAAAAACTCTTCCCGCGCGGCGGTCGTCTCTTGCGCGCACAACATTAGCAACCCGGCACAGTACGTTTTGATCTTTTCGCCCGCCAGCGGTTTGCCGCGCAATGCCCGCACGCGGTCGGTGCGGAAGTTCAGATCGAATTCCGTGGGATTGCCGATCGTGGAGACCACGACCTCGCCCATCTTGCGGCCGACTGCCGGGTCCCGATGCCGGACGAACACGTAGTGCAGCGACCGCAACACGAACAAGTCGACGTTGGTGGCCGGTATCGTGCGGCCGATCTCCGGCAGATCGACCAACACCATGCGCCGCCGGCCCGTGTCATCTTCCTCGATGCCCACCACGCCAACGTGAGTAAACAATCCCGGCGACAGATCGGTGAACAAATTGTAGGGTGACGGGTTGCGCATCAGCAGCCAGTCGCCGGGCTGGACGTCGTAATGACCCAGCCGCAGGCTATCGCCCAGAATGCCCTTGTCGCGCCGCTCGATCAACCAGGCGATCAATTCGTCGCGACGCGACTGTGACTGGGCCGACAGCGTCGACTCATCGACAGCAGCCAATATCTTCTCTAACTCGGCGGCCGTGATCGCCGGCTGCGGCACGTCGTCGGCCTGCCCCGGACGCGGATCCTGCGGAAGTCCCAATTTGCGGATCGTTTCGGCCGCCTCGATGATTAGCTCTGCAGGCGTGTCTTCATGGCGCGCCAACGCAGCAACCGCCGGCAACAACTGAAAGTCGCCGGAGGCGACGATCAGCCGCAACAACTTCACTTTCAATGCTTTGCTAGCCGCAGGCCGCGCCGGCTCCGACGAAGCCGGCGGATCGACCAGCCAGGCGGACAACGCCATCGCGCCGATCGAACTGCCGGCCTCCGTGAGCATTTCGATCAAGTCATTACGCACGTCGTCGTCACCCGCCCGCCCGGCGGCCAGGTTCACAGCGTCGTACAGCAGATACCGCAGGCGGCCCGAAAGATCGATCAACTCTGACGTCGTCCTCAAATACGCCCGCACGGCGTCTCGCCGGTCATCACCGGCCGGCAATTCGGCGAAGCGGCGGCGGAGTTCGAACATTTCATCGATCCGCTGATCCAGGTTCGTTTTGGCCGCCAACAACCGGCGAACCGCCTGGTTGGCCGAACCCCCGCGATCGAGCGACGCCTGGTGGGCGACATACGCGGACCACTGCTCGATGGCCGACGCGGCCGCGGTCACGTGCGAAGTGTCGTACCCGCTGTACTGCGCCGCATCCCGCGGCAGCGACCTGCGGACGTGCCGCAGCCAGCCGTTCAGCGGATCGCTCGGCTGCTGTTGCGCCAGCAAAGCAGCGTCGAACGAGGCGGTCAGCAGCGCACAGAAAACGAAAACCGCGGGCAGATAACGTCGCATGGAAACCATCAGTGTTCCAAAACCCGTCTTTGGTTACGGCGCGATCGCTGGCGTTTCGATTCGGCCGCTCAATATCGTTGTCACGGCATTTTTCCCGCCCGTGTCTGGCAACGGACTGGCGGCCGTTACACCTGCCAGGAGAGCAATACGAGCAGGACGAAGAAACCGAGCATGAAGCCAATGACCCATAAGCTGAACCGCGCCGCTCCGGACAGAATCGGCTCGACGGCCTCGTGCCGGGTGGCTGAATAGACGAGGCAAATCACCACCACCAGCGGCAAGGCGTGCCAGAGGTTGTTGAATCCGGCGGCCAGCAACAGCGCGTGCGTCATCATTTAGTCTCCGCCGCCTTTGTCATCTTTGCCGGGTGTTTTCTCACCCTCCTTGGCCTGCTCTTCCTCTTTAAGGACAAAGGCCGGCCCGCGCGCCGCGTCGTAAATCACCAGGATGTTGAGCAGCCCGGCGACCATCGTATACACCGTGCCCAACTCGAAATTGTGGTGCAATCGCTTGTGGATGGCGTCCAGTGTGTCTTCGTCGCGTTGAAAATGGTTGGCCTGAAGTTTGGGCGGCGCCATGAAACCGTTCCACAGCGGCGGCTTGGCGTTGCGCACCCGGTAGGCCTGCACCAGCGCCGGCATGGCCGGCAGCCCGACGCCGATCTGGCACAGGTACGGCAACCGCCGGTCGTCGGGCCGCATCGAGGCATAGACCACGCGCCCCTCGCCCAGAAACACGCCGTAGCAGAAGGAACCCAGGATGCAAACCAAAAACAAAATCCCCTTGCCGGTCCGCCCCTGATACAGATGCCCCGCGCCAGGAATTAGCCAAGCCAAGATCGCCGCCGTAACCGGATCCTTCAAGTGGACCTCGACCCCGTCGGGAGAAGTGATGGTTTGAGTTTCCACGGGCACGATAACGCCTTTCGCGCGGCCAGTTCATTTAGGAGTTGATAGCAAGGGCCGGTCGACGACGGGGTTGTCGCCGGTGGCCCATCCTCAGACAATTCTAATCAACTGAGCCGCCGACGCCAGATCAACCGGCGCCCTGAGCCATTTCGACGGCACCGGGATTTACATGTACTGCCTACGAATCGATTCGCCCCGCAGGCGCGAATCTTGCCAACCGTGACCGACACGCATATATCTAAACCGGAAAACCGCCAGGCGAAACCTGCCCGCGTGCTGGCCATCGGCGATATCCACGGGTGCCTGCGTGCGCTGGACACGCTGTTTGAGATGGTCGTCCCGACGGCGGACGATCTGGTGATCGCGCTGGGCGATTATGTGGACCGGGGACCCGATTCGCGCGGCGTCATCGACCGGCTGATTGAATTCTCCGCCAGTCGCCCTCTGGTGGCGCTGTTGGGCAACCATGAACAAATGATGCTGGAGGCCGACGAGGATCCTGCCACGATGGAATCGTGGCGCGTGTATGGCGGCGCCGAAACGCTCATGTCCTATGGCGCGGACGCGGCAACCGAAGGTCTTCAGTGCGTGCCGGAAGGACATTGGCGGTTTCTGCGGGAGACATGTGTTGACTGGTACGAGAATGACACCCATTTCTTCGTCCATGCCGGCGTCGATGCCGAATTGCCGCTTGCGCGTCAGTCGATATATCGCCTGCGGTGGGAAAAATTCGACTGTCCACGCCCGCACCCTTCGGGCAAAGTCATGGTCTGCGGCCACACGCGGCAGTTGTCCGGAGTGCCGCTCAATCTGGGTCATGCCGTGTGCATTGACACCAACGTCTACGGCGACGGCTGGCTGACCTGTCTGGACACGCAGTCGGGACAGCTCTGGCAAGCCAGCCAGCGGGGCCCATCGCGCACGGCGCATCTGGACGAATTTCTCGTCGAGTGAACTCGCGGATCACGAGGGCCACTGGTGAAATCTCAATGCACGTGAGCGCCCCAGATATGACTTAAATGCTGTCCGAAGGCCTCGCATCTCCGGCCGCATGGCACACGCCAAGTTGCCCGGCACCTGTTGCCCGCGATAGAATGCCCACATGACTGAAGATGAAACGAAATATCTGACGATGCACTCTGGGCCGGACCTGGCCGGCGGCACGCTTGTGCTGGCCCTGTCCGGCTGGATGGACGGCGGCGACGTTTCCACCGGCACGGTGCGGCGGCTGGTCGATCTGCTGGACGCGGAGCCGCTGGGCGAGATCGACCCGGAGCCGTTTTACATCTACAACTTCCCCGGTTCGATGGAAGTGACGGCACTGTTCCGGCCGCACATCCAGATCGAAGATGGGTTGATCAAAAACGTCGACATGCCGGCCAACCATTTCTACTATTACCAGCCGGCCAATCTGGCGTTGTTCATCGGCAAGGAACCGAACTTGCGGTGGCGCGCCTTTGCCGACTGCATTTTTGAGTTGGTTCGACAGGTCGGCATCCGCCGTATCTTGTTCATCGGCTCCTTCGGCGGCTCGGTTCCTCACACGCGCGAGCCGCGTTTGTACGTCACCTGTTCCGACGCCGCGCTGTTGCCTGAGATGGAACAATACGGAGTGCGCCGCAGCGGTTATGAGGGGCCCGGTTCGTTCACCACGTACTTGATGACGGAATCCGCTTCGGCCGACATCAAAATGGCGTCGCTGGTGACCGAGATCCCCGGCTACCTGCAAGGCACCAACCCGCTGAGCATCGAGGCGGTCACCCGCCGGTTGGCCAAGATACTGGAGTTGCCGCTCGATCTCGACTCGCTACGCGCCGCCAGCACCGAATGGGAACTGGAAGTCACCAGCGCGGTGGAGGAGAACGCCGAACTGGCGGCCAAGATCCGGCAGCTCGAAGAAGAATATGACAACGACCTGCTGGAAATGAACGACGAGGCGTGAGCGCGCGATCCGCTGCGCCGTGAGTTACGTATCTGAAGTCGGCCGATTGTTCCCGATCGCCTCGAGCGCTTTTTCGATTCGCACGTCGGTCGGGCTCATCCGCCGCGCCCGGCGCAGTAGATCGAGCGCCTGCCGCGTCTCGCCTTGACGGTGCAAGTACACGCCGGCGATCAGCAGAATCCGCGGGTCGTCCTCGGTTTCGTGGCATTTCAGGGCCAGCGGTCCGGCCTCGTCGACTTTGCCCGCCCAGAACAACACGCGGGCCAAATTGGCTTCGCCGCGGGCTCGTAGGCGGTCGTCAACGCCTTCGTTTACCTGGCGCTTGACCTCCGCCAAATCGGCATCGCTCCAGCGGAGCGTTCCCGGCAGGATGCGCTCCTCGCGCAGCCGGTCGGCCAAAGCCACGGCCAACTGCCCGTGACCGGATATCGTGGGATGGACGTGATCCAGGAAATACTCGCGTCCCAAGACCGGGTGCCCGAATTCCGCGAGACAATGTTGCGAGAGCAACTCCTGCATGTCAACCACCGGCACGCCAGTCCGCGACACCACGCGCTTGAGCGCTTCGTCAAGGTCCGATGTCATCCGCAGCGGGCAGACATCTTCATCCACGGCCCTGCACAGGGCCGCGTTGGCCTCGGCGTATTTGCCCAAAGCAAACAGGCAATTGCCCAACCGATAGTGCAGCATGGCGTGCCGATCGTCGATCGCCAGGGCCGCTTCGTAGGCGGCGGCCGCTTCGAGACGGCGGCCGCTTTGTTGCATTCGAATTCCATTGTCGAATTCCTGTTGCCAGGCTTGGAGCCGCGCTGCATTCAGCGAGGCGCTCAACTCACTTTTGAACGGCGAGCAGTCCTTCAAGTTGCAAGCCGGACGGACGAACAGCACGGCCGCGCCGCTGGCTCCGGCCAGATCGGCCATCCGCGCCAGACTCCATTCGAAATGGGCCACGATCTCCCGGCGCTGCGCGTCGTCTCGCTCGTACGCCTCGGGGCCAACCGTGTGATCGAGAATCGTATCGACCTCCTCGGGCAGCTCGAACAACTCCGGCTGCGAACTGGCCGACCGCCAAAGTTCGTCGATCACGCTGGCGGTGCGAAACTGCATGGCGGCCGTCGTCAGCCATTGGGTCGCCGGGGCACGGTAGCGCCGCTGGGGATACGTCCGGGCTTCGAGGAACTCGTTGTGCCCGGTGTAGATGATGTACAAGTCCGGCTCGTAAGCGGCCAACTCCTCCATCAACGCCGTCACCCGATAACCGGCGTAACTGACGCCGCCCGCGTTGACGACTTCCCAATCTTGATCCGGGGCCGCCGTTTCCAACAGCGTGCGCAGCCAACCGGAAAAGGACGTGGCGTCGTTGTACGGCCGTCCAAACGTGGTCGAACCGCCCAGGCAGAAGATGCGAAACGTGGAGCGTGGCTTATGGACGGCGAACGACTGATCGTTCAGATAGCCCAGCTTATGGTACGCCGTGCGCATCCGCGGCTCGCGGCCCAACTCGCCCCGTACCTGAAAATGCGGCACAGCGCCGGAGAATCCGACGAACGGATCGCGCCGCGCCAACAGCGGCCGCACGCCGCAGACCGACAGACCATATTCCAGCAGGGCCAACAGCAGCGCCGTCGTCAACAGGCCGAACAACAGCTTCTTCCACCAAGGCAGTCGCGGCGCGTTGATTGCCGAACGGGCGGGCGTCATGCGGAGAACTTTCGAAGCAGGGTTAACGGGATACTGCGTCGAGAGGCGTGACAACGGGTGACCTCAAGCGATCGCACCTCAAGTCGGTGCCCGATCGCGCGTCAGTCGGTGCAGGCACGTACTTTAACCCAGAAAATACTCGCCGTCTACTCGCCAGCCTGCTTCGTAACCGATCTCGCGATCGGGCCGAGCGATGTCAATAAGGCAATACGAGCCATGAACTGCCTCCGCGGGCCACCTTCGCGGGCGATTGCTCGCGGGGTATAATACAGTCGCAGCGCGGTGGTGATTCCGCGCCGGCCGCGTAGGTTTTGCGGGCCTGCCGAAAAACTCGCGCGGCTGTAAGCGCGGCAGAGTGTCTTAACCCGAAGCGTAAGCCAGGGGGAACGCCTGGCTTCCCTCGTTTACGCTTTGGGTTGCGAATCGTCCCCGGACGCCGCGGTTCTCACGTGAACCGACGCCGGTTGGCGGCGTCTGTATTGATACAAACAGAAATGCAAGGCATGGCATTCAGCGAAGAAGAGATTTACCAGGAACACGTCCTGGACCACTACGAGCAGCCGTACCATAAGGGACATTGCGCGGGGGCGACCCATCGCCATGAAGACGACAACCCGCTGTGCGGCGACGTGATCGAAATCGAGCTGAAAATCGACGCTGCCGGCCGGGTGAAAGAAGCCTGGTTCGAGGGCGACGGCTGCTGCATCAGCCAGGCGTCGGCTTCGATGTTGGTCGAGGAGATCGAAGGCAAGACAGTCGACGAGTTGCAGGAGTTTGGCGCTGAAGACATGCTGAATTTGTTCGGTGCGAAGCTGACGCCCAACCGCCAGAAATGCTGCCTGCTGGCCTGGCGCGTGGCCAAATCGGCCGTGTTCTCGCCTTCCGACGGCAACTCGTCCGACGGCCCCGCGGAGTCCCTGAAATGAACGCCACGCAAGCGGCCGTAGAATTTAACCCGGAAACGATCCGGTCCGATTTCCCCATCCTACAGTCCCGGCTGCACGCGGACGTGCCGCTGGCGTATCTGGACAACGCCGCCACGTCGCAACGGCCGCGCCAAGTGATTCAAGCGCTGGTCGACATGTACGAAAAGCATTATGCCAACGTACACCGGGGCATCCACTGGCTGAGCGACCAGAGCACCGACCGTTACGAGGCCGCCCGGAAAAAGGTGGCCGCTTTCATCAACGCGCCGGAGTCGGAAGAAGTCATTTTTACGGCCGGCACGACCGAAAGCATCAACCTGGTCGCCCGTAGTTGGGGCGACGCGAACGTCGGCGCCGAAGACGAAATCATCCTCACGGTGATGGAGCACCATTCGAACCTGGTGCCCTGGCAACAATTGGCCGAGCGGTCCGGCGCGGTGCTCAAGCACATTCCCATCACCGACGACGGGGAATTGGAATTGGACGCCTTGGACCAGTTGCTCTCCGAGCGCACCAAGCTGGTCGCCGTGTCGTCTATCTCTAACGTGCTGGGGACGATCAATCCCATTAAAAAAATAGCCGCCAAGGCCCATGCGGCCGGCGCCTTAGTGCTGGTCGACGCGGCGCAGGGTGTGCCGCACGCGGCGACCGACGTGCAAGCGCTGGGCGCCGATTTCGTGGCCTTCAGCGGCCATAAGATGATGGGTCCCTCGGGCATCGGCGTACTCTGGGCGCGGCGCAAGCTGCTGGATGAGATGCCGCCGTTTTTGGGCGGCGGCAGTATGATCCGCCGCGTGAAGCTCAGTTCGTTCGAACCGGCGGATTTGCCTGCCAAGTTCGAAGCCGGCACTCCGCCCATCGTGCCGGCCATCGGACTGGGGGCGGCCATCGATTACCTGGGCCGTTTCGGCAGGTCGCAAATCGCCCGGCACGAAAAGCTACTGACGGTGCGGGCCCATGAAGTGCTCGAATCGGTCGGCGGCGTCCGATTTCTCGGTCCACCGCCGGAGCGGAAGGCCGGCATCGTCAGCTTTACGCTCGAAGGCATCCACGCCCACGACGTGGCCCAATTGCTGGACCGGCAGGGCATCGCCGTCCGCGCAGGGCATCATTGCACGATGCCGCTGCACAAACGCTACGGCATCTCCGCCACCACGCGGGCCAGCTTCTATCTGTACAACACGCTGGAGGAAGTCGAGCGCCTGGGCCATGCGCTTGAGGAAACCAAACGCGTCTTCCGGCGGCAGTAGCGGCGCCGATCTTGTTCGTCGGAGACTGCTCACGGCGGCAGTTCAAGGATCGCTCGCCGGCGCGAAAGTGTCCTCATGGCGTTGTTGCTGGATTCAGGACCGCCTCGAATAGTTATTCATCTTCAAGAAACCCGCGTTCTTTAAGCCAGTCGTTTCTGCTTTTGGGACACTGAGCCAAAAGCCTGGCGAAATGTTCGTTTACGCCAATATCCTTCGGTACATGCGGACACGGAATGTCTTTTTTTGATGCACGCCTAATGCTTATCCGTCCCACAACTTCATTTTTGTGATAAACGAAATAGATGTCATGGGCATCGGTTCTATCGGTGACATCGACCGCCTTTAGTTTTTTGACTATCGCGAAAGCTAGTTCTTTGGTAATCGGACCGGCCATTCAGCTGGCCTCTCGAATAAATTTACGTATTACTGCCAATTGTCGCCTAGGCTCTGAGCCTAGCTCGGCTTCGTGCCGCGTGTATGCCTTGTAGGTGGATACGATCGCATCCTTCAGCGCTTCATATGCGTCAGGAATGCTGTGACCAGAAGCATTGATATTGGCATCAAAAAAACTGGCTATAGCGCTATTTGTATCAACCTCTTGGAGGACAACGCTGATGGGATTAAGGACAACAAAGGGCTTTGGTTCTAAAGTCGTGATTTGAGCAACGATAGAATTCGCGTCGCGCAATTTGCAAACTTCATTGCGAAGGATTTGTACCGCATTGTTCAATGCTGCCACTTCCCTCTCGATCGTCTGCACTCGCTCAAATTGGCGCAGATTTGTTTCAAGTTGATCGACAAATCTCCTTGCTGCCACTTGAAGTTGCTCTTGCCATTCTGCCGAACGAATCTGGCGTGGTGCGCCCCGGCGGAATCCTTCCACTGGTTCATCGGCAGCGCAGGTAAAAGCGCTCGACGCACCCCAAGACGACATCGGCAGTTTTTCAGCAAGATCATTTAATTCAAATTGTTTGGCAGAGTGACTTGTCATGGTGCACGGCCCTGATGAGATATTTAACGACCAAGCACAAATACATCATATGCGGGATCGATGATGTTAAGGCATTGATTCAAATAGCTGTCGTCGATTTGCAGAGTAGCGTGGGCATCTAAGCGCACGCTCGCTTCATCGCCCTTCTGTGATATGAACCATCGCAACTCGTCGATCGGTGCGCCTTCGATCGACAGGGTACCGCTCGTTGCCTTAATGGACACGTCACCTTCTGTTGTTTCGACTATCGCCGAACGAATCAAAGTAGGCAAATCGACCTCGCGAATGAGGTAGTAACCACGTATGCGAACATCAACGCTCTTCCCCTTTACCTCTTCGATCGCAGAACGAATATCTGCGACCTTATGCGTTGGCTTTGGCGGTGTACCTGCAAAATGCCTTTTGGTGGCAACCTCTACGTGCAAATGCTTGCCGCCCTTTCCACCAGACGCAAGGAGCACAAAGGCTGGTTCGTCCTTTCCTTTGTATCTCGCCTCCATCGAATCGCGTTCCTCTAATCGCTTGGTGGTTTCCACTTGACCGCAAGCAATCAAATGCACGCAGTGCGTATTCTCAAATGTCGGAAAGGTAATTGCCATTGAGGTTTACGACGAGGTTCGAGTGCACCGTTGGAGGTCTTATCAATGCAATGAACCTAACCCGCAAGAATGGCGAGTCAAGAGACGAGACTAGAATTCTATGGCCTTTTTTAAGGTGGTCAAGTCCAGTTGATGGACACCCCGGCGTCCGCAGATTCTATGCCAACGAGCGGCTTTTGTCCTTATCGTCCCTTCCGCAACACCACCCCCACCGCATCGCGCAGCGCCTTCGGCTCCATCGTCGCTTCGGGCCTGCTGCGGCGCGCGAGCACTGATCTTGACGAACGACACCGGCAGAAATCGGCTAAAATGCAGGCATTGACGAGAACCCCACAAGCCGCCGCAGGCCGAGTGCCAAGAGCCTCGATTGACTCAGTACGAGAATTGGCCGAGAAGGCGCATTCCCATCCGAACTATACTCGTTGCCGCAATCCTGATTGGCAACATCATCGCTGCCTATTTGGCGCCGTGACTCAACTGGGTTTCACGGCCGCCGGTGGACAGCAACACGCTCTTAGGACACTACCGCCGGCGCCGCCGATTTGACCCAACGCCGCGCGAAACGGTACGCTAGAGCATGGGCGCGACTGACAGAAATCTTGGCTCCATTCCGCGGTCAACACACGGCGAGAGCGTCGACATGACGTTTAGAGCATCCAGTGGCGTCTTGCGTTTGGCTCGCGTGGTTTTGGTGATCGCGAGCTCGACGGCGCTATGCGTCGCGGCCGCGCGGGCGGACGAGCCACCGGTGGCCGAAGACGACGCGGAAATCCTCGGCTGGGCGCCGCTGCAGGCGGCCGGTCCGCCCAATACGACGGCCGCCGGGGATATCTCCACAGCCTGGGCGTCGCGCATTCCGGACGGGCAGATGGAATGGTTGGAGTTGACCTACGCCGAGACCGTGTCGCCCCGCGCCGTGCTGGTCTACGAGACGTTCAACCCCGGCGCACTCGTCAGGGTCTCGGTTTTTAATCCCGACGGCAAGGAAGTTCTCGTCTGGACCGGCCAAGACCCCACGCCGCCGGGCAGTCACAAGGGCATTTCGGCCGTCTCCCTGAAAACCGACTTCAAAGTCCAGCGCGTGAAGATCTACATCGATGCGCCGGCCGTCCAGGGCTGGAACGAAATCGACGCCGTCGGGCTGCGGGACGTGCATGGCAAAACGCAATGGGCCACCGGCGTGAGGGCCAGCAGCACTTACGCCCGATTGGATCTTCTGCCCGTCGCGCAGCCGGCGGCCGACAACAATGCCGGTTGCGACGATGAAGACGAAGTGGATCAGACCATTCGGCGAGCGATTGAGGATTTGGCCAGCGACGGTTTCGCGGTGCGTGAACGGGCCACGTTGAAGCTCATCGCAGCCGGCCAAGACGCTCTGGCGGCCGTCATTGAGGCGGCCGCGGACGCGGACATCGAGATCAGCAACCGGGCCATTCGCGTGTTGTCGACCTGGGCCGAAGGGGAGGACGAGCCGACGATGCAAGCCGCGGTTGCGGCCCTGGTCGAATTGACGAAACATTCCAATCGGGCCGCCGCTGGCCGGGCCGGTATGGCGCTCGTGCGGCTTGAACTGCGCCGTTGGGCGGCCGAGCAAGCGAGCGTCGAGATGCTCGAAGCGGCCGACGCGGCGCTGGATTTGGACGACGACGGCCGCGTCACGCGCGTCAACCTGGCGCTGACCCGTGACACGGGCGAATCGCTGCGACTGCTGCGTAAGCTTGCGCGGCTCAACTCACTTGACTTAAGCGGAGCGGAAATCACGGACGAAGACTTGGCCCGACTCTCCGAACTGGACCGCCTGGTCGATTTGAAGCTGATCCATACACCCTTGACCGGACGCGGATTGGCACATCTCAAAAAGCTTTCCCGTTTGGAAACGCTGAACGTGTTCGCCACGGACACCACGGACGCGGCGCTCGTGCACCTGCGCGAAATGAAGCACCTGCGGACACTCACGCTGAACGCCACCGGGGTGACGGCCGCGGCCGTGGCCGAACTGCAAAAGTCGCTGCCCGATTGCCGCATCGTGTGGGACGGTGACGATTGAATCGACCGCACATATCATTTTCCGAGCTTCCCGTGATTGGTATTTCGCATATGCCACCAAAGTCTGGCGACTTCGGCCAGCCCGCATTATTCATAACCCGAGGCGTCAGCAAGGGATATCGCGGGCAGCCCCTCGCTCACGCGTCGGGTTACGATTCTTGCATGACGCCTTACCGCTGGATTGATCGGCTGCCCCAATTTCACCCGTCCGCGTGACCCGGAAAACCCTCAGCCACGGCGCTTTCCGAATTATCCTAAACGGCGCAATCCCTGGAACAACCCTAATGTTCGTTTGCGGCGGCAACCGATGATAGCCGACAGTTTGCCGATTGCCATCCGGCGCCGGCCGAGTGAGCGACAGGGACGTTGCCATGTTGGCCATCATCAGCGACTTGCACCTGACGGACGGCACGACGTGCGGCACGGTTTCGCCCGGCGCGTTCCAGCTTTTCGCCGAGCGTCTGGAGCATCTTGCCTGGCGTGCTTCGCACCGGCAAGACGGCAGCTTTCGGCCGCTTGCGCACCTGGATGTCTTGTTGTTGGGCGACGTGCTGGACGTAACCCATTCGTCGCGCTGGCTGGCCGACGGCGCCCCGCGGCCATGGGACGACCCGCGCCGGGGGGAATTCGTCCAGACGGTCACCAACATCACCAGCGACATCTTGCGTCATAACGCCGAGTCGTTGGAAATCCTCCGCGGCCTTTCCCAGCGCGGTGCGATCTCGGTCCCCTTGCGTGACGGCCCCGGCGGAGCAAATCACGACGCGCCGGTTTCGACGCCCGTGGCGGTCCGACTGCACTACATGGTGGGAAATCACGACTGGTACTTCCATCTGCCGGGCGGCGACTACGACGTGCTCCGCCGCGCTTTGATCGAGCAAATCGGTCTGGCACACGCGGACCAGCGGCCGTTTGCCCATGACGCCGAAGAGCACGCAGCCTTGCAGGAGATCATGCGACGGCACCGCGTCCTGGCTCGGCACGGCGACATTTACGATCCGCTGAGTTATGAGGGAGATCGCGACGCCAGCAGCTTGAGCGACGCGATCGTAATTGAATTGATCGGCCGGTTCGTGGCCGAAATCAACCGCGACCTGGCCGAAGACCTGCCGACGGGCGTAATCCGCGGGCTGCGCGATATCGGCGACGTGCGGCCGTTGTTGCTGGTTCCGCTCTGGCTCGACGGGCTGCTGGACCAAACCCGCGTCGCAGCTGCGGCGCGCCATAAGATGACCACCATTTGGGACCGGTTGGTCGACAGGTTTTTGGAGATTCCCTTCGTGCGGGCGCGCGACCGATGGTCCAGCGCCGAGGTGGTCGACAGTCTGGCCCGCATCTTGAAATTCAGCAAGCAGGGCGCCGTTCCCTGGAGCGCGTCGGACGATGACTGGCTGGAAAAGCTGGCCTCGCGGGGCCGACTGTCCTTCGCCCACCGCGCGTTGGCGGAACATGATTTCCGCAACCGGCGTGCCAAACACGTTGTCTATGGGCACACGCATTTGGCCGAGCAAGTTCCGCTGGACGCCAGCAGCGCAGACGCCTTCGTGCTGGAACAAATGTATTTCAATACTGGCGCCTGGCGGCGTGTCTTCCGTCCGACGTATCTTAATCCCAACGGACGAGAGTTCTTGCCGGCCGATACGATGACTATGCTGGTGCTTTACCAGGGCGATGAGCGCAAGGGCCGGCCGTATGAAACCTGGTCGGGCACGTTGGGCCCGTGCCGTCAGCGCGTGCCGGTTCATCGGATTGACGTCGTGGGGACCGAGGATGCCGGCTCACAATCGATTTCAACACCAAGTCTACGCACGCGCCCGCCCCACTTCGCCCCATCACTTGCTCCGCCCGGCATCGTTCCCACCCGTCGGGTCTGAGGAATTCAAATGCCGCATGCGGGCCGTCGGCAACGCTTTGAACCGCGCGGGGCTGCGCGCCGTTTATCTCGTGCACGGCACCTTCGCCGGTACCGATCTTACGGGGATCTTGACGGAATTGGGCCGCTGGTTGCCGTCTGTCCGAGAGTCTCTGAACCAGTGGACCAAGCAATTAGTGGATTCGTTGACCGGCGATCACGGCAACTTCACCGCGGAGTACGCCGAACTGTTTCAACAGTCGATCTATTCCCCGGACCGGCCGCGAATTCCCGTTCGGCTGTTCAATTGGTCCAGCGAGAACCACCACTTGGGCCGCGCCGACGGCGCCGTGCGCCTGTTGCACCGCCTGGCAACATTGCCGGAAGAGGACGGGCCGGTGTTGTTATGGGGCCACAGCCATGCCGGCAACGTGTTCGCGCTGCTGACGAATCTGTTGGCCGGCGACGCCGAATCCCGCGAGCGGTTCTTCGCCGCCGCGCGCAGTTTCTATCGCGTCCCGGTTCTGGGCATCACCGATCTGCCGCACTGGCCACAAGTGTGCCAGTGGCTCGAAAACGGCGCCGCCCGCCGGACCAACCGGCCGCTGGACATCGTCACCTTTGGCACGCCGATCCGCTACGGATGGGACACGGCAGGGTACCGGCAATTGCTGCATTTTGTGAATCACCATCCGCGGCCGGGGACGCCGGAGTACCTGACGACGTTCCCCCCCGCGGCCGACGACGTGCTGGGCGCCCGCGGCGGGGACTACATCCAGCAGATCGGCATCGCCGGCAGCAACACGATGCCGCATCTGCTCTTCTGGCGGGCGTGGCTGGCTGATCGCCGGTTGCACGCGCTGCTCGAGCCTGATCTCAAGCGACGACGATATGTCCAGCGGCTGGCAACCTGCCAACGCGTCCCCGCCGAGGGCACCACGCTGCTGGTCGATTACCCGCGAGCCGCCGAACACGTGGCCCGCCACATGGCCGGGCACGCCGTCTACACGCGCCGCGACTGGCTGCTGTTTCACGCCGAAGAGGTCGCTGCGCGGTTTTATGAGGCGGGGGGACCTCACGCAGAGGCCGCAGAGAGAGGGGGA
>Ga0214472_10003688_pt1 | contig 16188 bp, 27 predicted proteins | sample RVTome_6_FD_207662 | JGI IMG/M metagenome (GOLD analysis project Ga0214472, IMG submission 207662) | Soil microbial communities from uranium-contaminated site in the Upper Colorado River Basin, Wyoming, United States - RVT140D175 | ecosystem: Environmental > Terrestrial > Soil > Contaminated >... | reverse complement strand
ATCAAAGACCGTAGACATCTCGATATAACGCTAGCGAGTTTGAGTGTATCGTTCCTCGAGCACACGGCACATCGTGAACGCATCGAGGCAATTCAGAATGAGATGATTAAATCTCTGGCGTGCCTGCAGAAGTCCGTCGACGGACTAAAAAAGCAGATGCCTTATGTCCACGAAGTCATTACGCAGTGGACTACGATCAAGGGAATCTTTTGGCTCGTTGTCTTTTCCGTTCTGGCTACGATCGGCGCCGTGAGCTCGTGGAATTGGATACTAGATCACGCGAAGAGACTGTTCGGGGACTAGATGCACATACACATACGCATACGCTTGCTCGTCATGCGCCTGCTGATGGAGATCATCCAACTCGAAGCCGTCGTGATCGGGCTCACCGCGATCGTCCTAACCGCAGCGATGAATCGGCAAGCTCGCAAACTTATGCACGATATCGCGATTGCGCCAGGATCAGGCTACGAGGGTAATTGCACCGTCGTGTGGATCAAACAGATCGAGCAAGGGGGATGGCTACTCCTGCACGCATCGCAGATGAGCGAGCGCGTGCCACATCTGATGTATTCGAGGCGGCTGCCGGCCGATCTCGAGATCACGCACTTTCAGCCGCTCGAAGACGAGCGCCAATTCGGGAGGATAAAGTCACTGCTCAAGGCGGTCCGGCACAAGGGCTTGTGGAAGGTAGAAACAGTAGGTGACTGGATGGCGCGGGCGCCGGCGGGCTGGAAGGAATAGCCATGGACTCGACTCGCAGAGCTACCGATAGAGTCGAGGGTCGGTATGTCCTCGCTGTGCTATACACGTTTGGTTTTCTTGCTCTTATCGGAGCGCTGCTATTTCTGGAAGTGCCGACGAACAATAGGGAAATGCTGCTGACGCTAATCGGGCTGATGAGTGCCGCGCAACTCGGCATCATCAAGTACTACTACGACGGAGCAAAAAGTAGCAGTGAGGCGCGTGCACGCACTGAAAGCGTCATGCAACAAATGGCCAAGGATTCTTCTAGAGCTGACTTGTGAGTATCGAGCGCGCTGAATTCGTGGGTGATTCACCGTTGCGCGTCGAGATACTCGATGGCGGAATCGTTGAGCTGCTTTATCCACTCGTCTTCAGGTCACGCGAGTTCGACCGTATTTTCTACGCGCCGATTGGGTTTCGTTCCGATCTGGCAAGCGTGCCGCGTCTGCCTGTTGTTTACTGGCTCGCGGCGAACAGAATTTTCAAATCGGCGGTCATGCACGACGCTGCGCTCAATGACATGTCGCGCGAGGATGCCGCTACGCTATTTCTGGAGTGTATGGAGGCTGAGGGAATTTCCGAGCCATTGCGCTCGGCCGCCTATCTTGCGGTCAAGCTCAATGATCAGGGGTACCAGCCGGCGCCTGACGACGTGCCCCCAATAGACGATTGATAGACACTGTTGTCGTCATAACCATCCTGAGACGATCGCGATCAATCCGAGAATGCAAACAACCGCTATTGCGGGCTGATCCGGTCGCAGCGATCAAGGTCGCGCCTGACGGTGGGGTCTCGACCGCCGCGTGATCTCTCTACGCGCCTTGCAAAGACTCAGCCTATTCAACGGGGTTGTGACGCCGGTGTGCGTAGAGAAAATCGCACGACGCCGTTGATTTTGCGTGATCTTTCGCTTGCATGGGGTGCAGGATCACGCCGTCGAGCGCCTCGGGCACGAACTCGCTGACACGGTTGAACGGCGTTTCGGTGCTCGTCACGCGACGGCCTTATGGTTAGCCATCCTTCCTCGCTTTCCATAGGCTGTGCACACGCAAAAGCAGCTTCGCGATGGCGAGGATTACGAGAGCGCCCACCACGAATACGAACAACGCGGCGATCACGAGACCTTGCCGGTCGACAATCGTGATGTTCCAAAGCGATGCCGTGATCGAGTAGATGACCCCGGCGAGAAAGGCGACCATGGCATAGACAGCTTTCATCGCGGTCCCTTCCGTATCAGCTTCGGGATAATGATCTGTGACGGGCCTTTCTCCTTACTGCCCTCGATGATCGCGTTCAGCGCGCGAAGCGCGTAACCGTGCGCGCTTGTGAGCTTCGCGGCGCCGGATGCGTTCATCTGCATCATCGTCTCGAAATTCGGTGTCGCGACGACCTTGACGTTGCCGTCCGGTTGATCCTCGACAGTGATGACTATTTTTGCCATGATCGGCTCTCGATTCTGGCGCGGGCCTGCTCGCGCGGTTCCATGTGTGCGGGGCGCCTGTTCCAGTTCGGATCGCGCGAGGCGAAGCGCTGGCGCAGTGCCTCGGGCGTCGGATCGAACGGCACATCGTCGTCGCGCAGGTGTTTGCTGTCGCTGTGGTTCATCATGATGCTCTCCTGTTGGGTGGCTCGCGCTCGGCGAGATACGCTGAACGCGGGATAGATGCAACAGTGATCGCGAGTTCCTGCGCCTCGGCCATTCGCGTCGAGAGAAATAGGCCGCGATCCCATACCTGATGTTCGGTATAAGTGTGCTTGCCGTCTTTGTTCGTCGTGCAGAGATATACCGTCGAACAGTGCATGCGGTCATCACTCATGCTGATTTGCGCCCCCGTGGTTGTGGTTTCGCGCCACCAACTTCGAGCGTGCGCAGCGCTTCCTTAACTCGATCCATGTCGTAAAGGACTCGATCGCCCAATTTGATAAATGGAATCAACCTTGCCGTTCGTCGATCTCTCCGCAGAAAAGAGAGGCTCATTCCAATCAACGGCGCGAGCTCGGTCTCACTCAAAAGCAGCGGCTTGATCCGCTCCGGCCGCTCCGCTGCTGCTGGCCCGCCATAGATGCGCCTCGCCTGCTCTGCGGTCGGTTTCTTGTGGATCAAGTTTTCCTCCTAGCTTTCTCATAGGCGATGACATCCTTCAACCGATACACGATCGGCGGTCGCTCGCCGTCCGTGAGCGGGATGAACGGCGGGCCTTTACCCTGCGCGCGCCAGTTCTTGAGCGTGCCGACCGACATGCTCCATCGCGCCGCGAGCTGCTCTGACGTGAGCACGACTTCGCGGAGAATGGTGTCTTTGGTTGCTTGCGGCATGTCAGATCACGTCTGCCGGTGGCTTCGCCTGCTGTTGCTCCGGCTCGCGCTGCGCCTGGCTGTCGATCGTGACGGGCTCTCGCTGCTTGGCCTTCGGCGTCTGGATCGGTGACGGCGTGCCTCCCGCTTCGGCGACGGCCGCGAGCGCCTTCGGGCGCTTGCGACCGCCAGGCGTGCGTTGCGACTCGGCCGGCGCCGGCACGACGATCTCGGTGCTCTCGGACATCACGGGCCCGCGCTCAAGATCGTATTGCTCGTTGTCGCTCTTGAGCGCGTTGTCGAGATCGGTCGACTTCGGCAGCCGCTTCGCGTGCCGGCGAAACACGGTCTTGCGGCATTGCTCGCCGAACTGCGTCGAGTGCTTGCCGTCGTGGATCGCCCACGGACCTTTGTCTTTTGCCTTGCTGCAGTCGCGCACTTCGAGAATCTCGTCGATGCCCATGTATTCGCGCGACACTTCGCCGTCTTTCAGCCTGACGATCGAATAGGCGCCGACGACGGTGCCGCGATTCATCTTCGCCGGCTTGTGCGTGATGCGCGGCACGTCTCCGAGCTCGTAATCGAACACGTCGTTTTCGCGCACGGCCTGCACGTTGGGCGTGCCTTTACACTGCCCGCTATTGCGGAACAGCTTGAGCATGCCTTCGACCATCGGCTCGTATTCGGCGCGCTTCTCCCATCGATCGGCTTCGCCCTGCTTCGAGACCTTGATGTTGCGGACGTTTAGGTGCGCCTCTTTGCCGTCCGGTAGCAGGCCGTCTTTCGCGCATTTGAGCGCGGCCGAATACAGCGAATTGCGATTGCATTCGAGTAGGTCGGGCTTGTCCTGAATCGAGGTCATAATGACGCGCACGAACCGATCGATGTGCTCATGGGTCGGGAGCAAGGCAGAGAACTGCGAGCCCATCTTGCCGAACGTGTTTCTGATCTCATTGATCCGATCGTCGCTCATGGCGTCTCCGTGGTTTCGATGATCGCCACGTCGCACGGCGAGATCGGCGCGGGCGGCTCCAGGTTGTAGAAGTGGCGGACGATCTTGCCGGCCGTGCCGAGGAGCTGCTTGATCTGCTCGACGACGCGGCCGGTCTCGTTCATCGGCCCGCTGATGCGCACGGTAATCATGCGCGCCGGCCGCGGCGATGACGCTGCTCGGGTTCAGCGGGCGCCTGCTGCTCGTTGCTGTAGTCGACCGGCATGCGCTGCACGCCGAGATCGTCGATGCCTATGATCTCGCCGGGTTCTGGCGTCGGCAGCAGATCGCCAGCGAGTGCGGCATCGATCGCCGGCCCGGCGTCGGCCTTCGCCTTCTCGACTTTCCCGCCTGACTCCATGTACTTCACGACGTCGAGCGATCCGGCGACGGCGATTGCGAACATGCCGGTGACGACATGCCGCAACGCCTGCGCGGCCGTGCCCGCCTCGACCATGCGCGGCAGGGTGCCCTGCTGCGCGTTCGTGGGGGCGATACTATAGATGCGAGTTTTGCTCATGTGTGGCTCCTTTTGTGGGGGTTGTGGGGTGCGCTTTATTCGGGGCCCGGCGCGGGCTGCGTTGGCTCCGTAATATCAATAGTCGCGCCTGAGTAACTCGTCATCGAAACCTCGACGTGCTTCCCGCTGCACGATGGGATTGTTTTCCTGATGTATTCAGCGATAATTGTGCTGGTCTCCTCGCGGCCCAGCTCAATGCGCATCTTCATGCTGCCTTCCTTTCTTTGGTGGGTTTAACTGCGGGGTCTCTGAGCTTCGTCACGCGGAAACCGCGGAAGCCGTCGCGGTGAAAACTGATGTCGGCCGGCGCAACCATCGCAGCCGAGATCGAGTAACCGTTCAGCAAGGCGCGCTCGTGGTCGCCGATCTTGGTAAAGATTTTGGCCTTCGCGATCTTCTTGTCCTCGTCGGCTTGCCTCGCGATTTCCGCTGCGGCGCTGTATCCCTCGCATAACGCGAGCAGTTCCTCATCGGCGCGGCCGTCATAGACCTTGCCGGGCTCGGCGAAGCCGTAGAGCTTGCAGACGAACTCGGCGTCGTCGGGCATGACTGGCGGCGGCGGGGCGTTATCGGCGATCGACTGCCAGAAGTGGCGGACGCGTCCCTCGATCGCGTTGCCGACTTCCTCGTCGCGCTCACGCACGATGACGATCGGTGTGTTGCCGCCGACGAGCACGCCGAGCACCGACCATCCGCGATCTATGGCGTGCAGTTGGTGCTGCACTTGTATCTCGATGTGGGCGGGCGCCTCGTATTCCTTCGCGCCGGTCTCTGCGTCGCGCTCGGCGCTCCATTGCTGCTTGAAGATGAGCGAGTCGACGTTCTTGATTTCGAGGATGCCGACGCCGTGACTCTGATACATATGCTGCAGCGCCGGGTTCTCGACGACGGTGTCTGTCACGCCGACGACCTCGAAGTCGAACGACGCGCCCATGCGGCAGGTCGTGAGGCGCGCGTATGCATTGAGGCGCCGCACTTTCACGCCGTAATCCTCGGCGATGCCGCGTGCGATCGTGTTCTGCATGCGCTGCCCCCACAACATGCGGCCGGCCGCGTCGAGGATCACGAGCTTGGTCGCGCGCTTGCTGTGAAATAACTCGAATTTCGTGGTGTATGGAGACATTTCAAAGAGCGCAGCGCTCTCCGTGCTTGTCACGTCCATCGCGCGCATGCCGTGCCATTCGGCCTCGTTCTTCGGCGTGACGATCAGGCGATTTGCAGCCATGTCAGATACTCCGTTGTTAGTTAAGCAACAGCGCGCCGCAAGACTTCGGCGAGCAGGATCAGATCGGCGTAGGCAAGCGCCAAGTTCGCAAGCAGCAGCGTGAGCGTGTGGCGCATTGTCATACGGCGACCGGCTTGCCTTCGGCGTTGAGCGTGTAGAACACGTCTGGCTCAATGCCGTTTTCCCCCACTTTTGACGCGAAGATATGCTGGATCGCGCTGTCTTGGTCTCGGTGGACGATTACGATAGCGCTGCCCGCGGGCGCCCTTGCCTTGCTCAATCCGCCCGCCGCGACCGCTATCGCGTGCAGCGGCTTGCCGTCAGGATCGGGCGTTATTTCGCTGCTGGAATCCCAGTTTGTCGTCAGGCTGGCCGAGCTGTGGCCTGTCGCGCTGCTGGTCGAGCTGTGGCCTGTCGTGCTGCTGGCCGATCTGTCGCCTGTCGTGCTGCTGGCCGAGCTGTGGCCTGTCGCGCTGCTGGCCGATCTGTCGCCTGTCGCGCTGCTGGCCGAGCTGTCGCCTGTCGCGCTGCTGGCCGAGCTGTCGCCTGTCGCGCTGCTGGCCGAGCTGTCGCATGTCGCGCTGCTGGTCGAGCTGTGGCCTGTCGTGCTGCTGGCCGATCTGTGGCCTGTCGCGCTGCTGGCCGATCTGTCGCCTGTCGCGCTGCTGGCCGAGCTGTGGCCTGTCGCGCTGCTGGCCGAGCTGTGGCCTGTCGCGCTGCTGGCCGATCTGTCGCCTGTCGCGCTGCTGGCCGAGCTGTCGCCTGTCGTGCTGCTGGCCGATCTGTCGCCTGTCGTGCTGCTGGCCGATCTGTCGCCTGTCGAGCTGCTGGCCGAGCTGTGGCCTGTCGTGCTGCTGGCCGATCTGTCGCCTGTCGCGCTGCTGGCCGAGCTGTGGCCTGTCGTGCTGCTGGCCGAGCTGTCGCCTGTCGCGCTGCTGGCCGAGCTGTGGCCTGTCGCGCTGCTGGCCGAGCTGTCGCCTGTCGCGCTGCTGGCCGATCTGTGGCCTGTCGTGCTGCTGGCCGAGCTGTGGCCTGTCGCGCTGCTGGCCGAGATGTCGCATGTCGCGCTGCTGGCCGATCTGTGGCCTGTCGTGCTGCTGGCCGATCTGTAGCCTGTCGTGCTGCTGGCCGAGCTGTGGCCTGTCGTGCTGCTGGCCGAGCTGTGGCCTGTCGTGCTGCTGGCCGAGCTGTGGCCTGTCGTGCTGCTGGCCGATCTGTCGCCTGTCGCGCTGCTGGCCGAGCTGTAGCCTGTCGTGCTGCTGGCCGAGCTGTGGCCTGTGGAGTGCTTCGCCTTTACCGGACCGCAGCAGCGCTGCTCGATATAGGTGATAGCGGCTGATACGAGCAGGGGTATCGTGATCTCGGCTTTGATCGTGATCGACTTTCCTACGCGCTTCGAGTCGTTGTCGGTTTCCTCACTGAAATCGCCTAGCGATACCTCTGCCATGCGACCGGTCGGCGGGTAATAGCACAAGGTGTCGAGCGGGTTCTCGCAAGCGTGAAAGCCCTTTTGACACAGCGCAACGTCGCCGTCGTGCGCGTAGCTCTTGCCGACTTCGTAGGCGAAACCGCGGCAGGTCCAATCGGCCTCAAATCCCTTGTAGGCGGTAATCGTTTCCATCTTTGCTCCCTTCATGCGAAATGCTTGCTATGTAATGCGCTCGGCGACGGTAGTCACGTTATCCACCGTATCTCGTCATGCGCTCGCGGCGCAGGCCTTGCTGATAGATGCGCTCGTCGCGGGCGTCGAGTTCGGCGCGCGTGAGCAGCGGCACGGGCGGGCAGGCGCGCTCCTCCTGGCGGGGCTCGTCGATGTCGTCGGGCTGGATGGTGCGGCCGTTGGCGTCGCGGGGGTGTTTCATGGTGCGGTTATCCCTTGAGGGTTGTGGATTAAGCAACGGTGGGGCCGGTCAGGCATGCGGTCTCGTCGGCCTCGATCTGCCGGTCGAGTTCGAGTGCCTCGCGCTGCGCCGTCTCGCGCGCGTGATCTTCGTATTCCGTGACGCCGTCGACGCTCGTGTTGATGCGGTTCGTGAGGTCGTAGGCGACACCTTCGGTCATGCACGGAAGCGTGCAGACTTGGCGCGATCCGTCGAAGATCATTACGTCGTAGGTCTTGCTGTTGTCGCTCAGGCGGTTTACGCGAACGACTGCGATCGGTGCGGGCATGATTGTCTACTCCATTATGGCGTTGTGTAAATCACAATGCCTTAATGCGTTTATCGCACGGTATCGCATCCCGTGTCAAGCACCTTCCGAAAATATTTTTAGAACGGCCGGTCGGGCGTCCAGCCGCGGGCGGCGAGGCAGCGATCGAACATCGCTTGCGCGCGGATCATATTCTGCACGGGTGCGGCGTCGCGCTCGCACTCGTAGGCGTCGACCTGCAGCTCGCGCTCGCCTTTGGTCGGATGCTGATAGACCGTGGCGCAGCCGGCAAGCGTGAGCGCGAGCGCGAGGGCTAGGGCTTTATCCATATCACGGGTGCGGCCCATTCGATCTGCACGGCCTTGAGTGTCGTGCCGCCGTCCGAGATCACGTTGAAGTGCGCCGCACGGTGCGAGCGCTTCAACCATCCGAGGCGCGCTTTCGTCTCGCCCACGACGAGTGCGACAACCTGACGGCCGAGCAGCTCGTTCGGGTGGTCGACTTTTGGGCCTATGAAAAACGTCCATCCGTCCATGAGTTCGAGCGGCGAGCGCGCGGTATCGGCAACGATCGCGGTCGATCCTGGTGGGACGTCGGGCGGTGCCGGCACGGTCTCGGGCTTGCGCGACTCGCCGATGATCTCGATCTCGCCCGTGCCGGTGAGTCGACCTGTTACACGCACGGTGTTCTCTATCTTGGCGCCCTCGCGGATGCCCGCATGCCGCAGCACGTCGTCGAGAGAGATTCCGAGATATGCAGCGATCTTCGCGGCCTCCTCGGCCTTCATCTCGCGCTTAATGCGTAGCGTGCGCGATAAAGCGCTCGGGTCGATACCGAGGCGCTTCGCGAACGCCCGGCCGGAGATTTTCCGCTGTCCGAGGATCGTCTTGAAATACTGTGTGTCGACTTGCAGCATGGGATTTCTCCTTCTACGTGTTTTTGATGTAGGCCGTTTGCCTTGCAGCTTTTGTGCCACGTTATTTTTCTCCATTTACCCATTGCGTAAATCACAACGAGTGTGTTTAAATTACCTAAACGCTGCATGCACGTGGGAATAATACACATTTTGTCACCTAAATCAATTGTCATAGCGTTATTCGGGGTTCGTGGCACTGCGAGGGCGCTTGACATTTCGCCCGGAGCCGTATCGCAGTGGCGCGTTCATGTCCCTGGCCGACATCACGCGCCGCTGATTGCGCACGCGAAACGGTGCGGTCGGCGCCTCACGCCTGGCGATCTTATTTTTGGGCGACGGCGTTGCGTAAGTCGCAATACGCGTGCGAAGAAAGCCGCATGATTGACACGTCGAGCGAGGAGCATCGCCATTCCTGCGAGGCGCGCTACGTCGCGAATCTGCCGAACAACGAGCGCAGGAAGGCATATCTCGACGGCGTTGCTGCGAAGCGTGGGAAAGCTGCGGCCGATCGGCTGCGGCTCGATGCGTGGTCGATTATGAGGGAGCGCGCCGCATGACCCTCTCCCTCCGTCCCTATCAAGAGCAGCTATACGCCGACGCGCGCGAGCTAATCCGCGGTGGCGCGCGCTCGCTGCTGATTCAGCTCCCGACGGGCGGCGGCAAAACCGTCATGGTCGCAAAGATGCTCGCGAACGCGGCCTCGAAGGGTTATCGCGGATGGTTTTGTGTGCATCGCCGCGAGCTCGTCAAGCAGTCTGTCATCACGCTCGGCGAGAGCGCCGGCATCCCGCTTGGCATTGTCGCGGCGGGCTTCCCCGGCGATCGGCATCAGGCAATTCAGGTCTGCTCGATTCAAACGCTCGCGCGGCGCCACGAGCTAATGCCGAAGCCGCAGCTCATCGTGTGGGACGAGTGCCACCATCTTGCGGCGGCGTCATGGAGCTCGATCTTCGCGGCTTACCCAGACGCCGTTCACGTCGGCATGACGGCGACGCCCGAGCGCCTCGACGGCACCGGGCTCGGCAAATACTTCGAGAAAATGATCCGCGGCCTGTCGACGGCCGATCTGATCCGCGATGGCTGGCTCTCGCCTTATCGCCTGTTCGCGCCGAATCTCGTCGACTTAACCGGCGTGCATACGGTCGGCGGTGACTTCAACAAGCGCGAGCTGAACGCGCTCATGCAGAAGTCGACCGTCGTCGGGGATGCGCTCGATCACTATCTCAAGCACGCGGCCGGCATGCGCGCGGTCGTGTTCATGTGGTCGGTCGAATCCTCGATCGACATGGCGCGGCGCTTCAACGCGGCCGGCGTGCCCGCGGCGCACGTCGACGGCGAAACAGACTCGACTGCGCGCGATCACGCGATCGATGCGTTCAAGCGTGGCGATCTCAGGGTGCTTACCAATGTCGACCTATTCGGGGAGGGCTTCGATGTCCCTGCGATCGAGGCGGCGTTCCTACTGCGTCCGACGCGCTCGCTGGCGCTCTATCTGCAACAGGTGGGTCGATCTCTGCGGCCTGCGCCCGGTAAGAAGGAGGCGCTGATCTGCGATCACGCCGGCAACTGCCGCATGCACGGCCTGCCCGACGACGCGCGCACTTGGTCGCTCGACGGGCGCCTGAAAGATAAGTCGCGCTCGGACGCGGCTCCGATTCGGCAGTGTAGCTACTGCTATGCAGTAGTTCCTGCGGCGTCTGTCGTATGCCGTCACTGCGGCTTCAAATTTCCCGAGCAGCCGAGAGAGATAGAGCAGGTCGACGGCCAGCTTGAGGAGGTCGACGTCAAGGCCGAACGCGCTCGGGCGCGCGAGGTCGAGGAGTCCTACTTCGCGAAGGCCGAGACCGTCGAGCAGCTCACGCGCATCGGTCAACTGCGCGGCTACAAGAACCCGGATTGGTGGGCTCGTTCTGTTTTCAAAGGGCGCCTCGCGGCTAAGGCCGGCGAGGAAGCACGCAAGGCAATCATGGGAGGGATGGTATGAACGCGTTGATATACGACATCGAAATTGTGAATGCAGTCCCTGACCGTGTGGCGCCGCGGCAGGAGGGCATAACCTACTGCTCGGGCTGGACCGATCACGGAAACATGGGTGTATCCGTTATCGGCTGTTACGACTACGCCGAGGAGCGCTATCGCGTCTTCTGCGAGGACAATCACGCCGAATTTGCAATGCTCTGCAAGGCACGCGACCAACTTGTGGGATTTAATTCGGCCGCGTTCGATAACGCCGTGCTCTGTGCGACCTATCCGCGTTTCGATTGGGCATGGCACGATGATCCGCCGGGCCGTTGCTACGATCTGCTTGTCGAGATATGGGCTGCGTCCGGGCTCGGGCCGCGGTTCACGTGTCCGTCGCATGCCGGGTTTGGGCTTGATGTCATGTGCGCCGCGACCTTTGGCGCGCATAAGACCGGACACGGTGCGCTTGCTCCTGTGGATTGGCAGCGCGGGCGGATCGGCAGCGTGATCGACTACTGCCTCAACGACGTGCGCCTCACGAAGCTGCTTTTCGACCGCGCGCTGCAGGGTGCCGCAGTGAAGTGCCCGAAGACCGGCAATGATCTGATGCTTCGCGCACCCGTGTGAGGCGGTCGCATGAGCGCCCGACCGTTCAACATCTGCGAGGTCTGCAAGGAACCTAAGACTAAGTGGAAGTCGCACGCGAAATGCTCGCGCATCCTGCAGGAGCGTTACGAGGCGAAGCATGCGGTGAAGAGTGCGATCTCTCGCGGGCGTCGTCGTCTGAGTTGGGGCGACGTTGCCAATCTCATTAAAAACGTGCGCTCGATCGACTGACATGCCGCGTAAATACGCCTCGATGCGCGAGCGGATTATCGCGAACTCGGCCGAGTCGGATCGCTCGTCATACAACGGCGTGCCGTGCCGGGTGTGGCTCGGGCGGGTGAAAATGAACCGCTCTGGAACGCCTTACGGGTATATCTCGGTGCGCCGTAAGAGCGGGGCGCGCAAGGGCCAGGTTCTCGCCGAACTCGTGCATCGCGTCGTCGTGCGCGACGTGAAAGGCCGGCGCCTCACGCGCGGCGTGAACGTGCTGCATCTGTGCAATTACTCGCTTTGCTGCGAGGAGTCGCATCTCGTCGGCGGATCGCAACGTGCGAATGTGCGGCAATGCGTGGAGGAGGGGCGGCACGGTAATCGGTATCGGGCGCCGGTGCGCGACATGCAGAGGGCCGCATGAGGCTAAGCGAGTCCGCTTTACTTCGGCGCGTTCTCATAAAGCTCAGTGATCTCGGCTGCAGATTGTTTCGCAACAACTGCGGCATGCTGCGAGACGCTCGCGGCTCGTATGTCAGGTATGGCGTCGCCAGTCCTGGCGGCAGCGACCTTGTTGGATGGCACAGCATCACGATCACGCCTGATTTTGTTGGCCGCAGGGTTGCGATTTTCACAGCAATAGAGTGCAAATCACAAAACGGCAGGCTCACCAAAGAGCAGGCGAATTTTCTCGCGCAGGTCGAACACGCGGGCGGCATCGCGATCGAGTGCCGTGACGTCGACGAGAGCGTCGGCGCAATCAACCAATGGAGAGGGAAATGATCAGGATCGTCGGGTTCGTTCTCATATACGGGGGTTCTGCCGCGATCAGTATTTACGCGGCGATGTTCATCATCGAGCTGGCTCGGGTCGCGCTGCGCGTCTAGCAACACGTGCCACGCGATTACTCCGGGCTCGCTGCCCGGCTTCTGCAGTCGGCCGAGACGCTGCTGCCGCAATGGTTCCCATCGGGCGCCTGGCGCGGGCACGAGTTCGTCGTCGGCAACCTGCGCGGCGATGCCGGCGAGAGCTTGTCCGTCAACGCGAATACCGGCTCGTGGAAAGACTTCGCGTCCAGCGACAGCGACGCGGGCGGCGATCTCTTGTCGCTGTATGCGGCATCGCAGGGGCTCAAGCAGTCGGCCGCGTTCGATGAGCTGAACGAGGGCGGCGCGTGGATCTCCGATCGCGCGCCCGACACAACATCGAGCCCTGCTAAGCCCGAGCGCTCGAAGTGGACGCCGCTCCTGCCGGTGCCGGAGAACGCCGGCAACGCGCCGAACGCGAAGTATTTCGGCGTCGATAGCGGCACCCCAGGTAAGCCGAAGTGGGTGCAGCGCAAGGTCCTCGCGCGGTGGGCGTATCACGATCGCGACGGCAGGCTACTCGGTTACGTCTGCCGCTTCGAGTGGGACGTGACCGAGGCAGAGACCGGCGACATCAAGCGCGTCAAGGACATCATCCCGCAGGTCTATTGCGAGAGCGACAAGGGCAAGTGCGAATGGCGTTGGAGGTCGTTTGCGCCGCCGCGTCCGCTCTATGGCCTCGCGGAGCTCCACGCGCGCCGTAGCGCGCCTGTGATGCTGGTCGAGGGCGAGAAAAAGGTCGAGGCGCTGCGCGAGCTCGCGCCGCAATACGTGGGCATCGCCTGGCCGGGTGGCGCGAACGCGCGAGACCGCGCCGACTGGTCTGCGCTCCAGGGCCGCGCGGTGACGTGCTGGCCGGATAACGACGATGTCGGCATCAAAACGATGTTCGAGATCGCGAGCAAGCATCTGCTGCCGCGATGCCCGAGCGTAAAGATCATCCTGCCCGATGGCAGCGTCGCGCCCAAGTGGGACGCGGCCGATGCGCTCGCGGAGGGGTGGGATTGGGACCGCCTGAAACAGTGGGCGGTGCCGCGTGTTCAACTGGTAACGGAGGCGACACATGGACAACAAAGCGTATCAGGACGGGATGAAAAACACGGAGGCCCTGGCCGAGATCGAAGCGCGCAATCTCGGCCAGGGCCGGCCGCTGCGAGTGAAGCTCGGCGACGAGATCGACATGAAAGCGGCGATGCCGCATTACGATCACAACCTGGGGCGGAGGCTGGAACGGCGCCGCCGCAACGTGTTTACGCACCTGGGCCGGAGGGCGGGCGACACGACGAGATCGAAGGAGATCGTGACGCCGGGCAGGTATACGACTCCGGTAAGCGCGGCGGGGAAGGGATACCGGCCGGCGGGGTCGATGCGTCAAGTGTGGCGCAGGCTCAAGCGACGACTCATGCCAGTGACGATGATCGGGTTATTGGAGCAGATCAGGATCACGGAGAACTACTCCGACGCCCGGATGGACACGTGGATCAGGCAGACGGGCGAGCAAGCGAAGGGGCTCGACGGTCTGCGGGCCGACCTGGAGGCGATAGCGATGGCGATACAGCAGCAGGGCCGGATGAACGACTCGACGCGCGGGCAACTGCTGCAGCTCGAACAGCATCTCAAGCTCGGCCGCGCGTATCTCCCGCGGGCGGTCGAGAACGCGCCGGTGATCTACACGCTCGAGCCGATGAAGCCGTCGCGCCGGGCACGGGCGTCTCACTCGAAGTCGAAGCGGGCGGGCAAAGCCAGGTCGCGCGCTGGCTAGCGTGGGGTCTCGACCGCAACGGGAACGGCGTGCCGCTCGCCAACCTGAACAATGCGGTCAAAATACTCGAATGCGATCCCCGCCTGCGTGGGCTCGTTTGGTTCGACGAGTTCCTGCAGCGGCTGCGCACGGGCGAGCCGGCGCGCGATTGGGTCGACGCGGACGACATCAATCTCGCGCTCTACATGCAGCGCGTGATCGGCATCTCGAAGATCGGCCGCGAGATCGTGTCGCAGGCGGTGATCGCCATGGCCTACCGGCATCCGCGTGACAGCCTCAAGGAATTCGTCGAGGCGTTGCCGAAGTGGGATCGCGTGCATCGCTGCGCGCGATTTTTTCAGGATGTGTTCGGCGCTCGCGATTCGGGTTATTGCCGCGCGGTCGGGGAGAACTTCTGGCGCACGCTGATCGTGAGGGCGATCACGCCTGGCGTCAAGGTCGACAATATGGTCGTGATCGAGGGCGCGCAGGGGCCGGGCAAGTCTACCGCGCTCGCGGCGATCGTGGGCGAGGCATGGTTCGCCGAAGCGAGCGAGGAGGTCACAGAGAAGGATTTTTTCGTGAGCCTTCAAGGTAAGTGGTTGATCGAGGTCTCGGAGCTGGATAGTTTCAGCCGGGCCGACATCACGGCGGTCAAACGGATGATTACCTGCCGGTCCGATCGCTTCCGACCGCCCTACGGCCGCAACGCCGTCGATCATCCGCGGCGCTGCGTGCTGGCCGGCACGGCGAACCATGACGATTACAACAAGGACGAGACCGGCGCGCGGCGCCTGTGGCCGATTCGTTGCGATGGCGACGTGCGCATCGATCTGATCGAGGCGAACCGGCTGCAATACATGGCCGAGGCTCGCGCCAGGATCGCGCAGGGCGCGTCGTGGTGGGAGATGCCGGGGGATGAGACCTTGATGGAGCAGCGTAAGCGCTACGACGCCGATCCGTGGCTTGAGCCGATATCGGATTACCTGATCGGCAAGGTCGACGTGACGGCAAACGACGTGCTGATCCAGTGCCTCAAGTGTGAGCTGAATCGGATCAGCAAGGGCGACCAGATGCGTGTGACGCGCTGCCTCACTGTGCTCGGCTGGTGGAACGACGGCAATGCGCGGATCGCCGGCAAGGTCACGCGAGTATGGAAGTCGCCGAATGCGCTTGTGTGATGGGGAGTAGGCACGATAATTTCCACCCTCTTTTCGTGGGATATTATGTCAAATCGCTATCTTTTCGTGGGATATGTGTTTCACAGTCCGGGAAATCGCTATCTTTTTGGAGTCCACAATATGAGATTTGAAAAAAAGACAGTTTCGGAAATAGGTAGCACTCGGTCGCAGGGTCGCTACATCGCAAAAAGGTCGCTACACAAACCCCTTTATATTCAACGTTGTTACCACCGTTACCACCTTTATAGAGAATGAGAGTTAGTAGATATTGAGGAAATAAAGAGAGAAAGAGACGATGAGCGCACAAGTGACGCCTCACGCACGCGCGCGCACGCACGAGGAAATGGGGAAAGTCTTGGAAAATGCCTCCGAGGTGGTAACAAATGCGTGCGAAAGGTCATATTCTGATGTGGTGTCAATGGGTTAATGGTGTAGCGACCCCTCGAAAAAGGTCGCTACAAGGTCGCTACAAACGCAACGCAAAAAGAACGGAGGTTTCAATGCAGGTCATGCTCAGCGGGACAGAACTGCAGGAGGCGATGATTGGTGCCGCTCGCAAGAAACTCGGGATCGAGGCAGGAGCGGAGGTCGCGGTCGAGGCGGCGATCTACACGGGCGATGCGCAGCATGATCCGCTGCGGTGCCAGGCGTGCGTGAGCGTAACGATCGTCACCCGAAAGGTGCGGCGATGCGAGCACGTCGATCCAGGTCACGCGTAGGCTGGCTCGATCGCGACGGCCGTTCGTGGCCGTTTTTTCGCTCGCCCATGTTGCGAATACC
>Ga0214472_10003687_pt1 | contig 16193 bp, 12 predicted proteins | sample RVTome_6_FD_207662 | JGI IMG/M metagenome (GOLD analysis project Ga0214472, IMG submission 207662) | Soil microbial communities from uranium-contaminated site in the Upper Colorado River Basin, Wyoming, United States - RVT140D175 | ecosystem: Environmental > Terrestrial > Soil > Contaminated >... | reverse complement strand
GCCCAAGGCCGCGTCGACACCGGCGAGCGGCGCCAGTTCCAGCGCTTCGAGGTCACGCTGCCGGTGCGGATCTCGCGCATCGCCACCTGGCGCGACGCCTCGGCCCAGGCCGAGGAAACGCTCGCGGAAGTGATCGCCGCCGGCGGGGCGCTGGTCCGCAGCCGGATGGCGGTCGAGAAGGGCGAGATGATCCGTTTCGCGGTCGGCGACGCCTACGACACGCGCGCCGAGGTGATGTACGTCTCGCTCGGCTCCGGCGCCGGCATGGACGGAGTCCAGCGGCTCGGGCTCCGGTTTCTCGACGCCCCGCTCCCCGAGACGTTGATCCCTACGGACGCCCGGCCGCTGGCTTAGCCGCGGCCAGGGCGAAGGGCTCGAGCGGGAGCTCGAGGCACACGGCGGTTCCCCGACGCAGGCCTTCGGATTCGAGCCACACCCGGCCGCCGTGCGATTCGACGATCCGCTTCACGACGGCCAGCCCCACTCCCGAACCCTCCCCGCGCGGATCGAGCCGCTCGAACACGTCCAGCACACGCTCGCGGTGGCGCGGGTCGATGCCGATCCCCTCGTCCTGCACCACCACCACGACGCGGCCGTCCTCCGGCGCCCGCGCGTGCACGCGCACGCGCCTGCCCTCCCCGAACTTCATCGCGTTGTCGAGCAGGTTCTGGAACACCTGCACCAGCCGGGCGCGGTCTCCGAACACGATCGGCAGTGACGCCTCGACCTCGACACGGCTCCCCGACGAGGCCAGGCGCTCGCGCAGCAGGCGCAGCGACTCCTGCACCAGCTCGGCGACCGCCACGGCCGCGGGCGGGCCCACGGCGCGGCCCGCACGCGAGAGCTCGAACAGCCGATCGAGCAGCCGCTGCAGCCTCCCCACCGCTTCGCCGATGCGCGCGGCGTCCGCCGCCAGACGGTCGCCGCGGCCCTCGCGCGCGTCCTTTTCGAGGTAGTCGGCAAAGCCGCGGATCGTCACCAGCGGCGCCTTGAGGTCGTGCGTGACCGCGTAGCCGAAGCGCTCGAGCTCGGCGTTCTTGGCCTCGAGCTCGCGGATCAGCGACTCGCGCACGCGTTCCGCCTTCTTGCGCTCGGAGATGTCGCGCACCGCGACCACCTGCAGCACCTTGCCACGGTACGGGAACGAGCGCGCCTGGATCTCCACCGGGATCCGCCTGCCGTCGCGCCGCGTGCACTCGACCTCGTAGACACCCGTGTACTCGGCCAGCAGGTTGCGGTAGACCGCCTCGCGGTGCTCGGGTGCGATCAGCTCGAAGCCGTCGCGCCCGACGAGCTCGTGCCAGGAGTAGCCGGAGAGCTCGCAGAGCGCGTGGTTGACGTCGACCACCCGGCCGCCGTCGTGCACCAGGATCGCCTCGAACGCCGCCTCGGACAGGCCGCGGAAGCGCTCCTCGCTGTCGCGCAGCTTCTCCTCCGCGTCCTTGCGGTCGGTGATGTCGAGCAGCAGACCGAGCACACGGTCGACGCCCACCGTCGAGGCGTGCACGAGGCAGTTGCGGACCGAGCCGTCGCGGCGCCGGATCTGGACCTCGTTGCTGCCCGCTCCGAGTGCGATCAGGCCCAGCAGGCGCTCCGCGAGCTGCGGCGCGTCGCCGCCCGCCAGCAGATCCGCGATCGACAGCCGGGTGAGCTGCTCGCGCGAGTGGCCCGTGAGCGCGCAGGCAGCGCCGTTCACCTCGAGGTAGCGGCCGCGCGCGTCCGAGACGAATAGCGCGAGCGGCGACGCTGTGAAATAGGCGCGGTAGAGGTCGGCGCTCTCGCGCAGCGCCGCCGTGGCACGGAGCCGTTCGACGGCCCCGGCGACGTGGCTGGTCAGGATCGCGAGCAGCGCCAGCTCGGCCTCGGAGAACGCCGCGGGCTGGGCGCTCTCGGCGTCGAAGACGCCGAGCACGCGCTCGCCCACCTTGAGCGGCACGCACAGTTCCGAGCGCATCAGCGGATCGAAGGCGAGATAGTCGGGATCGAGCGAGGTGTCGTCGACGCGGCTCGCGACGCCGGTCGTCGCCACCCGGCCCACGATCCCGCGCGCGAGCGGGATCGGCTCGAGCGCCTCGGCCGGCCGCCGCGAGTGGAAGGAGCGGGCGTGGCGCAGCACGCCCGGCGAGCCGTCCACCAGCAGGAAGCCGCAGTTGTCCGCGCGGAGGGCGGCACGGATCAGGTCGGTCGCCGCCCCGAGCAGGGCCTGCTCGTCGGGCGCGGCCGCTGCCGCCTCGGCCACCGCGGCGATCAGGCGCTGCGTGTCGAGACTGCGCCGCAGGCCCTCTTCGCTGCGCCGAGCGCGCGTCTCGGCCTCGCCCGCGTCGAGCTTGCCGCGCCGCTTCGAGGCGGGCGAGCCGGGTGTCCGGAGCGTCTTGGCGCGCGCTCTCACGAGGCCACCGCCCGCAGCCGGACCTTCACGACGGCGCCGCCGTGCGCGTGGTTCTCGGCGCTCACTTCTCCGCCGTGGTCGTAGACGATGCGCTTGACGATCGACAGCCCGAGACCGGTGCCGCCCCTGCGGCGCGTGAAGAAAGGCTCGAACAGGCGCGGCAGGTCGGCCGGTTCGAAACCCGGCCCGGAGTCCTTCACCGAGCACTCCACGAAGCGTTCCGCGCCCTCGTCCGCCACCGCCAGGCTCACGTCGACGCGGCCGCCCGCGGGCGAGAAGTGGACACCGTTCTCGATCAGGTTCTGGAGCACCTGTGACACTCGCGCGCGGTCGGCCAGCACCCGCGGGGCCCCCACCCGGCGCGGCCAGGCGATCTCCACGGACTTGCGGCGCGCGAGCGGGCCACAGGCCGAGACGGCCGCCTCGATCACGTCCTCGACGTCGCATTCGCTGAAGTCGGGCCGGCTCGGCCGGCCGAAGTCGAGGAGATCGCTCATCAGTCCGGTCAGGCGCACGATCTCGCCGCGCAGCACCGCCAGGTAGCGCTCGTGTCCCTCGACGTTCCGGAAGCGGGACTCGAAGGCGTCGAGCGTCGCCGAGATGCTGAAGAGCGGGTTGCGCACCTCGTGCGCCACTCCCGCCACGATCGAGCCGATCTCCGCCATCGTCTCGCTCTGGCGCAGCTGCTCCTTGAGCCGCGCCGTCTCCGTCACGTCCTGGAAGTTGAGCACCGCTCGGCCGCCGCCCTCGCCGCCGGCGGCGAGAGCCCGCGCGCTCACCATGAAGGTGCGATGCGTGAGCGGGTCGATCACCTCGCGCGCGGCGGGGAGCGACCCCTCGCGCAGCGTCGCCACGAGCCCGGCGAGCGTCGCCCAGGGCTCGCCGGGGCCCAGCGTCTCGAGCCGGGTGTCGATCAGGTCCGCCCACCCGGCGCGGCCGGAATACTCGACCGCCGTGCGATTGACGCGCTGCATGCGCCCCTGCGCGTCCACCACGACCACCCCCTCGGGCAGGCCGTCGAACGCCTCGCGCCACTCGAAGGCGGCCCGCCGCAGGTCGGCCTCGAGCCCGCGCCGCTCGGTCACGTCCGTGCCGGTCCCGAGCACGTAGGTCACGGCACCGGACGCGTCGAAGACGGGCCGGTTGATCCAGGCGATCAGGCGGCGCTCGCCCGAGCGCGTCAGCCACTCCGTTTCGTGCGAGGTCGGCAGGCTCAGCAGCGTTTCGTCGCCGCGGTAGTAGCGCGCGATCGCCTGGCGCGACTCCTCGGGGTGCAACACGTCCCAGAAGCAGCGGCCGCGCAGCTCCGCCTCCGTCCAGCCGCTCGCCTGCTCGCAGGCGCGGTTGAAGCGCACGATGCTGCCCTGCGGATCGACCACGACCACCAGCGACGCCACCATGTCGAGCAGGCTGTCGGCGAAGACGCGCTGCCGCTCGAGCTCGTGCTCGGCCTTGCGCCGCTCGATCTCCGCCGCCGCCCGGGCGGCGAAGACCTGCAGCACGCCCTCGGGCCGCACCACCTCGTCGAGCGGCCGGTCGTGGATGGCGTTGACTATGCCGAGGATCTCGCCCGTCGAGGAGCGCAGGGCGACACCCACGTAGCTCTGGGCACCCAGGCGCTTCAGGACCTCGTCGCGCGGGTAGCGCTCCGCCACGCCGCCGCGGACGTGGCACACGCTGTCGGCGAGCACGTCGCCGCAGGGCGTCCCCGCAAGCTCGTACTCGATCGGCGGCATCAGCCGGCCGTCGACCGACAAGGCCAGCGTGCGCACCCGGCCGGGGCTCGTGACCTCGGCGACCGAGGCGTACTTGACGCGCAGGGCCCGCGCGAGCCGAAGCACCAGCTCTCCGAACAGCGCCTCGCCGCCGGACGTCGCGGTGCCGGCCACGAGGTCGCCGAGCGCCTGCTCGATCCGGCGGTGGCGCACGGCACGCTCGGCCATGTGCGGCAGGTCGGCGAGGGCCGTCTCGCTCTTGACCACGTAGTCCACGGCGCCCGCTCGGATCGCCTCGACCGCGACCCGCTCGCTGCCGTGGCTGGTCATGATCACGACGGGCGGCATGGCGCGAGCCGACTCGCTGCGCAACAGGTCGAGCCCCTCGCCGTCCGGCAGCAGCCAGTCGGCGATCACCAGATCCGGCGGCACGGCACCGTGCAGCGCCGCGCGCGCCTCGTCGACCGTCTCGGCCACCGAGACGGTGAAGGCACCGGCCTGGCCTTCGAAGGCGCGCCGCGCCAGCTCCGCGTGGCCGGGCTCGTCCTCGACCAGCAAGACCCGGAGCGGTTCGGCCGTCACAGCGCGTTCACTCGCTCGTCCAGGAATAAGACCCGTGGCGTCCCGAAGCGGGACGCAGGGAAGGGTATAATCCGGGCTGCGTGAGAATCCGTAACTCTCATCAAATCAACGCCATTCTACTCTTTTCGGCTCCCCGGCGAGCGAAAAGCCCGCGTGGCACGTACGCTGCAGAAGCGTAGAACGTGCCAACGGACGCCACCCTCCTCGATACCTTGCTGGAGCCGGGACGACTCTCGGTGGTTTTCCAGCCCATTTTCGAGGTGGGTTCCGGGCGCTTGAAACTCTACAGCCTCGAGTGCTTGATCCGGGGACCGAAAGGGACGAACGCCGAGCGACCGGCGGTCCTTTTCGAGTACGTCCGCAGGAAGCGCGCCGAAGGCCCGATCGACCGAGCCTGCGTGGCCGCAGCCCTGGATGAAGCCGCTCTCCTTCCCGGGGCGATGAAGTTCAACGTCAACGTCCACGCGTCGACACTCGCCCGCGACGTCGGCTTCCCGGCCTTCCTCCTCGACCGCGCCGCCGAGGCCAGGATCCCTCCCGACCGCCTCGTCGTCGAGATCGTCGAGCACGCACCCCCGCTCGACGTCCCGGGATTCCGGCGTGCGCTCGAGGAGCTGCGCGGGGGGGGCCTGACGATCGCGCTCGACGACGTGGGCCTGGGCCAGTCGAACTATAAGATGATTCTCGACGTGCGCCCCGACATCTACAAGCTCGATCGTTACCTGGTAGCCGGCGCGTGGAACGATCCGTATCGTCAGGTGATCCTCGACTCGCTCGCACGCATGGTGCGCCGCCTCGAGGCGAGAGCGGTTGCCGAGGGCGTCGAGGACCAGAACGAGCTGGTGGCGGTCGAGGCGAGCGGGATCGATCTCGTCCAGGGCTTCCTGTTCGCGCGGCCGCTGCCGCGCCACGAGCTGGTTGCGGCGGGCTTCCTCGCGGGTCACGCGCCCCTGGTCGCCGCGCTGTGAAGCGGCGCCTGCTGCTGCTCGACGACGATGCGGCGATCGTGTCCGTGGTGAGGCGCTACTTCGAGGGCAAGGGCTGGGAGGTGGAGTCCTGCCTGGGGGCGGGCGAGGCCTTGCGGCTCGTCGAGTCCGACGCGCCATTCGACGCCATCGTGTGCGACCTGCACTTCACCCCGGCGCGGCTCTCGGAAGGACTGGCGATCGTCGAGCGGGCGCGCGGCAAGCGACCCGGCTCGGCCGTGCTGCTGTTCACAGGGGCCGCGGAGCCCGTCGTGCGAGAGCAGGCGCTGCGGCTGGGCGCCGACGCGGTGGTCACCAAGCCCACCCCGCTCGCGAGCTTGCACGACGCGGTCGTCCGTGCGATGAAGGCGCCGTGAGTCTCAGCGGGTCCGTCGAAGACCTCCCCCTGCTCGAGATCCTGCAGGTCGTCTCCTTCTGCCAGAAGACCGGCCACTTGACCGTCCGCGCCCCCGCGGGCGACGCCGCGGTCGTGTTCGACTCGGGCCGCGTCGTCGCGGGATACGCGTGGGACGTGGCCCCGCTGCCCCAGGACGACCCGGCGCCCGGGCCCGCCCGCGAGCTCGTGGTGCGCGGCCGGATCGCCGCCACCCTCGAGCGGCTGGTGCGGCTGCGCGAGGGTGAGTTCGCGTTCCACTTGAGCCAGCAGGTGCCGGTCAGGCTCGCGGGGCGCGATCTCGCGGGCGAGACGCTCCTCGGCGGGATCAATCCCGAGGAGCTGATGCTCGACCTCGCGAAGAAGCTCGACGAGGATCGGCGCGACGCCGCGGCCGCGCTCGAGGCGTCCTTCGCGACGCCTTTGGCCGAGAGCGACCTCGAGCTCGAGCTCGAGGAGCTGGCGCTCGACGAGCCTGCCGTCGAGCTGCGTGAAGCGGCGGAGCCGCCGCCCCTGGAAGGGCCCGCGGTGCTGCTCGTCGACGACGAACCCGAGGTGTGCCGCATCGTGGGCGAGCGGCTGCGCGCCTTCGGCTTCGGCGTGGTGGTGGCGGGTGACCTCGTCGCGGCACGCGCCGCGATGGACCGGCTCGCGGCCCAGCATCGCCCGTTCCGCATGGTCGCCGACGTCGGGCTGCCCACGGAAGCGGGCGCCTCGTTCCGGGGTGGGCTCGACGTCGCCCGCTACGCCACCGGACTCCCCACGCCGCCGCCCGTGCTGCTCATGTCCGAGACGATCGACGAGAAGCTGCGCAGCCGCGCGAAGCGGGCCGGCGCCTCGCTCATCGCGTTCAAGCCGGGCCTCTCGAAGCTCGATCCGCTGCAGTACCAGGCGGACCTGCGGGCGTTCGGCGACAAGCTGGCCAAGGACCTGCTGCCCCGGCTCGAGGGCCGCCGTGCGGCTGCGCGCCCGGCGCCGCTGCGCCTCGCGCCGCAGCTCGTCGCCCTGCGGCCGCGCGACGACGGCGCGAAGGCGCGCGAGGCGGCGCTCCAGGGCGCGCTCGCGGAGCTTTCGGGCCATCCCGATCCCGACATGGTGGCCTTCCTGCTGCTGCGCACGGCGCGGGCCTTCTTCCCGCGCGTGGTGCTGTTCCTGGTGCGCGACGAGCGGCTGCGCGGGCTCGCGGGCATGGGCCCGGTGGCGAACGGCACGAGCCTGGACCTGCTCGCCCGCGAGCTACAGGTGCCGCTCGGCCCTGAGTCACCCTTCGCTCAGGCCGTCGCCTTCGGCCGGGCCTGGTCGGGACCGCTGCCGGCGGACGGTCCGCTGCGAGCGATGGTGGACCGCCTGGGCAGCCTCGGCGCCGTCGCCGCGGCCGTGCTGCCCGTCCGCGCCCAGCACGAGACGATCGCGGTCGTGTACGGAGACGCGCCCGGTGGCGCCGAGCTGCCCGATCTCGGTCCGCTGGTCGCCTTCACGGAGCAGGCGGGTCGAGCCCTCGACAACGCACTCCTCGAGCGCCGCACGCCGACCGAGCTCGCCTGCTAAGATCGCCGCCGCCATGTCGAGCGTGCTGCGCGGCGGCCGGAGCCTGCTCTCGGTCCTGCTCGTCGGTCTCTACTTCCTGATCATGAGCCCGCTGCTGCGCCTCGTCGTGATGCCCTGCGTCTTCGTCCTTCCGCGGGAGCGCTTCCGCCTGGTGAGCCTGTTCATGAAGGCGATGAGCGGCGGGATCCTGGCGCTGCTGCGCTTCGGAGGCGCCCGAGCACGGCGCGTGGGCCGGCTGCCGACGGCCGAGCCCGTCCTGATCGTCGCCAATCACCAGTCGCTCACCGACATCCTGCAGATCACCCTGATGTCGACGCCGCGCGTGCCCGCCTTCGTCGCGCGACGCCGCTACGAGCGGTACGTGCCGCTCGTGTCGGCCTGCATCCGCATGCTGGGATGCCCGATCGTAGATCCGAAGCGCGATCCCGAGGGCTCCGTCGAGGCGATCCGGCGCGGCGCGCGCGAGCTGCCGAACGGGATCATCATCTTCCCGGAGGGACATCGGAGCCGCGACGGCCGGATCCTGCCTTTCCGCGCCGCGGGAATGCTGAGCGTCCTCGAAGAACGGACGACGCCGGTCTACCTCGTGCTGAACGAAGGCGTGTGGCGCGTGGCGCGGCTCTCCGATCTGCTGTTCCGCGTGCACCTCATCGACGCCTACTCGGAGGTGCTGGGTCCCTTCGAGCCTCCGCGGGACCCCGACGAGCGGCCAGGCTTCGTGCGCTCGCTGCGCGACACGCTCGCGGCCCGCCTCGACGAGCGCCGCCGGGACACTAGCCCGGACTCCTATTCATGAAGCCCGCCTGACTCTGCTTCATGAATGGTCCGATCTGGTTGAGAAGCAAGGGCGATGCGCGCACCAACCAGAGCGCACACCACTTGCCCCAATCAGCAGCGTGTGGGGCCTTATCAGGCATCACTCACGGGCCGTGTGACGGCTCCAGAACGGATCATTCACTCGGAAGACCTCCCGGCCTCGTGAATGATCCGGACTAGGGCCCGCCTCCGGCCAAAGCGCGGGCAGTGCTACACTTGGCCCGCAGCGTGGAGGTGCGGATGGCACGACGGCTGGTGATCGCGAGCCAGAAAGGCGGGGTCGGCAAGACGACGGTCGCGCTGAACCTGGCCGTGGCACTCGCCGAGCGCGGCCGCAAGACCCTGCTGGCCGACCTCGACCCGCAGGGAGCGATCGGGCTGTCGCTCGCCAAGGGCGACACCGAGCTCGCGGGCCTGGCCGAGCTGCTTTCGGGCGTCGTGAACGCCGAACACGCGGTCGTCACGACCCGGCTCCCGGGGCTGAGCCTGCTGCCCCGCGGCCGGCTCGACGCCACGGACGTGGAGTCCTTCGAGGCAGCCGTGGCGCGGCCGGGGGCCCTCGACGAGGCCTTCAGGGCCTGCGAGAGGAACTGCGACGTTGTCATCGTGGACACGCCGTCCGGGCTCGGCCGCGTCACGACCGCCGCGCTCGCGGCTTCGAACTTCGCGCTGCTCGCGTTCCAGACCGAGAGCCTGGCGCTGCGCTCCGTGGGCCAGGTGCTGGCCGTCATCGAGCACGTGCAGGCGGCCCGCAACCCCAGGCTGCGTCTCATCGGGATCCTGCCGACGCTCGTGGAGCGCGAACGCGCCGGCAGCCACGGGGTACTGAGCGAGATCTGGAACGGCTTCCCCGACGCCCTCGAGACGGTCGTGCCACGCAGCGAGGCCTTCGCGCGCGCGAGTGCCCTCGGCATCCCGGTCGGGTTCCTGGGCGGCGACGCCGGGGGTCCGGAGGCGCGGCGCTTCGACCTGCTGGCCGACGAGATCGAGGGGCGGATGAGCCGCCTCGACGGCACGGAGAAGGTGCATGAAGCTCAACCCGCCCGCCAGCTCCTCTGACCTCGAGGCCGCGCGCGAGATCGCCCGGCGGCTGCATCAGAGCCGCCGCCGCGAGGATCGCGGTGCGACCACGTGGTCCTCGGAGGAAGCTCCGGCGCGGCCCCGTCTGACGCCGCCGCCGCTGCCGTCGTTTCCGCAGCGGCCCCCTCCAGCCGAGCTCCCCGAGCCGCCGCACGCCCAGGCGGAGGCCAGGTCGCGCCCGCATTCCGAGCCCGTGGCCCGAGTCGAGCCTCCCGCGCGCCTCGAGCCGGCGCCACCGCCTCCTCGACCGCCGGAGCCGGCTCTGCCACCCGACGTGGACATCGAAGTCGACTCGTCCGAGCCTTCGTTCGACCTCCCGGAGGCGCCGCCTTTCGAGCGGCCGTCGTGGAGCGAGCCCCGGGCGTCGGAGCGCGAGCCCGCGCCGATCGAGGATCTCGCCGGTCTCGTCGAGCCCACTCCCTTCGCGGCCGGCGAGCCGCAGCTCCAGCCGGAGCTGCCGGATGTCGACGTCGACGAGCCGCCCCTGTCGCCCGAGGCGTTGGTCGGCGAGGCGAACGAGGTCGAAGCGTCCCCGTTCGACCAGCTCACCGAGCCCGAGGCCTCACCCTTCGACGAGGAGCTGCTCGACGCACCGCCCGTGGCCGAAGAGCCGGGCCCGCCCTCGTGGGACGAGATCGTGGAGACGTGCATGGGCCTCGCCCATGCCACCGGCGCGATGCTCGTCGACCCGGCCGGGCAGGTGTTCGCCGCGCGTGGAGATTGGCCCGCGCCGGGTCCCGACGCCATCGCCACCAAGCTCGTCACCATGATGGCCAAGACCCTCAAGGACGCGCCCACGCGCTCGATCTCCGCGCCGCTGATGGGCAAGCATCTCACCGCCTGGCGTGTGCCGCTCAGCGAGGGCCTGGTGACGGCGGCCTTCATCGGCGCCGCTCCCATACGCGCCGAAGCCCGTCCCGCGGTCGACGCCGAGATCCACAGGGGCGCCGGCGCTTGATAGGGGTCAGGTCTTGAACTGAGGCATTGACCTGGCTTGCGCCATTTCAAGACCTGACCCCTTTCTGCCGTTTTCCGTTGTCCGTTTCCGTTCTCCGGCCGTCCGTTCCGTTCTTCCGCCCTTCCGTTCTTCCGTCTTGCCCTCTCAGAGTTTCACAGCCCGCCCCTCCCGAGCCGAGCGCTGCAGCGCGACCAGGGCTGCAACGTTGCCGCGGCTGAAGCCGAGGCTCACGCGCGGCGCGCGCCCCGAGCGAACGGCCTCGGCCAGGTCCTCGATCTCGAGCAGGAAGCGGTCCTCGCCCGGAACCGTGAGCTCCTCGGTCACGCCGTCGCGGGTGACGAGCAGCGGGTAGTCCTGCTCCGGGCGCCAGGGATGGTGCACGCGGATCGAGCCTTCGCTTCCCGCGAGCTCCATCTCCGCGCGCACCGGCGAGCGGAAGCCGGCGTCGAACTGGAAGAGTACGTCGTCCGGGAACACGAGCTGCCCGGCGAAGGTTTCGTCGATCCCGGTCGCGCCCAGCACCTGCGAGCCGTAGACCTCGAGCGGCTCCAGGCCGACCAGGAAGCGCGCGAAGCTCAGGGGATAGCACCCGACGTCCCACAGGCACCCGCCGCCCCACTCGGGCCGCAGCCTCACGTCGTTCGGCCGCGTGAGCTGGAAGCTGAAGCTGCCCCGCAGGAAGCGCGGCCTGCCGATCGTGCCCGAGTCGAGAAGCTCCTTCACCTTGAGCGTCTGGGGGTGGTGCCGGTACATGAACGCCTCGGCGAGCACGACACCCGCCTCGCTGCAGGCCCGGGCCATGGCGTCGACGTCGTCGACCGTGAGTGCCATCGGCTTCTCGCACAGCACGTGCTTGCCGGCGCGCGCGGCCTTGATCGTCCACTCCGCGTGCAGGTGGTTGGGCAGCGGGATGTACACGGCGTCGATCTCGGGATCGGCGAGCAGCGCCTCGTACGAGCCGTGCACCCGGCCGATCTCCCACTCGCGCGCGTAGGCCTCACCGCGCGCGAGCTCGCGGCTCGCCACCGCGATCAGCCGGTTGCCGGGCGAGACCCGCAGCGGCGGGATCAGCATCCGGTTGATGCGGGCCGTGCCGAGGATCCCCCAGCGCAGTGGCGTCATATCCCCCCCACGAAGTGCGTTCCCGCGCGCCCGTCGATCGCCTGCGGCAGGCTCTCCGGGTTCGTGATCAGCGCGCGCCGCCCGCCCGCGCGCAGGAAGCGCACGACGGCCTCGATCTTGGGACCCATGCTGCCCGGCGGGAAGTGGCCCTCCGCCTGCAGCTTCTCGATCTCCTCGAGCGTCACCGCCCCGAGCGACCGCTCGTCCGCGCGGCCGAAGTGGACGCACACCTGCGGCACCGCCGTCAGGATCACGAGCAGCGCGGCGCCCACGTCGGTCGCGAGCACGGCCGAGGTGAGGTCCTTGTCGATCACGGCCTCGAGCCCCCCGAACTGCCCGTCGGCCTTCCGCTTCACCGGGATTCCGCCCCCGCCGCAGGCGATCACGATGTGGCCCTGGCGCACGGCGTCGCGAATCATGTAGCGCTGCACCACCTTCTGAGGCGAGGGCGAGGGCACGAGCCGCCGCCAACCGCGACCGGCGTCTTCCTTGACCTTCCAGCCGAGCGTGTCGCGGCGCTTCTCGGCCTCCTCGCGTGTCAGGAACGGCCCGATCGGCTTGCTGGGCTCGTGGAAGGCGGGGTCGTCCTCGTCCACCACGACCTGCGTCACCACCGTCACGACGTAGCGCTTGCTCTGCCGCTTGCGCAGCTCGTTGAGCAGCGCCTGCTGCAGGATGTAGCCGAGGCTGCCCTCGGTCATCGCCACCAGCACGTCGAGCGGCAGCGGCGGCACTCCGCTTCCCGCCACCTCCTGCTGCAGCAGCAGGTTCCCCACCTGAGGCCCGTTGCCGTGGGTGATGCAGACGTGGTAGTCGCGCTCGACGAGCGTCATCAGCAACGTCGCGATGCGCGCGGCGTTGCGCTCGTGGTCCTCGATCGTCCCCGCCTCGCCCGGCTGCATGAACGCGTGGCCGCCCATGGCCACGAGCACGATCGGGTGGGGGTCGTTCATTCCCGGAGTTTACTGCGCCCGGAACATCTCCAGGATCTCGTGCTTCGGGCGGGCGAGCGCGCGCGTCTCCTGCTGCCGCGCCCGCGCCTCGGCCTCGTACGTCGGCGGCGGCTCGGGGTTGCGATAGAGGACGCCCGTGTAGAGCTTCGTCCCGTACTCCGTCGCGAGCGCCATCGCCTTCAGCCGGTCGCCCGGGTCGTGGCCCAGGCTCGCGAGCGGCTGCATCACGCCCTTCTGGGCCTTGAGCTGCTGGTCCTCCTGCCCGTAGGTGATGCAGGGCGACTGCACGTTGACGAATGCGAAGCCGGGATAGCGGATCGCCTCCTCGATCACCGCGGCGAGGCCCGCCATGTCGGCGGGCGTGCCCTGCGCGACGAAGCTCGCCCCGTAGCCGAGCACGTACAGCAGCGGGTTCACCGGGTCCTCGAGGCTGCCCCACGACGAGGACGCCGAGCGCAGGCCGCGCGGCGAGGTGGGCGACAGCTGCCCCTTGGTGAGCCCGTAGATCTGGTTGTCCATCACGATGTAGGTGAGGTCCACGTTGCGGCGCACCACGTGCGCCACGTGACCGCCGCCGATCGAAAAGCCGTCGCCGTCGCCGCCCGCGACGAGCACCAACAGGTCGGGATTGGCGAGCTTGATCCCCTGCGCGATCGGCAGCGCGCGCCCGTGCACGCTGTTGAAGCCATACGCGGTGGTGTAGCCGGGGATCCGGCTCGAGCAGCCGATCCCGGAGACGAACGCGATCTCGTGCGGCGGCCGCCCGACGGAGGCGAGCGCCCGGTAGATCGCCTGGACGACACCGAAGTCCCCGCAACCCGGGCACCAGATCGGCTTGAGGTCGCTCTTGTAGTCCCTGGCCTGGTACGGCTCGATCGAGGGCACGCTGCTCATGCTGGCTCCTATCCCGCCGGCTCGACTTCGGCCACCAGGCGTTCCTGCAGCGCGCGCACCAGCCTGCGCAGCCGCTCCACGATCAGCGCCGGCAGGATCGGGACCGACCCGCTCCGCGCCAGCGGCACGACCCCCCGGGGCACGTCCACGTACATCCGCAGCACGCGGTAGAGCTGGCCCTGGTGCGACTGCTCCACCACCAGCCCGCTCTCGACGCCGCGGAAGAACTCGGCGTAGATCTCCTCCGCCACCGGGTACAGCAGCTTCGGCACCAGCAGCTTCACGTCGATGCCCTCCCGCCGCGCGAGCTTGACCGCGTCGCGCGCCGCCCCCGCCACGCTGCCCCAGGAGACGATCGCGAGCGCGGCCTTTGGGTCGCCCTCGATCAGGAACAGGTCGCGCCGCCTTTTGAGCGGCTCGAGCTTGCGCAGCCGCTTCTCGTTCATGCGCGCGTGGACCTCGCCGCTCGCGGTGGGAGCGCCGCGTTCGTTGTGCTCGATTCCGGAGGCCAGGTAGTTCCCGCCCGGCATCCCGGGATGGCTGATCGGGCTCACGCCCGACTCCGTGGCCTTGAAGCGCTCGTACTTTTCGAGCTCCGCCCCGCTCGGCCGGCGCCGCTCCAGCACCTGGAACGCGCGCGTGTCGATCGGGTCCACGGTCTCCTTGCGCTGGGCAATCTCCTGGTCGGAGAGCAGGATCACCGGCGTCTGGTACTGCTCGGCGACGTTGAAGGCCTCGACCGTCATGCCGAAGGTGTCGGCCACCGAGATCGGCGCGAGCACGGGCCGCAGCACGTCGCCGTGGGCGGAAAAGCAGGCCTGCAGCAGGTCCGACTGCTCGCTCTTCGTGGGCAGGCCGGTCGAGGGGCCGCCGCGCTGGACGTTGACGCACACGAGCGGCAGCTCGGCGATCGTGGCCAGACCCAGCATCTCGGTCTTGAGCGACATGCCCGGGCCCGAGGTCGCGGTCATCGCCTTCTTGCCGGCGAAGGACGCGCCCACCACCGCGCCGATGCCGGCGATCTCGTCCTCGGCCTGCAGCATCGTGCCGGAGTACTTCCAGACCTCGCGCCCGAAGAACTGCATGATCTCGGACGAGGGCGTGATCGGGTAGCCGCCGAAGAACTGGCAGCCCGCGAAGATCGCGGCGGCCGCACACATGTCGTTGCCGTCGACCACGAGCTTGCCTTCGGTCATGGACGCAGGCGTCGCGAGCGTGCGCGGCTCGCGCAGCGGGTGCTCGGCCGCGTACGTCGCGCCCGCCGTGAAGGCGTTCTCGTTACCCTTCACCACTTCGGCGCTCTTCTTGCCGAAGCGCTTGCGGATCCCCTTGAGAAACGCCTCCGGCTCCATCCCCAGCCAGCCAGCCAGTAGCCCCAGCACGACGGAGTTCTTGGCTTTCTCGGTGCCGGCCGTGGACCTGGCCATCTGGGCGATCGGAACGGCGATCGCTTCTTTCGGCACGACACCGGGGAGCGGCAGCCTGTCCGGCGCCACGCCCGTCGCGGCGTCGTAGACGACCGTCGTGCGGCCGTCGACCGGAAGCTCGGCGCCGAACTTGAGGAAGTCGTCCCAGTTGAGGGCCACGGCGATGTCGAGCGTCCCGCCCGACGAGAGCGCCGGCTCGGTCGAAAGCCTCACGCGGCACGAGGACTCCCCGCCGCGGATCTGCGGACCGAAGCTCTTCGTGAGCAGCGCGCTATAGCCCTCGAGGGCCGCGGCGGTCATCATCGCTTCACCGGCGGAGACGATGCCGTCTCCCCCGGAACCCGCCATGCCAATCACCAAGTCACTGCTCATGCCCCTCATCTCCCCGAAACGACGGTGGCTGGGAGGTAAGAGAGCAACCCCGGTGCCACGCTCCTCGAGACAGGCGTCTCCGCCACATGTGGCTGATTCGGGTGCGGTTGGACGCTTCGGGCAGATTCGCCCCCGAGTCGTTTCGGATCCCACGCGCACGCCCTTCGCTCGACCGGGATCAGCGACGCTTTTTTGCGCGGTGCGTGGGTTCTGCGCTCCAGGGGTCTTCGGGCCACGGATGCTTGGGATATCGGCCCCGGAGCTCCTTGCGAACCTCCGGGTAGGTGCGTTCCCAGAAGCTCCGCAGGTCGCGCGTCGTCTGGACGGGCCGGCCGTTCGGTGCCAAGAGCTCGAACACAACGGGCTCACGGCGCGGGCCGACGCGAGGAGTCTCGGCGAGGCCAAACAGCTCCTGCAGTTTCACCGACGCGAGGACGGAGCCATCCGCCCGATAGTCGAGCGCGGCGGTGCGCCCGCTCGGCAGCGGGAGTCGCTCCGGCGCCAGTCGGTCCAGCCGACTGCGGGTGGCCGCGTCGATCCAGCGCTCCGGCTCGTCGAGCCGGGGCAGGCTCGTGCGGCCTCGACATGCTGCGATCAGCCCGGCGTGAAGGTCGGAATCCAAACCCGCGAGCCGGAGGCGGCGCCGAAGCCGCTCCCCCGCCTCGCCCAGACCGCGGCGCTCCACGGCCTCGGCGAGAATTCCGGCGGCGACCTCCGGCTCCGGCGGGACGGGCCGCTCGGCGAGGACCAGCCGGTCGTACGAGTCCCGCGCCACGGCGCGGACCGAGCCCGAGGCATCGTCGAAGCGGTGGACGATCTCGGTTCTCACGTCCGTGAGCCACGCGCGCTCCGCGCGACTCGCCACCCTGACGAGCGGCTCGACCAAAGCACCCGCCACGCCGCCCGTGATCTCGAGCGCGAGCAGCAGCTCGCCCTCGCGAACGCCGCTCTCGCGGGCCAGCAGCGCGCCCGTGCCCG
>Ga0214472_10003685_pt1 | contig 16197 bp, 14 predicted proteins | sample RVTome_6_FD_207662 | JGI IMG/M metagenome (GOLD analysis project Ga0214472, IMG submission 207662) | Soil microbial communities from uranium-contaminated site in the Upper Colorado River Basin, Wyoming, United States - RVT140D175 | ecosystem: Environmental > Terrestrial > Soil > Contaminated >... | reverse complement strand
GGAATCCATAATTAACAATAAATTCAGCGGCAAAATTTACTATCCTGCCCAAATCCTCAATTTCTTCTGCCATGTGTATCTCTGATATTTTGGGTAATGCTGATTAACTTTTTAAACTGGAAATATGTATATCGCAACAGCATTATAGACTAGATAAAAATACCGGTATGCGTAACTCCTGATTGACAACTGATCTGGTGAGACACCAATATGGGCAGGATGCCTCTTTCCAGTGCACTCCGCTTATATTATGAACCACTTATCATATTGTATTTCAAGCAATTGACGCGACGCAACATTAGTCGTATAAGTATGTGCCATGAATGGGAAAACTACCAAGGTTATCAATCTTGCCCTTCAGGGCGGAGGTTCACACGGTGCTTTCACCTGGGGTGTGCTGGAACGCTTTCTTGATGATGAGCGAATTGAATTTGAAGGGATCAGCGGCACCAGTTCCGGTGCCATCAATGCTGCCACGCTGGCCTATGGTCTCGCCACCGGGGGCCGCGAGGGGGCAAAAGCAGCTCTCAGAAAACTATGGGAACGTGTAGCCAACGAATTTTCCGATATATTTTCCGGGCCGTTTTACATGTCCATGCTGAACCTGTTTAATGACGCGGAACATCCTGCCCTAGATGCTTACCTGTCATTGACCAAAACATTTTCACCTTATCACCTTAATCCTATGGACATGAATCCCTTGCGCGATCTGGTGGCTGAATCAATAGACTTCAAATACCTGCAGAAAGACTGCCCCATTAAACTCTTTATCGCAGCAACACATGTGCGTACCGGCAAACTGAAAATTTTCGAGAATCATGAATTATCCATTGATGCCCTGATGGCCTCAGCCTGTTTGCCCTCCATACATCGTGCAGTTGAAATCGATGGGGAATCCTACTGGGACGGAGGTTTTGCCGGAAATCCACCGGTATTTCCACTGATATTCAATTGCAAACAGAAAGAGATTGTCATTGTGCTGATCCATCCTCTCGAGATTGAGGAAATGCCGGTCACTGCTGATGAAATCCAGCAACGCACATCTGATATTGGTTTTAATACAGCATTTCTCAGGGAAATGCGGGCGATAGCCTTTTCAAAAAAAATGATTAATAAAGACTGGATGCCATCAGGCAAGCTGGAAAACCGCATGAATGAAATCAATATTCATATCATCCAGGACCAGGCTCTTTCATCACAATACAATTCCCGCAGCAGGTACAATACCCTGCCCACATTCATCAAGCTGTTTCATAAGGAAGGTTATGCAGCAGCAGATGTGTGGCTGGAAGAAAATTTCGACAGGCTGGGGAAAAAATCTTCGGTGGACCTGGCCGCCATGTTTTGTTGATGACTTAATATTAGCGCAACACCCTCACGGCAGATGATTTAAAACTGATCCAGACTGGCAAGCCGATCGTCAGGCCAAGTTCGTCCAATGCTGCTCTTGTGATAATCACCTGGAATTTCTCACCGCTCTGCACTGTGACCTCAATATGATCATTGCGCGCATGCAAGGAAATAATTTCTCCGCGATATCTGTTACGCATGCTGGAATCCAGTTCAGTCCTGGATAAAACAATTTGTGTTGGTTCTATAGCAATAATCTCAACATCATCAATTTCTGATAATCTGATGCTGATATTGCCGGTATTAAACATTCCCTGCTCTTTTGAATATTTACCATGAAACAGATTCACGTGGGCTTCGTCCATTAATTTGCCGTGATGAATGCTGCAGACACGATCGGCAATTAACTGCGCACGCAAATAATCATGACTGCTGAAAATGATGGTCTGGGTCCTGTTTTCCCTTATAGCCAATAACAATTTTTCAAACTCACCGGAAAATGACTTGTCCAGATAGGTAAAAGGTTCATCGAAGATCAGTACGAACGGCTCCAGTACCAGTATTCTGGCCAGCGCAACTTTCTGTATTTCACCACCGGACAACTCATGCGCCCGTTTATTAGCGAGTTTGCCAAGATTCAATTGTTCGATCATGGTCTGTGCGCGGCCATGCCGTAGTTGCCGGTTAATGCCACGCAGTTTCATTCCGAGTTCGATATTCTCAATCACAGTGGTATTAAACAGATACGGATGTTGCTGCAGATAACCAACACGGCGCCTGAAGTCTGCTTGCGTGTTTTGCCGGACAGCTTCACCGAAGTAACGGATTTCTCCGGAAACCGGTGTTGTTAAAAACGAGAGCAGATTCAGCAGCGTGCTTTTCCCGGAACCGTTGGGCCCGGCCAGCGCCAGTATTTCTCCATCATTAATTGAATAATGATCGATATTCACGATCTCCGAATTGTGATATCCAAACCGGAGCTGATTCAGTTCGTAGGCTGCAGTTTTCATTTGTTGAGTTTTTGAAATTTTTCCAGAAATACATTTACGATAAACGCAACCAGCAGCAGTAATATCCCCAGCGCCAAAGCAAATTCAAATTCTCCCTTGCTGGTTTCAAGTGCAATCGCTGTGGTCATGGTGCGTGTATAACCTTCTATATTTCCGCCCAGCATCATGGCGATACCCACTTCACCGATGGCGCGTCCAAAAGATGCAACTATTGCCGCCAGCATGGCGAAGCGCACTTCGCTGATAAAGATCATGTTTTGCTGAAAGCGGCTGGCGCCCAAAGCAATACTGGTGGAACGGATTCTGGGGTCAGCGGTATTCGCTGCCGAGATCACCATGTTCAGGACTATCGGGATGATAAGAATACATTGGCCCATTACGATGGCAGTCTGGGTATACAACAATCCCCATTCACCCAACGGCCCTTGCCGGCCCAGCAAACCAAACATTAATAAACCCACAACCACCGTAGGCAACGCCATCAGGGTATTCAGGATACTTTGCAGGACAGCCTTGCCGGGAAATTTACTGGAAGCAATCAATAATCCTGAAGGCACACAAAGCATGGCGGCGATGGCCACGGACAACACCGATATCTTGAGCGAAGTCCAGACGACAAAATACAACTCATCATCCAGAGCCAGTATCAGTTGAAATGCATCAGCAAACGACTGCGTGAAGTAATTCATTATTATTTGTTAATATTTCCCTGCATGAATATGGATAAGCCGGACAGGCGGCCTATGATATATCGTTGTCCGGCCTGATTCGACATTCAGCCATATTGCTTCTATTCATATAAATAACTACCGTGATTGTTAAGCGCTCCGGTCTAGCTGGTATACTGGCAGGCCTTTTCTGACACCGTTACGCCGGGCTTCAGCCCGATTCCGGTGGAAATAACAGGCAAGAGAGTGTAATTTAGCCAACCCACTGATAATAGTGATATTTTCTGGAAAGTATGACACAAAAGCTTTACATAATGACCCTGGGTTGCCAGATGAACGAATACGATTCAGCCAAGATGCTGGACGTGCTGGCAGCTTCACACGGCATGAGTCCGACCGATGATCCGGCACAGGCCGACATGATCCTGCTCAACACCTGCTCCATCCGCGAGAAAGCGCAGGAAAAGGTATTTTCACAACTGGGCCGCTGGAAACAATTCAAGAAAGAAAATCCCGATCTGGTGATAGGTGTAGGCGGTTGTGTAGCCAGCCAGGAAGGTGGCGCTATCTGCCAACGCGCACCCTATGTGGATATTGTATTCGGGCCGCAGACTTTGCACAGATTGCCGGAAATGTATGATGAAGTCCGCAAACAGCGCAAACCAGTCGTAGATATTTCATTTCCGGAAATTGAAAAATTTGATCGCCTGCCGGAACCGCGCGCTGAAGGTCCAACCGCATTTGTATCCATCATGGAAGGTTGCAGCAAGTATTGCACTTTCTGTGTCGTGCCCTACACGCGCGGTGAAGAAATCAGCCGGCCTTTTGATGATGTGATCACCGAAGTGGTAGAACTCGCAGATCAAGGCGTGAGAGAAATTACCTTGCTCGGACAGAACGTCAACGCCTATCGCGGGAAAATGCACACGGGAGAAATCGCGGATCTCGCTTTACTCATTGAATATGTCGCAGCTATTAACAGTATTGATCGTATACGTTATACCACATCCCATCCGGTGGAATTTTCCGATCGTCTGATTGATATTTATGGCAAAGTGCCGGAACTGGTGAATCATTTGCATTTGCCGGTGCAGAGCGGATCAAATCGTATACTGGCCCTGATGAAGCGCGGGCACACCACACTGGAGTACAAGGCAAAGATCCGTAGGTTGAGAAAGATCAGACCGGACATCAGTATTTCATCAGATTTCATTATCGGTTTCCCCGGTGAAACGGACCAGGATTTTGAAGACACCATGAACCTGATTGCAGATATCGGTTTCGATCAGTCCTTCAGTTTTATCTACAGCAAACGTCCTGGCACACCGGCGGCAAGTTATCCTGATGATGTCACGATGGAAATCAAAAAAGAACGTTTGAATATTTTACAGGCCCGCATCAACCAACATGCGATGGACATCAGCCGCAAGATGGTTGGCACCGTACAATCTGTGCTGGTAGAAGGACCATCACGTAAAAACAGCGATGAATTATGCGGGCGCACCGGGAATAACCGCATCGTCAATTTTGCCGGTGATGCATCGTTGATCGGATCGTTTGTAAATCTGAATATCACCAGAGCGTTCAGTAATTCATTGCGCGGAGAATTGGCTGGGCCTGTCCTTCCAACATTACATCAAATCGAAAACCGCGCCAGTCTCTGATCCTTGAGCATACATCCCGAAACTGCACAGCCTGACTCTACAGACCTTGTACTTGAACCTGTAGATAACCAGCGTCTGGCCAATTTATGCGGCCCGATGGACGAACATCTGCGTCAGCTGGAGCGAAGGCTTGGAGTTGAAATTAATAACCGCGGTAACAATTTCCGCATAATTGGTAATATGCCTTCCGTAGAAATAGCCGGACGAGTATTAAAGGAATTGTATGCAGCAACTGTTAATGAAGTGCTGTCACCCGAACGCGTGCATCTGTATCTGAAAGATTCCGGAATAGACGAAGAAGTGCAGCCGCAAATTGATCAGGACATTACGATCAAGACCAAACGTGGAGTTATTAAAGGCAGAAGCGCCAATCAGCGCCTTTATCTGAAAAACATCCAGAGTCATGATATCTGCTTTGGTATTGGCCCCGCTGGCACCGGTAAAACCTATCTTGCTGTAGCTTGTGCCATAGCTGCACTGGAACACGATCATGCACGGCGCATGGTGCTGGTACGTCCGGCAGTTGAAGCCGGTGAGAAACTCGGTTTCCTGCCCGGCGACCTGGTACAAAAAGTTGATCCCTATCTGCGCCCGCTTTATGACGCGCTTTATGAAATGTTGGGGTTTGAACGTGTCGCAAAATATATCGAACGTAATGTGATTGAAGTCGCACCGCTGGCATTCATGCGTGGCCGCACATTAAATGAATCCTTCATTATTCTGGATGAAGCCCAGAACACCACCATAGAACAGATGAAGATGTTCCTGACGCGCATCGGTTTCAATTCAACCGCAGTTATCACCGGCGACATTACCCAGATCGATCTGCCGCGCGGCAAGAAATCAGGATTACGTCATGTCATTGATATACTGAAAGACGAGGAAGGGATCAGTTTTACCTTTTTTAAATCCCGGGACGTAGTGCGACATCCACTGGTCGCAAGAATCCTGAATGCCTATGAGCGACATGAAACGTTACATGAAAGTACGCGGGGAAATACTGACATTAAAAATGAAGATCAGGGTTGATATACAACGCGTCACGGAAGACACTGATATACCGGACAACCGGCAGATCAGGAAATGGGTGAAAACGGCATTGTCTGTTTACGACAAGGATGCAGAACTGACCATCAGGATAGTGGATGAAGAAGAAGGGGCGGAATTAAACCGGAAATGGCGCAAGAAGAAGGGGCCGACCAATGTGCTTTCATTTTCCTATGCAGACGATAACAGCAATGTAAACGGCCTGCTCGGCGATATCATTATTTGCGCGCCCGTCATCAAGCGTGAAGCGCTGGAGCAGAAAAAACCCCCGGAATCACACTGGGCACACATGGTAATACATGGCACATTACATTTATTGGGATATGATCACATAAAGCCGGAAGATGCCGGTAAAATGGAAAACCTGGAGGTCAGATTGCTGAAATCCATAGGTTATGCAAATCCTTACTATTATCAATAACACCTTATGACCAAAGATCGATCCAGAGCCGGACTACAAAAGTGTGTAGACAAGGTTGCATCTTTTTTCTCAAAGCAACCCAGTGACCGTGAAGCATTAATCGAAATGCTGCGCGTCAGCGAGAGCCGTAATCTTATCGATCCGGATGCGCTTGCCATGATCGAAGGCGCCCTGCAGGTATCGGATATGCAGACACGCGATATCATGGTTCCCAGAGTGCAGATGATAGTAATTAAATATAATGCCGAACCCCAGGAAATTCTTTCTGTTGTACTTGAATCCGGTCATTCACGTTTCCCCGTAATAGGTAGCGACACCAATGAGATACTTGGCATATTGCTCGCAAAAGACCTGTTGATTTATTTTTCAGAAGACGGGAAAAGAAAATTCAATATCAAGGACATGATGCGTTCCGTCGTTTTTGTGCCGGAAAGCAAACGCCTGAATGTACTGTTGCGGGAATTCCGTTCCAGCAGAAACCACATGGCCATAGTTGTAGATGAATACACCAGTGTTTCCGGACTTGTGACCATAGAAGACGTCATTGAAGAAATAGTGGGCAACATCCAGGATGAACATGATATTGAGGAAGAAGAACATATCATCCCTTATGGCCGCAGCCGCTATACAGTCAGCGCCATGACACCCATCGATGAATTCAATAACTACTTCAATACAGATTTAAGTGATGAAGAATATGACACCATAGGTGGACTGATCCTGAATGCTTTCGGACATGTACCCAAACGTGGTGAATTGCTTGAGTTTGAAGGTTTCAACGTCAAGATACTGCGGGCCGATAAACGCCGGATTTACCTGATGCGCATGACCCGAATCGAACCAACTACAGTACCTCTTGACGATACCGCCTGAACTTGCCAGAACCCCCTCCATCCACCAAAAATAACAAACAATTCCAGTGGACCACAAGGTAGAAAATTTTCCTGTCAAACATTCTATTATTTCCCTGGTCGCAGGTGCTGCCATCACGCTTGCATTTGCACCGATAGATTACGCAGTCATTGCTATCATTTCTCCGGCAGTCCTGTTTTATCTCTGGTACAACGCCAGTCCGAAATCAGCGTTAATAACCGGCTACACATATGGCCTTGGCATGTTTGGCACCGGTGTCAACTGGCTGCACATCAGCATCAATTTGTTCGGTGGTATAAACCTCGCTGGCGCCCTGTTTGCAACCTATACACTGGTGGCATTTCTTGCACTGTATCCTGCAATTGTGGGTTGGGCCGGGCGTAAATATTTTTCACAAAATAATCTGGCGTGGTTGTTGCTCGCAATTCCTGCGCTTTGGGTGTTTGCAGAGTGGTGCCGTTCCTGGATTTTGACCGGCTTCCCCTGGCTTAATCTCGGTTACAGCCAGACTGAAACAGCACTTGTGGGATATGCGCCTGTCTTCGGTTTATATGGCATCAGCTGGCTGGTGTGTATCAATGCCGCTTTGCTGGTTTATATTTTTCACGCAACCAGAATCAAAAAGCTGATCACATTAATTGTACTGGTTCTCATCTGGGGTATTTCCATCACGTCCAATTCAATTCAATGGACCACACCGGACGCTGATGAAAAAACTGTGGCCATTGTTCAGGCAGCCATACCTCAGGAAATGAAATGGCAACCGGAAATCCAGCAACGCACGATTGATTTGTATCTTGGTCTGTCAGGAGATTACTGGGGGAAAGTTGATCTGATAGTCTGGCCGGAAACTGCCATACCCATGTTTTATCATCAGGCAGGACAATTGATAGATGATATCAAGGCTGTATCTGCATTTCACAAAACTGATTTCCTCGCCGGCATTCCCTATATGAATCTTTACGCCAAAAAATATTACAACAGCGTCATGGTCATTGGCAGCAATAATGGTTTATATCATAAACGCCATCTGGTGCCCTTCGGTGAATATCTGCCATTGGACAAATGGATGCGCCCCGTACTTGATATGTTACGAATACCAATGTCAGCATTTACATCAGGAAGCAACAGGCCTTTGCTGGAAGTGGCCGGTGTACCTGCCGGAGTTTCCATTTGTTATGAAGATGTGTTTGGAGAAGAAATTATCGATGCCATGCCGGAAGCAAAATTCCATATTAATGTCAGCAATGATGCCTGGTTTGGTGATTCACTGGCACCACACCAGCATCTGCAAATGGCGCGCATGCGGGCCATCGAAACGGGCAGATATCTTGTGCGTTCAACCAATACCGGGATCAGCGCCATCATAGATGAACGTGGGAAAATCATTTCACGTTCACCACAATTCGAGCCGGATGTTCTGGTTGGAACTGTCAGAATGTTCAGCGGCACAACACCCTATTCGTTATTTGGTAACTGGCTGGTGATAATTATGAGTATTCTAACACTTCTGGTTTGTGGCATTGGTAACAGAAAAGGAAACTCTGATTAATCAGCATCTGTCATTTCGACCAACGGGAGAAATCTTTTATGTTGCTGGTTTATAGCTAATAAAATAATGATAGATTTCTCGCTTCGCTCGAAATGACAATTACACAGGGTTTCCTGAATATATCAAAGGCAGAAGTAACCAATGATATCTACATATTGATGTCATTCTGGCGAATGTCAGTATCCCCTTCCCCTCCGGGGAAGGTAGGATGGGGGAACAATCGTTGACCGAATGCTGGCATTCACCAGCATGACGAATTAATTATATTCGTTTGTAATTAGAACCTATCTCAAAATACATTTTCCCCTCCCTCGCGGGAGGGGGAGGGGGAAACCTGACAAGATTACCCATTGATATTTCTTGTTTCACTTTTCACCCCCACCCTCGCCCTCCCCCATCAAGGGGGAGGGTATTTAATTTTGAGATAGGTTCTAGAAAAATCATGCCTGCCTGTTCCGTCCCGCATCCTCCAGGCGATTTTTCAGTTCCGGCTCATTATCTGCAAACTTCATCACATCACGCCGTCTCAGCCTTAATAATGTAGAAGATATTCTTGCCTTCACGGTTGCAGTCCGCACCTGATCACCGAGCAATGCCATCTCACCAAAAAAATCCCCGTCCCTGAGTTCCGCCACCAGATTGTCATTTCGATATACCGACACCACGCCGTGCGTGATGATATATAACGCATCGCCATGTTCACCTTCTCCAATAATCACATCACCCTGCAAAAATGTCACCGGTTTGGCAAGGTTCGCCAGTTGATTTAAAAGACCCTCACTCAAACCCTGCAACAAGGGTATGGTCCCAAGCAGTTCACTCGCCGCCAACCTTGGCGCAGGATTTGTAATCGGAGGCAAACCGGACATGGCCTTATGAATTGCACGTTCTATGCGAACGTAGGCTTTGGAGCCGATAGCCCCTTCATGATGTTCTTCACCGGCATAATGTCCGGCGGCTGCCAATGCTACCCGGGTAAACAGATTTGTTTCAAAACGGGAATAAAATTCAGGAAAATCTTCTGCAGTCCTGCTTAATCTGGCTTTGCGCCGTGCCAGCCTGTCCCGGTAAATGGCCGCCACCTGCTCGCGCTGTTCTTGTTCAACCTCCGTGTAACGATCCAGTATATTCAGCACTTCAGCACAAATCATCACACCGGCAATATTACGTTCCAGGTTTTGTGACAGGCGCAGGTTTTGATAACGTGCCAATAACCATGCCGCCCAGTCATGTTCCCTCAAGCGTTTAAGCAGTGCATTCTCGGCCCGTGAAAACAGACTTGATGATCTTATCTCTGCAGATTTGCCTGGCCCTTCACCGGCCAGTATTCTTTCCCTGTCACGTTGTAAATTATTTCGGATGTCGAGATAAGTGTAATGCTGCAATAAACCGATTTCATGTAAATACTTCAGTTGACTAAACTCCGCACGCAGGGTAGTAATGTACATATGCCTGGTCCCCTGCTCTTTTGCTATCACCGGTGTACCGGTAGATAACACTTCTCCGGTTTTTTTACGTATAACCTGTTCCGACCCACGTGATATCAGTCCATTACTGTAAAACTGGTTCAATATTGCAGAGGCCTTTTCCCCTGCATCCTGCAGACCCTGCTTGAGTTCCGACATCTCATCTTCCGTCAGTTTGTCAATGCCCAGTTTTTTAATCAGTGGCCTGATAGTTGGCGCATTGATCAATAATGAAAACAACACCACACCCAAAGTCAGGTTCAGTAACAGATCCCTGCCGGGCAAATCCGTCGGCACTGAAAGCACAATCGCAATTGCAAGCCCGCCCTTCAAACCACCCCACCACATGATATGTCGTTCACCCATACTGATTTGCGGCAAGGAAAACAATTTTACTGTTGCAGGCACAAGACTGTAGATCGTCGAAGCACGGGCCAACAGTATCAGGGCAATTGCGACCAATATGATATCGATCCTTGCCAACAGGCCGGTGATGTCCACTGACAGACCTACCAGCAGAAATAACAGCGAATTACCTACCAGTGCAATGACTTCCCAGGTTTCCCGGACGACATGCGTTGCCGCCTGCGATATTCTGGATACCCATAAAACACCCAGCGTAATAGCAGAAGCCACAACAGCCATAACACCGGACACATGTAATAAATGTTCGGCTATGACAAAACTTGAATAGGCGACCACGATCGACATGATCATGAATGCGCTCATCCCGGTAAACAGTCTATGCAGCAATTCACTGACCGCAAAGCCGATGATCGCACCCACCAGGATGCCGCCGATGAAGACCTTGATAAATTCAAATACGGCAAAGCCGGCATCGGTCCAGGCAAAGGCGCCGCTGATAATCAATCCAAGTATGATATTAAAAATTACAATGGCCGTTGCATCATTCAGCAATGATTCGCCTTCCACCAGAATGGTCAGCCTTTCCGGTGCGCCGAGTTCCTTGAATAATGCAATCACAGCCACCGGATCAGTGGCAGAAATCAACGCGCCAAATAAAAGTGCAAGACCCAGATCGATACCCAGCAATAACCACAAACCTGTACCGATTAACGCAGTAGAAATTAACAGCGCCGGAATTGCCAGTGTCAGCACAGGCGCAATATCTTTTACCAATTGCCGTGCATTCAGATTAAATGCAGACTCAAATATCAGTGCAGGAAGGAAAAGAAACAACACCAATTCAGGCGTCAACTGGAATTCGAGCAAGCCCTGCATTTCCGGATAAGTCCGGGCCATCCAGCCGAGGAACAATCCCAGAATAACGAGGAACACGGTGTAGGGAACAGGCAGATTGCGGCAAAATCCAGCCGCCAGCATGGCGATGGTCAACAAACCCATGACGATCAATACGACTTCAGATAGTGGCATCGTATTCCTCTCCCCTAACGATGATCCCGGATATGCACCGTTTTAACTTGTTTTGTCATTTCGACCGCAGGGAGAAATCTCTTTAAGGAATTATAAACATCCCTCATGGAACCCACCCTGAGCATATGAGAAGGGTCTGATCACCTGCAGCAGATTTCTCGCGATGCTCGAAATGACAGTCTTGTAGTTCTTTGTCTTGCTTAAAGTGTAGGACAGGAAAAGAATTTGTGCCTTATTCAGGAAATCTTTTTCGCCAGATTATTAATGATTATTACGACCGCGATACCAACCAGCATCAGCAGCAGCGCAACAAAAACACCCGTGGTCAGCTCCGTGGGGAAAGAAGGCGTGGATCCAATCAGGTATTTCTTGTCCCGGATGATTTCATAAGTGCGGACCTGGAACGGCCAGATCACCCACAGCGAGGCAATCAGCAATCCATTAATGACCATGATGGTAGCCCGGTAAAAATTCTTGAACACCCAGGACAAAAACCGCACAAATAAAGCCAGGCCGGCAATAATGCCCAGTCCAAAGGGAACCAGTACGGTGAAATCAAAATGCCCGATGGCATTAAAGATGTAATCGTATTTTTTCAGGATCAGCAAAATAAATGAGCCTGATATTCCGGGCAGCACCATCGCGCAGATAGCCAGTGCACCACTCAGAAAAATAAACCAGTTGGTTTCCGGAGTGTTCACAGGCACCAGGTTGAATACCACCAGCCCGGCAACCACGCCGGCCAACGTATAAAAATAATCACCGTTCACCAGCTTGTCGAAATGGGCAAACAAAATAAATATTGAGCCCGTTATCAAGCCAAAAAACAGTGCATAGACCGGTTCCGGGTGGGTTTGTATCAATACAGGTAAAGGAACAACACGGGTAAAAAACAACAGTGCCAGAATGATGCCGGTCACCAGTGGAATAATCAGGGCAAAGTCCGGCCTGCCCAGAATTACTTTCGAATCAAACTTGATGATGCCTTTCAGCCATTCCAGATCAAAAGACTTGATGGCGTTTATCAACCGCTCATAGATACCCAGAATGAACGCCACCGTACCGCCACTGACACCGGGAACGACATCCGCAGTCCCCATGCAGAATCCCTTTGCTACAAACAGGGCTTTTTCTTTCAGGTTTTTGTTCACTGCAAATATGCCTGCTTCAGATCAGAATTGATAAAAAAGTGAAAATGAACTCACAATTATCCCCTCCCTCTTGATGGGGGACGCCTGCATGGATGCAGGTGGTAGAGCGACGCAGGACGCCCAAGCCGAGGGTAAGGGTGGGGGTGTAAGCATTAATCATGAAATTCAGAAAATCCCCAACTGAATATTCTCCCCCTCCCCGTTCCCTTCCCACAAGGGGAGGGGTAACAGATTTTAAATCTTTCACTCAAAATAACTGTGTAAATAATTGCCGGAAATTCCTGTCGCTATTATTGATGATAGTTTTTACCAAGTTCATGCACGGCGTCCACCAGCACGGTCACATGTTCAGGATTAATTTCAGGATGGATGCCATGCCCAAGATTAAACACATGTCCGCTGCCTTTGCCGTAATGTTCCAGAATTCTCGCAACTTCATTGCGAATCACTTCCGGTGATGCATACAACACCGCAGGATCCAGGTTCCCTTGCAACGCCACCTTGTCACCTACATTATTCCGGACCTGTGCGATGTCCTGCATCCAGTCGAGACCAATCGCATCACAACCGCTGTCTGCAATTTCATTTACCAGATCGCCAACCCCTTTACTGAACAGAATCACCGGAACACGTTGCCCGTCATTTTCTCGTGTCAGTTGCTCAACAATCTTGCGCATATAATGCAATGAAAATTTCCGGTAGGCTGATGGTGTCAACACGCCGCCCCAGGTATCGAAGATCATAACCGTTTGTGCACCTGCTGCGATCTGCGCATTCAGATAAAGCGCAACTGAATCTGCAAGTTTATCCAGCAACTCATGTAATACGGCTGGCTGATCGTAAAGCATGCCTTTGATCACGGAAAAATTCTTGCTTGATTGCCCTTCTACCATATACGTTGCCAGTGTCCACGGACTGCCGGAAAAACCAATCAACGGCACGCGGCCATCCAGTTCTTTTCTGATCAGGCGCACGGCATCCATCACATAACGCAAGTCTGTTTCCGGATCCGGAACGCCCAGTTTTTTAATCGCTTGTGCCGTCCGGACCGGATGTTCGAACACCGGGCCTTTGGCTTCAATGATGGAAAGTCCCAATCCCATCGCATCAGGAATGGTGAGTATGTCAGAAAACAAAATGGCGGCATCCAACGGGAAACGATCCACCGGTTGCAACGTCACCTTGCAGGCGAGTTCCGGTGTTTTGCACAAGGTCATGAAATCACCAGCCTGTTTGCGCAGCTCCCGGTATTCCGGCAGATATCTTCCAGCCTGGCGCATGATCCAGATTGGCGTCATATCCACTGGTTGCCGCAGCAAGGCACGAATCAGACGATCATTTTTTAATCCAGCAGGCATAGAATATATATCTTATTGATTTTATTATGGAAATAATACAGGAAATGCGGTTTCAGGGAAACCGGAAAAAGGCACTACACAAACAAACAATTATTGATTCGATAAAAATACCCGGGCTTATGCAACTGCGACGGAACGCTTCTCTTCAAAGCGGATGGGCTCTTCATGTTCCGTCATGTGCATATCACCTTCTATCACCGCACCGCTGGCAATCGCGAGTGAGCCTGCCGTAATATCTCCATGCACCTGCCCGGTCGGCCCGACTTCCAGTTTATCATCAGCGATGATCTCGCCCTTGACCTTGCCATTGACGATAACACTCAGCGCATGAATGTTGCCTATCCATGTGCCTGACTCTTCGATGGTCACGATATTTTCTACCTGGCAATTACCCTCAACGATACCCGTAACGATTACCGGAGCTGAACTTCTGAGATTGCCCTGAAAGACCGAGGCATAGGCAACGATGGTGGGATTTTTCGCATTCTTGTCACGAACACGGCGGCTGGTAGTCTCGCTCATTGGATGGCCTCTTCTAGTCTCAATAATGATCTCATTTTTATCAGCATCTCCTTCGTTCTATTATAGTAATTTTTAAAAAATGATCTGCAAAATCTTTGCTGTCGCCACGCCTCGTAAACTGATTCAAATAACCTCATAACCGGCTGATTTAAAAGAAAGATCAAACAAAATCCGTTTAGGACAGGAATATTTATCTCTTCCTGATTAGCGGCCATAACTGATCTTCTTCATGAGATCAGGCAATCATTAAACCAGCATAGCATTTCGTTTAATTATTAAATTTTTAGTGAGTATTATTTACACCAGATTATACCGGCCTTTGCGTTTACAATTCATGATTTGATGTCTATATTGAAAATCCGCCTTATTAATATTGAAACGGGTTCGGGCAACAACCAGGGAATAATCATGAGCAATGATTACACAATACAGAAAATATACCGTTATGATGTAAGTTACTATGCCGGAGACGAGACAGAAGGTCTGCGTTACCAGGCCATGATCGGCCTCAGAAATGAACAAAACCGGTTAATAGGCGTCAGCTATTTTCATGTAGATGGAAGGCTTGCATCCCCGGGTGCAAGCAAAACAGAAAAAGGGCCCATCATGATGCATTTCCCGCTTACCGCATTTTCACGCATCATCGATTTGCTGCGTAATGAGAAACCGGTTTTCCTGCGCCACCGCGAAGGCCCTCCGTTTGTTGCTTCAATAGATACTTCCAGCGAACCGGTTGGAGAAGGCAATGAGTGAACAGCATTAACCAGTTTTAAACATGTAACGATTACTTGTTAGCACCTGTCTGATAATTTATTCCCCAACTCCATGTATGAAGTGATTTATGCAAGGAGACAAGCCTGATTTGTTAATATCATGCCTCCCACTGCATTTTACATTCCGGCATTCGCGGTCTATATTCAAATGACACTTTCAGGAAATCTGGATGGGGAGAGCAATATGAAACTCAACATCAAAGCACTGGCGCTGGCCGCCGCCATCCTCTGGGGTGCCGGCATGTTCCTCACCGGCATTGCCAACATGGTGTATCCACAATACGGTACAGTTTTTCTCACCGTAATGGGCACAATCTATCCCGGCTATCAACCCTTCACCGGGATTTCCAGCGTCGTCATCGGAGCATTATACGGATTTGTCGACGCCGGCATCGCCGCTGCCATCCTCGCCTGGCTTTATAACTGCTTTGCGAAGTAAGGAGTCAATTGTATCTGGCCCTTTTGCCATACCAGGAAATAATCATGCTGACTCTTATTATTTCGTATCAATAGAGGCCCGGAGAACAACCATTGATCATTTGCTGCAAGTGTGGAAACAGGCTGCCATTCCGGTGCTTATTATTCTCCCCTGGATTGTCAGTGGCAGACGTTGAATGTCCTTATTGTACCTATCATTTACATGCCGGGCGGCAGAGCAAGCGCATTATCCGGGCAGGTCTTGTCGTAGGGGGACTAATCGCAGCTGTCTGTGCTTATGGTGTGTATCATTTCCTGGGCTGGAGCAAAACCGCAAGTATTGGAATACTATTAATCATAGCCATAATCGTTGCTGCCGCTTTGACCTGCTATTCCTGGCTGCGTAATGATTTCTATATAAACAGTTAACAGTTTAAATATTGACGTTTAAAACTCAGACAAACGGATGAAACTATTCGTATGTTTAACAACATCAAAAAACTTTTCAGGCGTAACGATGATTTTATCCC
>Ga0214472_10003684_pt1 | contig 16198 bp, 16 predicted proteins | sample RVTome_6_FD_207662 | JGI IMG/M metagenome (GOLD analysis project Ga0214472, IMG submission 207662) | Soil microbial communities from uranium-contaminated site in the Upper Colorado River Basin, Wyoming, United States - RVT140D175 | ecosystem: Environmental > Terrestrial > Soil > Contaminated >... | reverse complement strand
ACATCAAATCGGGGGGCCGGGGCCGCCTCTCCACCCTGGTCGCCGGCGTCGTGCTGCTGCTGATGGTGGTCTTTCTGGGCGGCTGGGTGGCGCGCATCCCCATGGCGGCGCTGGTGGCGGTGATGATCATGGTCGCCATCGGAACCTTCAGCTGGGAGTCGGTCCGCAATCTGCGCAAGAACCCCAAGAGCTCCAGCCTGGTGATGGCCGCAACAGTGGTCGTGGTGGTGGCCACCCACAACCTGGCCCTGGGGGTCTTTGTCGGGGTGCTGCTCAGCTCCCTGTTCTTCGCCCACAAGATCGGCCGCGTCCTTCATGTGGGCTCGCGCCTCTCCGAGGACGGGCGCACCCGCCATTACGAGGTCATCGGCCAGGTGTTCTTCACCTCGGCCGAGCGCTTCATGGCCTCCTTCGACCTCAGGGAGGCGGTGGAGCGGGTCCATATCGACGTCAGCCGCGCCCACTTCTGGGACATCACCGCCGTGGGGGCGCTGGACAAGGTCGTCATCAAATTCCGCCGCGAAGGCACCGAGGTAGAGATCAGCGGCCTCAACAAGGCCAGCGAAACCATGGTGGATCGCTTCGCGGTCCACGACAAGCCGGACGCCGTAGCCGCCCTGATGGGCCACTGAAAAAGGAGTCGGACAGATGGAAAAAATCGTACTGGCCTGCATCGACGGATCCTCCTACAGCCCCTCGGTCTGCGACGCCGCCGCCTGGGCGGCCCTGAGGCTTGGGGCTCCGCTGAAGTTTCTCCATGTGCTGCAGAAGGTGCGCGAGGCGCAGAGCGCCCCGGATCTGAGCGGCAGCATCGGCTTCGGGGCCCGGGAATCGCTCCTCGATGAGCTGGCGGCCCTGGATGAGAAGCGCGGAAAACTGGCCCAGGAGCGCGGGCGTCAGCTGCTGGCCTCGGCCAGGCAGCGGGCGCAGAGCGCCGGCGTCGAGGGGCCCGACGGGCTGCAGCGCCACGGCGGCCTGGTGGAGACCCTGACGGAGCTGGAGGAGGGGGTGCGGCTGCTGGTGCTGGGAGGGCGGGGCGAGGCCTCGGACATGGCCCCGGAGCACCTGGGCAGCCACCTGGAGCGGGTCATCCGCGCCCTGCACCGCCCCATCCTGGTGACCCCCGCCGAATTTTCGCCCCCCAGGCGCATCCTGCTGGCCTTCGACGGCAGCGCCACCACCCGCAAGGGGGTGGAGATGGTGGCGGCAAGCCCCCTGTTTCGCGGCCTGCCCTGCCACCTGGTGATGGCCGGCGCCGACACCGCCGAGGCCCGCGCCCAGCTGGAGAAGGCGCGCAAAACCCTGGAAGCCGCCGGATTCGAGGCGCCCGCGGCCATCCTGCCCGGCGACCCCGAGAGCGTGCTCGAACACTACCGCCGGGATCAGGACCTGGATCTGGTGATCATGGGCGCCTACGGCCACTCGCCCATCCGCCGCCTGCTCATCGGCAGCACCACCACCGAGATGCTGCGCCGTACAAAGGTCCCGCTGCTGCTGCTTCGCTGAAGCCCGCGGGGATGGGCCGTAAAACGGAAGTTGATTCTTGTTCTCTTGCCGCAACTGCGCTATGTATTACGGCTGAATTTTCTTATTAAGGTGACAAGCCATGGCGAGTTCCGGAAAAAACCTGCCCCCCGACGCCCCCAAGGGCGACCAGCGCAAGAACCTGCGCGCCCCCATCATCGTCCAGAAGGTGCTCGTGGATGTGGGCCGCAAGCCCTTCTTCGGCCACGCCAAGAACATCAGCCGAAGCGGGTTCTTCGTCGCCACCACCAACCCCAAGGAACCTGGCGAAACCTTCCTGGTGGAAATCCCCCTGCCCCACCCCGTCAACCAGGTCTTCCAGTGCCGCTGCGAGGTGGTCTGGAAGCGCCACTTCAGCTCCAAATCCCCCTACGAGCCGGGCATGGGACTGCGGTTCATCGATCTTCCCGAAGGGCTGGCCCAGGCCATCGAGGACTGGGTTCGGTACAGCGCCGAGGAGAGCGAAGAGTCGGACGAATCTTGAATCCCTCAATTGCAACGTAAAGCATTAATCCCCTTTCGATACACAGAGGCAAATCCATGACCCAGGATACGGAAAACAAGAAGGAATTCGGGCCGCAGAAGCTCTTCAGACTTCTGCTTTGGACGGCATTGATCTCCTCGCTCATCATTCTCACGGTGGCGGGCCTCGGCATCTCGAAAGTCTATGAGGGCTACGTCATCCGCAGCGCGGAAACCAATGCCGTCAACATCTCCCAGTCCCTCGCGGCGCTCAAACGGGAACTGCTCGTTCACGAGGCCCCCTCGGGAGAACAGCGGGTGAACGTGTATCCCTCGGACTTCGAGGAACTCAACGCCACCCTGCTCAAGGTGCTGGTGCCCTACAACATCATCAAGATCAAGGTTTTCACGCCCGAAGGCATCATCGTCTACAGTTCGGAGCAGAAGCTCATCGGAGAGAACGATTCCAAGAACCCCCGGCTCCAGAAGGCTCTGGCAGGCCTCAACGACTCCAAGATGATGCTCAAGGACAAGATTGCCGACCTCAGGAGCGAGACCCGCCTCAACATCGATCTGGTGGAGACCTATGTTCCCGTTTATGACAGGACGGGCAAGGGGGTCATCGGGGCCTTCGAGATCTACCAGGACATGACGCCTCACCGCGCGGCCGTCAAGCGGGGGGTGAAGAACTCCCTGGGCATCCTGGCGGGGATTCTGGTGCTGGTTTTCGGACTGGCATCGCTGGTGGTGGTCAAGGCGGGCAGGGCCCTGGGCCAAGCCCAGCAGGAGCTGCACAAGCTGGCCACCCAGGACAGCCTGACGGGACTGGCCAACCGGGGCGAGATCATGCAGTGCATCAACCAGGAGGCGGCCCGCCTCAAACGCCTGGCCGTGGAGAAGGAGGCTACGCGCTTCAGCCTCATCATGGGGGACGTGGACAAGTTCAAATCCATCAACGACACCTACGGACACCCGGCGGGAGACGTGGTGCTCAAGCAGGTGGCCGCCATCATGAAGGAGCAGGTCCGGGAGTACGACCGGGTGGGTCGCTACGGAGGCGAGGAGTTCCTGGTGCTTCTGCCCGCGACGGATTTCAATCATGCCCTGGTGGTGGCAGAGCGCATCCGCAAATCCATCGAGACCACAACGGTGGAGACGGAGAAGGGAGAGCTGCGCGTCACCATCAGCCTCGGAGTCTCCACCGTCAAGCCGGAAGAGAGCGACGTACAGGATGCGCTCAAGCGGGCCGACGAGGGCCTCTACATGGCCAAGGCCGGCGGACGAAACCGCGTGAGCTGGCTGCCGGAAGAAGAGGACAAATCCTGACCGAAGGCGCCGATTCAGGCGCTAAAAAGGGCCGCTCCCGACACGGGATGCGGCCCTTTCGATTTTTCGGAATCTAACAGCCAACCTCTTCCAAACACCCCCACCCCTACCCTCCCCCGCAAAGGGAGGAGGGAGCTTTACCCTCCAGCCTTCCAGCCTTCCTTATTGCCTTGTGAGATCCCGGTAGCGGATGCGGTGGGGCTGATCGGCATCGCGGCCCAGGCGCTTCTTGCGGTCCTGCTCGTACTCCGAGTAGTTACCTTCGTACCAGACGGCCTGGCTGTCGCCTTCGAAAGCGAGGATGTGGGTGGCGACACGGTCGAGGAACCAGCGATCGTGGCTGATGACCAGGGCGCATCCGGCGAAGTTCTCGATGGCCTCCTCCAGCGCCCGCATGGTGTTGACGTCCAGATCGTTGGTGGGCTCATCCAGAAGCAGCACGTTGGCCTCCTCGCGCAGCATCTTGGCCAGGTGCACCCGGTTGCGCTCGCCGCCGGAGAGCACGCCCACCTTCTTCTGCTGGTCGGTGCCCGAGAAGTTGAAGCGGGCCACGTAGCCGCGGGAGTTGATGACCCGGCCGCCCATCTCGATCTGATCGGTGCCGCCGGTGATCTCCTCCCAGATGCTCTTGTCGCCGTCCAGGGTGCGGTTCTGATCCACGTAACCCAGCTTGACGGTCTGGCCCACCTTGACGCTGCCGCCCTCGGGCTGCTCCTGCCCCGTGATCATGCGGAACAGGGTGGTCTTGCCCGCGCCGTTGGGGCCGACGATGCCCACGATGGCCCCCGCAGGTACCCGAAAATCGAATTTGTCCAGCAGCAGCCGGTTTCCGAAGGCCTTGGTGAGATTGTCGGCCTCGATGACCTGATCCCCAAGGCGGGGCCCCGGCGGAATGTAGAGCTCCAGATCCCGCTCTTTAGCTTCGCCCTGCTCGCTGACCAGCTTGTCGTAGGCGGTGATGCGGGCCTGGCTCTTGGCGTGACGGCCCTTGGGGCTCATGCGGATCCACTCCAGCTCCCGCTCCAGGGTCTTCTGGCGGGCGCCCTCGGCCTTCTCCTCGCGGCGCAGCCTCTCCTGCTTCTGCTCCAGCCAGGAGGAGTAGTTGCCCTTCCAGGGGATGCCCTGGCCGCGGTCGAGCTCCAGGATCCAGCCCGCCACGTTGTCCAGGAAGTAGCGGTCGTGGGTGACGGCGATGACGGTGCCGGAATAGCGCTGCAGGTGCTGCTCCAGCCAGGCCACGGTCTCGGCGTCCAGATGGTTGGTGGGCTCGTCCAGCAGCAGGATGTCGGGCTTCTGGAGCAGCAGGCGGCACAGGGCCACCCGGCGCTTCTCGCCGCCGGAGAGGTTCTTCACGGGGGTGTCGGGAGCCGGGCAGCGCAGGGACTCCTCGGCCAGATCCAGGCGCGAGTCCAGATCCCAGGCATCCAGGGCGTCGAGCTTGTCCTGCACCCTGGCCTGGCGCTCCAGCAGCTTGTCCATGTCGCAATCGGGATCGGCGAAGGCCATGTTGATCTCCTCGAATTCCTTGAGCAGATCGACGGTCTCCTGCACGCCCTCCTGGGTCACCTCCCGCACCGTCTTGCTCTCGTCGAGCCTGGGCTCCTGCTCCAGGTAACCCACGCTGTAGCCCTGGGAGAGCACGGCCTCGCCGTTGAAGTCCTTGTCCACCCCGGCCATGATGCGCAGCAGCGTACTCTTGCCCGAGCCGTTGAGGCCCAGCACGCCGATCTTGGCGCCGTAGAAGTAGGACAGGGAGATATCCTTGATGATGGGCTTCTTGTTGTAGTTCTTGCTGACGCGCATCATCGAGTAGATGACTTTTTTGGTATCCTCGCTCATTGCCTTCACCTTCGTTGGGATAAAAAAACTGATAAACCGCACCCCCTCGGGGTGGCGATTTTTATAACATCCTCGCCGGTTTCCCTACAAGGGGCAGCGCGCGGGAGTCGCTGGCGCTTTTTTCGGCCAGCTGCTATTGTTGCCGGGTTTCATTTTTTTCTGAAATACGGGAGGAGCAGACCATGTTCGGTGAACGGGGCGGTTACGAGATCCTGAACAGCTACTTCATTCCCTGGGGCATCAACATCCTGGTGGCCCTCGGCGCCCTGGCGGCGGGGCGCATCGCCTCGCGGATCCTGCTGAGCCTGACGGAAAGGATCCTGCTGCGAGCCAAGATGGAGGGGATTCTGGTGGAGTTCAGCCTCTCCATCCTCAACGCCCTGCTCTGGGTGGTGGTGGTCGTGGCGGCGCTGGACCAGCTGGGCTTCGACACCACCTCCCTCATCGCCATCCTGGGAGCCGCGGGCCTGGCGGTAGGACTGGCCCTGAAGGACTCCCTCCAGAATTTCGCGGCCGGGGTGATGCTCATCGTTTTTCGCCCCTTCAAGGCCGGGGACTACATCGAAGCGGGGGGAACAGGTGGGGTGGTGGAGAAAATCAGCATTTTCAACAGCATCATCCGCACCCCCGACAACCGGGAGATCACCGTCCCCAACGGCGGCATCTACGGCGGAGCCATCACCAACTACTCCGCCCGCGACACGAGACGCATCGATCTGACCTTCGGCATCGGCTACGACGACAGCATGCAGCAGGCAAGAGATCTCATCCGGGAGGTGCTGGCCGCCGACGAGCGCATCCTGAAGGACCCGGCTGCCGTGGTGGCCGTCTCGGAGCTGGCCGACAGCAGCGTCAATTTCGTGGTGCGCCCCTGGGTCGCCACCGCCGATTACTGGCCGGTGCGCTTCGATCTCATCGAGGGCATCAAGACGGCCTTCGACGAGGGCGGCATCAGTATCCCCTTCCCCCAGCGCGATGTGCATATCTATCCCCAGAGCGCGGGGCAGGAATAACCCGGCATGGAGTGCGGCCCGCAGTCACTGAGCCTGGATGCTGTGCGCAAGGCCCTGGAGCGGCCCGCCCGGCTGCTGGAGGCAAAGGACGAGGGTTCGGCCTCCGTCGCCATGATCCTGCGCGAGACGGATCGTGGGCTGGAGCTGCTGCTGCAGCAGCGGGCCCGCCACAGCCGGGACCCCTGGTCGGGCAATCTGGCTTTTCCCGGAGGCCGCAGGGATCCGGCCGATGCGGATCTTCGGGCCACCGCCGAGCGCGAAACCCTGGAGGAGGTGGGGCTGGTTCTGGAATCGGCCCGATATCTGGGACGTCTCGACGACATCCTGGGGGCCTACCTGCCGGTGCGGGTGAGCTGCTTCGTCTATTTCATCCGGCACAGCCCCGAGCTGGTCCTCAACCATGAGGTTCACCGCTGCCTCTGGGTGCCGCTTCAAACCCTCTGCCATCCGCAGCGGCATGTGCTTACCGATGTCCCCTGGGCCGGAGCCCTGCGCCGGGCCGAGGGCATCGACGTGCTGGGAGAAGAGGGCCCGCTGCTCTGGGGCATCACCTACCGGCTCGTGCGCCAACTGCTGGAGCGGCTGGGAGCGCTGCCCGGCCTCGATCGCTTCTGAAAGGATTTTCCCATGGCCTCTGACATCGTTGCCGATCTTCACAACCACAGCACCGCCTCGGACGGGGATCTGGCCCCCGCCGAGCTGGTGCGCCGCGCGGCGCGCTCCGGGCTGCGCGCCCTGGCCCTGACGGACCACGACTGCCTGGACGGGCTTTCGGAGGCTCTGTCCGAAGGCGAAAAGCTGGGAATCCGGGTCATCCCCGGGACGGAGGTTTCGGTGCGCTTCAGGAGGGCCGCCTTCACCGGCAGCCTGCATTTTCTGCTCTATTTCAGCCCCAAACAGCTGGAACAGGACGATTTCCGCCGCGCCCTGGAGGACCTGCTGGAGGGAGGCCGGGGTCCGGAGCTGGTGCGGGCCCGGGTTTCGGCCATCAACCGGGAATTCGGTCCCCGGGGACGAAATCCCTTGCTCTCACGGCCCTTGGAGGTTGAAGAAATCACATTTTACAGCAACAATGCGACCCGCCGTCACTTCGCCCTGGCATTGAGCGAGAAGCACGGCCTCAAGGACAAGGAAACCGTCAACCGCATCATCGCCAACGACAGCCCGGCCTATCTGCCGTCGGGCGTCGAGTTGGAGCGCCTGGCGGCCTTCCGTGCGGCTCACCCCTGCCTCTGCGTGCTGGCCCACCCGGCGGCAGGCTCCTGGCCGGGGCAGGGCCATTACAAGGAGGTGCTGCCGCCCCTGGAGGTGGTTCGCAGCATGCTGCCGGAGTTTCTCCAAACGCCGGGGCTCGACGGCATCGAGGTCCGTTACCCGGGTCACACCCCGGAGCATCAGCGGGAGCTTCTGCAGTGGGCCGCAGCCCACCGCCTGCTGGTGACCGGCGGCTCCGACTGTCATGACGACAGCGGACGCCCCTTCGGCGTCGAGGGCATGGGGTCGGTGCAGCTGCTGGAGTTTCTGCGCCGGCTGGATGCGCTGTCGGCTCCGGGAGAGGACTGATTCATGCGACATCTGACCCTGATCCTGTGCCTCCTGCTCCTCTCGGCCTGCGCCGGGGTGGAGGAAATCCTGAGAGAAGAGGAGCAGACCCAGTTGAACCTGCCCTACATCCAGACGGGCAACAACCGCAAACACCCCGTCGTGGGCTACAAGGTCGTCGAGCTCTACAGCCGCTACGGCAAACCCGACTTCAGCCAGAAATCCATCGAAGGAAAACGCATCCTGGTCTACAGCCAGGAAGCCGTCCTGCGGGCCGGCGATGAATTAAAGGACTGCATGTCCACGTTCACCCTGGACGACCGGGACTACGTCGTCGATTACCATTGCCGCTGACAACGGCCCAGACTCTCTTCTTCCGAGGAACCCGGCCCCCATGCGCGAATCCAGCCTCTCCCAGAACCTCAACCAGCTCCTGGAGCGAAACGAACAGGCCCCGCTCACCCTGGGGCAGATCTTCGACCGCGTGGGGGACAAGGGCTTCGGCCTGCTGCTTCTGACCCTCTCCCTGCCCAGCGCCCTGCCCGTGCCCGCCCCGGGTTACAGCACGCCCTTCGGCATCCTGCTGCTGATCCTGGCGCTGCAGATGATGCTGGGGCGTACCACGCCCTGGCTGCCCGCCTGGGCCCGGCGAAGGTGCATCCCGGAGCAGCTTGCGCACACCATGCTGGGGGCCGCGGCCCGCTTCTTCGCCAGGGTCGAGCACCTGATCCGGCCCCGCTTCGAGTGGTGCAGCACCCGTTTGGGCCACTTCGTGCTCGGGACCCTCGTCGCCCTGATGGCGATGCTCATGATCCTGCCCATCCCCCTGACCAACACTGCCCCCGCCATGGTCATCTTCCTCATCGGCGTCAGCCTCACCGAAGACGACGGAGCCTTTGCCCTGGCTTCCACCCTGGCGGCCCTCTGCGCCGCCGCCCTCTACGCGCTGGTGCTCTGGCTCTTCGTGCTGTTCATGGAGCGCTTCAGCTGGGAGGAGCGCGATCAGTTCAAGCAGTTCTTCAAGGACTGGCTCAGGCAGCGCCTGGGATAGGCCCCCGGCTTCCTTCATTCGAGTTTTCGGATCTCCTGAAGCAGCAGGGGCCGCGGCGTGATGCGCTCGGCGATGCGTATCAGGCGGGTTCCTCGGGGCAGGCGCAGCTCCGAATAGATCCGCCCGGCGCAGTTCAGGTAGGACTTGGAGAGATGCATGGGGAGAAGGGCGCGGGGGGCCAGATGAGCGGCCAGTTCGTTGAGATCTTCGGTGCACAGATGATACGACTTGCGGGCCTTGGCCCGGTCCTGCACCAGGAAGGTGCATTCGCACAGCAACAGATCCACCCCCCGCATCAGCTCCTCAAGTATCCGGATGTTCTCAGGGGTGAAGCCCAGATCGGTCGCATAGCCCAGGCTGGCGCAGGGGCGCTCCAGCCGGATCGCCTCAAAGAGCCGCGCCGTATCCTCCACCCTCAGCAGCCCCGCCTCCGCCTGAACCCTCAGCGGTTCTTTCCCCATACGCCCCTTCCAGAACTGATCTTTCAGCGCCTCCAGCCAGCCCCCCGGCACGAGCCCCTGCTCTCTGAGCTTGGCCGCGTCGATGGCGAAGGACTTCCTCTCGGTGAGGCGAAAAGCCAGGGAGGGAATGAGGTGATCGCAGAGCCGGGCCTCCACCCGGAGGAAAGCGTCGCTATGGATGAGGCCGTCCTGCCGAGGCTCCTGGGACAGGAAGCGGCAGGTGAAACCCTCGGCGCCCGGCAGCAGGAAGCGCAGCAGCCGTCCCCGATGTACCTCGGTCACCCGAAACCGGCAATAATGGGCTTCCGCCAGGTTCCAGTCGTAACTCTTGAGCTTGTGCTCAAGCTTGGCGGAAATCCCGGGGGGGCCGAAGACATCCAGGGTCCGGGGGCAGACATGCACCTGGCGGATGAGCTGATCCAGGCCCATGAAGTGATCCATGTGGGCATGGCTGATGAAGATCAGATCCACGGAGCCCAGCACCCGCTTGGCCAGATGATGCAGCTGCCCGCAGTCAAAGAGGAGGCTGCGTCCATTGGGAAGGATGCGCACCAGCAGCAGGGGATCGTCCAGCAGCCCCGCGCAGAATCGGGGTTCCAGATATCGAAAACGGATCGCGTCCATGAGTCATTCCCCCCGGGGCGGCTGCGCGAAGCCGGAATCATTCCCGCAAAAAAGCAGCGCAAAAGCAATTTTACATTAAAAATCGGGGGTTTGACTTTTACGCAAACGGGGATATGTATTTTGACAGGGTGAAAGAAGGAAGAACAGGAGAAGAAAAAATGAGACGAATTGGCATGTTGTTCATGGTGATGTTCGCCATGCTGCTCTTCGCCGCCGTTTCCTATGCCGGATCGGGTAAGCTGGGCATGACCGGCGACATCGTCGGCATGGAAGTGAGAAACTCAGGCGGTTCGGAAATCGGTGAAATCGCCGAGGTCATCAAGGATCAGAAAACCGGACACATCAGCCTGGTCGTGCTCTCAAAAGAAGCAGGCCAGCGTTTTACCGTTCCCTTCGCCGCTTTCGAGGCGATCGAAGGAGCGCAAGCTCTGACGTTGACCGTGGATGAAAACCTGCTCGCCAACGCTCCCGAACGTGAAGCCGGCATGACCGATGCCGAATTCGGGCGTACCCTGCAGGAGTATTACGGACTGGCTCCCGCCTGGGGCGAAAAGGAAGCACCCAAGGCGGCACCGGCTGAAAAAACCAGTCCCAGGATGAATTATTGAATCGCTGAAGCGCTCAATACAACCGGGCCCGACCGTCTGAGGCCGGGCCGAAGTCCTTCTTCCCCATGCTTGAAAAGCTGCCCCGGACAGGGCAGCTTTTTTGGCTTCAGAGCCCCGCCAGACGAAGCAGCCGGGTGTTTTCGGCAAGGGTGCGGGGAACGATCACCGTGACGCCGTACCCCTGGTCCAGCAGCCGCACGAGCTCCCGGTTCGACGCCTCCGGTTTCGCCGATGCATCCCCCCCCTGCTTGAGCAGTTCGATGATATCCCCCAGATGCGCCAGGCCGATGGTGAACATCGCCCTTCGATTACAGATGCGGCCCTCCCGGAAGGCCTCCTCCACCGCCTGGGGGATGTTCTGGAGCATGGCGACGGTGCGCCGCCTCTGGGTGTCCCAGATCTGCGTGCGGGACAGCGCATCGTCGCGCAGGCCGCTCTGCTCCAGCAACTGCCGCACCTCCTGATAGAGGCTGCGATCTTCGACCTGTCCCAGGCGAAGGTTGCAATTGCTGTTGAGCAGCATGTCGGCGCTGACGTACCGCGCGGGATCGTTGAACTCGGCCTCCAGGGCCAGGTTGTCCACCGGCGGTGTTTCGACGGCGGGAAGGCCCGGCACGGCGGCGCTTTGGGCGCTTCTTTGAAAATAGCCTTCGGGAAGAATCAGCTCCACATTTCGCTTGCGGACCAGCCATTCGCCGATGCGGTAGATCTCCGCCTGGACCTGCACCGTGTCGCGGCCGTTTTTTCCGCTCAGGGCGCTGCGATGGCTCTGGCCGACGATGTAAATCTGATGAGGCGAATCGGCGCCTGCCTGAAAGAGCACCCGCCCGTACCCGTCGAAGGGGCTGGGCGCATCGCCCTCCTTGCCGGAGAACTGGATCGCAGCTGCCGGGGAAACAAGGGCGCAGGTTGTCGCAAGCAGCAAAAAAAAGCTCAACAGAGCTCTGCCCAAGTCTGCCGGGCGTTTGATTTGCGATGGCAATGTCTTCATCCTCCCAAGCGGCAAATAGACTGAAAAACAGGGGTTTGCGGGGGTCTGGGCATTGTGCAGGGAATCGAAATCCAGCACAACCCCCCTCAGCCTCATTAAGCCTGGGCCATGACTCCGGAATCCTGCCTTGCGAAACGTCGTTCGAGAGGATTTCACCCCGCAAGCGATGGCCGTACGGCCTCTCCATCCGGATCCGCAACTCAGGGTAAAGAGCGGGATTTGCTGCCGGGTTGGAACCCATCGTCTTTTTTTTGCAGCTGTGCATCTGCTGAAATTGCGTTAGATTAGTCGCTCTTTCCTTCAGACCCCCCTGCTGCGCCGGAGGCACCGATTGAGCATCAAGAAAAAAATCATCTGCATCGCCCTGCTGGGTTTTGTGTTCTTTTCCCTGGTGAACGCCCTGATTTTCCATACGACCATCCACCCCACCTTCGACCATATCGAGCTCGAAGCCGCCAGGCAGAACATGGATCGGGTGGTATCCGCCATCGATGCCGAACTCGATTACCTGGAGACCACCTGCAGGGACTGGGCGGCCTCCGATCAGAGCTACGCCTTCATGGCCGAACCTTCGGAGGAGTACATCCGCGAGAACCTGGGAGCGGAAACCTTTGCCATCAACAATCTGAACCTGATCTATTTCTACAATCCCCAATCCGAGCTGATCTGGGGGGAGAGCTTCGATCAGAGCGCCCGGGGCTGGCTTCGCGTTCCGCTGATTTCCAGACTCCCCGAGCCCCAACTCACCCCCTTCCTGCGCCAGCGCATCCACCAGGCCCGGGAAGGGGAATATCGCAGCAACAGCGGGATCCTGAGCACCCCGCTGGGCCCCATGCTCGTATCCACCCATCCCCTCCTGAGCTCCGAGCTCAAGGGCCCGGCCCGGGGCATCCTGATGATGGGACGGCTTCTGGACCCGGATCTGCTGCGCAGGCTGCGGGAGCGCACCCGGGTGGATTTCGAACTTCACCCCTTCGGCTCTTCCATCTGGAGCAGCGCCGTCTTCCAGACCCGGGTGCTGGAATCCGGCAGCGCCGAGCTGCTGCTGAAAAAATCCCTGCCCGACGTGCTGGAGGTTCCGGTGCTGACCCTCGAAGTGCCCTTCCCCCGCACCATCAGCAACACGGGAATCCGAAGCATGGCCATGGGAGCGAACTTGGTTCTGGGACTGCTGATGACCCTGGCTTTTCTGGTGCTGATCAACCGCATGGTGGTCGATCCGGTTCAGCATCTCACCCTGGAGCTTCAGCACATCCGCACCCGGAACGATTATTCGCAGCGCATTCAGGCCCGCAGATCCCACGGGCTCTCCGGCCTGCTTCTGGAATTCAACAAATTGCTGGAAGTGGTGGAAAAACAGGGCAAGCGGCTCTCCAAGATCAACTCGGCCCTCAAGCAGGACGTGGAAAAGCGAAAGGATGCCGAACAGCAGCTCAGCGAGGCCAATACCCGCCTGATGGCCCTCTCCCGAACGGACGAGCTCACCAGGCTGGCCAACCGCCGCATGTTCGACGAGCACCTGAACCACACCTGGATGCGCCTGACCCGGGAGAAGTCCGTGATGTCCCTCATCATGTGCGACGTGGATTACTTCAAGCGCTTCAACGACACCTACGGGCATCAGGCCGGAGACGAATGCCTGAAAAAGGTCGCCCGCATCCTCAAGATGAGCGCCCGGCGCCCCGCCGATCTGGTGGCGCGCTACGGCGGAGAGGAGTTCATCATCCTGCTGCCCGGCGCCTCGGGCCAGGACGCCCTGGTCATCGCCGAGCGCATCCGCATGAACATCGCCGATCTGCGCATCGTCCATGAAAGCTCCGCCGTCTCCGACCATGTGAGCATCAGCATGGGGGTCTCCTCCGTCGTCCCCGAGCCGGGGGCCGAAGCCAAGGCGCTGATTCAGCAGGCCGACATGGCCCTGTACGAAGCCAAGGATGCCGGGCGCAACCGGGTGGTGCACCGCCCCTTCGATGCCGAAATCGCTTCCGCGGACGGCTGAAACAATGTCCGGCGCCAGGGAGCATCTTCCCGGACCGCAGGCGCGAAAGGCTCCGGCCCCATGACTCTCTCCAACGTCGGCATCGCCCTGGCCCTGACCCTTTTCGCGGGCCTGGCCACGGGCATCGGCAGCGCCATCGCCTTTTTCGCCAAGCGCACCAATTACCGCTTTCTCTCCGTCTCCACGGGCTTTTCCGCAGGCGTCATGCTCTACGTCTCCTTCGTGGAAATTCTCCCCAAGGGTACGGAGGCCCTCTCCCAGGCCTACGGCGTCCCGCCGGGCCACTGGGCAAGCGTGGGAGCATTTTTTGCGGGCATCGCCCTCATCGGACTCATCGACAACTTCATCCCGGCCGCCGAAAACCCTCACGAGATCCACGCCGAGGACGAGCTGGCCCCCCTGCACAACCGCAAGGCGCCCCTGCCGGATTTCAGCGACATCCCCGCCCAGCCATCCCGCGTCCATCACGAGGCCGAAGGCTTTCACGATCACAGCCGCCCCCGGCGCAAGCTGATGCGCATGGGCCTCTTCATGGCCCTGGCCATCACCATCCACAACTTCCCCGAGGGGCTGGCCACCTTCCTGGCGGCCCTGCACGACCCGCAGCTGGGGGTCGCCATCGCCCTGGCGCTGGCCCTGCACAACATCCCCGAGGGCATCAGCGTCTCGGTTCCCATCTTTTACGCCACGGGCAAGCGCAGCACGGCTTTTTTCTATTCCTTCATGAGCGGGATGGCCGAACCCGTGGGGGCGGTTGTTGCCTGGTTCGGGCTGCAAATGCTGGCCGGGGGGGACTCAGACGCACTGCCCATCCAGTGGATGGGCGGGCTCTTCAGCGCCGTGGCGGGCATCATGGTCTACATCAGCCTGGATGAGCTGCTGCCCACCAGCCAGGCCTACGGCAAGGGCCATGACAGCCTCTTCGGCCTGCTGGCGGGCATGGGGGTGATGAGCCTGAGCCTGCTGCTGATGATGTGACAGCACCGCCTCCGCCCATTTTTGGGACGCGCAGCCCACAAAGATGACCGCTGCGGTACAATTGGAGGGGAAAGGAGGCAGCGATGAGACCTCTCCTATCGATATTGGTACTGCTGCTGGCAGCATTGCTTGCTTCCAGCGCCTCGGTCCGCGCCGACTCCACCCGCTTCAACGTCCGGCCGGCTCTGCTCGCGACGGCCGACGGGGAACAGAACTTCATCGAGGTTCGCGGACGGGGGCGCGGCGGAGGCCATGATGATTACCGTTCGGGGCGCCACGACTCCCACGGACACTTCTTCAATCACCGCGGGCACCGGGATGATTTCCGTTTCCGCAACCATTTCCTCTTCGACCACCGCCTGAGATTCGACGATCACCGCAGCCGCTTCCGGTCGCAGGTCTGCCTCAAGCAGGGCGCGGTCCTGGTCTGTGTCAACAACTTCTCCGGCCGGGGACATCACTACTGAAGCCTGCGTCCATCATGCTCATCATGCCCCGGCGCTGCCGTTTTTCACTGGCGGCTCCTGATGTAGCGCCCCAGTTCCAGATCCACCTGCTTGATATGGGTGATGATCCACTTGAGCAGGATACGGGTCGTCTGGAAGACGAGGGCCCGCGAAGGCCCGCCTTCGCTCATTTCCTTTTTGAGATTCTGCAAGCGCAGAATAAACACTTCATGTTCCTTGTTATGAAATTGCGATGCGGGATATCCATGACCCCGCATCAACTTCTCTTCCTGCGCGAAATGATGCCGGGTATAGTCGTCGAGAAACTTGAGCAAGTCCTCAATCTGCCCCTCCGCCCGGTCTTCCTGACAGGCCTGAATCAAATCGTTGAATGCGCGAAAAAGCTCCTTGTGCTGATCATCCAGCTCATGCACTCCTACGGCCAGTTTCTCGTTCCATTCCACTGCCATCTGAAGGCACCTTTCCCCTAAACGGGCTAAGCTCAGCTGCCGGGCGCTGACAGAGCCTTCGGCCGAGAGGATTTGCCCCCTCCTCGGAGCCGATACCGGCTCATTCTCTTCAGATTAGCCTTTCGGGAGGGAAATTCCAGGGCCCGCGCCGATCCGGGCTCGAAGGGGGGGGCTGCCCGGGGGCCGCTTTCATACCCTTGACAAAGATGCCATATCATTGAAGAATCCTCAGTCTTTTAATCCTAACTCATCCTCAGGGAGCCCCTCCATGGACAACCAGCCGCTCAAGATCCTCTTCGTCGCCTCCGAAGCCACCCCCTTCGCCAAGGAAGGCGGCCTGGCCGATGTGGTGGGGGCCCTGCCCCGGGCCCTCAAGGAAGCCGGTCACGACGTGCGGGTGGTGATGCCCCGGTATTACCGCGTGGATCGCAGCAGGCTCCAGGCCGTCCCCGGGGTCTTCAGCGTCCCGCTGGGATACGCGGGACAGCACTGGGGCCGGTTCTTCGAAGGGCAGCTGCCCGGCAGCGAAGTCCCCGTCTACTTCCTCGATCACGAGGGTTTCTTCGGCCGCGACAGCCTCTACCAGGAGCAGGGCGAAGGCTATGCGGATAACGACCAGCGCTTCATCTTCTTCAGCAAGGGGGCCCTGGAGCTGTGCAAGCTCATCGACTTCGCCCCGGATGTCATCCACGCCCACGACTGGCACGCCGCCGCCGTCCCCGTGCTTTTGAACAGCCTCTACCGCTTTGATCCCTGGGTGGGAGGAGCAGCCAGCCTGCTGACCCTGCACAACATGCAGCACCAGGGCAACTTCCCCAAGGAGGCCATGAGCCTGCTGGGCATCGACTGGGTGCATTTCAACCA
>Ga0214472_10003683_pt1 | contig 16203 bp, 16 predicted proteins | sample RVTome_6_FD_207662 | JGI IMG/M metagenome (GOLD analysis project Ga0214472, IMG submission 207662) | Soil microbial communities from uranium-contaminated site in the Upper Colorado River Basin, Wyoming, United States - RVT140D175 | ecosystem: Environmental > Terrestrial > Soil > Contaminated >... | reverse complement strand
CATTTTGCAAATGATGATTGTTGTACAGAATCCATTCCAGCCCTTGAACATCCATGCCAGCGTCCAACATGAGCGGGAAGGCTTCCACAAACTTTGGCCGGGAGATGCGCATTGACCACGGGTCGAACTTTGGAGTTCGCAACCATTGCAGCGTCCACTGTGGAAACACTTTTGCGTAGCCTCCACATTCTTCAATTTTCCTTGCAAGCTCATCCGCTGTGTTTTGATGAGCTTGTAGACAAGACTCCAACGAAGTCACAGCTTTTGGATTCGGAACCGCCGGAGGCAGCGTCGGACGGATGCGCACACAAACTTCAAAGGCTTGGTGGTCAGAAGCCGGCATTTGCACCGTGAACATTGGAGCTTGGCCGTCGCAATCCGTCTTCATCATCTGCGTGCACATCCCCTCTTCTCCACACTTGCAATCATCCTTTCCAGAAGCCGCGTCCCACTTGATGTCGGAATTTAATATCTGACGATCAGATTCGTTGACAGAGTCAGAGGAATGTGAAATGGGAGCTTCTTTTTTCTCAGAAACATTGATTGCAGGAATGTGAGAAGCTTTTGGTTGATACCACATGGATGATGAAGTTGGGGTGGCGGCAGGTGCGGCCGGTGCTGGCGTGGACGTGGGAAGGACAGTCATTTTTTTCATAAGATCTCGCGTAAAGAGGTTGTGGATGATGGATGGAATGGAATGGAATGTGTAATGATTCTTAAAAATATGTTTTATTCGCTGAATATTACGCAATTTATCCTCTCTCAATTTCATTCACTGAATCGTCAGCTTTCTTTTCTGTTAAAACGAACAAACGAACAAATGGAAAATTGCCTGCTTGCGAATTGTGGTGTCCGTTCATCTACTGCGTGTGCATTCGCTCCGCACTCCACCAAATATCGAACCACCTCCAGATGACCACACTGGATTGCACATCGCAGTGCATCATCATTTAATGCGTGTACATTTGCTCCGTTTTGCACCAAATAGCGTGCCACATCCAGGTGCCCATTGCAGCTTGCCAAATGCAGTGCTTCTTCCTCGTATGCGTGCACATTCGCTCCTCCCTTTTCCACCAAATACTTGACCACCTCCAGATGTCCACTTTCGCTTGCTTGTCGTAGTGGATCTCCATAAAATGCGTGCACATTCGCTCCTTTCTCAAGCACAAGGTACTTGACCACATCCACATGACCGTAAAAGCTTGCCCATCGCAGTGCAGCATCATCCTCTGCGTGCACATCCGCTCCGCATCGCTCCACCAAATATTTCACTCCTGGCAAATTTCCATTCTTTGCAAGCAAAGCAAATCCTTTCTTTTTCCACTGCGCTTGTTGGATGTATCTGCTGCTAATTGTGTGGAATAGTTGACTGCATTGACTGTACCACACCAGCCGCTTGTTTAGGAGACAAGGAAGGATGTCATGCCACTCGTCCATATCTTTATGCCCCAAAACTTCTCAGCTGGAAAGGGAATGAAAAAATGTGTTGTTTTTTATTGCATTGCGAAGGATGGCAGGAAATCGTCATTCAGGGCCTGCACATCAGCTCCTTTATCAACAAGAATTTTATTCGCTGAACACACAATTCATCCTTAATTTCATTCATTGAATCGATGCATTTTTGGAACTATTTCCGCGCAGCCGTTGAGCGAGCTGCATGTCCTGCTCCTGGATCATCACCCTTCCAGCGTGCAGCGCACACAGATTTGTGGCTTCAAACAAACTCACCAGATATGCTTCGCTCGCTTCCTGCAGCGCTTCCATTGCTGCTGGTTGGAAGCGTGGGTGGTCTTGGTAGCTTTGCGCAATCTCGCGCACCAGCCTTTGAAATGCCGTTTTGGGGATCAATAAATCGGTTGTCCTCACATTTTCTCCTTCCGTTTCAACCACATAGCTGAGATCAACGATGCGGGTGGGACGCCGAGTTCGTTTGTGATGAGCCATGTGTTGATATCAGGGAGGTACGCTACTCATTGCCGCAACTCTGCTTTTTATTTTTCTTTTTAAACATGTTGGAAGCGCAAGAATTTTGCACCTCTCGGTCATTTATATCATGTCCAAATTTTCGCACATGAAAAGGGAATGAACAAACTCGTTGTTTTTATTGCACCACTTCAAGTTCACCATTTTCGCTTGTTGCTCGCAATGCTTCTTCATTCTTTGAATGAAGATCCGCTCCTGTTTCTCCTCAGAAACTGGACCAGTTGCACGTGACCATTATTGCTTGCGTATCGCAATGCTTCTTCATTTCTTGCGTGCACATTCGCTCCTTGTTCAACCAAATACTTGACCACTTCCAGATGTCCGTTGCCGCTTGCATTTCGCAGTGCTTCTTCCTCCCGTGCGTGCACATCGGCTCCGCATTCAAGTACAAGGTATTTGACCACTTCCAAATGGCCATAGTTGCTTGCGCATCGCAGTGCTTCTTCATCCCTTGCGTGCACATCCGCTCCATTTTCCACCAACCAGCGCACCACTTCCAGATGACCATGCATGCTTGCCTCTCGCAGTGCTCCTTCATTTTCTGCGTGCACATCAGCTCCGCCCTCAAGTACAAGGTGCTTGACCATCTCCAAGTGACCATTATAACTTGCACGTCGCAGTGCACATTCATTATATAAGTGAATATCGGCTCCTTGTTCCACAAGGTAACGCACCACTTCAAAGTGCCCTTTTAAACTTGCACATATAAGTGCATTATAACCACACAAACCACGTGCGTGCACATCCGCTCCTCCTTTTTCCACCAAAAAGCGCACCACATTCAGGTGACCATTCTCGCTCGCCTCTCCCAGTGCATTATAACCAAACCAAATTCTTCTGTGCACATCCGCTCCGCACTCCAGTACAAGGTACTTGACCACTTCCAAGTGTCCGCGTAAACTTGCCAATCGCAGTGCATCTTCCTCCCGTGAGTGCACATCCGCTCCGCACTCCAGTACAAGGTATTTGACCACTTCCAAATGACCATTCATGCTTGCGTGTCGCAGTGCATCTTCATTGTCCGCGTGCACATCCGCTCCGCACTCCAGTACAAGGTATTTGACCACTTCCAAATGGCCATTCATGCTTCCGTGTCGCAATGCATCTTCATTCAGGGCGTGCACATCCGCTCCACACCGCTCCACCAAATATAGCACTCCTGGCAAGTCTCCATTCTCTGCAAGCACAGCCAATCCTTTCCTTTTCCACTGCGCATGTTGGATGTATCGCTCACTGACAATCGAAAACAATGCAGTACATTGCGCCCACCACACCAGCCGCCTGTTTTGAAGAAAGGGAAGGATGTCATGCCACTCGTCCATTCTCAAATGTGGAAGATTTGACAGCTGCAAAGAAAATGAACAAACTCGTTATTTTTATTGCGTTGCCTGGAAAGCACCCCCTCCACTTCCACGTGTTATTTATCAGTTGCTGGCATGTCAGTCATCACAGTTCCAACGATCGCGCAGCGTCTTTGCTCCTTTTTCCGCCAAATAGTGCACAATTTCCAAATGTCCTTCATAACTTGCCCATCCCAAAACTTCTTGATCCAATGCACGCGCATTCGCTCCGTTTTCAACCAAAAAGCGCACCAATTCCAAATGCCCGTTCCGACTTGCATCTGCCAATGGACATTCATTCCATACATGCACATCCGCTCCACACTCAAGGACAAGGTACTTGACCACGTCCAGATGACCGTACATGCATGCAAATCGCAGTGCACATTCATTTTTTGCATGAACATCCGCTCCTTTCTCCACCAAGTATTGCACAACTTGCACATGCCCATTTTCGCTTGCGTATCGCAATGCGTCACATCCGATAAAATCTCTTGCGAGCACATCCGCTCCGCCCTCCTCCACCAAATAGCGAACCACCTCCACTTGACCACATTTGCTTGCCCATTGCAGTGCAAATTCTTTTTCTGCGTGGATATCCGCTCCTCCTTCTTCCACCAAATACTTGACCACTTCCAGATGACCGTGACCGCTTGCCTCTACTAGTGCTTCTTCATTCCGAGCGTGCACACCCGCTCCACATCGCTCCACCAAATACTTGACTCCTTCCAAATCTCCATTCTCTGCAAGCAAAGCCAATCCATCATTTCTCCACTGCGCATGTTGGATGTATCGCTTGCTCACAATCGAAAGAAATGCAGCACATTGCGCCCACCACACCAGCCGCTTGTTTAGGAGGAAAGGAAGGATGTCATGCCACTCGTCCATATCTTTATGCCCCAACTTCTCAGCTGGAAAGGGAGGGAATGAACAAACTGGTTATTTTTATTGCGTTGCCTGGAAAGCACCCCCTCCACTTCCACGTGTTATTTATCAGTTGCTGGAAGGAAGCGCTTTAAATGCGTTGCAAAGGGAGAAGCAAGCAGTCCTCGCATTTCGTCATCGGTGTGAGCAGCAGTGGTCAAATACATTTCTTCTTGTGCAATCGCGGATTGCATGCGCGAGAGAATATAAGACGTATGTTGCAGCCTCACATGACGTTGCTTCACTTGCGCAACCAAGTCAAGGTGTTGTTCTTCTTCTTCGTTTTCGTCATCATCAGTCAGCAGATCCAAATCATTTTGTTCATCGGATATTGAATAGCCGCAAGGCGGGGAGCAGTGGGGGTTTTGTCTTTTTGCTGCTGGCTCTTCCTCGCTCTCTTCTCTTTTTCTCTTCTCCATGGAATTCATGTCTTCAATGCACTTGCTGAGGACATCCTGCGGAGGTTGTTGCTCGGTTGCCATGTTTTGGTTAAGAATCCGCTTCCGCGCCGCCCTCTTTATAGCTCTCTCCTTGAATGCCCCGCATCCTTGCTTTCCATCCATTCCATTAATTCACTTGATTTATGCTGACGTGACACTATGTAATTGGTTCTTTTTACCTGGTACTTCATTTTATTCACTGAATTGGAAAGGTGAATGGAAAAAGTGCTCGTTTATTCTTCAATGATTGGCTGCTTGTTCTGGCACTTCAATCTTTCTCACTGTGAGCTCCAAGGTACTTGACCACTCCCACGTGACCATTTTCGCTTGCCAATCACAGTGCCCAATCATCCCTTGCGTGCACATTCGCTCCTCGTTCCACCAAATAAGCAACGACTTCCAAGTGTCCATTCATGCTTGCCCATCGCAGTGCATCTTCCTCGTATACGTGCACATCCGCTCTACACTCCTCCACAAGGTACTTGACCACCTCCAATTGTCCATTCTTGCTTGCACATCGTAGTGCATAATCATCCAATGCGTGGACATCCGCTCCTCCTTCTTCCACCAAAAAGCAAATAATTTCCAAATGTCCATTTTTACTTGCGTATCGCAGTGCTTCATCACTCCGTGCGTGTACATCCGCCCCTTTTTCAACCAAGTAGCGTACCACTTCCAAGTGCCCGTTGCCGCTTGCCTCTCGCAGTGAAGAATCATTTTGTGCGTGCACATCTGCTCCGCACTCCACCAAATATTGCACCACTTCCAGGTGACCATTCTCGCTTGGCCATCGCAGTGCAACATCTGCACCATACCAATCCCTTGCGTGCACATCCGCTCCTTTAAGTACAAGGTATTTCACAATCGCGAGGTGTCCGTAGTAGCTTGCATATCGCAGTGCAGTATCAATATCTGCGTGCACATTTGCTCCGCATCGCTCCACCAAATACTTCACGCCTTCCACATCTCCTTCCTCTGCACACTTGATCAATCCCCGGCGTTTCCATTGCACATGCGGAATATAACATTCGGCAATCGCGTGGAATAGTTGACTGCATTGTGCCCACCACACCACCTGCTTGTTTCGTAGGTAAGGAAGCACGTCGTACCACTCATCCATGTCACCTAAATAAAATGATGCGAAGGAAGCCATGAAAAAATGTGTTGTTTTTATTTAAAAACGGACGACAGCGCCCTTACTTTTCAAATACTCTGCCAGTTCCACATGCCCCTTCTTGCTTGCCTCTCGCAGCGTAAAATCATCGCAGGCGCGCACATTTGCTCCTCCTTCTTCCACCAAGAAGCGCACCACTTCCAAGTGTCCTCTTTCACTTGCCCGTCGCAGTGCTTTTTCATTGCAGTAGTGCACATTTGATCCTCCATCAAGTACAAGGTACTTGATCACCTCCAGAAACCCGTCAATGCATGCCATCTGCAGTGCATTGTCGTCACCTGCATGCACATTCGCTCCTTTCTCCACCAAATATTTCACCATTTCCAAATATCCATTCCTGCAAGCATATCGCAGTGCGGCATCATCATCGGCGTGCACATCCGCTCCTCTTTTTTCCACCAAGTAGCGCACCACTTCCAGTTGTCGATGCCCGCTTGCCCATTGCATTGCTGTATCAATATCGTGTGTATCCACTCCTCCATTTTCCACCAAGTAGCGCACCATTTCCACGTGTCCATTCTTGCTTGCACATCGCAGTGCATCTTCATCCCGTGCGTGCACATCAGCCCCGCTTTCCGCCAAATACTTGACTACATTCAGATGTCCAGAGTAGCTTGCAAATCGCAGTGATTCGTCCCACTTGGCGCGTACATCCGCTCCTTTTTCCACCAAATACTCGACAACCGGAAGATGCCCTTTGAAACTTGCGTATCGCAGCGCTTGTTCATTTCCTGAATGAAGATCCGCTCCCCTCTCCTCCACCAAATATTTCACGCCTTGCAGATCTCCTTTCAAAGACAATCCAGCCAATCCTTGTGATTCCCATTGTGCCTGTTGCATGTACAGTGGTTGAAACCAGAAGAAAATAATTGTTGGTTCGTGTTTGGGATTGTTGAAGATCAGCTCTGAAATTGAAACAGTTTCTGATTTTTATTCGGTCTTGAGTTCACTGAATGTGCAACTGGGAGAAAACAATCAGTTATTTATTTCGTTCCCTTTTCAAATGTAAAATCTTCAACATTTGAGAATGGATGCGTGGCACGACGTGCTTCCTCGCCTACGAAACAAGCAGGTGGTGTGGTACAGTCAATGCAGTTTGTTTCTGAATTGGATTTCAGAGAGATACATCCAACAAGCGCAGTGGAGAAATGATGGATTGGCTTTGCTTGCAGAGAATGGAGATTTGGAAGGAGTCAAATATTTGGTGGAGCGGTGCAGAGCGAATGTGAACGCTGGGAAGGCATTTCCTCTGAAAGAAGCAAGCAAAGGGGGTCATCTGCAGGTTGTAAAGTACCTTGTTGAGTGCGGAGCGAATGTGCACGTACGAGATGATGAAGCACTGCGATGTGCAACCCAGAATGGACACTTGGAAGTGGTCAAGTACCTTGTACTTCAGGGCGGAGCGGATGTGCATGCATGTGATTACGGGGGTTGTAGCGCAGTGCAATGGGCTAGCTGGGATGACTGTCACTCAGCAATGGCGAAGTTTTTGGTCAGCAAAGGAGCAAAAAAATGAAATAAAAATCACGACATTTTAAAAATCACAATATTTTTTCTTAACTCAACAGAAAACAGTTGCCCTTGCATCATTCACTGTATCTTCAATGCGTGAATCCGGCATGACCTCTTCCTCTTCCTTCAATGACACCCCACTACAATCCACTGATGACACTGACCATTCTGTGTGGAAATGTTTTGTTGATGATATGCTCTCCGCTGTTACCGACGCAAAGTTTACCGTGGAAATGCCCTCCTCGGATGACCTCACCATCTGCATTCGGGTCATTCCTCCTGCTCAACCCGCCACGCCGCCGGCTCCGGAACCTGAACCCCCTAAAGGATGGGTGGACCTGTGGAAAAATGCAGCCGCCGCAATGAAACAAAAAATGGAAGTCACGGATCAAGCCGATTTTATCATGAATGAGCTCCTGCCCGTGCTGGAGAAGGAGAATGCCCTCCTGAACCGTCCACGATTTGTTCGACAATTTCCGACCATGTTGGCAGCGGGTTTGACAAAGGCACATTTACATCTGCTGTTTGAAAGGGGGCTATTGATGGCCAGCCCTTCTTTCCTCGTCATGCTCACTTGGCAAGCTTTGCAAGACAACAAAGATGCAAAGAGAATGGAAATTGTGAACTACCTTCTAAAACTTGTGCCCAACAAAAATTATGAGGCGTCCATCTTGGAGCAAATGATTCCCGTCTCTTGTGCCGGTGGCATCACATTTGACATTTTGGAACAACCAGCGAGCCAAGTGCATGCCACACATCTGGAAAATCTGCGCGGCGTGAAGGAATTGAAGCGAGTGCTCCAGAGCCATGAAGCCTTTGCGCACTTCCCAGATGTTCCTTTTCACTTGACTTCGTGGTTCATGTTCGATATTTGTCAACAACACGATGATCTGTTGAAGGAAATTGCACGGAGGGTACCCTCAACAAGTCTGCCAATCATCCTGCTGTGCCTTTCAAGCATGATCCCGACTGGAGAAAAAGAAGTTGAATTGGCCAAAGGATTTCTGGAAGAGGCAAAGTCGTCGTTGCCGGACGACTCCATTTTTTTGGACGAGTGGATGCAGAGTGGATTTAATCAATGCAGCGCGCTTCTGAATGCGACTGCAGAACGAAACATTCAACGTGCGCAATGGAAAAAGCAAGGGTTGATTGATGTGGCAAAACAAGGAAATTTGGAAGCGGTCAAGTATTTGGTGGAGGAGTGTGAAGCGGATGTGCACGCAAGAGATTTTGGTGGGTCAAATGCTGCACTGCGATACGCAAGCTACTACGGACACCTCGCGATTGTGAAATACCTTGTACTTAAAGGAGCGGATGTGAACGCAGATGATGATGCTGCACTGCGATACGCAAGCACGAATGGACACTTGGAAGTGGTTCGCTACTTGGTGGAAAAGTGTGGAGCACATATGCACGCAGAAAATGACTATGCACTGCGATGGTCAAGCACGAATGGACACTTGGAAGTGGTGCGCTGGTTGGTGGAGTGCGGAGCGGATGTGCACGCAGATGATGAAGGAGCACTGCGAGAGGCAAGCATGAATGGGCACGTGGAAGTGGTCAAGTACCTTGTACTTAAAGGAGCGGATGTGCACGCATGGAATGACTGCGCGCTGGGATTGGCAAGCATGAATGGGCACTTGGAAATGGTGCGCTATTTGGTGGAAAAGTGTGATGCGGATCTTCATTCTTTGAATGAGCAAGCACTTATACGTGCAAGTTCGAAAGGGCATGTGCAAATTGTGAAATATTTGGTAGAAAAAGGAGCGGACGTGCACGCATATCATGAAGAAGCTCTGCGATACGCAAGCGATGATGGTCATTTGGAAATTGTGCGATACCTGGTGGAGGAGTGCGGAGCGGACGTGCACGCATGGAATGAATGTGCACTGCGATGGACATGTCGAAATGGTCATGTGCAACTGGTGCAATACTTGGTGGAAAAGTGTGATGCGAATGTGCACGCACGGAATGAATGGGCACTGCACTTAGCAAGCATGAATGGTCATCTGGACGTTATTCGCTACTTGGTGGAGGTGGGAGGAGCGAATGTGCACGCAGGGCGTGACTTTGCACTGCGAGCGGCAAATCGTTATGGTCACCTGGAAGTGGTCAAGTACTTGGAAAGCAAGGGCACAACTTGATGATATCAAAACCGCAGTGCTCTTTCGTCCTCTGCGTGCACATCCGCTCCGCACTCAAGTACTAAGTACTTGACCACTTCCAGTTGTCCATTGTAACTTGCCAATTGCAATGCTGCTTCGTTCATTGCATGCACATTTGCTCCGCATTCAAGTACAAGGTACTTGACCATTTCTAGATTTCCACCGAAGCTTGCCCATCGCAGTGCAGCATCATCATCTGCGTGCACATCCGCTCCCTGAAGTCCAAGGTACTTGACCATTTCCAAATGTCCATTTTCAATTGCATATCGCAATGCTTCTTCCTCGCCTGCGTGCACATTTGCTCCGCACCGCTCCACCAAATATCTCACTCCTTCCACATCTCTATTCGCTGAACATCCTTTCAATCCCAGCTTTTTCCATTGCACATGTTGAAGATGTGACTCGCTGATTGCGTGGAAGAGTTGACTGCACTGACTGAACCACACCACTCTCCGATGAGAAACATGAGGAAGGATATCATACCACTCATCCATTTCACCCAAAGAAAATGATGCGGGCAAGTCATGCAAAAAATGTGTTGTTTTTATTCTGAACGAACGACAGGGCCCTTGCTTGTCTCCTTTTTTTTCTGATTGCTATTTTATTCAGTTATTTCTATTAATTCAGACTCCTTTATTCACCTGAATAAATTTGGACACAAAGTTTAAGGTCTGAAAGACTCTCAGCCTTCTCGACCCGGAATGGGTGGGTCATCATGCGGCGCACCCCTGCGTCCTCTAATCTGGCCAGTTTGGCAGTAGTTTGCTCACAGCGTGGAGGAGAGTCCATTGCGCACAGCCACTCCAAAATGGCACCGCATTCAATGTCAACAGCACCAAAGAAGTGTGGGAGGTTGAGCATTTCGGAGGGGAAATGTCCTGAAAGTGAATCCATCAATAAGAACTCGTCAAGGGAGGCGTCGGGGACCAAGAAAAGTTCCTTTCCGTCTTCATGCTCTTCCACAATGCAGAGGCGAAAGGTTTTGTTGGGGTGGGCTTTCTTCTCTGCTTCAAGAAAGCTATCCGCCCACTCCAGGAGCTTCTCGCCAACTTTTGCGTAGTGGATGTTTGGGGGCTGCTGGTGTTGCAGTTGACGAGCGATGCTTGATGCAAACTTCTTCACAGCTCTTGTGACATGATCTTCCTCCTCCAGTTTTCGCTTGGTGCTCTTGCTCTTGCTTGCTTCTTCTGTGGTCATGGTAAAAGGATGCTGAGAATGAAAACAGAATGTGTGGAGGAGCACTTTATTCATTTTTTCTTGAGTTGAGTGAATTGAAACAGTGGAGTGAGGCGAAGAGAAACTTCAGTGAATGTATGTGAATTAGGAAAGTAAACCGAATAAGTTGGTGATTCTTACATTTTGATTGGTTCATCATCCTGGCACTTTAATCTTCCTTATGTTAGCTGAATGTTACTTATGCGTCTGCTTTTTATGAGGAAAAGAAATGAAGAAATGTGTTGTTTTTTATTCGTCTTTCATACACACCGCGCATTTGCTTTTCAAATATTCCACCACTACCAATTGTCCATTCTCACGTGCCCATCGTAGTGCATCTTCCTCCTTTGCGTGCACATCCTCTCCTTTCTCCACCAAATACTTGACCACTTCTAAGTGTCCATTTCCACTTGCACATCGCAGTGTATCTTCCTTCCGTGCGTGCACATCAGCCCCGCTTTCTACCAAACATTGCACGACATCCAGATGACCTTTCGAGGCTGCCCATCGCAGTGCTTCTTCATCTCTTGCGTGCACATCCGCTCCTTTCTCCACCAAATATTTCACCACATCCAGGTAACCTTTGCGGCTTGCGGATCGCAGTGCGTCGTCATCAAATGCGTGCACATCCGCTCCCACTTCCACCAAGCATTGCACCACATCCAGGTGACCATACATGCTTGCCCTTAGCAGTGCGTCGTCATCATATGCGTGCACATCCGCTCCCTTTTCCACCAAATACTTGACCACTTCCAGGTGACCCTTTCTGCTTGCCCATCGTAGTGCCCAGTTATCATCTGCGTGCACATCCGCTCCGCACTCAACCAAGCATTTGATCACTTCCACGTGGCCATTCGTGCATGCAGATTGCAGTGCGTGGTCATTCCCTGCGTGCACATCCGCTCCCCCAGTTTCGATCAGAAACTGTACCACCTCCAGATGCCCTTGATCGCTTGCCGCTTGCAGTGCATCATAAGCAAATAAATTGCATACGTGCACATCAGCTCCGCATTCAAGCACAAGGTACTTGACCAGTTGCACATGCCCATTGCGGCTTGCGGATCGCAGTGCCCATTCATCACATGCGTGCACATCCGCTCTACACTCCTCCACAAGATACTTGACCACCTCCAATTGTCCATTCTTGCTTGCACATCGCAGTGCCCATTCCCAACCTGCGTGCACATCAGCTCCGCACCGCTCCACCAAATATTTCACTCCTTCCACATTTCCGTTTTTTGCACACTGCCGTAATCCCAGCTTTTTCCATGCCGCTTGTTGAATGTATCTCTCTGAAATCCAATTCAGAAACAAACTGCATTGACTGTACCACACCAGCCGCTCATTTTGAAGACAGGGAAGGATGTCGTGCCACTCGTCCATTCTCAAATGTTGAAGATTAAACAGTTGAAAAGGGGAATAAAAAACTTGTTGTTTTTATTGCATTGCCTGGAAAGCGCCCTTGCTTTTCAAATATTCCACCACTTTGGTGTGACCCTTCTCACTTGCCCATCGCAATACATTATCATTCCGTGCATGCACCGCCACTCAAGTATTTCACCACTTCACAGTGCCCTTTCAAACTTGCACATATAATTGCATTATAACCACACAAACCACGTGCGTGCACATTCGATCCACACTCTTCCACCAAGGTATTTTACCACTTCCAAATGACCATTCATGCTTGCCAATTGCAGTGCTTCATCCTTTGCGTGCACATCCACTCTACGTTCTTCCACAAGGTATGTCACCACTTTTAAATGACCATTCTTGCTCGCCCATCGCAATGCTTCTTCACCCAGTGCGTGCACATCCGCTCCGCCCTCATCAACAAGACACTTGACCACATCCAAGTGTCCGTTCTTACTTGCGTATCGCAGTGCCTTTTCATTCATTGCGTGCACATCCGCTCCCCTTTCCACCAAATATCGAACAACTTCCAAGTGACCACACCAACTTGCCCATCGCAGTGCTTCTTCATTCTCTGCGTGCACATCCGCTCCACACATCTCCACCAAAAAGCGCACCACTTCCAGGTGACCATTCTCGCTTGCCCATACAAGTGCTTCTTCATCCAGTGCGTGCGCATCATCTACGCACCGCTCCACCAAATAGCGCACTCCTGGCAAATCTCCTTTCTCTGCGCATTTGATTAATCCTTTCCTTTTCCACTGCGCTTGTTGAATATATCTCTCTGAAATCCAATTCAGAAACAAACTGCATTGACTGTACCACACCAGCTGCTTATTTCGCATGCGAGGAAGGATGTCGTGCCACTCGTCCATTCTAAAATGTTGAAGATTAAACAGCTGAAAAGGGGAACGAAATAACTCGTTGTTTTTATTGCATTGCCTGGAAAGCGCCCTTGCTTTTCAAATACTCCACCACTTTGGTGTGTCTGTATCTGAATGACTGTCGCACAACTTCAATATTTGTGTGCACATCCGCTCCGCGCTCCTCCACCAAGTAACGAACCACTTCCAACTGGTCATATCGGCATGCCAATTGCAATGCATTCTGACCAAAAACATTTTTTGCCTCAACATCCGCTCATCCCTCCTCAACAAGGAAGCGCACAATATCAAGATGATGATTCAAGATTGCCTCTCGCAGTGCTTCCTCATAATTTGTGTGCACGTACACTCCTTTCTTCACCAAGTATTGCACCACTTCCAGGTGACCCTTTCTGCTTGCCCATCGTAGTGCTCCTTCATTTTCTGCGTGCACATTCGCATCACACTTTTCCACCAAGTATTTCACCAGTTGCACATGACCATCACGGCTTGCCCATCGCAGTGCTAATTCATCCCATGCGTGCACATTCGCTCCTTTCTCCACCAAATACTTGACCACTTCCAGATGTCCGTTCTGGCTTGCCCATTGCACAGCATCGTCATCATATGCGCGCACATCAGCTCCGTTTTCCACCAGATATTTCGCCACGTCCAGATGTCCAAAATAGCTTGCCGCTCGCAGTGCTTCTTCGTCCCTTGCGTGCACATCCGCTTCACACCGCTCCACCAAATACTTCACTCCTTTCAAATCTCCATTCTCTGCACACTGCTTTAATCCCAGCTTGTTCCATGCCGCTTGTTGAATGTATCTCTCTGAAATCCAATTTAGAAACAAACTGCACTGGCCCCACCACACCATCTGCTTGTTTCGTAGGAAAGGGAGGATGTCGTGCCACTCGTCCATTCTAAAATGTTGAAGATTAAACAGCTGAAAAGGGGAACGAAATAACTCGTTGTTTTTATTCCTCTTCCGCCAAAACAGCGCCCCTCCTGTTTCTCATCAGAAAATGGTCCATTTTTACATGTCCATTCCGGCTTGCCAATCGCAGTGCTCATTCTTCCCTTGCGTGCATATCAGCTCCGCCCACCTCCACCAGGTAGCGCACCACTTCCAAGTGCCCGTTTTCGCTTGCCCAGCGCAATGCAAGGCGATTTCTTGCCCGCACGTCCGCTCCTCCCACTTCCACTAAGAAATGCACTACTTCCAAGTGTCCACTCAGGCATGCCCATTGCAATGATTCTTCATCCCTTGCGTGCACATCCGCTCCTCCTTTTTCCACCAAATAGCGCACAACTTCCAAGTGCCCATTTTCCACTGCGCCGTGCATTGCTCCTGTGTTCGCATTTGCTCCCACCTCCACCAATAATTGCACCACTTGCAGGTGGCCATTATAACTTGCGTATCGAAGTGCAAAGTCATTCTGTGCGTGCACGTCCGCTCCTTTTTCCACCAAATATTTCACAATTTGCACATGCCCTTTCGAACTTGCACGTATAAGTGCTTGCTCATTCAAAGAATGAAGATCCGCATCACACTTTTCCACCAAATAGCGCACCATTTCCAAGTGCCCATTCATGCTTGCCAATCCCAGTGCGCATTCATTCCATGCGTGCACATCCGCTCCACACTCCTCCACAAGGTACTTGACCACTTCCAGATGACCTCCAATGCTTGCCAATCGCAGTGCTTCTTCATTTCTTGCGTGCACATCCGCTTTACACCGCTCCACCAAATACTTCACTCCATCCGCATCTCCTTGTCTTGTCACTTCGACTAATCCTTTCTTTTTCCATTGCGCTTGTTGAATATATCTCTCTGAAATCCAATTCAGAAACAAACTGCATTGACTGTACCACACCAGCTGCTTGTTTAGGAGGAAAGGAAGGATGTCGTGCCACTCGTCCATATCTTTCTGCCCCAAAATGATGCGAAGGAAGCCATGAAAAAATGTGTTGTTTTTATTCCTCTTCAACCAACTGAGCGCCCTTCCAGTTTCTCATCAGAAATTGGACCACAACCAAATGACACCATTTGCTTGACTTTCGTAATCAGCGATGCAGCACTGCACCCTTGCTTTGCAAATATTTTCCAGTTTCTTTATGGCCATTTTTAAATGCATAGTATAGTGTGTATTTACCCAAGGCGTGGACATTCGCTCCGCAATACTCCACTAGATACCGCACAACTTCCAGATGCCCGTTGCTGCTTGCACCCCAAAGTGAATTCGCACAATCTGATTGCAAATTTGCTCCTCTCTGTCTTAAATACTTGACCAACTTCAAGTGACCATTGGAACTCGCATTGTATAATGCTGAATTGGGCATACGTTGATTAGTACTCGGCTGCACATCAGCTCCGCACCGCTCCACCAAAAACCGCACCACTTTTAAATATCCATTCTTGCTTGCGGATTGCATTCCGAAGCAGTCATGGACGTGAACATTGGCTCCTTTTTCCACCAAGTATTTCACCACCGCCAAGTGTCCGTTGATGCTTGCCCATTCAAGCGCGGTGAAATCATCAGGGGATAGTTCACAATCTTCACGTGCGTTTACATTCGCTCCTCCGTTTTCAACCAAGTGGCGCACCACGTTCAAATGTCCATTTCTGCTTGCCCATCGCAGGGCATAATCACTCGAAGTGTGAACATCTGCTCCACATCCCTGGACCAAGTATTGAATTGCTTTGAGATTCCCATTTTTTGCATAATGGCACACTCCTTGCTTTCTCCACTTCGCGCGTTGGATATATGGCTTGGCAATTGCGTGACAAAGTTGATTGCATTGCGCCCACCACACCAGTTGCTTGTTTCGTAGGTGAGGAAGCACGTCGTACCACTCATTCATTCTCAAATGTTAATAAATTTGACAGTTGGAAAGATCATGAAGAAACACGTTGTTTTTATTTCACATCATACATAATTTCCATTATTGCTCGGTTGGCTGGATCCAGCGAGAATGATCAACAATCCAAAAACACTGTTTTCACCATGTCCGCTTTCACATGGTCGGCTGTGCTTTGCTCTTGCTCCGCGTCCCATCGAATGGCGGGTATGATGTCTTGTTGGATGCCTTGTTTCACAAGATGTTCGTGCGTGCTTTCGTCTTCACACTTGTCACCGTCACACAGGTAGTCCAACACATCTCCCACTG
>Ga0214472_10003682_pt1 | contig 16212 bp, 11 predicted proteins | sample RVTome_6_FD_207662 | JGI IMG/M metagenome (GOLD analysis project Ga0214472, IMG submission 207662) | Soil microbial communities from uranium-contaminated site in the Upper Colorado River Basin, Wyoming, United States - RVT140D175 | ecosystem: Environmental > Terrestrial > Soil > Contaminated >... | reverse complement strand
CCGGACTCTTAAAACCTTCCGATCTTGCCGGTTACCGGAACAACTCTGTTTATATCCGCAAATCGATGCATGTTCCGCCGAACAGGGAGGCGGTACGCGACCTGATGCCCGCCTTGTTCGAGCTCCTTGAAGGCGAACCGGACGCACAGGTCCGCATTGTGCTGGGGCATTTCATCTTTGTGTATATCCACCCCTATATGGACGGCAACGGGCGGATCGGACGCTTCCTGATGAACGCCATGCTGGCGTCCGGCGGCTATCCCTGGACCGTGATTCCCGTCGAACAGCGGGATAGCTATATGGCCGCCCTGGAATCGGCCAGTGTGGAACAGAATATCGAGCCGTTCACGAAGTTTCTGGCACAGCTGGTTTCGTGAACGGCTGATCGTTCAAGGCCAAGTGCCCCATCGGGTTCGGTCGATGGGGCACTTGTATTCGGCTCAGGCGCCGACTTTCGCCTCAGCCGCCAAGCTTGGCCTTGGCTTCGCGGCGGCGACGGTGCAGCACCGGCTCGGTGTAGCCGTTGGGCTGCTCGCGGCCCTTGAACACCAGGTCGCAGGCGGCCTGGAAGGCCACCGAACCGTCGAAGTCGGCGGCCATCGGCCGATAGACCGGATCGGCCTCGTTCTGGCGGTCGACCACCGCGGCCATGCGCTGCATCGTCTCCATCACCTGGGCTTCGGAGCAGATGCCGTGGTGCAGCCAGTTGGCGATATGCTGGCTGGAGATGCGCAGGGTGGCGCGGTCCTCCATCAGGCCGATGTCGTTGATGTCGGGCACCTTGGAGCAGCCGACGCCCTGGTCGATCCAGCGCACCACGTAGCCGAGGATCCCCTGGGCGTTGTTGTCCAGCTCCTGCTGGATCTGCTCGGCGCTCCAGTCCGGATGCTCGGCCACCGGAACGGTGAGGATATCCTGCAGGCAGGCGCGCGGACGCGATCTCAGCTCCTGCTGGCGGGCGAACACGTCCACCTTGTGGTAGTGCAGCGCGTGCAGGGTGGCAGCGGTCGGCGAGGGTACCCAGGCGGTGTTGGCACCGGCCAGCGGGTGACCGATCTTGGCTTCGAGCATGCCGGCCATCAGGTCCGGCATCGCCCACATCCCCTTGCCGATCTGGGCGCGGCCGCTGAGGCCGCAGGCCAGGCCGGTATCGACGTTCCAGTCCTCGTAGGCCTTGATCCAGGCGGCGTTCTTCATGTCGCCCTTGCGGATCATCGGACCCGCTTCCATCGAGGTGTGGATCTCGTCGCCGGTGCGGTCGAGGAAGCCGGTGTTGATGAACACCACGCGCTCCTTGGCGGCGCGGATACACTCCTTCAGGTTGACCGTGGTGCGGCGCTCCTCGTCCATGATGCCCACCTTCAGGGTGAAGCGGTCAAGGCCCAGGGCATCCTCGATACGGCCGAACAGCTCGTTGGTGAAGGCGACCTCCTCCGGGCCGTGCATCTTCGGCTTGACGATGTAGATCGAGCCGGTGACGGTGTTGTTGTACTGGCCGTTGCCCTTGACGTCGTGCACCGAGATCAGCGTGGTGACCAGGCCGTCCATGATCCCTTCCGGAATTTCGTTGCCGTCGCGATCGAGGATCGCCGGGTTGGTCATCAGGTGGCCGACGTTGCGCACGAACATCAGGCTGCGCCCCTTCAGCGTCACCTCGCCGCCGTTCGGCGCGGCGTAGACGCGGTCCGGGTTCATCCGGCGGGTGAAGCTCTTGCCGCCCTTGCTGACCTCTTCGGTCAGGTCGCCCTTCATCAGGCCGAGCCAGTTGCGGTAGACCAGTACCTTGTCCTCGGCATCGACGGCGGCGACGGAGTCTTCGCAGTCCATGATGGTGGTCAGCGCCGACTCCATCAGGATGTCCTTGACCCCGGCGGCATCGCTTTTGCCGATCTGGTCGTTGCGGTCGATCTGGATCTCGAAGTGCAGGCCGTTATGCGCCAGCGCGATACCGGTGGGGCCGGCGGCGGGGCCGGTGTAGCCGACCAGTTGGGCGGGATCGGCCAGTGTGCCTTCGCTGCCGTCGCGCATCGCCACGCACAGCGCGCCGTTGCGGATGCTGTAGCCGGCGGAGTCCTTGTGCGAGCCCTCGGCCAGCGGCGCGTAGTCGTCGAGGAAGGTGCGGGCGAAGGCGATCACCTTGGCGCCGCGGGCCGGGTTGTAGCCGTCGCCGGCTTCGGCGCCGCCGTCGTTGGCGATGGCGTCGGTACCGTACAGCGCGTTGTACAGGCTGCCCCAGCGTGCGTTGGCGGCGTTCAGCGCGTAGCGTGCGTTCATCACCGGCACCACCAGTTGCGGGCCGGCCAGGGTCGCCATCTCCGGATCAACGTTGGCGGTGGTGGCGGTGAAGTCCGGGCCTTCCGGCAGCAGGTAGCCGATCTCGAGCAGGAAGCCCATGTAGGCATCGAAATCGAACCGGCCGCGGTTGTTGCGGTGCCATTGGTCGATCTTCTCCTGAAGCGCATCGCGTTTGGCCAGCAGCTCACGGTTGCGAGGCGCCAGTTCATGCACGATGGCGTCGAATGCGGACCAGTAGCCGTCCACGTCCACGCCGGTGCCCGGCAGGGCTTCATTGTTGATGAAGTTGTAGAGATCCTCAGCGACCTGCAGGCCGCCAACCTGTACTCGTTGGCTCATGAGATATGCCTCAAATTCTATCCTGTGACTCCCCGGTGTGCCCTGAGGCGGTGTCGATCCGGAGGGTGGAGTTGGGACGTTTGCAACGTTGTGCATTGCGAAAATAACGCAATTTTTCGTGGAAGTAACCCGTTTGCGCCTAAAGTATGAAGAATTTGTCAGATCATGTATTTTGGCAACAAGATTACGCCTTATGTCCGCTTTTTTGCCTCGTTTTTTGTTGTTTTTTTACTAGAAACACCGGCCGTGGTCAGGACTTGGGCGGAGACCGGTGCAGGTGTACGTCGAGCTGCGGAAAGGCGATCTCGATACCCGCCTCGCGGAAGCGGCGGTCGATACAGTGGTTCAGCGCGTCGGTGACCGGCACCCGGTCCTCCATGCGGGCCACGAACACGCGCAGGTCGAAATCGAGGGTGCTGTTGCCGAAGGCGCGGAAGTAGGCATCGGGTGCGGGGGCGTCGAGCACCTGGGGATGGGCCTTGGCGATCTCGATCAGCAGCTCCTTCACCCGCTCGGTGTCGCTGCCGTAGGCGACGCCCACCGTCAGTACGATACGGGTGGTGGAGTCGCTCAGCGACCAGTTGATCAGGCGCTCGGTGATGAAGGTCTTGTTCGGAATCACTACCTCCTTGCGGTCCCAGTCGATCAGCGTGGTGGCGCGGATCCGGATCTGCGAGACATTGCCGGTGACATCGCCGATGGTGACGGTATCGCCGATCCGGATCGGTTTCTCGAACAGCAGGATCAGACCGGAGACGAAGTTGGCGACGATCTCCTGCAGACCGAAACCCAGGCCGACGCCGAGTGCGGCGACCAGCCACTGCAGTTTGCTCCATTCGAGGCCGAACTGGCTGATGCCGGCCATGACGCCGACCAGGATCAGGATATATTTGAGCAGCGTGGTGAAGGCAAAGCTGCTGCCGGGCGACAGCTTCAGATGGCGCAGTATCAGCAGTTCGAGCAGGCCCGGCAGGTTGTACGCGGCGATCAGGCTGATCACCAGTGTGAGCAGTCCGGCAAACAGGTCGCTCAGGGTGATGGCGCGCAGTACCTCGCCCGCTTCCGTGGTCTGGTAGACGCTCCAGAGCGACACCTGTTTCAGTATCTGCAGCGTGGGCAGAAAATCGCCCAGTGTCAGCCAGACCAGCAGGACCAGCAGGCCGAACGCCGTGACCTTGTGCAGGGTGCGGGCCTGCACCGAGATCGTCTTCAGGTCGAAGAAGTCCTCTTTCGGCGGGGGTGGTTCCTCGTCCGGGTTGGTGCGCGCGGCGATCTGTTCGGCGCGGCGCTCCAGCGCCTGCTGGAAGGCCATGCGACGCTCCTCGATCTGCAGCCAGCGCACCCCCAGACGATAGAAGATGAACACCAGCGAGATCTCGATGATCAGCAGCGTCAGCATCAGCATCAGGAACAGGGCGCCGAGCAGGTAGCCGTAGATCCCCAGGCCGAACATCACCAGGTTGAAGGCGATCATGCCGCCGAGCCAGATGCGGGAGTCGGTCCACCAGCTTGGCGTGTCGGTGAGGCGGTTGAACTCGCTGTTGATCTTCCACATCACCCACCAGAAGCGCGTCAACACCAGCGTCAGCAGCAGGAACAGCAGTCGACCGCCGGAGGCGAGCAGGTCCGCCCGCTCCAGTCCGTCGCTGATGAACAGGCCGGCCAGCAGTGGCAGCGTCAGCCAGCCCAGCACGCGTACTTCCCGGCGCAGCACCTGGCACAGCCGTTCCGGCAGGTCGAGGTGACCGCAGAGCAGGCCGTGGGGCGTGCGCAGCCAGCCCAGGGCACAGAGGTAGATGAAGCCGATGCCGGCGAGGCTGTAGAGCAGCAGGGCCAGGGTGTCATGCAGCGGGTGCGACGCGTTGAGCGAGCGCTGCAGCAACAGGGCCAGGGTCGGCAGCGGCGTGGCGATCAGCGGTGCGGCGATCAGCAGGCGGAAGGTGCGCGTGAAGCGGTCCTGGGATACCTTGCCGATCTGCCGGTACCAGCGCTGACTGTGTTTGCGCAGGTAGTTGGACAGTATCGCCGCCAGCACCGCGAGCAGGAGCGGTATGCCGAGCAGTGGCCAGAGCGACCGGTCGGGATCGAGCAGCGGTCGATCGCCCAACTGCTGCCAATGATCGCGTAGATGCTTCAAGCCGCTGTCGAGTTCATCGAGCCAGCGCCGATCAAGCGGCTCCACGGTGGGCAGCCAGAGCAGGTGCTGTTCGATCAGGGTGCGCGCCTGCTGCGTCTGTTCGTTGATCTGCTGCTGGGTGCCGAGCATCTGCGAGCGCGCGTTGATCAGCTGCTGGCGACTCTGGCGCAGCTGTTCGAGCAGACGCTGGCGGGCGTTCAGCAGTGATCGGTACTGCTCCTGATAGGGGGTGTCCAGCGCCAGTACCTCGGCCGGCGGTTGGTTCTTGAGCTGCTCCAGCTCCAGGATCTCGCGATCGCCGCTGAGGTTGGCCAGGCGCAGCCGGTTGATCTCGGTGCGGCCGGCGGATATGTCCAGCGGTCGGCTCAGTTGGCGGGAGACATGGCGCAGCTCGGCGCTGAGCTGGGGAATGTCGAGTTCCAGCTGCTGCTGTATCAACTGGTATTGCCGGCTGATCTGCGCCAACTGGCTGCTCAGGTTTTTTTCCCGCAGGAGGCCGCTGTCGAGTTTGTGCAGCAGCAGGCGCAGTTGTTCGCTGCTGTCCTGGTTCTGCAGGCGGATCCGCGCCAGCGGCTTGGGCAGCGCCTGTCCGCTTGTATCCAGTTCCGCCAGCGACTGCTCCAGGGCGCTGCGGCGGCGCTCGAGCAGGGCGCCCTGTATCCGCTCGATGTGGGCCGTGAGGGCGTCGATCCGGCGCCGTGTCTGGGCCAGGCGCAGCTGGTTCAGCTCCGCCTCGCCGGGCAGTGCCAACAGCTCCAGCTCCAGGGTCTGTATTCGGGTGGCCAACTCCTCCGCCTGCGCCTCGTTCAGGATCCGGCGTGCGTCGTTGAGCTCCTGGGGTACACTGTCGTCGGGCTGGAGCGCCGGTGTCGGGTCGGTCTGTTTGAGACGGGTCAGGCGGGTGCGCAGATCGAGCATCTGCGTGTCGTTGCGGCTGATCGTTTCGGCCAGTTGGTCGCGCATCTGCTCCAGCTTGACCAGTTCGGCCTTGCTGCGGGTCAGCCGTTGTTCCAGCTGCTCGGCGGAGTCGGTGCCGGGGGGCGCGCCCGCCTCGTCGGTGACGGCAGACTCCAGCGCCGCTCTCAGTGTGTCGAGCTGCTCGGGCTGCTCGGCGATCTGCTGGTTCAACTCCCGGCTGCGTTGGCGCAACTGCTCAAGGGCGGTGAGGGTGTTCCGGGTCTGCTGGTACACCTCGCGCAATGCCGTCGCGGAGGGGCTGGTATCCTCCGGCTTGAGCTTGTCGAGCTGCTGCGTGAGCGACTCGGGCGTGGGCAGTGCTGCATGGAGCGATTGGATCGGTAATACTGTAAACAGTAACAGCCCGCAGAGGCTGAACAGTGTCGCACTGAATAGTGTCGCAAAGGCACTCGAGGGTTGATGCATGGCCCGGTTCCGGTCCCGATTCAGGTCATTGACTCTATTGTCGTCAACACAAGGCCGATAGGAAAGCAGCATTGAGTCGCTACAGTCAGTTAGTGTCCGCGAAAGCGTCCGGGTTCACTGCCGCCGAGGTGCGTGAGCAGCTGCCGAACCGTTTCGAGACGAATCGTGCGAGACCCTACCCGCTCGAGGCCTATCTGCGCTGTTACGGCCTGGACGCGCTGGTTGCCCGGAGCGACTACGCCATAGCGCGTCTGGAGCTGTGCGGCGCCGAGTTGGTGGTGCAGCGTTTTCGGCAACGCAACGGCAGCCGGGGCACGGTGCTGCTGGTCCACGGCTATATGGATCATGCCGGGCTGACCCGGCCGCTGGCGGAGCATCTGTTCCGGCAGGGCTGGGATCTGCTGATCTACGATCTGCCGGGCCACGGTCTGTCCAACGGCGCGCGGCATAGGGTCGATGATTTCTTTCACTACGCCGACCAGCTGGCCGAACTGATCCGCCGCGTGTTGCCGCAGTTGCAAACGCCGCTGACCCTGGTCGGCCACAGTACCGGCGGTGCGATCGTCACCACGCTGCTGCTGCGCGAACCCGAACTGGCGGCGGGGCCGTTGACGCGACCGGTGCTGCTGGCGCCGCTGCTGCGACCCACGCATTGGCGGAGTATCCAGCGCAAGTACCGCTTGCTGCGGCCCTGGTTGCGGCGGGTGCGGCGGATCTATCAGCACAACTCCCACGATCGCGATTTTATGACCTTCATTCGGCGGCGCGATCCGCTGCAGCACGCCTGGATATCGGTGCACTGGATCGGCGCGATGTTGACCTGGATCCAGTGGATCGAGCAGCAGTCCCCGCGAGATCTGCGGCCGTTGATCATCCAGGGCACGGCGGATGCGACGGTGGAGTGGCGACATAACCTGACCGAACTGCAGCGGATCTTTCCCGCGGCGGAGCAGTTGTTGATCGAGAACGGACGGCACAACCTGATCAACGAGGCACGGCGCTGGCGCAGCCAGGTGTTCGAGTCGCTGGTGAGGATGCTGGAGCAGGAGTGCGCGGAATCGTGCGGGGCCGTGTAGGGCGCGAAAGCGCCCGCTCGCGGCTGCGAGACGGGCGTTCGGAGGCAAGGCGGTAGAGCGTATCAGAACAGGCGGCGGCAGCGGATGGTGCCGTCGATCTGGCTCAGCTTCTCCAGCGCCACTTCGGAGTAGTCGGCATCGACATCGATCACCACGTAGCCGACCTTGTCGTTGGTCTGCAGGTACTGGCCGGAGATGTTGATGTTGTTCTCGGAGAACACGTTGTTGATCTTCGACAGCACGCCGGGAATGTTCTCGTGTACATGCAGCAGACGGTGGGCGTGCGGGTGCTCCGGCAGTGCCACTTCGGGGAAGTTGACGGAGGTGATGGAGGAGCCGTTGTCGCTGTACTTGACCAGCTTCTCGGCCACTTCATAGCCGATGTTCTCCTGCGCTTCCATGGTGGAACCGCCCACGTGCGGGGTCAGGATCACGTTGTCGAAATCGCGCAACGGGCTTACGAACTCGTCATCGTTGGTACGCGGCTCCACCGGGAACACGTCGACGGCGGCGCCGAGCAGCTTGCCGCACGCAAGTGCGCTGCACAGGGCGTCGATCTCGACCACGGTACCGCGGGCGGCGTTGATGAAGACGGCGCCATCCTTCATCTGTTCGAACTGCACCTGGCTCATCATGTTCTTGGTCGCCTGAGTTTCCGGCACGTGCAGGGAGATTACGTCGCACATGCCCAGCAGCTCGGCCATCGACGCGACCTGGGTGGCGTTGCCCAGCGGCAGCTTGGTCACCACGTCGTAGAAGTAGACCTTCATGCCCAGGCCCTCGGCCAGCACGCTGAGCTGTGAGCCGATGCTGCCGTAGCCGACGATGCCCAGTTTCTTGCCGCGGATCTCGTAGGCGTTCTTGGCGCTCTTCTGCCACTCGCCGCGATGCGCCTTGGCGCTCTTCTCGGCGACGCCGCGCAGCAGGATGATCGCTTCGGCCAGCACCAGTTCGGCCACGGAGCGGGTGTTGGAGTAGGGCGCGTTGAAGACCGCGATACCGGCACGGGTGGCGGCCTGCAGGTCCACCTGGTTGGTACCGATGCAGAAGCAACCGACGGCGACCAGCTTTTCCGCGGCCTCGAACACCTTTTCGGTCAGTTGAGTACGGGAGCGGATGCCGATGAAGTGCACATCGCGGATGCGCTCGATCAGTTCCGCTTCCGGCAGCGAACCGGTGTGGAATTCGATGTTGGTGTAGCCCTGGGCATTCAGCGTATCGACCGCCGACTGGTGCACGCCCTCCAGCAGCAGGATCTTGATCTTGCTCTTTTCGAGGGATGTGGGTTTGCTCATCATCTGCAAGGTGTTCCTAACTTTCGCCGAATATGTCGGCCGGTGGTAAGAAAGTGGCGCATTCTAACATACGGTGTCGATTTATGGTGTCAGCCGGAAGTAGGAGTGGCGGAAAAATTCTCAGTTGATGATGAACGAAATTACAGCAGGGCGGCCGGTCGGCGATCGGTCGCCCGCTGTCGGACTCAGCTGTAGAAGCAGAGGTAGGCCGTCGGCTTGTTGACCTTGAGGTCGAACGACTGCTCGGCGGCGACGCTGAACTCGGTGCCGGCGGGGAAGGACTGCCAGTCGTTGCTGCCGGGCAGACGCACCACCAGTTCGCCGCAGGTGACCTTCATCAGCTCGTTCTGGCTGGTGCCGAAGGTGTACTCGCCGGGCGCCATGACACCGGAGGTGACGGGGCCGTCCGGGCCTTCGAATGCGATCGACATTACCTTGCCGTCGAAATACTCGTTTACGCTCAGCATATCTGCTCTCTCCGCGGAAAAAAGAGGCATGATAGTGAGATCTCGGGGTGCTGTCATGTGTCAGGCTGCGGGTCTGGCCGTTCTTCTTCGAATAGTTCTCGATAGGCCTCTTCTATCGCCTCCAGAGCGCCCTCGGGCACCCTATGCTGATACTGGCTGCGACGCTTCCTTGATATACGACCCTTCTGGTCCAGGCAAAACATGACCAGCTGTGACAGTGTCTTATCGGCAATATCGTATTCCCGGTCTATCCGTCGTTTCAGTGCATCGAACCGAGCCAGGTAGGCGACTTCACGCTTCAGGTGCTGCTCAACCGCTTCTTCGCAGGCTTCCAGCATCAATTCGGCGCACCGGGTACCGTCCCAATAGCGGTAAATGGAGTCGTGACCGACAAAGGTGCAGATCACGTGGTCCGGATCTATATAGTCGACATCCCAGTAGGTACGTGTGCCGGCCGAGTATGAGGTCAGGGCATCCAGGTAATCCCGTTCCCTGTCTTTGAGCACCGCCGATACCGGTAGAATCAGGCCGTTATCCAGGCAGCCCTGACGGCACAACGATTGGTGGAACATGAAACGGGACAAGCGGCCGTTTCCGTCCATGAAGGGGTGCAGAAACACGAACCCAAACGAGATGATGGCGCTTTGCACCAAGGCATCCACATCCTTCCAGGGGTGATTGGCAAGCTGCATCCAGTGCTCCATGAGTTCACGGCATAACTCCGGTTCGGGTGGCACATAGGTCACCCCGAATGCACCTGCGCCGTTGCTCAAGTGGTTTTGCTCGGTCCGAAACGAGGCGGCCCAGTCGAACTTGTTGTTGATCGTGTCGTTTTGCAGCTCTACCAGATAGTCTTCGTCGATGATCCGGTTTTCATGGGCCTTGCGCAGCAAGTTCACAAAACGCTGTGTCTTGCCGGTATCGGGGGTCTCTTTTTCTATGGCAAATGAATCGCGTGTTTCGCTGAGGTAGGCCCAGGACAGAGTTCGATTCAGCAGATCCGGATCCAGCGACTCGGTAAACGCCCAAGCCCGTTTGAGCACGTTTTTTTGCAGAGCGGTTTCCAGGCGTTCCGTACGTCTGACGGTCGCGCAGTAACCAAGAGTGCCCAGAGGGTTGCAGTTGATTCGCCAGCGCCGATCCCGAAACCCGACGGTGGGTGCAATGTAGATGTGAGGGTCGAACAGCGGTTGGTAATTGCCCTTGAGCTCTTCGAGCGATCTCCGAATGGTTTCTCGATTGAAGTGCTCCCAGAGAAAGCAGGCGATACGCAGGTATTTTCCGTTTGGCGAGGAGTTGAACGCCTCTCTGATGACGGGTTCCGCCACTAACGGAAGTGCCTGCGCCAGTATCTGGAGGTTCACGCCTTCATATTTAAGCGCGAAGAGAATGTGGCCGAGAATATCGCCGTCCGCGGGTTTCAGCGCCGCAGGGATCGCGATGAGATCGCCGATGCGCTCTACCCGCTTTACCGCCCGAACCTGACAAACAACGTCCGGATCAAGGGCTCTGACATCCCCCAGTTCAGCCAGGTATGCATAACCAGCCGAGTCGTGCGCCATCCACCCCCCAGAACAAAATTTTTTACGGAGGCCGTTTTTTTCTTACAAATGGCCATATGCGGCAGAAAATCTTTACGAAGAGGTTTTTCTTTAACACATCCCCATCAGAAAAAGCAAGATTAGGTCGTGCCGGATAGCGAGTGTGTCAGTCAGTGGAGGTCCCTATCTCCGTAGTATTGTCGAGCAGAAAATCGACGAATGCGCGATTGGCGCGGGACAGGTAGCCGTCGCGGCGCCAGGCGATGGACAGATCCAGCCAGACCGGTTCGGCAAAGGGTTTGGCGACGAGGTCCGCATCCTCCTCGATCACCATCGCCAGCAGCGTGGTGACGGCAAAGCCGTGGCGCACGATCTGCTTGATCAGCGGCAGCAGGTTGGTCTCGAAGCCGATCCTCAACGCGCAACCGGATTCGCGTGCCAGCCGGTCCAGCACCTCGCGGTGGAAGTAGCCCTGCTTGAACACCACCAGATCCTCGCCGAAGAAGTCGGCGACGTCGATACGCTCCCGTGACGCCAGCGGGTGATCCAGCGGCATCACCACGGTCATCTGGTCGCGCAGGAAAGGGTGGGTTTCCAGGTCATCGGGCGGTGTGTCGCCGGCGATCACGCCCAGATCGATCTCGCCCTCGGAGATCATCTGCTGGATCTTGCGGGCGCCGGATTCGATCACGGTCAACTGCAGGTCGGGATAGCGGTGGCGAAACGCCATCAGGATCGGCGGGAAGTAGTAGGAGCCGAGCATGCTGGGGATGCCGATGCGCACCTCGCCCCGGTTCAGGCCGTGCAGTTCGCGCATCTCCAGTTCGGCGTCCTCGGCCGCCTGTACGATACGGCGGGCGTGCAGGAGCAGGGTTCGGCCCTCGTCGGTCAACTCGATGCCGCGGTCGCGACGGTGGAACAGGCTGAGCTCCAGGCTCTCCTCCAGTTTGCGGATCGCCATGCTCACCGCAGGTTGGGCCACATGCAGGCGGCGTGCCGCGGCGGTAAAACCGTTCTCGTCGACCACGGCCAGGAAGTAGCGCAGGGGGCGGATATCGAGCATAAGCGATCCTTATCGGTTGAATAATCATTATATATTTTAATGATCATTCGGCCATTGCTATCGTGATCCGAGCTTAGCCAACCATTGGAGCTCGATCATGATAGAACTGGGTCAAACCGCTTTCTGGCGCGCGACGATCGCGCTCGCGCTCGGTTCATTCATGATCTTCGCCAATGTCTACCTGACCCAGCCGCTGCTGCCGTTGCTGGCCGAGGATTTCGGTATTTCGCCGCTGCTGGCGGGCTGGAGTTTCACCGCGACCACGCTGATGCTGGGGTTGTCGCTGCTGTTCTACGGTCCCCTGTCCGACGCGCTCGGGCGGCGGCCGATCATGCTGCTGACGATGAGCGGCGCCGCGCTGACCACGCTGGCGCTGGCCCTGGTGCGGGATTACCCCGCACTGCTGGCGCTGCGTGCGCTGCAGGGGGTGTTTCTCGGTGGCCTGCCGGCGGTGGCGATCGCCTACATGGGCGACGAGTTCAGCAAGCGGGCCGTCGCCGTGGCGGTTGGCCTCTATATCAGCGGCAACAGCCTGGGCGGCATCGGCGGACGGTTGATCGGAGGCTTTGTCGGCGAATGGCTGGGCTGGCACAGCGCCTTTCTGGCGATGAGCGGTGTCAGCCTGGTCTGTCTGCTCCTGTTTGCGCTGTTGCTGCCGCCCTCCCGACACTTCAGCGCCGGCCCGCTGAGGCCGCGCCGGATGCTGGCCGACCTGGGTATGCATCTGCGCAACCCGGCGCTGGTACTGGTCTATATCATCGGCGGGCTGAACTTCTTCATCTTCGTCAATCAATACAGCTACATCACCTTTGTGCTGTCGGCGGCGCCCTACCAGCTGTCGCCGGGCCTGTTGGGGATGCTGTTTCTGACCTACCTGAGCGGTACCGTCGGCTCGACGCTGGCCGGGCGTGCCGCGCTGCATCTGGGTCAGCCCCGATGCATGGCGCTGGGCATACTGCTGCTGATCGTCGGATCGCTGGTGACCCTGCTTCCGGGCCTGCCCGCTATCGTGCTGGGCCTGTTGATCAACAGCTTCGGCTTTTTCTTCGCCCACTCCAGCGCCAGCAGCTGGGTGAGCCATAATGCCGGTCGCGCCAAGGCCAGTGCATCGTCGCTCTACCTGGTGTTCTACTATCTCGGCGCCAGTGTCGGGGGCTTCTATCTGCATCCGTTCTGGGCGGCGGCGGGTTGGCCCGGCGTGGTCGCGGGGTCGCTGCTGGTGCTGGGGGTTACCCTCTGCAGTGCACTTTGGCTGGCGCACCGGCGGTATCCGCGACTGGCTGCCGTCTGACGCCGCGGCTATGATGCGTGCAGGTAACACGTAGAAGATGACAGGAGCGGTTATGGCATATCAGCATAAGATGGCGGACGGGTCGGCGATCGCGTTGCCGGTGGGCAAGGTGGTGTGCGTCGGGCGCAACTATGCCGAGCATGCGCGGGAGCTGAACAACGAGGTGCCGAGCGAGCCGCTGCTGTTCATGAAGCCGGCCGGTGCGCTATGCCCGATGTCCGAGCCGATCCGCGTGCCGCGAGGGCTGGGCAGCGTTCATTTCGAGACCGAACTGGCGGTGCTGATCGGCGAGCCTCTCTCCCGTGTCGACGAACAGGCGGCACAGCACGCCATCGCCGGTATCGGCCTGGCCCTGGATCTGACGCTGCGCGATCTGCAGGACAGGCTCAAGGCCAAGGGTCACCCCTGGGAGCGGGCCAAGGCGTTCGACGGTGCCTGCCCGTTGTCGCCGTTTCTGACCCCGGCCAGTGTCGGTGATCTGACCGATCTGCAACTGCGTCTGAGCGTCAACGGCGAGGTGCGCCAGCAGGGCAACAGTGCGCAGATGCTGACGCCTATCCTCGCGCTTATCAGCTATATCAGTCAGTGGTTTACCCTGGAGCCCGGTGACGTGGTGCTGACCGGTACCCCCGCCGGTGTCGGTGTGCTGGAACCGGGGGACCGGCTGAGGGTCGAGATCGTCGACCTGTTGCGGGTGGACACCTGCGCGGCATGATGCGCCGCTGGTGGTGGCTTCTGCTCTGCCTGCCGCTGTATGCGGCGGCGTCCGAGCGTTGGCAGCAGCCCGCCTATATCCTCGATAGCCTGATCGAGGTGGGGCTGCGCTCCGAACATGGCCCGGACCCGATGGTGCTGCGCAAATGGCGAGTGCCGCTCAGGGTCCACATCGACCATCGGGTCGCCGATCAGGCGCTGCACGTGCGCCTGATCGAGGCCCATCTGGGCCAACTGGCGCAGATCACCGGTCACCCGATACAACGGGTGGATTCCGCTGCCGATGCCAACGTGGAGGTGCTGCTGGTGCGGCAACAGGATCTCGAGTCGGCCTGGCGGGCAGGAGCGGATGATGCGCGGATACCCAAGGGTACGCTGTGCCTGGCCCGGATCTGGACCCATGGCAGCGAGATTCGCCGAGCACTGGTGGCGATCCCGGTGGACCAGGCGCGCCTGCACGGCAAGCTGGTCAGCTGCATCGTCGAGGAGCTGACCCAGATCCTGGGGCTACCCAACGATTCCGACAGGGTATACCCCTCCATCTTCAACGACCGCTCCACCGACCAGTTGCTCAGCGGGCTGGATCTGCTGCTGCTGAAACTGCTCTACGATCCGCGCCTGAAGGCGGGCATGGGACCGGATCAGGTGCGGCGCGCCGGCGCACGGGTGCTTCGGGAGCTGGAGGCGGCGGGAGTGATCGCCGGTGCAGCCCGCCAGGTGCGCAAGGGCGAACTGTACGGGATGCTTGGCTACGGTGGCTGATCAGCCGGTACAGTCGCGGAACAGATCCAGTTCCGGCCGATAGACGGCGGTTTCCACGGACATCAGTCCGAGCACCGAATGGAACAGGTTGTCGTGGCTGTAGGCCTGGTGACGGTGCCCGGCCAGACACTCCCGGTCGATCTTCAGATCCTTGGTCAGGCTTTCGGACAGCCAGATCACCATCGGCACATGTTTCTGCTGCTCCGGTGCCACCAGATAGGGAACGCCGTGCAGGAACAGTCCGGACTCGCCCAGCGACTCGCCATGATCCGACAGGTAGATCAGCGCGGTGTCGTACTCCTTATCCACCTGTTGCAAGCGGTCGATGGTCCGGGCCAGGAAGTGATCCGTATACAGGATAGAGTTGTCGTAGGCGTTGACGATACTGTCCAGGTCGCAGCTTTTCAGTTCGGCGCTTTCGCACACCGGGGTAAAGCGCCGGAATGTCTCGGGGTAGCGCTTGTAGTACGCCGGCCCGTGGCTGCCCTTCTGATGCAGGACGATCACCCGGTCATGGGGGGCGCTCCGTTCGAGATCCAGCCCCCGCAGCATCTCCGTGTCGAAGCACTCCTCGCCGTCGCAGGCCTCGCTCCGGATCGACTCGTGGGGGATGCGATCGCAGGCGCCCTTGCAGCCGGAGTTGTTGTCGCGCCACAGGGTGTCGATTCCGGCGTGTGCAAGCACATCGAGCAGTCCTTCCGTATGGCGTGCGCTGTCCTCGTCGTAGCTGTCCCGGCCCTGTGCCGAGAACATACAGGGCACCGAGACGGCGGTGCTGGTACCGCAGGACCAGACGTTGTCGAAGAAGAGGACATTGCGCCGACTCAGCTCCGGATCGGTATCGCGGGCGTAGCCGGCCAGGGAGAAGTTCTGCGCCCGGGCGGTCTCGCCGACCACGACCACCGTCAGCCGGGGGCGGCTACCCGCGGTGCGGCTGACATGGGCATCGGTGCCGATGCTGCGCAGAGGGCGGTCGCTCTGGGCGTAGGCGCCGCTCAGGGTGCGTACGCCGTAGTACAGATAGTTGGTCGGCACGATCAGGTGGCGCACCTCGCGATGGTTGCGGAACAGCGAGGCGAAACTCTGGTATTGCAACAGCAACAGGGCGCCGATCAGTGCCAGACTCAGCAGACTGCCGAGGGTGCGCAGTTTCAGCGCCCTCCACCAGCCGTCCCGGCGCAGCGATACTCGCGTTATCAGCAGCGTCGGCAGTACGCCGAACAGCAGCATCCAGCCGACCAAGCCCGGCGTCATCAGCTCCTTCACCTCGGCCGGATCGGTCTCCAGTGCGTTCTGCACCATGGACTTGTCGATCATCACGCCGTAGGTGTTCATGTAGTAGCCGATGGCGGCGGCGCTGAGCAGGATAAGGATCGCCAGCGGGCGCATCAGCGCGCGCGGTACAAGCAAGGTAAACAGCAGGTTGAGAATGGCGACGAAAAACAGGAACAGTCCGATCAGAAAGCCTGTGCCCGCCGGGCCATCGGCCTGGGGCTGGGCCGACACCAGTTGCCAGAGCGGCAGGTTATAGGCACCGATCAACAGTATCGACAGCGCAAGGGTGAACCGGAAGGTGTCGAGCTGGAGCGTTTTGAGGGGCAGGCGGGTCGACATAGGTTACTCCGCAGGCAACAATCTTGATCACGCCGCCACACTAACGCACAAAACTTAAACCTTTCTTAACCGTGCGACTCCGTCGCGACCATGGACAGCGGCCGGTGGAGTGGCATACTGGGCGCTGTTGAACGGACCGTCCGCGGGCCGTTGATTGGTGAAGAGGGAGGGGGCATGCTCTGGGTCAAGGTGCTGCATATATTGGCGATGACCAGCTGGATGGCGGGGATTTTCT
>Ga0214472_10003681_pt1 | contig 16214 bp, 14 predicted proteins | sample RVTome_6_FD_207662 | JGI IMG/M metagenome (GOLD analysis project Ga0214472, IMG submission 207662) | Soil microbial communities from uranium-contaminated site in the Upper Colorado River Basin, Wyoming, United States - RVT140D175 | ecosystem: Environmental > Terrestrial > Soil > Contaminated >... | reverse complement strand
TGTGCAGCCACACCGCGATAACCATGGCGTGAGCCCCCCACCGGTGCAGCTCGCGCATGATGCCGAAGGCCGCGGCCTCCCGCAGGTCGACCATGTCGAAGTAGGCGTACTCGACGGTCGGCCGGTAATAGAACATCAGCAGAATGCCGGTGATGGTCTCGACCAGGAAAAGGAAGAAGGCGGTGCCGCCCATGCACCACGTGTAGCTCATGCGCAGGCCGGACTTCTTGACCTTGATCGGGTGCAGATGCAGGACGACGTTGCCCAACATCGCCAGCGCCCGCTTGCGGTTGTCGGTGGGGATGCCGACCCGGAAGATCGACTTCCAGATCTGCGACTTGACGATGCCCTTCTGAAGGTTCTTCAGCCACTCGACCACGAAGCTACCTCCCCTTCAGACCCTCAGACGATTCGCACGAAGGAGTCGGGGTCGTCCCACTGCCCGAGCTCCCACTGGAACTTGCGGGCCTTGTCGACCACCAGCAGACCGTCTTCGGGATCCACCGCGATCGCCGCCCGCTCGAGCGGCCGGGGGGTGGGTCCCTCGAAGTTGATCCCGTTCTTGTAGTAGCCGCTGCCGTGGCAAGGGCACTTGAATTTGTTCTGCGCCTCGAGCCAGTTCGGCGGGCAGCCCAGGTGGGTGCAGATCGCGATCAGCGCGAAGAGCCGGCCCTCGCTGTTGACGATCCACACCCCGTTGGACTCCGTGAAGCGGGTATCGACGACCCCTAGCGGAAACTCCTCGGGGCGCCCGACCTTGAAGCGCGTCGGGGGCTCGAAGAGAACGTTCGGGAACATGAAGCGCCCCATCGCGGTGACGCAACCGCCGATAGCGGCCGTGAAGCCGACCCAAGCGACCGCCGCCCACGAGAAGAAGCCCCGGCGTGAAACCTCGGCGGCGGCCGGCGCTGCCTTGGCGGCGGGCTTGGGCTGAGGCGCGGCTTCGCCGCTCGACGCGGACTCCGCCGCGGCGGCGGTCTCTGGCTGTGGGCTCTCGGGTGCGTCGCTCATTGGCGCGTCGGCGTTGTCGAGCGGGGGCTCTTTACGACCGGGCGAGTCTTCCCCGGAACGCGACGAGTGTCAAGGAGCGTGAGAGCTCTGCTCGAGCGATCGAAGGTAGATCGCGATGTCGCGCATCTGCTCGTCGGTCAACCGCGGGTTGCCGCCGCGCGGCGGCATCTCGATACCGCGCGAGTTGTCTGGATGCGTGGCCGGCCGGCCCCGCCGAATGAACTCCACGAGATCCTCATCGGTGAGTCCGCGGATGAACTCGTTGGCCCGCAGGTCGTTGCCGAGCAGCCCCCGCCCTTCGGCGTTGAGTCCATGGCAGAGCGCGCAGGACGTGCGATAGAGATCCTGCCCCACCGCCAACTCGGCGCCCCGCCCCCCGTCCCCACCGCAGCCGGCCAGCCACAGCATCCCGCACGCCACGGCAAGCGCCGCGGCCACCCTCTTCGGCCCGCGTTCGGTACACATGCTCGCCGCCCTCCTCTTTCCACGCCGGCGCTCCGGCGCCGCCAAGTGTAGCCCGGCGCCCCCCGGGCGAGAGGAGGGGGCGAGCGACCCGATCCACGGACCGAGGGTGCTACTGGATCGATCGGAGATAGGCCACGATGAGTTGCATCTGCTCTTCGGTCAACGCCGGGTTGCCGCCCTTGGGAGGCATGTCGACCTTCCGCTCGTTGTCGGGGTGGTTGGCCGGCCGGCCCTGCTTGATGAACTGGACCAACTCGCTGTCCGACCGGCCGCGGACGAACGCGTTGTCGTGCAGATTCTTGCCGAGGCGCGGCATGCCCTCGGCGTCCGGGCCGTGGCAGGTAGCGCAGGTCTTGCGAAAGGCCGCCTGACCGGCGGCAACCTGTTCGGGGTCCGGCGCCCCGCCTCCGCACGCCCCCGCCGTTATCGCGACGATCGTGATGCCCAAGCCGGCGACGAACCGCCGGAGACTCGACTTCGAATGCATCGCTCTCTCCCCTCGTGTCATGAATCTCTCCGCGCTCGCCACGCACGGGCGGCGCCGTCGTCTTCCCCGGTCTCAACCCGGAAGCCGCTCCACTCGAGCGCCTCCCGGGGTGCCACGTCGAACACCCCGAGGCCCTCCGCATCCGAGAAAGCGAGCCAACCGCTACCCATCGGCGTCACCACCCGTGGCGCCTGCGCGTAGAGGGCCTGGTCCGCGGGCAGCCAGGTGAGATCGACGGCATCGTGCACCCACACCCTCGCCTGCGCCAAGTCCCTCTCGTTGGCCCACCGGCCCAGGCACGCCAGGTCGTCGAAACGATAGGCCCCTCCCTCCAACAGGGCGACGGCCGCCGTGCGTTCCTCGCTGACGATCATCCGGCACCGGTCGCACTCGTGCTCCCCGTAGCGGATCTCGGGGCGCAGGTCCGTATCCTGGGCGCAACCGACTCCCAGGACGAGCGCGAGGGCCACCGTCGCCCCGCGCCACCGCCGGCCGGCGCTCACGCCGCGCCACCCCGTCGTTCGAGCACGACCGCTGCCGCGGTGAGCGGAACAAGAACCCACAGGAGGAGGACGGCGACGAGCAGCGGCACCAACCCCGACCCCACCGTGCGCACCGCGAAGAGGCCCGCGGGGCCGAGCACCTCGAGGCCGCCGCGAATCGCCAGCAGCGAGGCCATCTTGAAGACCTGCAGCGGATTGAGCAGCGCCGCGACGAGTAGATCGCGCGCCTCGAGGCGCAGCGCCACGGAGGTGCCCATGAGGCCGAGATCACCGAGAAAGACCAGCGTCAGCCAGACGAAGAGGCCGACGCCGGTGGCCAGCGAGACCTTCGAGGACAGCGTCGAGATCAGGAGGCCCACGCTCACCGAGGCCATCGCCAGCAGGCCAGCCAGGCCGAGGAACGCCAGGTACGCGGAGGGCGAGCCGGCGATTCCGCGAGCCGACAGAGCGAGAGCGGCGAGTCCGAACCCGGCGGCCAGGGCGGCCAGCGCCGCGCCGCTCATGCCGAGGAACTTGCCGACTACCAGCTCTCTCGGCTCGATCGGCTGGCACAGGAGGTAGATCAGTGAACCCCGCTCTCGTTCCGCCGCCACCGCCGTCGCTCCGAGGATCAGCCCCATGAGGGGCACCACCAGGATCACCAGGTGCACCAGGCTCGCCGCGGTGCGCCCGAATCCGGCGAATGCGGCGCCGGCGACTCCCGTCACGCTGAGCCAGGAAAGCCCGAGCGCCAGCACTGCAAAGGCGCCCGAGAAGAGCAGGAACCACCGATTGCTCCACGCCTCTTTCATCTCCTTGAGCGCGATGAGCGCCAAGCTATGCAGTTCCACGTCCGCTCCCCGTCTCGGCGCACTGCACGAGACCGATGTCCTGCGGTTCGTATCCGGCGGCCAGCACTCGCACCAAGGGCTCCACCTTGGTCGCCGCCGGCACCGTCAGCACCACGCTCGAGCCCACGCGACGGGGATCGAAGCCGGCCTCCTCCAACGCCTCCGAGGCACCCGCCACGCTGTCCGGGGCGAAGCGCAGAGTGACTTCGGTCCGCGCCGCGGCCGGCATCTCGTCGGGTCGGCCGTCGGTCACCAGCCGGCCGTCGCGCAGTCCGAGTACGCGATCTGCGAGGAGGCGCACCTCCTCGACCCGGTGGGAGGTGAAAACCAGGGTCTTACCGTCGGCCTTCAGGTCGAGGAGGAGCTGGTAGAAGCTCGCCCGCGCCTCTGGGTCGAGGTTGGCCGCCGGCTCGTCGAGCATCAGGATCGGCGGATCGTCGAGCAGCGCGAGGGCCAGGGCCAGTCGCTGGCGCAGACCCCCGGACAACTCGCGCACTCTCTTGTTCAGGTGAGCCTCGAGCCCCAGTCGCCCGGCGATCTCCAGCGCCCGATCTCCGGGCACCCGCCGCAACCGAGAGAAGAACTCGAGGATCTCCTCAGTGCGCAGATCGCCTTGCAGGCCGCTCTCCTGCGGCACGAAGCCGATGATTCGCCGGACCTTCTTGCCGCAGCGCCGCGGATCGATCCCCGCCACTCGCACCCAGCCCTCGAACGGAATCACCCCCAGAAGCGCCCGCAGCGCCGTCGTCTTTCCGGCGCCGTTCGGCCCCCAGAGCGCCACGGATTCGCCCGGGAGAATGCCGAATCCCACGTCGGAGAGCGCCCGGAACTCGCCGAAGCGCTTGCCCAGACCCCGCACCTCGATGACCGCTTCCTCGGTCGTCGCGGGCTTAGCTGCCGTGCGTGAGCCGCCGACCAGCGCCAGATGCGGCAATCCCACGAGGAGCGCGACACTCAGGAGGAGACCGGTCGCGATGCGCCCCCAGGGGGCTCCACCGCCGCCCGCCCTTGCCGGCAGGCCGGCAAGACTCACGGCGTCCATGCGCGGCGACGTATCGGTGAGCTTGGGATGGGGCCGGACCACCGGGAAGGCTTGCGCTGCGAAGTCCAGGGCACGCGCCGCCGGACTGTGCAGGAAGAGCCGCAATTCGGAGTGCCGGTCCGCGAGCCTCTCGAACAAGCGATCCGCGCGATAGGGCACCTCGCCGATGCCGTCGCCGTCGCTGTCGTAGCCGGCGTAGTCGCTCCAGTAGTTTCCAGCCCACCGGTTGGCCTCCGGGTCGGCGCCTCCGCCGCTCACCGTGACCTGCTCTTCGTTCTCCTGGAAGCTGTTGTCGACGAACGAAGCGCGACGAACGTTGGGCAGGATCACCACGCCGGTGTCATTGCCCGCGAAGACGTTGCGCTCGATCGTAGTCTCGCTGCGCCATTCGCGAGGCGAGTTGTCGAGGAAGGCCCCGACTCGATTGCCGGCGAACAGGTTGCCGAGCACGAGCGCGTCGTCCATGTCCTTGAGACCCACTCCGTAACCACTCGGCCCGTGGTTGCCGGAGATGGTGTTGGCGAGGAGACGCAGCCGCCGCGAGTACATGAGGAACGCGCCCACGGAGTTGTCTTCCAGCAAGTTGCCGCGGATCTCGGCGTCATCGCAGTACATGAAGTGCAGGCCATAGCGGCCGCCGCGCACGCGGTTGTCGACCACTTCGAGGTGGTTCGAGTACCAGAGCACGACGTCGCGGCCGTCCTCGATCACGTTGCCGGTCACCACCGCGCGGTGGCTGTACCAGACGCGAATCGCATCGCCGCGGCGGGCCAGCGGCAACGGCTTGCCCCGAACATGGTTGGCGCGGATCGCCGAGTCCTCGGCGTGCCGCAGGTAGATGCCGAAGAGAACGTCCTGCAACCGGTTGCCGGCGATCGTCACGCGGGGCGCCTCGACCGCGATCCCCGAGTTCTCCTCGTCGAGCAGCGACCCGCTGCCGCGGATCTCGAAACCTTCGACCACCGCGCCCGCGGCGCGGACCGACAGCACGGTGCCACGGCCCCCTCCGTCGAGCACCGGCCGGCCCTCGCCGACCAGCCGGACTGCCGAGGCAATCTCGAGCGGCCCCGGATGGACCCCCCCGATCACCCGGACGGTGTCGCCGTCCGAGGCCGCGGCCAGTACGGCGGCGAGCGGGAGGCCGCCTCCCTCGACGAGCAGCTCACGCCCGGCGACGGACCTTGCCGAGACGGCCAGAGACAGCGCGAGCAGCGCGCCTGCCCGCGCTCGAGCCCAACCCGGTCCCGACGCGCGGAACGACCTTCTAGCGCCGCTCATCAAGCTCCTCCACCAGTGGCTTGTAGGCACGGCGGTGAAGCCAGAGGCCAGCGAGGATCAGAAGCGAAGCCAGCGTGGCGAGGATGAGGCCGGCGCCGGGGGTGGCGACGGTCGCAAACTGGCCGACGTGGCCCACCCCCAGAACGGGAGGCACGAAGGGCTTGATCGACGAGCTCAGCGGCGCCCGCGGGTCGAGATTCGTCCCGAAGTTGCGCAGCCAGAAGTAGAGGTCACCCAGGAAGACAGCGGGGAAGACGAGGCCGGGCAGGGCCAGCCATAGGGCCTTTCGGTTGTGAATGAAGATGGCGCCGATCACCAGCAGACCGAGGGTCGCCACGGCGAAGATGCTCAACGTGCGCTCCAACGAAGCCGCCTCGCCGAGCGGGCGCATGCCGATGTAGTGGTTCAGCCCGTCGATCTCCTTGACGTCTCCCTCCAGCCGGTTGAGGTACGCCTCCACTCTCAGCCCGCCGGGATACTGGGGAGCCTTGAGCAGGATGTGCCAGTAGGGCAGGAAGATCGAGGTCAACAGCAGAACCACGGCGACCGCCAGCACCAGGGTGGGCGCCAGGAAATCCGCCCTGTGGCGGGCAAGGTCCTCGGCGCTGGGCCGAGGACCCAGGAGCCGCTCCATCCACGCAGGCATCTGCTTCTTCCCCCTCGCCTCAGGCGCCCGGCGCGGCGAGGAAGTAGCCGACCATCTCGAGATGCAGAGCGGAACAGAACTCCGAGCAGTAGTAGGTGTAGACGCCGCTCTTGCGGACATCCAACTCGAACGTCGTGCTCTCGCCCGGCTCGAGACTCAGGTTGATGTCGTAAGCGGGCAGGGCGAAGCCATGCGTCGCGTCCTTCGCGCTCTCGACGTTGGTGATGTGCCAGACGACGTGATCGCCCGCCTTGACCTCGACCTTCTCGGGCACGAAGTGACTCCGGGCGGCGGTCATGAACACTTCCACCGTGTCGCCTTTGCGCAAGACCCTCTCCTCACCCGCCTGCACGGCGTTGGGGTGCTTCCGCTGGTGCACCGGATCCCACCCGACTTCGGGATAGACCTCCCACGCCTGCAGCTTGTCCGCCTTGATCATCTGCACGTAGTGGGGCTCTCCGATGCCGATCGCCATGTCGTAGAGCAACCGCATCGAGTCCCCCTTGCCGGAGATGTCGATGAGTTGGAAGTTCTGGGGATGCAGCGGTCCGACGGTCAGGAAGCGATCCACCGACCACTTGTTGAGGGAGACCAGGTAGCCGCCGTCCGGGCTCACCGTGTCACCCTCCGCGGCGACCACGTGGCCCACGTTGTAGTGCACCGGGATCTTCTGCACCAGCGTCCAGGGAGCTTCCTCGTGCAGCGAAGAGTAGGCGCCGCCGAGAGTCCAGCGGGCGACGGCGGTGTCCAGGAACAGACTGGTGTAGGCATAGCCCTTGTCGTCGAACTGCGTGTGCAGCGGCCCGAGACCGACTTCGAGCTGTGACTCGAGGGCCGCATCGAAGGAGAGGATCGGCACCCCATAGGCGTCTTCGCCCGAGAAGTTGCGATCCGCGATCGCCCTCTGGATCTTCTCCCAACTGAAGATCGTCACGTGGGGATCTAGCTTGCCGGCGATCACCAGGTACTCGCCGCCCGGAGTGACGTCCACGCCGTGCGGGCTCTTCGGCTCGGGCAGGAAGTAGAGAACCCCCTCCTCGACCGCTACGTCGAGCGGCAGCACGGGGAAGTCCTTGATCCGCTGCGCCCGGCCATCGGCCACTAGCTGCGCGGCCTTCCGCCAGTCGATGAGGTGCAGATAGTCCATGTCGCGCTGCGAGGCGCCGGCCTCGAACGGCGGCTTGCCGTCTTCGATACCGCCGGTCGCCATCTCGGTGTTGAACGAGTTGCAGAAGATCCAACCGTCGCTGACCCGCTTGCCGGCGTCACACAGGTCCTGCCAGTACGGCGGCAACTCGATCGCAAAGGAGCCGTCTTCGACCATCTCTCCGGCCTCGCGGTCGAACTTCCACAGGGTGACCATGCCGCGGTACTCCTCCGCGTACTGCTCCAGCGACGCGTAACTCCATCCGAGAGGCGCCGCGTACTGGCCGCCCTCGATCACATACTCGGTGTCCGGGGTCACGAAAGCGCCCCCATGATCAGAGAGCGCGATCGGGTTCTTGACCACCTGCTTGGTCTCGAAGTCACGCAGGTCGATGCGCGCGATGCGGGCGTGCGCCTTGTCGTTGACGAAGAGAAATTGGCCGTCGTAGTCACCCGCGGTTTCGCTCAGCGCGGGGTGGTGGGTGTCGCCCCACTTCATCTCGACACCCTCTACCTTGGCGCTCGCCAGCACAGCCCGCGTCTCGTCCGAGTAGCCCCAGCCCTGCCACGGCTCCGGGGTGAAGACTCCGATCACCTTGAGCAGGCGCATCGAAGGCACGCCGATGACCAGGATCTGACCCGAATGGCCGCCGGAGGCGAACATCACGTAGTCGTCGTGCCGGCCGGTGGGTACGTAGGTCTTGAGCGCCGCGAAGACGTCGTCGGGACTCAGCTCGCGATCGGCGATCACGCGGTCCGCATCACCGCTGCCGAGGCTGACGGTGGGCTGGCCCTGCCCGCCACTCCGGCAGGCGCTGGTCCAGGCGAAGACGACGAACAGCAGGAGAATCGCCGCTCCCGCCCAGGGTGAGATCCGACGGTGGGTCTTGCGCAACATCGAAGGCCTCCTCTTCCGCGGCAGCGCCGCGAGCTCGGGTTCCTGTGGGGCCCGACAAACCGGACCGTGTGGGTCCTATATTCGCGGACGCTCGCCGTGAGCTGCGATACCTGCGCGGGTGGCTCAGCGAGCCGCCGGATGGGGCAGGGGACCAGCCCCCGGGGGTAGGGTTCCCTCTCGATCCTGCGGTACGCTCCCGGTCCGTGAGCGATCGTCCGCAGGACCCCACGCCTACCGGCCCGCACGACCCCGACGACGATTGGGAGCCACCGGTCGATCCCGACCGCCCTCCCGATCCGGAGCTGCCCACCGCACCGCCTCGGCCCGAGGCCTCGGACAGCCCGCTGCGCGCCTTTTTCGGGCTCTTCCTGGTGCCTCTCTTCGTGGTGCTGCTGTGCGTCGGCATCTTCGTGGGCTTCGGATGGATCGCCTACGAGCGGACCACGACCCGCGACTACTTGAGCGATCTACGATCGAGCTGGCGCCCGCGGCGCGCGCAAGCGGCCTACGAGCTCTCGAAGATCCTGGTGGCCGACCCAGAAGCTCTGGACGACCAGCCCGGGGTCCGCGACGAGGTCCGTCGGCTGTTCGAAGAGTCGGAGGAGCCGGAGATCCGCGGCTACCTGGCGCTCGTCCTCGGCCACACCCGGGACCCACAGGCCGCCGCCACCCTCACCGCCGCGCTGCCCGATGCCGACCCGCAGACCCGCATCTACATCCTCTGGGCCCTGGGGGCGATCGGTGACCCGCAGGCGCTGCCGTCGCTCCAAGCCGCGGTGCGCGAAGAGGACTCCGGGGTGCGCAAGACGGCTGCCTTCGCGCTCGGCGAGCTGGGCGATCGGCAAGCGCTGCCCGACCTCCTCCCCCTGCTCGGTGACAGCGTGGCGGACGTCCGCTGGAACGCCGCCGTCGCGGTCTCGCGGCTGGGGAGCGACGCCGCGGTGCCCGAGCTCGAGCGCATGCTCGATCGGCGGCTCACCTCCCAGGTCGAAGGGATCAAGCCGGCGCAGCAGGAGGAGATGATGGTGAGCGCGGTGCGAGCGCTGGCCGCCGTCGAAGGCGCCGCGGCCCTGCCGCTGCTCGGCGAGCTCGAGAAGCAGGATCCCTCGCTCAAGGTCCGCCAGGCGGCGATCGAGGCACGGGAGCTGGTCGAAGGGCAGAGCCCCTCCGCTGGCATGGCCCTCTGACTTGAAGCCGGCGCCTCCGGCTGCGGCGCCGTTCGCTGCCGAGGCCTCTTGACTCGGCGCGCTCGTGGGATATCGTTCGCGGCCTCGTGCTTGTGAATGCCTTCACAAGCCCCGCGCGGCGAGCCCGGGTCCGTCGGCAAGGCTGATATCTTCCGTCCACCCCCTGACGATTGGGCGAGCGCTGCCTGATGCAGATCTTCCATCGCAGCACGAACACGATCTCCCGAGTGAGCATCTTCGGGGGCGTGTTCATCCTCGCCGCGGGCCTCTTTCTGACGCTGGTCTTCGCGCGCTCCTCCTATAGCACGCGCAAGGGTCTGGTGCTCGAGCAGCCGGTGCCGTTCAGCCACGACCACCACACCGCCGCTCTCGGGATCTCCTGTCTCTACTGCCACTCGACGGTCGAGAAGTCCTCCTTTGCCGGCATCCCGGCGACCTCGACCTGCATGAACTGCCACAGCCATATCTGGAACGAGAGCCCGATGCTCGAACCGGTGCGGGACAGCTTCGCGAGCGGCCGGCCGATCGAGTGGACTCGCGTCTACGACCTGCCCGACTACGTCTATTTCGACCACTCGATCCACGTCGCCAAGGGCTTTGGGTGCGTGACCTGCCACGGCCGGGTCGATCAGATGCCCCTGCTCTACCGCGCCGAGACCCTGCAGATGGAGTGGTGCCTGACCTGCCATCGCGATCCCGAGAGGTTCGTTCGGCCGAAGGACGAGATCTACAACCTGGAGTGGAAGGCGCGGGATCAGGCGGCGCTCGGCGCCCAGCTCGCCGCGGAGTACGACCTCCGCAGCTTGATCTCCTGCTCGACCTGTCACCGATGAGCGAGCCTCTCTCGGCCCCCCTCGACATCGAGTCGCTGCGCCGGAGCCTCGCCGAGCGCCGGGGCCGTGATCTGTGGCGCAGCCTCGAGGAGCTTTCGGGAAGCGCCGAGTTCGAGGAGCTGCTCGCCCGGGAGTTCCCGCGCCAGGCGGCGATCCTCGAGCGCGAGTCCGACGGTCCCGGCGGAGTCGACCGGCGGCGATTCCTGCAGCTCTCCGGGGCGTCGATGGCACTCGCCGGCCTGACCGCCTGCACGCGGCAGCCGCTCGAGAAGATCGTGCCGTACGTGCGGCAGCCCGAGGAGATCGTCCCCGGCCGGCCGCTCTTCTTCGCCACCACGATGCCGTTCGCCGGCGTGGCGATCCCCCTGCTGGCCGAGAGCCACATGGGGCGCCCCACCAAAGTCGAAGGCAACCCCGATCATCCGGCCGGCAGCGGCGGGAGCGATCTCTTCGCGCAGGCCTCGGTGCTCGAGATGTACGACCCGGAGCGCTCCCAGGTGGTGCGCGAGCTGCGCCGCCCGCGGAGCTGGCCGGCGTTCCTCAGTGAGACGCGGGCCGCACTCGCCGCTCTCGAGAGACTCGCGCCGGCGCGGCTGAGAATCCTCACCGGGACGGTGACCTCCCCGACGCTGGGTCGCACCATCCGCCGCGTGCTCGAGCGCTACCCCGCGGCGCGCTGGCACCAGTATGAGGCGGTGGGCCGCGACGCGGTTCGCGAGGGCTCGCGGATCGCCTTCGACTCCGCCGTCGAGACGCTTTACGACTTCCGCACCGCCCGCGTGGTGCTGTCTCTGGACGCCGACTTCCTGGTCAGCGGTCGCGGTCACCTGCGCCACGCTCGGGACTTCATGAAGCTGCGGCGGGTGCGCTCCGGCTCGACGTCGATGAATCGCCTCTACGCGGTGGAGAGCTCGCCGACGCCGACCGGCACCCTGGCCGACCACCGGCTCCCGCTCGCTCCTTCGCGCCTCGCGGCCGTCGCCACCGCTCTCGCCGCGGAGCTCGGCGTACCCGGCGCCACGCGTCCCGCGGAGCTCGCCGGCGGGGGGGTGGAAGAGTGGATCCGCGCCGCCGCCAGGGATCTAGCCTCCGAGCCCGGCGGCGGCCTGGTGATCGCCGGCGAGCCGGCGCCGGCCGAGGTCCACGCCCTGGCGCAGGCCATCAACGGCGCCCTCGGCAACGTCGGCAAGACGGTGCGCTACGCGGAGCCGATCGAGGTCGAAGCGGTCGACCAGGCGGCCTCGATCGCCGAGCTCGCCGAGGCCATGCGAGCCGGTGAAGTCGACGTCCTCCTGATCCTCGGCGGCAACCCGGTTCACGACGCGCCCGCCGACGTCGATTTCGCCAGCGCCATGCTCCAGGTGCCGCGGCGCATCCGGCTCGGGCTCTACGACGACGAAACCTCGGCCCTCTGCCACTGGCACCTGCCGGAGGCCCACTACCTGGAGAGCTGGGGCGACGCCCGGGCCGCGGACGGCACCGTGAGCCTCACCCAGCCGATCATCGAGCCGCTGCACGGCGGGCGGACCGCGACCGAGCTCCTCGCCCACCTCATCGAGGAGACCGAGCGCTCCGGCCTCGAGCTCCTGCAGGAGTACTGGCGGGAGCGCGCCCCGGCTCTCGAGAGCTTCGAGCGCTTCTGGCGCCGCTCGCTGCACGACGGCTACATCCCGGGCACCGAGTCTCCGGCCGTCTCGCCGGCACTCCGAGCCGCCGCAGCCTCCGAGGCCGGCGCCCGGATCGCGGATCGCGCTGCCGCCGCGGCCGGCGCAGCGGTGGAGATCATCCTGCGTCCGGATCCCACCCTCTGGGACGGCCGGTTCGCCAACAACGGCTGGCTCCAGGAATGCCCAAAGCCGCTCAGCAAATTGACCTGGGACAACGCCGTCCATCTCTCGCCCGCCCTCGCCGCGCGGCTGGGCGTGGGCAACGAGGACGTGGTGGCGGTGACCCGCGGCGGTCGCACGGTCGAAGGGCCGGTGTGGGTGCAGCCCGGCCACCCGGACGGCGCGGCCACCCTCCACCTGGGCTACGGCCGCAAGGCGTCCGGCAAGGTCGGCGAAGGCACCGGCTTCGACGCCTATCCGCTACGCACCACCGCCGAGCCCTGGGGCGGCCCCGCCGAGATCCGCCCCACCGGGCGGCGATATCCGCTGGCCAGCACCCAGCTCCATTCCAACGTCGAGCTCGAGACCCGGGAGGCGGAGAAACGGCACCTGGTGCGCCACGGCACCTTCGACCGCTTCCAGAGCGAGCCGGACTTCGCGAAGCACATGGCGCACGGCGCCGGCCCCTCGCTTTACCCGCCCTTCGAGTACGAGGGCTACGCCTGGGGCCTGGCGGTCGACCTCGCCGCCTGCACCGGCTGCAACGCCTGCGTCGTCGCCTGCCAGGCGGAGAACAACATTCCGGTGGTGGGCAAGGACCAGGTGGCGCGCGGCCGGGAGATGCACTGGATCCGCATCGACCGCTACTACGAGGGCGATCTGGAGGATCCGGCGGTCCACCATCAGCCGGTCATGTGCATGCACTGCGAGCAGGCGCCGTGCGAGGTGGTCTGCCCGGTGGCGGCGACGGTGCACAGCGAGGAAGGCCTGAACGACATGGTCTACAACCGCTGCGTGGGCACCCGCTACTGTTCGAACAACTGCCCCTACAAGGTGCGGCGTTTCAACTTCCTGCTCTACAACGAGCTCGAGGAACCGCTGCTCGCCTTGCAGCGCAACCCGGACGTCACCGTGCGCACGCGCGGCGTGATGGAGAAGTGCACCTACTGCGTGCAGCGCATCAACCAGGCGCGGATCCGGGCGCGCACCGAGGAGCGCAAGATCGCCGACGGGGAGATCGTCACCGCCTGCCAGCAGGCCTGCCCGACCGGCGCCATCGTGTTCGGCGACGTCAACGATCCCGAGTCGCGCGTCTCGCGCTGGAAGGCGGAGCCGCTCAACTACGGGATCCTCGAGGATCTCAACACCCGGCCGCGGACGACCTACCTGGCCAAGATCACCAACCCGACCGCGAGCCTCGCGCCCCACCGGGACGGGGCGGGCGAGGAGAGCCACGGATGAGCGCGCCCGACGCGCCGGGTCCGGAGCAGGCGCTGCGGCCGCCGATCGTCGCCCCCGGTCACACCCCGGGATCGGTCACCGATCAGATCAGCGCGGTGGTCCTCACCAAGACCCCGAAGTGGTGGTACGCCGCCTTCGGCGGCTCCTTCCTGCTGGTCATGCTGCTGCTCGTCTCGCTCACCCAGTTGGTGGTCAAGGGCACCGGGATCTGGGGCGTCAACATTCCGGTGGGCTGGGGCTTCGCGATCATCAACTTCGTGTGGTGGATCGGGATCGGCCACGCCGGCACGCTGATCTCGGCGATCCTGCTCCTCGTGCGCCAGCCGTGGCGCACCTCGATCAACCGCTTCGCCGAGGCGATGACCCTCTTCGCGGTGGCCTGCGCCGGGATCTTCCCCCTGATCCACGTCGGCCGGCCGTGGCTCGCCTACTGGCTGCTCCCCTACCCCAACACGATGCAGCTCTGGCCGCAGTTCAGGAGCCCGCTCATCTGGGACGTCTTCGCGGTCTCGACCTATGCCACGGTCTCCCTGCTCTTCTGGTACGTGGGCCTCATCCCGGACCTCGCCACGCTGCGCGACCGCGCCGCCTCGCAGACGCGCAAAGTGATCTACGGCATCCTGGCGATGGGCTGGCGCGGCTCCGCGGCGCACTGGCACAACTACGAGACCGCCTATCTGCTGCTCGCCGGCCTGGCCACGCCGCTGGTGGTCTCCGTGCACACGGTGGTGAGCTTCGACTTCGCGGTGGGGCAGGTGCCCGGCTGGCACGCCACGATCTTCCCGCCCTACTTCGTGGCGGGCGCCATCTTCGCCGGCTTCGCGATGGTGATCACGCTGGCGGTGCCGCTGCGCGCCATCTTCCGGCTGGGCGACTTCATCACTCTGCGCCACATCCAGAACATGGCCAAGGTGATGCTGGCGACGGGTCTCATCGTGGCCTACGGCTACCTGGTCGAGATCTTCATGGCCTGGTACAGCGGCAACTGGTACGAGCAGTTCATGATCCTCAACCGCATCACCGGGCCTTACCGCTATCACTGGTACGCGCTGATCCTGTGCAACATCCTGGTGGTTCAGCTCCTCTGGCTCAAGCAGGTGCGGCTGTCGACGGTGGCGATCTGGATCATCGCCATGTTCGTCAACGTGGGGATGTGGCTCGAGCGCTTCGTGATCGTGGTCACCAGCCTGCACCGCGACTTCCTGCCCTCGTCGTGGGGCATGTACCACGGGACGTTCTGGGACTGGTCGCTGTTCATCGGCACGATCGGCCTTTTCCTGGCGCTGCTCTTCCTGTTCCTACGCTTCCTGCCGATGATCTCGATCTTCGAGATGCGCACCATTCTTCCCGAGGCGGAAGAGGCCAGAGATGCGCGCTAAGAGCGTCGGCCTCTACGGGGTGATGGCGGAGTTCGCCGGGCCGCGGCGCCTGATCACGGCGATCGAGCGCTGCCGCGAACAGGGATACACGCGGATGGACGCCTTCACACCGTACCCGATCGAGGAGGTGTCGCACGCCCTCGGGCACACCCGGTCGAAGCTGCCGCTGCTGGTGCTCATCGGCGGCGTGATCGGTGCGCTGGGCGGATTCGGCCTGCAGTACTGGACCTCGGTCCACGCCTACGCGCTCAACGTCGGCGGGCGGCCGCTCAACAGTTGGGTGTCGTTCATCCCGGTAACGTTCGAGACCACGGTGCTGGTGGCCTCGCTCGCCGCCGTGCTGGGCATGCTGGCCCTGAACGGCCTGCCGATGCCGTATCACCCGGTGTTCAACGCCAAGCGCTTCGCGCTGGCGTCTCGCGATCGGTACTTCCTGCTGATCGAAGCGCGGGACCCGCGCTTCGATCGGGAGACGACGGCAGCGTGGCTGCGCGGGCTGGAGACGACGGAGGTCAGCGAAGTTGAGAACTGATCGGACCGTGGCGGCGACCCTGGCGATCGCCCTGCTCGCCCTCGGGTGCCGGCAGGACATGCAGGACCAGGCGCGCTTCGAGCCGCTCGAGGCGAGCCCGCTGTTCGCCGACGGCGCCGCTTCCCGCATGCCGGTTGCGGGCACCGTGGCGCGCGGGCTCTTGCGCGAGGACGACCGTCTGTACCTGGGGCTCGAGCCCAGCGGTGACCTCCTGGCCGAGCTGCCGGTGCCGCTCACCGCCGATCTGCTGGCTCACGGCCGCAAGAGCTTCGAGGCCTTCTGCGCCCCCTGCCACGACCGGCTGGGGGAAGGCCGCGGAATGATCGTGCGCCGCGGCTTCAAGCAACCGAACTCCTTCCACGAGCCGCGTCTGCGCGAGGCCGCTCCGGGCTACTTCTTCACCGTGATGACGAACGGCTTCGGCCAGATGTCGAGCTACGCCGACAAGCTCACCGCCGAGGAGCGCTGGGCGGTGGTGGCGTACATCCGCGCCCTGCAGCTCAGCCAGGCCGCGCCGCGCGAACTGCTCTCCGATGGCGATCTCGCCGCGCTCCAGCGAGCCGCCGTCGAGGCTCCGGCGCAAGAGCCTGCCGGCGCCGGGGAGGGGCACTGATGAACGGCGACTGGACGGCGCCGGCCGAGCTGTCGCGCCTCGCCAGCCGGGCGTCGCTCCTGGGCGGAGTCGGCGCCGCCGCCTGCGCGGTCGGCGCCTGGCTCGACTTCGAGCGCTTCCTGCAGTCCTACCTCGTCGCCTGGCTGCTCTGCTTCGGGGTGGCGGTGGGGTGCCTCGGCATCCTCACCCTGCACCATCTGTCCCGCGGCGGCTGGGGGCTCATGATCCGCCGCGTTCTGGAGTCGGCGGCCGGCACCCTGCCGCTGCTCGCCGTGGCCTTCGTTCCGGTGCTCCTC
>Ga0214472_10003680_pt1 | contig 16214 bp, 13 predicted proteins | sample RVTome_6_FD_207662 | JGI IMG/M metagenome (GOLD analysis project Ga0214472, IMG submission 207662) | Soil microbial communities from uranium-contaminated site in the Upper Colorado River Basin, Wyoming, United States - RVT140D175 | ecosystem: Environmental > Terrestrial > Soil > Contaminated >... | reverse complement strand
TCCAGCCGTGGCCGAACGTCGTGTTCTCGATGAGGCCGTTGCCGTCGGTGTCGGTGGCCGCGGAGAAGCGCCAGGCCTTGACGATCGACGCCCACGACTCGCGCAGGAAGGCGAGGTCGCCGGTGGCGCGCCAGTGGTCCGCCTGGACGATCACGTACAGCGGCGTGGCGTCGGCGCTCTCCCACGGGTACTTGTAGTCCGTGAACCAGGGGATGAGAGAGGCGCTCTGGGAGATCTCGTGCGGGATCTTGCCGTCGTCGCGCTGCACCTTCCTCAGGAACTCGAGGGCGTCGCGCGCCGCGGGGAAATCCCCGTAGGAGTGGATGGCGAGCGCGGTCCACAAGGCGTCGCGCCCGAACATCCACGCGAAGCCGGGCCGCTCGCTCTGGCCGGAGGTGCGGAAGCCGGCCAGGAGCCCCGTGCCCAGGAGCGGGTTCGTGGCCAGGCCCTTGTCCACTCCGACCTTGGCCCAGGCGAAAGCGGTGTCGAGCCGCTCGTCCGGTGTCGTGACCGAGACCGTGCGCTCCTGCAGCGAGCGGTAGTACGCGACGTTCTTCTCGTACAGGGCGCGGGCCGACTGCAGCAGGCGGTCGTAGGTGGCCTTGGCCTGGTCGCGGCCGGCCACCCCGCCCGCGATGACGATCGGGATGTACTCGGACCCCATGGCCCCCGGCCGTACGTCCACCGCGAACCGGATGGGCACGTCCCGCGGCTCCTCCTGGTACGGCATGACCGACAGGTCCCGCGCGGCGGGCGAGCCCACGATCGCCGCGAACCGCTTGGTCTCCTCGGTGATGCTGTAGACGCGCTGCTTCTCGTCCCAGCCCAGGTCCCCGGTCATCAGGCCCGCGGGCCACATGAGCCGGAGCCGGGGCCGGAAGGAGCCGATGACGGTCAAGGGCATCGTGCTGCGGACGTCGAGCAGGACGACGATCCCGGGCTCGTCCACGGGCGCGAACACGATCTCGCGGACCGTGAACCCCGCGTGCGAGTGGGTGAAGATCGTGGCCTCGGGCCGTACCGTGACCGCCACCGTGGTGTCGGCCCCCTCGAACTCGAGCGGGTACCCCTCGAGCTGGAACGAGAGCTTGAAGTCGTCGAGGAGCTTCAGCGGGTAGGCCCAGGCCTCGAACGGCCGGTTCTCGTAGCCGAAGACCGCCGAGCGCCGGCCCACCACGTCGAAGAAAGCCCCGGCGCGGGTGGGCCGCTCCAGCTCCAGGCCGCTGCGCGGCAGCTCGAAGCGGGGGATCCCGGCCGCGGGCGGCGGCGCCGTCGCCGGCGGCTCGGCGGCGGGGGCCCCGCCCGCGGCCAGGACGAGCGCCAGGCTCCCGCCCGCGAGCAGGACCGGCTTCGACGAGAGCGGGGCGCCTTTCGATGAGGGCAGGAGGGCCTTCGTTGGATGGATGATCGCGGAGATTAAGTTCTTCGCATCCATCGAGTCAAGGGAAAGCCCGGCCGGCGGTCCGGGCCGGGGCCGAGTCCGAAAAAAGCCCTTGACGCACTAGGGGTGGGGCGATAGCATGCGCCACCAACTAGATCAAACGTCTCGCCGGTTTTGGATCAAAGGGGTTCATCCGCGCCATGCGGCTCTGTCCGGGAAGTTCCACTCGATCGTGCACGTCCCGTGCGAACCGGGAAAGGGGTGTTGTATGACGCGTCGCCTCGTCCTGATCATTTCGGCCGCACTGATCGCGCTCGTCGCCTCCGTCCCGGCGGCCAGGGCGCAGGCCGTCTACGGCAGCATCGCCGGGACCGTCACCGATCCCAGCGGCGCCGCCCTGCCCGGCGTCACGGTGACCATCACCAGCGTCGAGCGCCGGACGGTGGACTCGGTGGTCTCCAACTCCTCGGGGAACTACGTCAAGGGGCAGCTCCTCCCCGGCATGTACGAGGTGAAGGCGGAGCTGGCCGGCTTCAAGTCCGCCGTGGTCTCCCGGGCCAGGGTCAGCGTCGACACCCAGACCAACATCGACATGGCCATGCAGCTCGGCGACCTCACGGAGGCGGTGACGGTGACCGCCGCCGAGGGCCAGCTCCTCAAGACCGACCGCGCGGACGTGGCCGTGACCTTCGAGACCAAGCAGCTCACCGAGCTGCCCATCCTCGACCGCAACTTCACCAAGTTCGTCCTCCTCACCCCCGGGACCCAGCGGCTGAGCTGGAACCACGCCACCAGCGAGAACCCGCAGGGGTCCATCCAGACCATGGTCAACGGCCAGCACTTCAGCGGCACGGGCTTCCAGCTGGACGGCACCGAGAACCGCGACCCCATCCTCGGCATCATCGTCATCAACCCCACCCTGGAGTCGATCGGGGAGTCCAAGATCACGTCCCAGAACTACGACGCGGAGTTCGGGCAGGCCACCGCGGGCGTCGTCTCCGTGCAGACCAAGTCGGGGACCAACGCGTTCCACGGCAGCGCCTTCGAGTTCCACCAGACCGACAAGTTCCAGTCGCGCAACCCCTTCTCCCAGCCGGACGTGGAGAACCCGATCACGGGCCGCGTCCTCCCGGAGACCAAGAAGGACCAATTCGGGGCGTCCATCGGCGGTCCCATCCAGAAGAACAAGTGGTTCTTCTTCGGCGACTACCAGGGCTGGCGCTACACCGACGGCGGCTCCAAGCTGCTCACCGTCCCCACGGCCCGGGCCCGCACGGGCGACCTCAGCGAGTACGGCGTCGACATCTTCGATCCGTTGTCGGGGGCCACGCCGGCCGACCGGGAACAGTTCCCCGGCAACGTCATCCCGGGAAACCGCCTCTCGCCCGAGGCCCAATTGATCCTGGGCCTCCTCCCGCTGCCCAACGCGCCGGGCAGCGTGAACGGGACCCGCGACAACTTCATCGCCCAGGGGTCCGAGAAGTTCGACAGCAACGCCTTCAACACCCGGCTGGACGGCAGGCTCAGCGACCGGATGAACATCTTCGGCCGCTACAGCTACGCCAAGTTCACCAAGTTCGGTCCCTCGGCGTTCGGCGAGGGCGGAGGACCGGGCGTGGTCGACCTGGGCGGCAACACCGCCGTGAAGAACCACAGCCTGGCCCTCGGTCTCGACTACACGCTGTCCTCCACCTCGATCCTGGACTTCCGCTTCGGGTTCTTCCGGTACAGCGTGGACGTCTTCCCCAACGACTTCGGCACCACTCCCGCCGCGGACTTCGGGATCCCCGGCATGAACCTCGACGACTTCTCCTCCGGCCTGCCCGCCGGCTTCATCAACGGTGGGGCGGCGGACATGAGCTTCGGCACGGGCCTGGGCGACCGGACGGGCCGCTGCAACTGCCCGCTGAAGCAGGACGAGAAGCAGTACCAGTTCGTGACCAACTTCACCAAGAGCCTGGGCAACCACACGGTGAAGACCGGCTTCGACATCCGGCGGGCGTTCAACCTGCGGGTGCCGAGCGACAACCACCGCTCCGGCGAGATCGACTTCGAGGACGAGCGGACGCAGGGGCCGACGGGCGGCGGCATGGGGCTGGCCACGTTCCTGCTCGGCGACGTCTCGGCGTATCGCCGCTACTTCAGCTCCAGCACGGACGCCCGCGAGCGCCAGTGGCGCTGGTTCTGGTATGCCCAGGACACCTGGAGGGCCACGCCGAAGTGGACGTTCAACTACGGCATCCGGCTCGAGGACATCATGCCCCAGTCCGTCAACGAGCCGGGGAACGCGGGCTTCCTCGACATCGCCACCGGCGAGATGAGGGTGGCCGGCGTGGGCGGGATCGGGCTGAACGGCGACATCGAGAACAAGATCAACATCGCCCCGCGCCTGGGCGTCACCTACCAGCTCAACGACAAGACCGTGGTGCGCATGGGCTACGGCCGCAGCTACGACATCGGCGTCTTCGGCTCGACGTTTGGCCACAGCGTGACCCAGAACCTGCCCGTCCTGGCGCGCCAGCAGCTCAACCCGCCCGCGAACTTCGAGCGCGTCTTCACCCTGCCCGAGGGTCCGCCGGTCCCGGAGTTCCCCACCGTGGGACCCGACGGCCGGTTCCCGGCCCCGAACGGCGTCGTCGCCTCCCTCCTCCCGGAGCAGCAGCGGCTGCCCTACGTGGATGCCTGGAACCTCACGGTGCAGCGCGAGCTGACCTCGGAGATCTCGGCCGAGCTGGCCTACGTCGGCAACAAGGGCACGCACGTCTTCGCCGGCGACGGCCCCGACGTGAACTTCAACCAGCCGATCCTGGCCGGCTTCCCCGACGTGCCCCGCGACCTCCGCCGGCCTTTCTTCGCCGGCCCGGTGGGCGGCTATGGCGCCCCCTACGGCTGGACGCAGGACGTGCGCTACCTGTGCAACTGCTCGGACAACAACTACCAGTCCCTGCAGGCCAAGCTCACCAAGCGGTTCACCAAGGGCTACTCGCTGCTCGTGACCTACACCGCGCAGCGGATCCGGAACCACGGCGGGGACCAGGTCTTCTTCGACCGCGCCCTGGAGTACGGCGCGCCGGCGTGGGCGCGGACGCACCTGTTCACCCTGGCCTCCAACGTCGAGCTGCCGTTCGGCAAGGGGCGGCGGTACCTGAGCGACGCCTCGGGCGCCCTCGACGCCATCGTGGGCGGCTGGCAGTTCAACGTCGCGGCCAACGTGGCCAGCGGGCGGCACCTCAACGTGGAATACCGCGACGCCGGCCAGGACCGCGACACGGGGCCCAACCGTCCCAACGTGATCGGCGACATCAACGAGGGCGGCGGGAGCAAGGACCGCTGGTTCAACACCACCCCCATCGGATCGCCGGGCAGCGCGTTCTCGCGGCCGGCGGCCGGGACCTTCGGCGACATGGAGCGTGGCTCCCTGATCGGGCCCGGCTTCTGGAACGTGGATGCCTCGCTCTTCAAGCGGTTCCACCTGGGCGGCGCCAGGAACCTGGAGTTCCGCATCGAGGCCACGAACGTCTTCAACCACGTGTACCTCGGCGATCCGGACACCACCATCGGCGTGCCCGGCAACGACAACCCCAACGCGGGCCGGATCACTTCGGTAAATAACAACTGGCAGCCACGGAACCTGCAGTTCGCCGTGAGGTTCCAGTTCTGAGGAGCTGACGCGCCGCTCGGCGGCGCGGGAAGGAGGAGGGGCCGGTTGTCCCTCCTCCTTTTTTCTTGGCCGTGGGAGCGAGCGATCCTCCCCGGCGCGAACGTTGCCGTCGCCGCGTGTTACCTTTCGTACTCGTCCCGGGGCGAGTTGGCCCCAATATGGTGAGATCCATCTCCCTCCCAGCCGCCGCGGTCGTCGCGCTGGTCACCCTGGTGGCGTCCACGGGCCGGCCGGGGCCCCATGCCGAGGCAGCGGGGAAGCCGGCACGGACCCCGCGGATCGAGGACCGCATCCGCGGCCGGGAGATCGCCGCCTCGTCCCCGCCCCTGGAGCGCCCCGCGGTACGCCGCGTGGCGGACGCCACCCACATGAGGGACGAGGACCTCGTCTTCGGCGTGACCGTCGGCGGCCGGGCCCGCGCCTACCCGTGGTGGGTGGCCAAGAACTTCCACGTGGTGGACGACGTCGTCGGCGGCGTCCCCGTGGCGCTGGCCTTCTGCGAGCAGTGCACGGGCGCGGGGGCGTTCCGCAGGACGCTCGACGGCCGCACCCTCGTCTTCGAGGTGGCCGGCGTCTACAACGGGACCATCATCCTGCGCGACCGCCAGACGCGAAGCCTCTGGGCGCCGTTCAGCGGCCGCGCCCTCGAAGGGCCCCTCGGCGGACGGAAGCTGGAGCGGCTGCCCCTGTCCCTCATGCGGTGGGACGAGTGGACGGCCCGGCATCCGCGGGGCGAGGTGGTGTGGGCCCCCGAAACCGCGCGCGGGGGGCACGGCTCGTGGTACGAGCCGGGGAAGTGGGGGATCGTGAGCGAGATGGGCGCCACGCTCCAGGCCTGGGACCCGCGCCTGCCGGAGAACGAGCTCGTCTACGGCATCGAGGGCGACGGCCGCGGCAAGTCGTATCCCCTCTCCTGGCTGCGCGAGCGCAAGGGGATCCTCAACGACAGCGTGGGCGGAGTCCCGGTCGTGGTCGTGTCCCGCGGGCCGCTGGACGTGGCGGGATACGACCGGCGCGTGAAGGGCCGGGAGCTCACGTTCCGCCCCTCGTCGGGCAGCCACGCCGTGATGAACGACGAGGAGACGGGCAGCGACTGGTCCGGGGAAGGCGAGGCGCTGGCGGGGCCGCTGCGGGGCGAGCGCCTGGGGGAGGCCGACGGCTACGTGGTGGAGTGGCACGTGTGGTCAAGTCAAAACCCAGCCGCGGAGGTCGCGGGCTCTCACGCGGAGGTCGCGGATGTCCCCGTCCTTGCGACCTCCGCGGTGCCGGACAACCTGTCGTTTCCGTCCCTGGTCCTGGCCGATCTCGACGGTCAAGCAAGGCCGTTGACCTTCCCCGGATCCCTCAACCTCATCGTCCTCTGGGCCGCGTGGTGCCCGTCGTGCAGGGAGGAGTTGCCCCGGCTCGGCCGCCTGGTCGAAGCGCACGCCGGCCGGGGCCTCTCCGCCGTGGGCATCGCGGTCCACATCCCCGACGACGACGAGAGGGCCGTGGTGGCGCGCTTCGCGAAGGAGGCGCGGCTTCCGTTTCCCACGCTGCTCGTGGACGAGACCGCCTACGATCGGCTGGAGGCACTGTGCCGCCGTGCGGGAGGGCCCGGGCTGGTCCTCCCGACGGTCTTCCTCACCGACGACGGGGGAAAGGTCCTGTCCGTCCTCAGGGGGAAGGACGTGGGGGGGGTGCCGGGGTTGGTCCAGGACGTGATGGCGCGGCGGAAGGCCGGCGATCGCTGACCGGCGCGCCACCCGTGGCCGCTGGCGCGGCCACGCGGGCGCGCTCGAGCCCCGCGAGCAGCTCCACGAAGACGCCGTTCGTCCATCCGAAGCCGACCTGGTTGGCGCTGTAGCCGAAGCGTATGTCCGCGGCCACGTCCGACTCGCGCCGCTTCACGTCGTACTTCTCGACGATCGTGCCGTGCTCCTCGAACTCCTTGGTCACGATCGCGATGAACTTGCGGGCGATGCGGTCCGCGGCCGCGTGGTAGCCGTAGCGGCGCAGGCCGTCCACCGCGATGAGCTGCAGCGGGGCCCATCCGAAAGGGGCGTCCCATTGGTTCCCGGTGGTCTGCGTGCTGGTGAGGATGCCGCCCGCCGCCTCGAAGCGCGGCAGGTTGCGCGCCACCCGCGCCGCCTGCCGGCGCGACGCCAGCCCGGCCCAGAGGGGATAGAAGGTGGTCGCGAACTCGTACCGCCGGCGCCGCTTGGTCTCGAAGTTGTAGTCGAGGTAGAGGCCGGCCCGGTCGTCCCAGAGGTACTGGTCGATGCGCCGCTGCCGCGCGCTCGCCCGCGCCTCCCAGGTGATGGCCATCGCGGGGTCGCCCAGCGCGCGCGAGATCTGGGCGCCGTCCTTCTCCATCTGGTAGAGGAGGACGTTCAGGCAGACGGGCACGTAGTGGATGATGTCCACGCTGAAGGGGCCGAAGCGGTTGGAGGGATCGAAACCCGACTCGCGCATCGACCGGTCGCCCTTGTAGAAGAGCTCGGTCAGGCGCTCCGTGTCGGGGTCGTAGTAGCGGGACTCGTCGTAGTCGGTGACCTCGTGGGTCTGGTAGTACTCGCGGGCGCGGTCGTAATGCGTGCGGCCGGCGGCGTCCCGCTCGTCGCTCTCCACCTCCGGGGCGGGCCCGGCGCCCAGGTCGTAGTAGCGCGAGAGGCCGGTTGCGGGGACGAGGTGGGGGTCCGAGGTCCAGAAGTCGTAGTACGCCTGCACGGCGCGGAGGGACGCGCGCAGCCACTCGCGGTCGCCCTCCTTCTCGTAGACCCCGAGCAGCATCCGGGTCAGGAAGGGCGGCTGGGAGCGCGTCAGGTAGTAGGTGCGGTTGGCGTTCAGCAGCGTGCCGTAGTTCTGGATCTCGTAGAGGAAGTTGCGGGCCATGTCCTTGGCCGCGGCCAGCTCGCCGTCGCGCAGGAGGCCGACCTGGATGAAGTAGCTGTCCCAGCCGTACATCTCGTTGAAGCGGCCGCCGGGGACCACGTACGGATGGGGCAGGTAGAGCAGGCCGTGCTCGCGGACGAAGCGCGTGTCGGCGGGCAGCGTCCGCAGCGTGATGGTCGCGAACTCCTCCGGAGAGAGCTGGCGCTTCAGGTCCGCTTCGATCGCGGCGCGGTCTTCGCCCGAAGGGACGTACACGGGCCAGGGCGTCCCGGGGGGGAGCCGCAGCTTCGGGTCGCGCGCGGCCGCGGGCAGGTCGCGCAGCGACCGGCGCAGCGTGACCCAGCTCTTCTTGATGTAGTCGCGGACGGCGGCCAGGCGGGCGGGGGACGGGAGCTGCGACTCGACCGGGCGCGGCGCGGGCGATGGCGCGGCGAGGACGAACGCCGCCAGCGCGAGCGCGGCCGCGGTCGGCAAGGAGCGCCGGGTCACGGCCGCTTGCTCCGGGAGAGCGACTCGATGAACTTCGACAGCCGGGCCCGGTCCGCGGCCGTCATCTCCGCGAAGGCCACCCCGACCTGGTAGCGCTTGGGCGCCGAGTCCGACGCGGGGGACGGGTCGGAGCAATAGGCGATCCGGCCCGTGAACCGGAGGGCCTCCCCCGTCTCGAGCGTGACCTCCATCGGGTAGGTCTGGCGCACCTCCAGCGGCTGCTCGGTCTCCATGAGCAGCCCCGACAGCGAGATCACCCGCACCCGGTAGCCCTGGGGGACGTCCAGCAGCGCCTTGCCCGGGGCGTCGATGTGGAAGCGCAGCCCGCCCAGCCGGTTCTCCTGCACGATCTTGTGCTGGTCGATGAAGTCGAGCAGCTCCATCAGCCGCTGGCTCAGGATGTCCTTGAACTTCATGCCCGCCGAGTAGAAGGGCTTGGTCTCGTCCTCCCGCCCCTTCTGGATCTCGCTCAGCACGGACCAGACCACGACCCCCTTCACCGCGAGCACGGTGTCGTTCAGCTCCAGCCTCAGGCTGTACTCCCCGCCCACGCGCAGGTTGCGGTCCAGCCGGATGGCGGCGCCGCTGATGCTCATGTTCAGGATCTCGACCTGGGAGGCCGAGGTCATCGTGCCGTGGATCCCTTCCACCACGAAACGGGGGGCCCGCCGCTGCTCCATGAGGTGCAAGACGGTAGCAGAGGGACGCCGCCGGGACAACCGGCGGGCGTGCGGGTCAGGCCTGGCCGATTCCCACCGGGGGGTGGCGGAGCAGGCCCTCGAGCTGGCGGACGAACGCGCTGCGGGGGAGGGCCCACGTGCAGCCCGCCGCGCGGGCTTCCTCCGCCCGCTCGGCGTGGACGTGGCTGAAGAAGCCGACGACGGGCAGGTCGGCCTGCCCCGGCTCCGCCTTCACGGCGGCGATGGCCTCCGTCGTGGGCAGGCGCGAGTCGAGGTCGATCAGGACGAGGCGCGTGCCCTGCCGGCAGGCCGCGAGGAGGTCGGGTACGGTGCGGACGGTGACGACGGGTATGCCCTGGGCGGCGGCGGCCGCGCGGACGCGGCTCAGGAACATCAGGTCGTCCATGAAGGCGATGACCGGGAGCATGGCGCTCTGGGCCCATTCTCGCAGGCCCGCGGCCAGGGGAGGCCCTTGACAATGGCGCTAGAATAGGAATGATTACTGATATGGATCCCCGGCGCACCCGGCAGAGGCAGGTCGTCCTGGAGGCGGTGCAGTCCACCATGGACCACCCCACGGCGGACTGGGTCTATCGCCAGGCGCGGCGGCGTCTGCCGCGCATCAGCCTGGGTACCGTGTACCGCAACCTGAAGCACCTGGCCGAGGAGGGGGCGATCCGCGAGATCCACACCGGCGGCCATCCCGCGAGGTTCGACGGGAACACGGGACGCCACTACCACATCCGGTGCCTCGGCTGCGGGCGCGTCAACGACCTGCCCATGTCCGTGGACACCCGGATCGAGGACGAGGCGGGGCGCGCCATGAACTACCGGGTGGTGGCGCACCACGTGGAGGTCCTGGGCCTGTGCCCCCTGTGCCAGGAGCCCGCCGCCCGGCCTAGTAACCATTCTCGAAACGCTCAACCCAAGGAGGGACGATGAAGGACCTGAAGGGCACCAAGACCCACGAGAACCTCAAGCACGCTTTCGCGGGCGAGAGCCAGGCCAACCGGCGCTACCTCTATTTCGCCCGCGTGGCGGACATCGAGGGCTACCCGGAGGTGGGCGGACTCTTCCGCGACACCTCGGAGGCGGAGACCGGCCACGCCTTCGGCCACATGGACTTCCTGCGCTCGGTCGGGGACCCGGCCACGGACGTCCCGTTCGGCAGCACGCGCGACAACCTGAAGTCCGCCATCGAGGGCGAGACCTACGAGTACACCCAGATGTACCCGGGGATGGCGCGGACCGCCCGCGAGGAGGGCTTCGTGGAGGTCGCGCAGTGGTTCGAGACGCTGGCCAAGGCGGAGCGCAGCCACGCGGGCCGGTTTACCAAGGGCCTCGAAGTCCTGCCGGAGCTGTAACCGCTGCCCTTCGATCCCACGGACCCGGCCTTCTTCGACACCGCGGCGGTCGAGAAGGAGCTGGAGCGGGTCACCGACATCTGCTCCGGCTGCCGGCGGTGCCATCGGCTCTGCTCGTCCTTCGACTACATGCTGGACGTCGCCGTCGACGGGCACGACGGCGACGTCTCGCAGGTCACGACGCCGGAGTACCGCAAGATCGTCGACCTGTGCTGGCAGTGCAAGCTCTGCTTCAACCACTGCCCGTACACCCCGCCGCACCGCTTCGACATCGACTTCCCACGGCTCATCCTGCGGGCCAAGGCCGCGCGCGCGGCCGCGGAAGGGGTCACGCGCGAGGACCGCTGGCTGGGGAACGTGGACGCGGTGGGCGCGCTGGGCTGCGCCACCGCGCCCCTCAGCAACTGGGCCAACGGCTTCAAGCCCCACCGCGTCCTGCTCGAGGCCGCGGTGGGCGTGCACCGGGACCGCAACCTGCCGAAGTTCCACCACAAGACGTTCGCCCGCTGGTTCCGGGAGCGCGCGCCGGTCGCCGCGGCCGCCGGCCAGCGGAAGGTCGCGCTCTTCTACTCCTGCTCCGTGAACTACAACGAGCCCCAGGTGGGACGCGACACCGTGTCCGTCCTCGAGAAGAACGGCTGCGCGGTGGCCTGCCCGCCGCAGGTCTGCTGCGGCATGCCCTACCTCGACGGCGGCGACATGGCCTCCGCCGCGGCCAACGCCCGCAAGAACGTCGCGGCGCTCCTGCCGCTGGTCGAGGAGGGCGCCCAGGTGGTCGTCCCCCAGCCGACGTGCTCCTACGTCCTGAAGAAGGAGTACCCGATGCTGGCGCCGGGGGAGGACGCGGAGAAGGTGGCGGGCGCCACCCGCGACCTCTTCGAGTACCTGGTCGGCCGCCACCGCGAGGGCACCCTCTCCACCGACTTCCCCGGCCGCGGCCCCGGCCGGGTCGCCTACCAGATCCCCTGCCACCTCCGGGCCCAGAACATCGGCTTCAAGACCCAGGACGTGCTGCAGCTCATCCCCGGCACGAAGGTGCGCGTGATCGAGCGGTGCACGGCCATGGACGGCACCTGGGCCATGAAGAAGGAGAACTATGGCCTGAGCCTGGAGTTCGCCCGCAAGGTCGCGACCGATATGGAGTCGGACGCGCCCGACACCTTCACCACAGACTGCTCGCTGTCCGCGCTGCAGATCGAGGCCGTGCGGGGCGAGAAACCCCGGCACCCCACGAGCCTCCTGCGCGAGGCCTACGGGCTGCCCGAGGAGCATTAGCCCCATGCGCAAGGTCAACGCCTCCGAGGTCAAGGACCTCACCGCGTACGAGAAGGTCCGCGACGCCGAGCGGGCCCGCAACATCGAGCTGACCCGCGACCGGCGGATCTCCGTGGGGGACCGCCTCACGTTCCTGTTCGAGAACCGGGACACCGTGCTCTTCCAGATCCACGAGATGGTGCGGACGGAGCGGATCGTGGACGAGGCGAAGATCCAGGAGGAGGTGGACTCCTACAACGCGCTGGTGCCGGACGCGGACGAGCTGTCCGCCACCCTCTTCATCGAGATCCCCGAGCTGGTGCGCATGAGCTCGGCCCAGGTCCGCGAGGCCGTGAACCGGTTCCAGGGCCTGGACCGCGACGGCGTGATCTGGCTGCGGATCGGGCAGGACGTGGCGCTGCCCGCGCGCTTCGAGGAGGGCCACAGCAAGGAGGAGAAGATGTCCGCCGTCCACTACCTCCGCTTCGCGGTCCCGGCCGCGGCCCGGGCGGCCCTCGCCGACGCCTCCCGGCCGGCCACCCTCGTCGTGAACCATCCGAGCTACAAGGCGCAGGCGCCGATACCGCCCGCGCTGCGCGCGGAGCTGCTGAAGGACCTGGCGGCGCGGTAGCACCCGGTTTCGCGGCGTCTGTCAAGGGCGCGCATTCGAGCGCCCCTGATGAATCGCAGAAGGCTCGCGTTACCTTCGGTTACTCGTCCCGGGACGAGTACGAAAGGTAACAACTATCGCTGCGAAGGACGTCAACCGCGCAACCGCAGCTGACCTCGCGCTCCCGGCGCCGGTAGGGCGCGAGGCGTCGCGCTGAAGCGCGGGCGTCTGGTTCCAGACAAGCGCCCCGCGCGCAGCGCGCACCCGAGCGCCCTCAGTTCAGCTTCCGCTTCAACGCCTCGACCACGGCCTCGGCCGCCGCGTAGTCCGGCCGGAGCCGCAGCGCTTCCCGGAACTCCTCCAGGGCCCGGTTGTACATCTGCTTGGCCACGTAGGCGCGGCCGAGGTTGAACCGGGGGAAGTGCGGGGCCTCGTACCGGGTCGCAGCCGTCGCCTTCTCCAGCCAGGGGATCGCCTCGTCGTAGCGTCCCATCTCGATGAAGTAGGCGCCGATGTCGTTGTAGGGGTTCCCGAACTCGGGGTCCACCGCGATCGCCTTCTTGCACTCCTCGATGGCCTCGTCGAGGCGTCCCTGGAACGAGTACGTCCAGCCCAGGAAGGTGTGGGCCTCGGCGGTGGGATGGGCCTGGAGCGAGAGGCGATACAGCACCACCGCGTCGTCGAGCTCGCCGCGCATCTGCGCCTCGTACGCGCTCTCGAACAGCTCCGCCGCGCGCTTGAGGACGTCGTCGGTGGCCACCGCACCATTTTAGCCGGGGACCCGCGCCGGGCGCGCGCGACGCGGGCCGTATAATCATGGGCCGTGGAAGTGCGCACGCAATACGCCGTGGCGGGCCTGGCCCGCAGGGCCGGCCACGGCGTCAAGCAGTGGATCCTGTCCGTCCAGGACTACATCATGCTCTCGTGGCGCGGCCTCAAAGCGCTCTTCACGCGCCCGATCTACACGCGGGAGATCGTGAGCCAGATGGACAGCCTGGGCGTGGAGTCGCTGCCCATCGTGGTCCTCACCGGGATGTTCACGGGCATGGTCCTCTCGCTCCAGTCGGCGGCCAGCCTGGACGCCTTCGGCGCCCGGCCCTACGTGGGCCGGCTGGTGGCGGTGTCGATGGTGCGCGAGCTGGGCCCCGTCCTCACCGCCCTCATGGTCACGGGCCGCGTGGGCTCGGGCATGGCCGCCGAGCTGGGCTCCATGGTCGTGACCCAGCAGATCGACGCGCTGCGCGTGCTGGGCAGCGACCCGATCCGCAAGCTCGTGGCCCCGCGCATCGCCGCGGCCGTCATCATGGTCCCCATCCTCACCATCATCTCCGACATGCTGGGGATCTTCGGCGGCAGCCTGATCAGCATCTTCAACCTGCAGCTCTCCTGGGCCTACTACTGGCGGTCGGTGGCCAACGGCCTCATCATGAACGACCTGGTCATGGGCCTGACCAAGCCCGTGGTCTTCGGGTTCATCCTGGCCACGGTGGGATGCCACATGGGGCTGGGCACGACCGGCGGCACCCAGGGCGTCGGCCTCTCCACGACCCGGTCCGTGGTCGTGGCCTCGGTGCTCATCCTGTCCTCCGACTTCTTCATGACCAAGCTCCTGCTCCTCTTGTTCCCGGTGAGCTGATGGCGGAGCGCGTCCCCCGCCCGCACGAAGCCCCGCGTGACCGCCGGGCGCGCCCGCGCGCCGAGCCCATCCTCGCCTTCCGCGACGTCCACCTGTCCTTCGACCGCCCCATCCTGCGGGGCGTGAGCTTCGACCTGGAGCAGGGGACGACCAAGATCATCCTGGGCGGCTCGGGCTCGGGGAAGACCACGATCCTCCGCCTCATCCTGGGCCTGCTGAAGCCGGACGCGGGCTCCATCAGCGTGCTGGGCTCGGAGGTCGCGGGCATGAGCGAGGACGAGATGCGCGCGGTACGCCTCATGGTGGGGATGGTCTTCCAGGAGGGAGCGCTCTTCGACTCCCTCACCGTCGCGCAGAACGTCGGCTACCGGCTGATGGAGGACCGCCTCGAGGAGAGGGAGGTCGAGGAGCGGGTCCGCGAGATGCTGGGCTTCGTGGAGCTGAGCCCGTTCTACGACCGCATGCCCTCGGAGCTGTCCGGGGGACAGAGGCGGCGGGTGGCCGTGGCCCGGGCCCTGGCCGCGCGGCCGCGCATCATCCTCTACGACGAGCCCACCACGGGGCTGGACCCCATCACCGCCACCACCATCACCGACCTCATCGTGAAGGTGCGGGACGTGGACGGCGTGACCTCCATCCTCGTCACCCACCAGCTCCGCGACGCCTTCAACGTGGCGCGGACCTTCATGCTGCGGAGAAACGGCGAGTTCGTGCCCAGCGTGGTGGACGACCTGAAGGCACTCGAGGGCACCGAGTTCCTGATGCTGAAGGAGGGGGAGGTGGAGTTCGAGGGCTCGCCCCACGAGCTGCGGGAGTCGGGCGACCCCTACATCCGCGAGTTCCTGTCCTGACCCTCCCCGTGGCATGCTGAGTGAGGTAGAGACATGAACCGAGCCAAGGCCCTTACCTGGACCGAGCTGCGCGTGGGCGTGGTTGCGATCGTCAGCCTGGTGGTGCTGGCCATCACCATCATCTACGTGGGCAGCGGCGGGGGATCGCCCTGGGCGCGCAAGTACGAGCTGAAGGCCCTGATGTCCGACATCAACGGCCTGAAGCCCGGCGCCCCCGTCCGCGTCGGCGGCCTCGAGGTGGGCACCGTCGAAAAGGTGGACTTCGACAAGAAGGGCGAGATGGTCGAGGTGGAGATGCGCCTGGACCGCCGCGTGCAGCCGCGGGTGACCACCAAGAGCGAGGCCACCCTCGGCAGCCTGGGCCTCCTGGGCGAGAAGGCCGTGGACATCACGGCCTCCACCGAGGGCGCGCCCATCGAGGATGGCGGCTACATCTCCGGGGCGGCCGAGGACCCGTTCAAGGGCCTGCTCACGGCGACCTCGGAGAGCACCAGCCATCTGAACCGGATCCTGGCCCGCATGGACGCCGGCGAGGGGACCATGGGCAAGGCCCTGCGCGACGAGGAGCTGTACAACCGCATGGTGGACGTGAGCGTCCGCCTGCAGGCTGTGATGAGCAAGCTCGAGTCGCCCGCGGGCCCGCTGGGCCGCCTGGTGAACGACCAGCAGATGTCGCGCCAGCTCGCGTCGTCGGTGAAGGGCATCGAGACGATCGTGGCCCGGGTGGAGGAGGGCAAGGGGCCGCTGGGCGCCCTGTCCCGCGACGAGCAGCTCGTGGCCGACCTCAAGAGCCTGACCGCGAACCTGAGCGAGGTGGCCGGGAAGCTGCAGCGGGGCGAGGGGTCGGCGGGCCGCCTGCTGCACGACGACGCCCTGTTCCAGAGGCTGGACAGCGTCGCCACGCGCCTGGACTCGCTGATCAGCCGGGTCGAGCAGGGCGAGGGCAGCGCCGGCCGCTTCGTCAAGGACCCGGAGTTCTACAACAACGTGAACGGGGCGGCCACGGACATGCGGAGCCTCATCTCGGACATCCGGAAGGATCCGCAGAAGTACTTGCGGGTCAAGGTGAGCCTGTTCTAATGTAGATACAAGGACATCGATCGGGAACCGGCACTGATCTTGCCACACCCTGAAGGGGGCTTTATGGACGATGACTACGATCGCGACTCCGGGTCGGCCAGCGTTTTCCTGGCGTTCATCCTCGGGGGCCTGACGGGCGCCGCCCTGGCCCTGCTCTACGCCCCGCGGACCGGGCAGGAGACCCGGGACCTCCTCACCGTGAAGGTGCGCGAGGGCGAGGCGCGGGCCCGCGAGGCCAAGGAGCGGGCGATGTCCAAGGGCCGCGAGGTCGTGGACGACGCCAGCGGTTACATCGACAGGCAGAAGCAGGGCCTCGACCAGCGCAAGGAGCGCT
>Ga0214472_10003679_pt1 | contig 16216 bp, 17 predicted proteins | sample RVTome_6_FD_207662 | JGI IMG/M metagenome (GOLD analysis project Ga0214472, IMG submission 207662) | Soil microbial communities from uranium-contaminated site in the Upper Colorado River Basin, Wyoming, United States - RVT140D175 | ecosystem: Environmental > Terrestrial > Soil > Contaminated >... | reverse complement strand
GGAGAAAGTTCTTGTTACAGACTTCTGGCTTTTATTGCATTAAAGATGGAGCTGGCTTGGAGGAAAACGCCGGTGGGCAGGGTGAATCATAGATTACACTGGTTCACTAAATTCACACAAAATACTTAGCAGTACCAAAAAATCTATGCGGTGGGAAGAGATATGACGGAATTGAAACGAACCCATGCAGCCCTTCAGATGAAGAACGAACAATTAAGCTCTTTTGTCTATACCGTTTCTCATGATTTAAAAGCTCCCCTGCGTGGCATTTCTGGTTATACCGAAGAGCTTTTAGAGAGCCATCGGAGTGGTTTAAAGGAGCGATCCATTTTTTGTTTAGAAAAAATTCATTTGGCCACGAAAAAGTTAAATGCCCTGATTGAGGATCTACTTCATTATTCAAAATTAGAAACAGTGCGGATGGATCTTAAACTGACCCCTATCCAGAAATTAATTGAAAGCCTCATAGCAGATCAGGAAAAATCTCTGTTAAATAAGGACACCGAGTTTTCATTAGAAATCCCTTTTTTTACCCTCCGATGTTGGGAGCTGGGGATGAAACAGGTGTTTACAAACCTCATTGGAAATGCCATAAAATATAGCGGACAATCAAATCTGCCTCAAATTAAAATTGGCTCATCGTGGAAGTGAGTGGGTAAATTTTGTCATTACCCGCCTGTCCGGCAGGCACTTGCAGGCAGGGGAAAGCGGAAATCCAGGCTCTTCCCGTCATTCCCGCGAAACCTGTCCTCGAATGCCTCTATCGGGGAGCGGGAATCCAGAAGATGTTGATTTTTTGAATCCTGGATTCCTGCCTGCCGGCAGGCGGGCCCGATAAAACCATTCGGGAATGACGAACTGGATTTTGCAGGAACCTCTAATACTTCAAAGGCTTCAACCACAGAATGATTTTGACTTGACCCTTGCCCTGTATGGACCTTAAACACTTTTTAACAATTTTTGCCCACTCGATTACACGAAGACCCTTAAAATTAAAGGGGAACCCATGCCAGGGGGGTATCGGTTTGAAATTGGGGACAATGGAATAGGGTTCGATATGAAGCACAAAGATAAAATATGGGAGCTTTTTTCCCGTTTAGTCAAGGATGAGGATTACCCTGGGACGGGTGCCGGCCTGTCCATTGTAAAAAAGTTAGTGGAAAAACAGGGGGGTAAGGTTTGGGTGGAGTCCCAACCAGGGCAAGGATCACGTTTTTATGTTGAAATTCAAAATTAAGAAAGCACGGGTTTAAAATGTTTTTGGCCATTTTTTAAAATTTCTCATCGGTTAGTCTGTTGGGGTAAATATTTTATGAATAAAACCATAAAAGTCCTTTATGCGAAAGACAATCCCTATGATGCTGATTTAACACGGGAGCAATTAAAACGGGATGGGGCTGAGTTTGAAATTGATATTGTGGGTACGGGGGAAGAGTTTTGGAAAAAATTTCAAAAAAAGTCCTATGACGTTCTTCTGCTAGATTATCAATTACCGGATACACTTGGAATTGATATTCTCCAAAAACTGGTTTCCCACGGGGTTTTGCTTCCGGTTGTGGTCGTGACGGGGGCAGGAGACGAAGAGTTGGTTATAAAATTACTCCGTTTGGGGGCGGCGGATTATATTCCCAAGTGTGATGGGTACTTTCTGTCCATTGCCACGGTAATACGGAGGGTTGTCTTAGAGCATAAAACCCATGGAAAAATGAATTTTAGCAGGAGCCCTTCGCCCCGAAATATCCTCTATGTGGAACACAACACAAATGATATTGACCTTACCTTAGAGCATTTCAAACAACACGCCCCTCATATTTTTGTAACCCCGATCCGAAGCTGTGCGGAGGGACTTAAGCGCCTTGGAGATAATGGTTCATTTGATCTTGTTATGGCCGATCTTCGGATGCCTGATATGAGCGGTCTTGAATTTATTAGAGAAGCCAGACATAGCAACATCGATCTTCCCTTTATTATGTTTACCGGAAAAGGTGATGAGGATATTGCAGTTTCTGCATTAAAATTAGGGGCATCTGATTACCTTGTAAAAGAGGACGGATACCTAACCCAACTGACCTATTCCATAGAATTAGCAATCGCCCGATTTCAACTTCGGGGAATGGATATTTCGAAGGAGAAAGATCGGGAGGATTATTTGTACCGGTTGGAAAAAAAACTTCAGGAGAGGACCAAGGATCTGCAGGAAGAAATAATGATAAGGAAAAAAAACGAAGAGACTCTTCAGGAAAGCGAGCGAAAGCTCTCAACCCTTTTGAGTAATCTGCCCGGTTATGCCTATCAGTGTAAAAATGATCCGGGTTGGTCCCTTAAATTTATCAGTAAGGGTGTTTTTGAGGTAACGGGTTATTCCGCAGAAGAATATCTGGTTGAGCGAACGATTAACTGTGTGGATAAAACCCATCCCGAGGACAAAGCGTGGGTATGGGAAGAAGTTCAAAAAGAATTGCAGAGGAAAGAACCGTTCGAAGCTGAATATCGAATCATCACCAAATCAAATGAAATAAAGTGGGTTTGGGAAAGGGGAAGAGGGGTTTATTCGGATCTGGGCGAGCTTCTCCATATTGAAGGTTTTGTATCAGATATCACTGAACAAAAAAGATCGGAGATTTCCTTAAAAAAGAGGGAACAGCAACTATTGGTGTTAAATGAAATCGGAAGGCTTTGTTTGGAACCATTATTACTAAAAAAGGTCTTGCAAAAAGCGGTAAAAATGGTGGCTCGAACACTCGAAGTCGAATTATGCAAAGTTCTTTTGCTTTCAAAAGATAAAAGTTCATTCATATTGGAAGCCGGTGTGGGATGGAAAAAAGGATTGGTGGGAAAAGCACAGGTTTTAAATGATAAAAAATCACAAGCAGGGTATACCCTTCTCACTGGCCCAATCATTGTTCAAAATTTTGAAAAGGAGAAACGCTTTAAAAGCCCTTTTTTGCTGGTTGACCATGGGGTTGTTTCTGGTTTAAGTGTGCCCATGATCTCTCAAGGGAGAGCAATTGGCGTCATGGGGGCACATTCCAAGAACCCCCGAACTTTTTCAAAAAATGATGTCGAATTCTTGCAGAGCGTATCGAATCTTATTGCTGCGGCCATAGAACGAAAGCGTGCTGAGGAGAATTTGGAAAAGCTTCGTCATCATAACGAAATGATTCTGAATTCGGCTGGAGAAGGGATTTATGGCGTGAATTTAGAAGGGAAGGTCACTTTCATTAATCCTTCCGCTGCAAAAATGGTCGGATGGAGACCTGAGAATTTAATAGGGAAGGACATGCATGGGGTGGTGCATCACACAAAGTTGAACGGTAAACCTTTTCATCAAAAACAGTGTCCTATCTATGCAGCTTTTAGGGATGGGACTGTTCATAATGAAGGAAATGATGTTTTCTGGAGGAAGGATGGAACAAGCTTCCCCGTCGAATATATTAGTACTCCAATAAAAGATGAAAAAGGCAATGTGGTAGGTGCAGTGGTAACGTTCAAGAATATATATGAACGAAAACAGGCGGAAGATCAAATCAAAAAGCTCAACGAGGATTTAGAAATTCGTGTGAAACAGCGTACGAGACAGCTTCAGGCATCCCTTGCGGAGAAAGAGGTTCTTCTTAAGGAAGTCCATCATCGGGTGAAAAACAATCTTCAGGTTATTTCCAGTCTTCTGGGTCTCCAGGCGGAGTCTCTCACGGATAAAAAATCACTTGAAATCTTAAAAGAATATCAAAACAGAATCCACTCCATTGCGCTCATTCATGAGGCCCTGGTGCATTCAAAAGATTTGACGACTATTGATTTGGTTGATTACATTCAAACATTAACGGGGCAACTGTTTCATTCCTTCGGGGTTGATTTAGGAAGGATAACCCTAAGATTAAAAATCAATAAAATACCTTTAAACGTGGATGGGGCCATTCTTTGTGGATTAATCATCAATGAATTGGTTTCCAATTCCTTAAAGTACGCTTTTCCGTCCCGTAATAAAAAGGGGGAAATCCTTGTCAGCCTTAAATATGATGATGGAAACCGAAAAGTGTCTTTGATCGTAAGGGATAATGGGATTGGACTTCCTAAGAAAATAAAAATTGACGATTTTCAATCCCTGGGTTTGCAGATTGTAAGCGCTCTGGTGGAACAATTGGGTGGAGGGATTTCTGTGAAACGGAATAGGGGAACCGAATTTAAAATTGTTTTTCCAAAATCTTAAGAGAGAAGGGAATCGATGAAGGAAAAGACCACGGATAAAACAACGGTTCTGATTGTTGAGGATGAGACGATTGTCGCCAAGCATTTGCAAAAAGCGTTGAAAAAAATTGGCTATCATGTTCCGGTGATTGAGGCATCCGGTGAGGGGGCCTTAAAATCGGCGGAACACCTCCAACCGGATATCGTCTTAATTGATATTCTTTTAAAAGGAAGAATGGATGGGATTGAAGCCGCAAGGCATATCAAGGACCAGCTCAAAATCCCGGTAGTGTTCTTGACGGCCTTTGCGGATGAGACTACCCTTCAAAGAGCAAAACAGACGGGTCCTTATGGATATTTGATTAAACCCTTCCAGGAGAGAGAATTAAATTCCACCATTAAAATTTCGCTCCACCGGCAAAAAATTGAAGTGGAATTGGAGACCCGGAATAAATGGCTTTCTGGGGCATTGAGCAACGTTACCGATGCGGTCATTGCAACCGATAAAAAAGGCCGGGTGATTTTTATGAATCCCCTTGCAGAACAACTGACCGGGGTTAAACAGGAATTAGCCATCGGTAAGGATTTAACCGAGGTTTTGGATATTGCTTATGAAATTCTCCATAAAGAAACCCATGTGGAGATTGAAAAAACCTCATCGAAAGCCTTTCAGGATGGAATCATTCTAAATCTTCATAACAAAACCATTTTGAGAGATAAAACAGGAAAAAAAATTCCAATCCATGCGAATTTTTCCCCCATGAGGGGGGATAAAGGGGATGTTTACGGGGGTGTTGTGGTTTTTCAGGAAGAGACCAAGTCCAACCGAGGGAGAGGAAAAGCACACCTCCCCATTGTGGAAGACACTTTTGCAGAGTTTCATAGGCCCCTTTCTTTAAATCTTGGAAAACGGGTTCAAATTGATCCAAGGAGTGTAAAGGCGGGGCCCGTATCAAGTCTTCCCCTCACCCGACGGGAGATAGAAATCCTATGCCTGCTTTCCAGGGGGATGGTGGCAAAAGAGATAGCCGACAGTTTGAACCTCAGTAATGCCACCGTGAGAACCCATATTCAACGTATACTCCAGAAACTAAAAGTTCACAGCAAATTAGAAGCTGTGGTCTTAGCCTTTCAAAAAAACTTCATCGAAATTCCTCCAAGCTAAATATTTAAAAAATACCCTAAATAATGCATATGTATGGAAAAAATACTGCATATGCAGAATGGACTTTATTGTTCTACCTTAGTAATATAGCCTTCGAGGTTCAGATTAGGTTATAAGCAATGCACCTGATTAAGATCTAAAAAGCTTTAAAAACCAAGTATATAGAGCTTTTTTTCTTTTGGTTGTTCGCAATTCACAACTTTAAATTTAGAAAAAAAACGAAAGGAGCAATAAAATGGACGAAAATACTTTATCCATTGCCATCATTGGAAGTGAAGGAAACATTCCAAAACAGATTGAAAATTCGATTCAAGGCCCCAACCAACTTTCATTGGCCTTCAAAACATCAGATGTCATGAAGGGATTAAAAAAACTAAAGGATGTGAACCCCAACGTGATTTTGATCGATCTTAGTCAAGTTGAAGAGGATAAAACTGGTTTTTTGGTCAAACTCAGGTTATCCTACCCTGAATCGAACATTTTGGTTATTGCTGAAGAGTATGCGGTGAATGAATGGCTTCAAATTTTGAAAACAGGGGTTAGGGGAATTTTGGACGGTGAATTTTCAAGCAAGAGTTTATCCACTGCTGCGTCTGTGGTTCACCAAGGAGGGATTTACTTTGAACCCGGCCGAATGGGGCAGTTTGTTGAGCAATGCGCCAACAAGGTCAAACACGCCGAAGAGAAAGCCAGCGATCTGTTGACCGATCGGGAAATTCAAGTGCTCAAAGTTCTGGCTGAAGGGTATACGGTTAAGAAAGCCGCTGAAATTTTGGATTTAAGTCCTAAGACGGTGGATACCCATAAAGCCAACCTGATGCGAAAAATCAATATTCATCACCGGGCTGACCTGATCAAATACGCCCTTCGGAAAAAGATCATTACACTTCAAGAAGATTAAAAAAAAACCTTTCTCCCCTAATTTATAATCCTCCCTAAGAAAATGGAGTACTTCTTTTAATAAGGGGGGAAGGGTTTAGTTTTTTGAACCCACCTTATACATCATTTTTTTACTACAGATGCATGATCAAAAATACTGCAGATGCAGAATGGACTTTTTATGCAATACTTAATAGGTTGAAAGTACTTTCTTTTTCTTTTTTTATTAATAGGTTTTGTTTTTGATGAAAGGAAAGTAAACCATTTAGGTGTGTTCCCACAAAAGGAGACATGATGGGTAATCGCCTTTTGTCGTTGGTTATCATAGCCAAAGAGGAGCGGATTCCAAAACAGATTGAAGGTTCAGTATCCGGGCCATTTCAAATTTCCATTTCTTTTAAGACATCGGACATTGAAAAAGGGTTGAAAAAGTTAAAGGATTTAAATCCCAAATTGGTTTTAATTGATTTACAACAGGTGGAGGAAGAGAAGGTCGCATTCCTCCTCAAAATCCATTTATCTCACCCGGACTCTCAACTATTAATCATCCCGGCGGAGTTCGCCGTGAATGAATGGCTTCAGTTTTTAAAAGCGGGTGTGAGAGCTATTTTTGAAAAGGATTTTTCAGGGAAAGATCTGGCCCTTGCGGCATCGGTGGTTATACAAGGTGGAATCTATCTGGGACCCGGCCGAATGGTTCAATTTATTGAGCAATGCGCCAACAAGGTCAAACACGCCGATGAGAAAGCCCGTGACCTGCTGACGGACCGCGAGATTCAGGTGCTCAAGGTTTTGGCTGAAGGGTATACCGTGAAAAAAGCCGCTGGAATTTTGGGATTAAGTCCAAAGACAGTGGATACCCATAAAGCCAATCTGATGCGGAAAATCAATATCCATCACCGGGCTGACCTGATCAAATACGCCCTCCGGAAAAAAATAATCTCCCTTCAGGAAGATTAATGAAGATCCAGTCGAAATAAATTTTGGGTTAATTCTGGGACGGATAGGGGGGATAGTTTATTAAACAGATAAAAGACTTTTTTAAAGGTTTGTTGGTTTTTTTAATTATCCATTTTGGTTTTATTAGTGGTTGCCTTTCAAAACCCGAAAATTTATTTTCTCAACGCGTAAAAGAGGATAATGGAGAAAATAGTTTTTTTGTGGTTGGCAAATCCGGGTCTCCCGGTTTTCAAGACGGGTCGGCGAACAAAGCTTTATTTAATTACCCGGTAAACGGGGTGGCCAGTGGAAAGTATCTCTTTATTGCGGACAGCTATAATTCCTTAATTCGGCAGGTGGATACACAGACCGGAAAAGTCAGCACTGTGGTGGGCATTCCGGGACAACGAGGGGCCCGTGATGGGAACCGAGAAGTAGGACTTCTTGATTTTCCGGAAGGAATTGCCACCGATGGAAAATATCTTTATATTGCCGATACGTTTAATCATACCATTCGCCGGTTTGATCTGGAAAAAGGAATTCTGAGCACATTGGCCGGTCAAAAAGGAGAGGAAGGTTATGCGGATGGAAAAGGAGGGGAAGCCAAGTTTAATTTTCCGCGGGGGGTGGCTATCATTGGGAAAGCGGTTTATGTGGCCGATACCATTAATAGTGTGATTCGGCGGATAGATCTGCAGACCGGAATAGTGAGCACCCTTGCGGGAAAGGCGGGAATGATTGGGATTCAAGACGGATTCGCAGAAAAGGTTCGTTTTTATTTCCCTTACGGATTAACCTCCGACGGTGGGGATTTATACGTTGCCGATACCTTAAACCATGCCATCCGGAGGGTAAATTGTGAAACCAAAGAGGTGGAAACATTAGTTGGAGGAAAAGGGGTCGGGTTAGTTGATGGGTTAGGAGATCAAGCCAAATTCAATGCCCCATTTAACATCGCCACCGATGGGAAGGTAATGTTTGTTGCGGATACCCTCAATAATGCCATTCGAAAGGTGGATCTGAAAAGCAGACAGGTCATTACACTTTTTATGCAAGCGAAGGAAGGGGAAAAAAGTCCTGGGGTACAAGGCTTAACGATAGACTTAAAAGGACCCCGTGGCGTGACATTTAACCACCACGGAACTTTATTCATAACGGATACGGATAATCACCTTATTCGAAAGATGAATTTAAATAGCAACTGAAAGGTTTTTTGTCTTTGACAATTAAACTCAAAATCCATAATCGGTTTTATAAATAAAAGGAGGGTAAAATGAAATCCGGTATCTTCATAGAGACCCGAGATTTAAATGACTGCCTTTCCGATTCAAAAATACGGATTATTGATTTTCAATCCCCCAGAAAATATCTAAAGGGTCATATTCCCGGAGCGGTTTTTTTGAGTCCAGAATCCCTTCATAATGGTGAAATTCCAGATGGTTTTCCTTTCTCTTTTGAAAAAGAAAAAGCCATTTTTTCTCTTTTGGGAATTCATAAGGAAACACGGGTGATTGGGTAGGATGATCAAGAGGGGCTATATGCGTCTAGGCTTTTTTTTACATTGGAATTTTTTGGACATAAAAAGGTCCAAGTCCTCAATGGAGGAATTCGCAAATGGATTCAGGAAGGGCGATCCCTCTCCAAAGAAACTCTAAGGGTGTTTCCTCATGGATTTTTGCCTGTCCCGAAAAGAAAGCATATTGCCAATATGGATTGGATTAAAAGGCATTTGGGAAACCCGAATGTTTTATTGGTAGATGCCCGGTCATCCAATGAGTTTAATGGAAAGAAAAAAAAAGGGCATCGGGTAGGCCATCTTCCCGGAGCCATTAATATTGATTGGAAAAAAACCATTGATCCAATAAAAGGAACCTTGAGAGGCTCCCGGGACCTATTGAAGTTAATTGGAAAATCCAGCCCAAGAGAGGTGGTGACTTATTGCCAAACTGGTTACCGTGCCTCTCATGATTACGTTGTGGCCCGTCACCTTGGTTTTCAAAAAGTCAGGGTTTACGAGGGATCTTGGCAGGAATGGGGGAATAACCCTCACCTTCCTTTGGAATAATAAGCCCTTTCTCCATTTTAAATTAAAAAGAACAGTTTTGTTTTAACGCCCAATGAAGGCGTTTGAGGTAGATTTCTGCCGGTATTTCATGGGCGCCAAAGCGTACCAGATGGGGATTTAAAAATTGAACATCAAATAGGGAAAATTCTCTTTCTCGGAGGTGTTGAACAAGAGAAACCAGGCAAATTTTAGAGGCATCGGTTTTTTTTGAAAACATGGATTCTCCCATAAAGGCTCCCCCCAAACTGACCCCGTATATGCCCCCCACCAATTTTTTGTTCCAATAGGCTTCAACGGAATGGGCTTTTCCCATATGGAAAAGTGCAGTGTAAACCTTAATAATGGGTTCATTGATCCAGGTTTCCGGGCGATCCGCGCACCCACGCATGACTCCTTCAAAATTGTGGTCAAACCGGGTTTCAAATACCCTTTTCCGAATGGTTTGCCTGAGCCGTTTGGGAATGTGAAACCGTTCAAGATCAAAAATCCCCCGAGGATCTGGAAAATACCATTCCACAGACCCATCCTCTTCGCCCATTGGAAAAAGGCCGCGTTGATAAGCCCAAAGGAGGAGTTCTGGTGAAAGTGGTTGGGACATGGGTTTTTAAAAAAACAAGCCGTTGGGTCAACCCCGAAGGGTTTCTGCCCAGGAATCTTTTTATAAACAGGTTTTAAATTTTTTTTGGATTTAAGAATTCTTTTTGGATAACAATTTCAATTTCGTTCTCTGGAGAATTTCCACGGTTTCGGATATGGGCTTTCCAAAAAATATTTTGACGAAGACTTTGAAAGACCTGTTTGATAATTTCTGGTTTCATTTGCGTCTCCCACTCCTGGAACCAAGCCAACCCATCTTCATCTCCTTCATAGTCCTCAGAAAAGTTAGCTTCTAGACTAAAGCGTAAGTTGAAAGTTTTTTCCTCTTTAAACAAAATGCCTCCTCCTTTTGGTTTAAACATTCTCTCTCTGAAACTAAGAGGAAGAAGGAGAAAATCTTTAAAGGATTAATGAAGGAGTTGTTGAATAAACTCGTAGATAACAGGATCCTTCTATTTTTTTCTCCCCTTATTCTGGTAACCGGTTTTCCATCTTTTCCAATCAAATGAGTCATTGGTGGGACGAACCCATCATAATCATTTCTAAGCCATTTATTGGAATCCAGGGAAATGGGTTCAAAAAAATTTTTTATGGAAAACATTTACGGTGTCCAAGGAATGCACCCGGTGGTTCAGAGGTCAATGAATAATACTTTAACGATAAAACGGATAATTGGAGATGTTTCCCGGACAAGGGTTCCAAGCGAAATTGGGTGGGTTCCGCTATTTTTGAAAAGGGGAACCTTCCCTTAAAGGGGGCGGCATGGGGATGGAAAATGATAATGATTCCCACCGAAAAAGAGAAAAAAATTTGAAAAAGAAAGATTGTTTTTAGAACCTTTTTCAAGAAGATCCTTTGAAAAAAATTCTGAATAGAAGGGCTTCTGAAAAATTTATCCAATTTTTTAATAATTACATTTTTTTTCGAGACTCTTCCTTGATAAAACTCAAATAGGCGGGGTCCGTTTGAGTAATCTTGATGCCCATGCCTATGCCATCTGGTGAGTTTCCTTCGACAGGTAGTTTTTTTTCCCAGACCACTCTTCCTTTCAGGCCAATTATTTTTCCATCGGGAAGGGTGACCTTTAAAACCAGATCTGTATTAGTGGAAAAGGCGATATTCGATTTTAGATAAATTCCGGTTTTGGAGATGTCTATTGAAAAACCCACAAAAGAAGGTTTTTCTTTTCCATATTTAATAAAGAGTTTAAAGGGGAGACGTTTTAAAAACCGTTTATCCATGTTTTTTGGATTTCTATTCTTGGAGGGGCCCTTTAAATTGAAAGATAAATTACCATTTATCGGGTTTTATTACAATGAAACATTTTTAATCCTTCCATTTCTTAAGGGAAACGCGAAATGTGGTTCCTACTCCAAATTGGCTTTCTACTTCAATTTTCCCTCCATGGTTTTCAATGATTTCTTTGGCAATACTTAATCCCAAGCCAAACCCATGCCCATTTGAAAAATCGTCCAATGTTTCTTTTCCTCGAGCCGGATCAATTCGGTAAAATCGCTCAAAAATGTTTTTCAACTCGGGGTTCGGAATTCCAATTCCCGTATCAATCACTTCAATGGTCACCCGGTCCTCATTTTCCAAGACGTTGGTTTTAACCGTTTCCCCTCTTCCGGTATATTTAATGGCGTTGTCTATCAGATTGGTGAATAATTCCCCTATGGTTGCCTTTTCACCATCAATATACACCGCTTTTGAATACTGTGGGAGAAGCATTTTAATTCCTTTTTTCTCGGCGATGGGTTTAAGCATTAATCCGATTGTGTTTAGAAGGTTTTCGATATCGGTCTTCTTCTTTTGGATGGGAAAGGGTTTTTGGTCATACCGAGAAAGGGTCAGGAGTTTATTGATCAGGTCCTCTAAGTTTTTAATATTCTTAAATATGGTTTCCAAGGCTTCTTTATATTCTTCTTGGGTACGGGGCCTTCGGAGAGGGATTTCGCAATGACTTTTAATTACAGTGACAGGAGTCCTCAATTCATGAGAGGCATTTGAAATAAAATGTTTTTGCTGCGTAAAAACCTCCTCAAGTCGGTCCAAGGTTGCGTTAAAAGATTTTGCCAACTCCTGAAGTTCTTGGCTGATATTTTGGTGTTCCAGTCGTTGTTTTAGATTGGTGGCGCTGATTTCACTGACCTCTTTGGAAAACGCCTTGAGGGGTTTTAGGGAAAATCGGGCAATCCAAAAGGCTCCGGTTCCGCCCAATAAAATGATAAAGGGGGTGAAGATCCACATCTTGGTTCGAAGGTCCGCCAGAAAGGCTTCCGTTTTATTCAAGCTCTCTCCCGTTTGAATGTGGAAGGTTTTAGGAAAGATTTTTCCAACCTTGACGGTTTTTGCAAATACCCTTAACGGTTCCCCTGCAGGGCTCTGAATGGTTTCCAGGTATTGGCCATCTTTTTTAATTTTTTCAAAGGAGAAAGCCATTCTTGAATCCCCTAAAGAGGGAGAGTGGACAAACGGCTTTCCATCTTCAAAATATATCTGATAATAATGCCCTGAGAAAGGGACATCATATAAGGTGGCCTTTCGTTGAAACCCTTTTTTTCCCTCCAAGGGCTCAAAATCTATTCTTCCGTCATGATAAACTTCGATTAAACCACTGAAAAATTGGGTTTTCGAATCTAAGAAAAGGTCAACTGTGGAAAAAATTCCCATTTTTTGTTCTTTAAAAATAATAAAATTCAAACCGATCAGAATGGCCGAAAAAGATAGGAAGATCCATAGGAAGAGTTTGAATTGAATTAAACATCCGGGTCCCTTAGCATATACCCCGTTCCTCTGATGGTGTGAATCAGTTTAACCGGAAAACCTTTATCAATTTTTTTCCTTAAATTATTTATAAATACATCGAATACATTGCTATCCAAGTCAAAGGTATCGTTGTAGATATGGTCAATGATCTCGGTTTGGGTAATCACGCGGTTTTTGTTGTATACCAAGAATTCCAAAAGGGTAAATTCCTTTGCCGTCAAAGGAATCGATTTTTCTGCCCGGACGACCTCCTTTTGGGAAGGGTTTAATTCAAGGTCAAGGACTTTGAGGCGGGGGCGTTTTTCCGAAAATTTTCTTCTGATTAAAGCCCGAAGGCGGGCGAGAAGTTCCCCAAACTCAAAGGGTTTGCTGAGATAATCATCGGCCCCGGAATCCAGTCCAGTAATTTTATCAGGGATAGAATCTTTGGCTGTAAGCATGATGACCGGTGTTGAAATCCCCTTTTCCCTCAAGGTTTTGAGGATATTGAGCCCATTTATTTTAGGCAGGAGAATATCCAAAATTATTCCATCATAGGAACCCTCCTGGGCCATATATAACCCTTCTTCGCCATCTAAAGCATAGGTCAACACTATAGCCTTCTTCCTGTAGCCCTTTTTGGAGGATTTTGGCTAGATCTTTTTCATCTTCCACAATTAATAATCGCATGGTGCTATTTTAACTTAAGTTCACTCTATTTGAAAAGGACATAGGTTTTTAAGGTTTCAATTTTTATTGGGGGATAGGCCGAAAAAAAGGGGCGGAAAAAAAGGCCAGGTTCGACCTTTTGGATCCCGCCTAAAGGTTTTTTTACCCTAAAACTTAGTCCACAAGGAAATCGTTCACAAACCCGTTTTCCTCATCAATCTCTATTTCAATGGCGGCTCCTAATTTGACCTGGTTCATTTTGGTAGCGGCGACTTCTTTTAATTTAAAATTGTTTGCCGCTCCATTGGCCATTTTGAGCGTGATGATCTTATATTCACGGTCATAGTCCACCAGATTCCCTTTTAGTTTTTGGTGGGCTTCAGGATGGAACTCAACACCTGGCCCGATAATGCGGTCTATGTCAATAATTTGATTTCCCTCTTCCACCCTCAACAGGAAACGATCTCCCTCATGGACATCCGAAATTTGTTCTCCTTCGAAATCCTTAACGCTGAGGGTTCGGTTGCCTGAATTTGTTTTTAGAATGACCGTTTCACCCTTGATTTTTTCTACGCTACTAACGATATACTGGTGGACGTGTTCTTTTTTCTCTTTTTGAACCGGAGTCTGTCCGCCAAAGGCTGGAACCCCCGTTAGGGCCACCAGAACCCCTACAGCAAACACCCCTAAAAACCGATTCATATTTTTCTGATTCATGCTTTTGCCTCCTTGTTTTAGGTTTTTTACTGCTTAAACTTTAAACTCCACCTTTTTGGCAATGAGGACCCTATTTCCCATCCCATCCTTTGCCTCAAAAAATTCCAGGTCGATTTTTTGAGCGGTTGCGGGGATTTGGTCGGAACAGATTCTTTTCTCGATGTCACCAGATTCCGTTTTGATTTGGGTTTCATTGGCGAGAAGAATATGTTGACCCTGTACTTCTATAACAGAATCGGCCTGATTAACCTGATAAGAGAATGAGCCTTCCAATTCTTTTTTCAGAGTGAACCCGGAAAAATCGGCCATGGACCTTCCCTCCTGCTGACAGAAAGCAATAATATCCATATCATGGTCCCCTTCAACACGTGTGGCTTGAAACATCGAACCATCCCAATTTCCATAGACTTCTACCCTCATTCCGGGTTGAAGATTGGAGAAGGCAACAATTTTGCAGGTTCCCAGATCATCATCCTCATCACAGGTGTAGGCGGTTTGATTGTTGACTGCCACCGTGATAAGGTTTGTCCCAAGGGAAAAATGTTCTGCCTTCAGGACCGTTAAATCAAATTGGCCATTTTGAACGGATTGAACCACCCCTTTCAGATCGAAGTGATCCTCCTTCTCTTCTACGTAATCGGTATGCCCTGATCCGTCATGATCCGAAACGATCCATGCGGTGACCGAATTCGTTGAAGGATCATAAGTAAATTGTTTCAGATCAAAATCCAATCCCACCCGCTGTCCCTCCGAAACATCCAGTTGACCCGAAATATCTATTACGCATTGACTGTTGTTGCAGATGGTCCATCCGTTTTGGGCCAGAAGGGGATTGGGATTCGGCACTGTTCCCGTTTTATCCACCAGAATAATCTCTTGTCCCAGGGTGATAAGGACCCTATTGTAGCTGTCGGTGGGAATAGAGGCATTGGGGAGCCGTTTGAGAATTCCGTCCAGCTCATGAACGTCGTAAGTGATTCCTTGAGGATCATCAAAAACCGTTACCCGTGCCTGATCTGCGGATCGCTCCAGCTCGACTTTATAAAGGGTCACAATCACCTGGTTGTAATCATCGTTGAGGTTATCGGTAATAAAAAGGGTACCACTTCCTGAAACCCCATCAGATGTTCCTCCACTTCCACAGGCAGAAATTACAAAAATCATTCCCAACAGTAATCCAATGAGCCCCATTGTTTTTACCTTTTTTGAATATGCCATTTTCATTGCTTTCCTCCTTAAATTTTTTTTAAATCCATCCATCATGGGTTTTCACTCTTTGATGGCAATACCTTAGCAAAGGGAACATTAAAATTTGATGAAATGGGGATGAATTGTCGATGAATATTGAAGGTATTTCATGGATGTGTAAAAAGAGAAGATGAGGAAGGGGTTTTTTAAAAAGGAAAAAAGGTGGGTCTATTGATGTCCTATGATTAGCCCGTCATTCATGGCATCTTCAGCGGTAAGGGTTAAAAGGTAATCCACCAGGACCTCTAGGCCTCCTTCCGTAAAACGCTCTCCGTAGAAACGATACATGGATGAGAGTTCAGGGTTTTTGGGATCCTCATATCCCGGAAGGATAAATGCACTGGGGTTAAGAATAGACTCCTTAATATACTCCTTGGCGGTGGTTGCCTTTGCTTTTCCGTTATGAACCTGTTCTTGGTATCCGGGAGAAGCGATGATCAGGTTAGACGTTGAACCCGTAATTAAGATGGGCCCGTATTCACTTTCTCTGGAATCAGGAAAGAAGGGGATTTTATGGCAAACATAACACCCCATTTTTTTAATAATCATCTTGGGGGAGTCGGTGGGCAGGGCCAGTTGCTCTAATGGAATGGGGGGTGCTTTAGAGGTGATGGGTTCGAGCCAAAAACCTTTTCCTTTCAATAAGGATTGCCAGTTTAGCGGAACCGCAATGGTGCTGTTTAAAAGTGCAAAAAAGGCCACCACCAAGAGGAAAGCTCTTCCCCTGGCCCAGAAAAAACTCAAAATAAGGCTTGAGATGGATAGAAACAGTAAAAACAATCCAAAATAAATCACGGGACCAAATTATAAGGTTCTTTTTGTTCCGAAGTCAAAAGGAGATGATGAAAAGGAGTTTGACGAAAGGTAACAATGATTAAAACCTTAAAAACCTAGTACGTTGACACATTAATATAGAAACATTATAATGACGCATTATCCTACAAGGAGATGCGTCAACCATGCGCCAAACCAAATTGAAGTTGAGCCAGAGAGACCGCCAG
>Ga0214472_10003678_pt1 | contig 16217 bp, 17 predicted proteins | sample RVTome_6_FD_207662 | JGI IMG/M metagenome (GOLD analysis project Ga0214472, IMG submission 207662) | Soil microbial communities from uranium-contaminated site in the Upper Colorado River Basin, Wyoming, United States - RVT140D175 | ecosystem: Environmental > Terrestrial > Soil > Contaminated >... | reverse complement strand
GCACAGACCGCCGAATCGAACGGCGTCGCCGCGGCCTCCGCCGACATCGTGGTCCTGGCGATCCCGTTCGACAGCGCCGAGGTCGTCGCCGGCGAGATCCGCGACGCTGTCGCGGGCAAGCCGGTCATCGACGTCTCCAACCGGATGACCTTTGGCCCGACGGGCCCCGTCATCGACAACGGCCCGTCGAATGCCGAGCGCCTGGCGGCGTGGTTGCCCGAGGCGGCCGTGGTGAAGGCGTTCAACACGGTGTTCGCGTCCAACCAGGTCGATCCGATCGTCGACGGCATCCAACTCGACGGCTTCGTTGCCGCCGATGACGCCGCGGCCAAGGCGGTCACCCTCGAGCTCGTCGCGTCCATTGGTCTCCGCCCGATCGACGCGGGGTCGCTCGAACGAGCGCAGCAACTCGAGCAGCTGGCCTTCATGAACATCGCGCTCAACGCCACGAACGGCTGGACCTGGCAGAGCGGCTGGAAGCTTGCCGGAGCGCCGACGTCGACGCCCAGGGCCGCCTGAGCCCGCCGCCACGGAAGCGTTTGCCCAGATGACGGACACTGTCCCCATGCCGATCCCGGTCGCCCGCCTCAACCACGCCGTCCTGTTCGTTCGCGATGCGAACCGCGCGGCGGAGTTCTACGGGCGGGTGTTCGGGTTCGAGGTCGTGGGCCGGGAGTTCGGCGGGCAGGCGATCTTCATGCGCGCAGCCGGGGGCGACAACCACCATGACCTGGGGTTGTTCTCCGTTGGTCCCGATGCCCAACGCCCCGGGCGCGGCGCGGTCGGGCTCTACCACCTTGCCTGGGAGGTCCCGACGATCGACGACCTGGCGGAGGCAGCGAAGATCCTGTCCGAGGCGGGGGCCCTCGGGGGCGCCTCGGATCACGGGGTCTCGAAGTCGCTCTACGCTTCGGATCCCGACGGCAATGAGTTCGAGATCATGTGGCGCGTCCCGCGCGAGGCGTGGGGCGAGTACGAGCACCACGGTGCCGTGATGCCTCTCGACCTCGATGCCGAGCTACGTCGCTGGGGTGCGGAGGGCGCCGCCCGCGCCTGACGCTCGGTGCCTATCCGCCGGCCGCCGCCACCGTGACCAGGGTCAGGATGTACACGTGCCCGATCGATCCCCAGACGATCGAGCCCGTCCGCCACGCCAGCCAGCCGTAGACCATCCCTCCGGCCAGAGTCGAGAACAACTCGAGCTCCGGCTTGCCGAGGTGGGCGAACGTGAACGGCATCGCCGCCACCACCAGACCGAGCGGTCCGATGAGTCTCACCAGCGCGAAGAGCAGGAAGCCCCGATACGCGAATTCCGTGGCCGTCAGGTCCAGCACGTTGGTCAACACGAGCTGACCGAGCGGCCCGCCGCTTGGTGCGTAGAACGCGCGCACGTCCGGGATCGCCGCGAACGCGAGCACTATCGGGGTCATCGCTGCGCACCCCGCGAGCGTCAGTCCGGCGCCCCACCGCCAATCGCCGAGCGTCAGCCCGTATCGTGACGGGCGGTCGCGGAACCCGAACACCACGACCGTCAGCGGGATGAGCCCGAACAGCACGACCCGCTCGATGGCGGTGGCCAGCATGCCGTCGGGCGAGCGCCCGAGAGCGATGACCGCGTCCGGCACGAACGTCCGCGAGTAGTCGAAGAGCACCGCGAGCGTGACCAGTGCAGCAGCGATCGTGGCTCGTACCGGCAGGTCCAGACCGGCGAGCTCGATCGAGCGCCGGTCCGCTGCGCTGGCCGGATACAGCGGGCGCGACCGGAAGCCGGCCCAGGCACCGGCGATCACGCGGTTGCCGATCACGCCGAACCCGACTCCCCGGCGGAGGATCGCGATCCGAGGACGCGCTCGATCGCGTCGGCGAGGGCCTGCGTCGAGAACGGCTTCTCGATGAACCCGGCGAGGCCCTTGCCGGCGAACTGCCCGCTGGCCTCCTCCTCGTTGTAGCCACTCATGAGGATGACCGGGGCGTCGGGACGAACCTCGCGGATCCGGCGGAAGGTCTCCGCGCCGCTCAACCGCGGCATGGTCAGGTCGAGCAGGACCAGGGCAAAGCGGTCCGGTTCGGCGGCGTAGATCGTGAGCCCCTGCTCGCCATCGGCCGCCACGACGACGGCCAATCCGAGCCGCTCCAGGATCGCCTTGGCCACGTCCCGGACCGTCGGCTCATCGTCCACGACCAGGACGGTCCCATCGCCGAGCCGTGGCGTCGACGAGCGGCTGGCCCACGGGTCGGGGGAGACGTGCGCATTGGTCAGGGGAAGCAGCAGCTTGAACGTGGACCCCTGTCCGCGCTCGCTGTAGACCTTCAGCGCGCCGCGATGCGCGCGGACGATCCCAAGGACCGCGGCCAGCCCGAGCCCGCGCCCCGCCGTCTTGGTGGTGAAGAACGGATCGAAGATCCGGGCCTGGGTGGCCGGATCCATGCCTGCACCGGTATCCGAGACGTCGATGACCGCGTACTCGCCTTCCTCCAGGCCTTCGTCGATGAACGTTCCGGCCAGGTACGACCGGTCCGCGTGGACGCGGCTGGTGGCGACCGTGATCGAACCGCCCCCTTCGCCGATGGCATCGGCGGCGTTGACCACGAGGTTCATGACGACCTGGCGGAGCTGCGTCGCATCGCCCTCGATGACGACGGGCCCGCTCGTGACCGCGTACCTGATGTCGATGTGCCGGTCGATCGAAGCCCGCAGGAAATGGGTCATCTCGCTGACCAGCTCGGAGACGTCGAGCGTCGTGACGATGAAGCGGCCCTTGCCCGAATAGGCGAGCATCTGGCGCGCCAGGTCGCTCGCACGCCGCGCCGCGGTCTCGATCTGAACGATCCGTTCGCGGCCGTTGGCGCCGGGTGGTAGCTCGAGCTGGGCGAGCCCGGCGTTGCCCATGATGCCGACGAGGAGGTTGTTGAAGTCATGGGCGATCCCGCCGGCCAGCACGCCGAGGCTCTCGAGCTTCTGCACCTCGAGCACCCGCGCCTGAATCTGTTCGCGCTCGGCTTCGATCCGTTGTCGCTCGGTCATCTCGGTCTCGAGTGCGGCGACCGCGGTCTGCAGCTCGGTTGAGCGCACCAGCAGATCGCTCCGTGCCTTCTCGAGCTCCTGTTCGCGGGCGATCGCATGGAGCAACGACGAGCGAACCACACCACCGAATCGATCGACCACGGCGGCGACCAGGATGCAGGCCCACATGAAGTTGGAGAGGGACACCGGAGCATCCGCCGCGGCGGCGGCCGGCCCGTTGCGAACCGCGAGCTCGGTTGCTGCGTAGATCCCGACGGCCGTGACCAGGAGCCATGCTCGCGGCAGGATCAGGCCGGCCAGGACGAGGGGCACCATGAGCAGGGCCAGGAACGGGCCGCCGGCGGCGAAGCCGACGGATGCCAATCCGAGCGCGAAGCCGAGGGTCAGCAGGGCAACCGTCAGGCCGGCCACCAGCCGGAAATGGCCTCGACGGAGGACGCCCACCAGGACGAGCGCAATCAGGCCCGCGATGAGGTTGGCAAAGACGCCGTCCGTGGAACCCCTCGGCAGGTTTGTCAGCGCGTTGCCGGTCGTGGCGATCAGGAACACCGTGGCCACGACGAACAGGACGGCCTGCAGCAGATAGCCCTGCCGACGCTCGAGGCCATCCCGGCCGGGGACGGCAGCCAGCCAGAGGCGGAGGCGCTCCATACGGAGCGATGCTACATCCCCGAATCCGTCTGATTGAGCGTCGAGCGGTGGGTTAGTTCAGGTTCGTGCGGACGAGTCGCGTCAGGACCGCCTGATTCCACGCGTTGAAGAAATCGGCATGTGACGAGTAGATGCTCCCCGATGCCAGGGTCAGGCCCGTCGTGCTCGACAACCGGTAGTGGACGTTGAGCGAGAGGCGAGGCAGGCGGACCGGGTAACCGGTGGGACAGGCGCCCCGGACCCGGTACGCCATGTGGCTCTGGTGATCGGCGGAGTCGAGGTCCTTGCCGTTCCAGCATTCGGGGAAGCGAATGATGAGCACGGCGTGGCTGGTCGACGGGCAGGCGATCGGCGCCGTCGACAGGGCCTGCGGCCGGATACCGGCGCACTTCCAGCCGGTCACCGCCTTTGACTGCGGTGCGGTCGCCGAGCTGTCGCCCGCGATCACCTTGAGTCCCGCGGGGAACGCGACCACGCGACCACGACCACCGCCGCGCAGGTAGTAGGCGTTGATCCGGAGCGGGGCGACCCGCTGCTTGTCGTCATACAGCGTCGGGACCCAGTAGGCAGCCGTGTCGGCGGCAATCCGGCACGTCGTCGAGCCTGCGCGCAGGCTCGCGTACGTCGAATCCGCGTTGGTCGTCGTGTTGCCGAAGAACTCGTGCTGATGGCTGGCGCCGGGTTCGCCCGGGTGGACGATCGGATCGTCGGTGGCGACATGGCTCGGTCGGCAGAGCGACAGGAAGATCCCGTCGTGGACCGGTCCGCCGGCCCGTGGTTCCGCGGCGGAGGCTGCTCCGGGTGCCAGCAGGGCCAGGGTCAGCAGGGTGGCCGAGGCGACCAGGATCGATCGGCGGAGCCGACGCGCTGGCACGGGAGCGGCGAATCGATCGTGCATCGCGGACACCTCCGGTCGCTCGGACCCGCACCGGCTCGGTGGCCCGGCTGGTTGTCGCCAGGATGACGCGCGATCGCGGGCGGGTCGACCGGGGTTCCGCCACGTTTCGTAAGCCGTGGGTAAGGTGTGGCCTGGCCATCGCCGACGACCACGACGTGACCGTCGTCGCCCTCGATACCGGCGAGATCCTGTCGACCCACCTGATCGAGCCCGACAAGTCCTACTGGCGCAATCAGCGAAGAGACCCCGGCCGATGGCCGAGGTCTCCGGCGACGCGGTGACACCGATGTCCCGACTCAGGTGTCGCACTTGTCGCGACTCATGACATTGGCCCGCCCGGAGGGATCCGAGCGCGCGGTGTCAACTCTTCGCGTTCAGGGTGTCGACGAGCTCGTTCGCGTGCTTCAAGCCGCGTGATTGGAGTTTCGACCGGGCGTCAGCCGTCCGGTGCGGCAACGGAACATCGCGAGCCCCAGGAGGGAGACGACCTACCCGGAGCTCAACCGCAGTAGCAGACCACGTCGCCGTTCGGGAGGACCACCAGGAGCTCGATGACGCCGGGATCTGGCACGGCTCGCTTTGAGGGAGATGCCCGCCATTCGCCGTCCAACGCGCTGGACGGAACGTCGATGCCAGCGTAACTGAGCGAGTTGTGTGGGTTTCTTTGGAGTCCTGCGACCTCGAAGCCCGCCGTGATCGCGCCGACATCGTCGGTGGAAACCTCGTAGAGGCATCGCGTGTCTAGTTCGTGCCACTCCGAAATGGGGTCCTCGATCGACTTTGAGAGGATCAGGTTTCTTGCGGCCTCGGGCAGCAGCTCCCAGAGCTCGGACGAGCCTACCGCGGGATCGTCATGCCCCAAGCAGACGGCATACCGGGATGGAACGTACGCCCCGACCCGTCGGTCTACCCAGGCGCTCGCGGGTATCCAGGACGCCGGATCGGCGAGCAGTTCGGGCAGCTCGCCATCCGACCAACTGGCATCGACGAGCCGTTCGCCATCGTGAACCACCAAGCCACCCCAGAGCACGCCGGGCCTATGCCACGTGGTCCGATCGGTGATCGAATCGGCAGGCTCGATGTCGTGCAGTCCAGCGGCCATCACCCTTGACCGCATCAGCTCTATGCCCTCGCGAGTGAGGCGCTGCTCGATGACGGCGGTCGTCGGCTCGCTTGCCCCAAATGCTCGCCTGCCTGTGTCGGTCAAGGCGTCGAGGTTCCGTTTCCAGATCAGCCGCCCGTCGCCGAAGACCCAGATCCTGTGGAAGTCCAACCCAATGCTGCGGACTCGCCCCCCGAAGCTGAGCACCAGCTGTCCGGTCTCCGGTGTGCTCGACGCGAAGCCCTCGGGAGGGAGTCCGACGAATGGCTCCACGAACGCTCGATCGGTCAGGATCTCGACGGGATCGCGGCGGAACTGCTGCGCACCCGCGATAAGGGCCCCGGCTGCGACCGCGCTGAGCAAAGCCAGGATGACGAGTGTGAAGGCGAGGCCCCGGCCAGCCGGCATGAACCCGAACCGGACGGGTGCGGTGTTCCGCGATGCTGCAGCGGCAAATCGAGTCATCGCCATCGCATCGACATCAATCGGTGCTCGATCTGCATAGGCCCTGATCAGCGCGGCGACGCGGTGCTCGAGTGCGTTGCGATCATTCATGATCGGTCTCCGGTTCGAGGGCGAGATCTTCGCGGAGGCGTACTAGGAGCCGGGCGAGTCGGCTGCGCACACCTGAGGCGGACATGCCCAACTGCCGCGCGATCTCCGAGCTGTCGAGCCCGGCCGCATAGCGCATGGCGAGGAGGCTTCGGTCTTCCGCTTTGAGACCGCGCAACGCGCGTTCGAGGTCGACGACGTCAGACGACGCTGCCTGGTAGCCGCCTTCGATGCCGGCGACGAGCTCCGAGATGTCGACGACTCGCTCCCGACGTCGCCTCCGCATGATCTGGCGGGCTTCGTTCGCGGCGATCGCCACCAGCCATGGTCGGACCTGGGTCGGGTAACGGAGCGACCCGATGCGCCGCCAGGCGATCGTCCACGCGGATTGCACTGCGTCCAATGTCGTCTCCGCCTCGCCACATATGACGAAGGCGACGCGCGCCATAGAGGCGTGGTGCTCGGCCACGAGATCAGCGAACGCGGCGTGGTCGCCGGTGGCGGCGGACCGAACCGTCGCCTCGAGCGCGCCTACGTCGCCCAGCAGCATGTCCGACATGCTAGGTAGATGCCCGGTTGAACATAAGTGTCCCAAAGAGGTCGTAGGGATTCACAACCCAAGCTGACGCGGCTGCAATCGGCGCCCACCACGTGCACCCATCCTCCCTTCACGAAGGATGCGTTTGATGAACGCCGACCAGCAGGAAGCAAGGGCGTCAGTCGAACTCGAAGGTCTCGACGATCGGCATGGCCGCCGCGAGGGACGGCTCGAACGCGGCGGCCGTGTTCGCGAGGAGCTCGATCGCGATGTTTCCGCCGTCGGGGGTGTCGAGGAGGATCAGGCGGTATGGATGTTCCGCCGTCACGACGACCGGGATCACCTCTCCGATGAGCGGGACGGCGGGCGTCGCGGGGTCCGCCGGGCACGTGGCCGTCCAGCCCGGCTCCAGGCTGACGTCGAGCTGCTGTCCCGTGAGCCCGCTGAGCGTGACCGCCTTCGGCGTGCCCGTCACGAGACCGTCGCGGGCAACCAGGGCGGCGGCGATCTCCGCTGCCGTTGTCCCTACTCCAGTCTGCGGCGTTCCGGAGCAGTCCACGTTCGCGACGGGAACTGTTGGCTCGCCTATAACGATCACGATGCCGGCATCGCCCCCGTTGGCCACCGCCGACCGGTTGGCGGGAGTATCGGGGAAGAGGACGTAGTACTTGGCCCAATCCCGGGAGTTGACCCAACCGCTCGGGACCGTGTACGTGAGTGCCGGATCGAGCCCGCCTGAGGTGACGGTTCCGGCAGCCAGTTCGCCAGCGCATCCGTATGGGACGCCCGGAGCTTGGCCACACTCGCGGATCCCGCTTCTGTTCAAGCCCACCCACCAGGGCGCGGTGGGCACGGGCGTCGGGGCGGCCGACGCCGCCGGCGACGATATAGGCGTTGGGGTCGCTGCCGGTCCGCCGATGCCGGTCGAAGGCCGGGGCAGCATGTTCCAGCCGACGATGGCGATGACGAGGACCGCCGCGACGGCGGCTCCGATCTTGACCGCGGGATTCATGGGTTGGACCCTCCAAGGGAGCCGCCCTGCGGGTCGCTGACGCTCGCGGGTGATCCGGTCGGCGACGACGTCCACCACCCGGTCGGGCATCGTGGATGGGCCATCGTCGAACCAGTGCCGAAGCACGCGACCAATGTCAGAGTGTTCGTTCATGCGGAGGACCCTCCGACAGCTGGCGTGCGCGCCTCGGCGTCGAGGGCGGCTCGCATGGCGCGATGAGCGTGATGGAGTCGTGAGCGGACGGTCCCCCCTGGAAGGCCGAGCAGATCGGCGATCTCGGATGGGGCGTAGCCCACGAAGTGGTGCAACACGAGGATCGCGCGCTCGTCCGGCTTGAGCCGGCGGAACCCGCGATCGAGCTGGTCCCGATCGAACATCGTGAGCAGGTCGTCCGGAGCGACCGGCCCATCGAGCGGCAGGACCCGCAGATTGGCGGTGCGACGACGTTCGCGCGTCGCCTGGGCGATGCAGACGTTCGTCAGGAGGCGGTGGACCCACGCGTCGAACCGGTCCGGATCGCGGAGGCTCGGCAGGTCACGCCAGGCGATCACCAGCGCATCCTGCAGGGCATCCTCGGCCCGGTCGACGTCACGGAGGATCCGGTGAGCGATCGCGAAGAGATGGCCACCACGCGAACGGACCAGGTCGACGAACGCCGTATCGGGCCTGCGTGCCCCATGACTCGCGTGACCGTCTTCGACCTGCTCGGTCGCGACAAATGTCGAACTTCTGGATGGCCATCGTGTCCGCCACCAGGTCTCCCGACTCTCTGGCGCCCCATCGCCTGATGCGGAGGCTCGCGCGCAGGGGCCCGTTCCACTGATCGTGACCCATGTTCCACTGATCGTGACCCATGGCTTGCGGCCAGGTCATGGTGTCGGGCCAGGAGATCGTCAAGCTGCCGATGATCGATTCCGCGTGGGTCGTGGTCCTCGCGGCGGACCACGCTCGGATCCTGTCCAGCCTTGGGATCGAAAACGTGCCCGCGCCATCGGTGGCCGAGAGAGCCCGCCTGCGCGACAAGGCGGCGGTCGGGCCGTGGGCGGACCTGATGGTCACGCCGATCGCGGGCCATCTGGGGGTCGCGTGGCCGAAGGGCGTCGCCGGATCCATCTGGAGCCCATTGCGAGGCACCAACGGGATCATCGGTGTCATTGGCTGCGGCGCGCACGATCGCGAAAGCGCCGAACCCATCGCCGAGCTCCTGTCCGCGGTGACGACCTATGGCTCGATCGTGGGCTCGCTTGTGGCTCCGGGCCTGGATGCCCGGCGCGCGGCGGACATCACGCGCGCCCGGATCCGCTCCATCGTGAACGAAGGTGCGTTCTCACCGTTCTTCCAGCCGATCGTCGACCTCGACACCGAGCAAGTGGTCGGCCACGAGGCACTGACGCGGTTCAGCGATGGGACTCCGCCAAACGTCGTGTTCGACCTCGCCCGGTCGGCGGGCATGTCGGTTGAGCTCGAGATCGCCACGTTGACCCGCGGCAGTCGACGCGTCACGGGTCCTACCCGCGACGGCCTACGTGGGACTGAATGTCTCCCCGGCCCTGCTCGAGCGCGTTATCTGTTCGTGCTGACAGTCAGGGCCATAGCGGTCGAACTGTCCACTTGTAGATTCACGGACTCTTGCCGCTCGAAGGCCCCTCGCCCAGCTATAGTGGTCGTGTGACGATTGAGTCCGTGCGTCCCGGGGGAGGGGCCCCGGCGGCCGGTGCGCGGCCCACCGATGTCGAACGTGTCGAGGCGCGGACCGCCAACGGCGGCGGTTTCTCCTTCCTGCTCATCCACGGCATCACCTGGGTCGGCGCGGGGATCCTCAGCTTCGTCCTGCCACGCGATACGGCGGCCCTCGTGTACCTCTTCCAGGGTCTCGTCGCGTTCCCCGCCTCGCTTATCGTCGAGCGCGTCCTCGGCTATCGGACGCTATCAACAAACGAAAACTCGCTCGTGTCGCTGTTCGTGCTCGTCGCCGTCGCCCAGGGTTTCGCGCTTCCCGCCTCGATCATCGTCTTCAACCTCGACCCGCGGCTCGTGCCGGTCGTCTTCGCGGCGACGAACGGGGGCCATTTTCTGCCGTACTCTTGGCTGCACGGCACCCGGGCCTACATCGGGCTCGCGATCGTTGCCGCACTCGGCCCATCCGCCGTCCTCGTCACGGCCGGGGCCGATGCGGCATTCCATGCCAGCGGCTTCATCGCCGGCGGGGCGCTGCTCGTGACGGCTGCGTGGGTGCGCCTGTTGGCCAGACGATAGGTGGGCGCGGGTACGGAAAACGCCCGGCCCGTGGATTGGCGGCGACGGCCGGGGCGAAGCGTCGGCTGAGCAGGCCGCCGGGGGCACTAGGCGGCCGCGCCGAGCTGGCGGGCGGTCATGGGCGAAAGCGATCGCGATTACGACCATCACCCGCCTCACACCGCCAGTGCAACGATCGTGTCTTCACCAAGCTGCTAATGACCGACATCGTCGATTTGACCGGCACCGCGAGTCGGCTGGATGAGACGACCGGAAGCAGCGGCTCGGCGAGCACAACCACCTCGTCCGCCTGTGTCTCGGGTGCTACCTGGGCAAGGAGGTAAACACGACAGGCGATGGTTCCGCTCACGTCCGCGCCGCCGGCGAGGCGCCTGGCGTCCTCACCGGCGCCGTAGCGCGTGCGGCGTCGCGGCCTCGAGGCGACCACATCAGCCAAGCCTTGCACAGACCGACGATGAGCAGCCCCGCCGACGCCGCCAACAGCGAGCCTGCGATGTCGGGCAATGTCCACAGCGCCGCCGCCCAGGTCGAAACCACGTCGAACCGCGGCGTCGTTCCCGTGCTGACGTACAGGGGCAGCACGATGAGGATCGACAGCGGCACCCCGATGTCAACCACGATGCTCGCAACCAGTGCAACGCGTCGACGACGGGCTTGAACGATGCGACCGTGCCATCCGCGCAGGCGCAGCGCCTCGACGACCAGGAGGCCACCCAGCAGGAGCAGCACAGCGTCCACTACGAGGTAGGCCTGCCGGACCGTCAGGCTGCCGGTCACCGGTTGCTGACGGAGCGTGAGTCGCAGAACGTCGAAGGCGACCTCGTACGCGCCGCGCAAGCTGGCGAGCCCGAGCTGGGTCGGGTTCGCGTTCGTGAGCACCACCACGCCCAGGTGCCCGCGCGGCATGTAGATGAGGCCCGCATTCTCGGTCAGCGTCGCACCGCTGTGACCCGGCGCATAGCCCGATGGGATTCCCGCGACGGGAGCCCAGTCAATCCCGTAGTCCCGGTCGCCGTCCGTCGCCCCGACGACATCCATGCCGCCGTAGCGGCCGTGGTTGCTCAGCGCCGCGACGTAGCGGGCCATATCGGCCGCGGTCGAGATCTGGTAGCCGGCCGGAACCTGGGCCGTCGGGTACGGCTCGTCCCAGGCGACCGGCAGCCCGAAGAGGTAGCGGTGACCCCGGGCGAGACCGTCCCGCCGGGCCGGTTCCTGCGCTGCATAGCTATGGCTCATGCCGAGCGGATCGAACATGTGCTGTTGGAGATACTCGCCATACGACTGGTCCGACACCGCCTCCACAACGACGCCAAGCGCGATGTAGTTGAGGTTGGAATACTCGAAGGTGCCAACCGGCCGATTGATGCTGGCCGATGCAAGCCCCCGAACGACCTCCTCGGGTGTCAGCCCCGGTCGGTACGTCTCGGGTCGCTGGCCGTCTGATTGCGAGAGGCCGCTGGTGTGGTCGAGGAGGTTGCGAATCGTGATCGCGGCAGCGGCGTCGGGGGTGGCGAGCGTAAACCAGGGCAGGTAGCGCTGGAGCGGCGCACCGTCGTCGATCTGCCCGGCCTCGACGAGCTGACGGATCGCCAGGGCCGTCAGGGACTTACCGACCGATCCGATGACGACCGGCGTGTCGACCGTCATCCGCCGGCCGCTCGAGTCGGCGGTTCCAAACGCCGCAAGGTGCGCGACTTCACCCTCCCGAACGATCGCGTACGAAAGGCCGGGCAGCGCACTCGCCGCCATCTCGGCTCGCACGTAGGCGTCGACCGCATCGTATTCAGCGTTGGCGGCAGCCCGCGCGTCGGCTGGCGGGAGCAACAACAGGCCCATAAGCGCCACGGCGGTCACGAACCACGAGACAGGTCCCGATCGGCGACCGATCATGTCCTGGCTCCCACCTCTCCTTCTAGTCATCGCCCCCGGGAACTGACCGTTCCTGGGCCGCTCTACAGGACCCTTGACAGCGTTCTTGGCGTGCCTGGGCAGCGATGTCGTGAGCGCGGTGCAAGGGCTCGCCGTGGTCCGCGCTGGCGCTACCTGCACGCCTTCGGCCGGACCTACGTCCGCGGTCGCGGCTGGGCGCGCGGCGAACCCGACGAGGTCCTCCGTCACTCGTGAGCCGCGCGCAAGGATGACGGGGTTGAGCGTACCGTCGTAAGAACTTCGTGGACGTCGTGGACGTCGTGGCGCTGGGCACTCGACCACGTACCGGGTAGTCACAGGCCGAGGGCGAAGCGCACGGCGTCGATCACCCAATGGAAGCCGATTGCCGACTCGATGCTGCGCCGAGCGGCGAGGAGCGCGATCGGAAGGCCAAAGACGACGCCGATCACGGCGGCAGTCACGAGAGCGCTGACCGGGCTGGTGAGAAGCAGCTCCGGGACGTGAACCGCGGCGTGGAAGGTCACAGACAGCCCGACCGCTAGGGTGACCGCCATGGCGCTCGAAAAGTGGCGCCTGAAGACGGTCAGCGCGACAGCGAGGAAGAGCAACCTGTAAGCTACCTCTTCGAGAACGGCCGGCCGAAGCGCGGTGATCGCGGCGAAGGGCAAATCGGCTGCACCGGGGCTGCTCCCCTGGCCAACGAGGAGGAGCACGTTGACGATCGCAAAGGGAAGCCCGAGGAGCGCGCCACCGAGTAGTGCGGTTGCTCCATCACGGATGCGCCCCTGCGCCAGCCGGAAGCCGAGGACCGGGTTTCGTCGCAGGAGGGCCGTTGCGCCGACGACCATGGCCATGGTCGCACCGGCGTGCATGGTTGGATCAAGGTACGGAACGTACGGCGTCCAGTCGTTGTACCAGTACCTAGATTGGATCGAGATCCAGACCACCCCACCGAACGCCAGGCCGAGCAGCCAGTCGCGGCCAGCGAGCTCCCCTCGTCCATTGAGCGCCAGCGCCAGTCCGACGATTGCCAGCGCCGCGTACATGAGGCTGCCCGGATCCGTCGGCAGCCCGTGGATGGCCTCGCGCTCGACCCAGTTGGTAAGGGGGTACGAAGCGGCGTAGAGCGCTGTGTAGGCGCCAACGAATGCCCCGGCCGCGAGCCACCCCCGGCGCGTGCTGGCCCGCGTGGTAGAGCCGGTTTGACCGATGGACGCATCCCTCGAAGGCCATGCTGTCATGTCGTCACCTGGATACCCTTCTCGGCAAAGGAGCGCGATCCGTTCGCTCGTGAGCCGACGCGGACGATGTCGCTCGCCGGTCGCCGCGGAGCTCGGTTGAGATGGGCACCCGAGTGGCCGACCCGGAACGGCACCGTGGATGGTCGGCTGGTAATGACGTTCGTCACTCCCACGTCATTCCGTGGCGCTCCGAGGCGCCAGTTGCGTCTGCTCGCTCGATCGCCCTTCGCGCCCGCTCGAGCGCGGCATCGATCGGCACGGAGGTGCGCAGATGGTCGATCCTCATGTCGAACCACGGCCTCGGCTCATCGGCCCAGCCCACCAGCCAACGCCCCGGGAAGGGCAGGCCGTCGATCGTGCGCCAGTCGAGGTAGTCGCCCCGCCAGCCCACCCGACGACCCGTCGTTCCCTTGTAACGAACGGCCTCGAAGGCGGCAGGCAGACCCGAATCCGGGTCGAAGCTGAGCGACGCGAACAGCGGGCCGTCGGTCGTGGGGAGGGTCAGGCGCACGCTCGCGGCGTCGATCGGCTCAACGGTCAGTGCCGGGAGGCGACGCCAGGCGCACGGCATGACCACAGCCTCGCCCCATGTGGACAGGAGCGCCGCCTGATCGATGTCCGGGCCACTTCTGCCCCAGGGCCCGATCTTCGCCAGCCCGTGCCCGTCGACGTAGGCGTCCATGACTCTAAGAAGCGGCAGTCCACCGACGCGCCAGCGGATGTCGGTGACGTGGTCGTGGCCTAGGCGATGGCTCATGTGCGCGCTCACCCGGAGCGGCGGCAAGGCGCCGAGTCGCACCGACGCAGAGCCGATCACCTCGAACGTGTCGATGTCGGGAATGCCGTCCGGGTACGCCCGCCGCAGCCAGCGCTCGACCGGGGCCGGCAGCGCATCGGCGTGTACCGCCATCATCGAGCCACCGACCCTCGAGTGCGTGCAGCGAACGCGCCAACAGCGGTCAGGATGCCGAGGTTGACCGCGATCCCCGCGGCCGCGTCCGGCAGCCCGAGAACGCAGACGACCGTGGATGCCGCGGCGAGACCCCCGATCAGCGGCACCGCCCACGGCCGGGAGCGCCAGATGGCGAGCGCCGCAACGCCGAAGCCAAGGGCCAGTCCAAGCCAGACGAGACCGATGGTACGGACGCCCCCATCGCCCAGCGCCAGGGCGCCGTCCAGCGCCGTGGTCCGGTAGGCGAAGCCAGAAATCTCAACCAGCCGCCAGGGCACCACGAAGCCGATGACGTGGATGAGGGCGTGGACGCCGATGATGGCGGCGGCGATGGTCCGAAGCATCGTTCCTTTCCTCACGTTTCCCCCGTTCGACGTTGACGCAAGCCTGGCTCAGGCCGCAGCCGGGACCGCCGCAGGCTCACGCCCGCGCCAGGGACTCAGGGCCAGCCCGGCGAGGAGGGCTGCGACGACCGCGATGGCCGCGAAACCGATGGGCAGGCTCGGGTCGCTCAGCGTCCCGCGCGCGGCCTGCATCGCGAACAGCCCGAGGATGCTCAGGGCCATGAGGACGCTGAACACCAGGCTGCCGAGGGCGACCCCGGCGGCGAGCACGGACCCGCGAACGAGGAGCACCGCCGCGACGACGAACACGGGCAGGACGAAGGCCAGGTCGAGCGTGTAGACCGCGCTCGTCGGCACGTGGAGCTCGGCCACCGCCGCCGGCAGGCTGCCGGTCGCGATGGCCTGCCCGATCTGGCTGAGCCACAGCCCCGCGAACAGGGTGACGATGAGCATCAGGAACCCGGCGGTCGTCCGCCGCGGCAGGCGCCTCGCAGCCACGGCGGCTGCCCCGCGGAGGAGGTCGGGCATCCCGATCGCCAGCGCCCACGCGGCCAGCCCCACGATGGCGATGTGGACCGGCGTCAGTGCGTTGACGATCACCTGGAAGGCGTAGATCGCGTAGGTGTAGACGAGATAGCCGAGGCCCCCGGCGACCACCATGCCGGCCCGCGGCGACGGCCGCCGCGAACGCCACAGCGCGCCCACCAGCAGCGGCACCGCGACGAGCAGCGTCGCGAGGTCCGTCCCGCGCGCCTGGTCGACCATGGCCGGTACGTCACGGTAGGTCTGGGTGAACAGGCCGGCCGCGCTGGCGATGGCGCTGAGCGCCGTCGCCAGCCAGGCCAGCACGGTCGTGGTGCGATTCATGTCATCCCTCCTGGGGCCTTGTTAGGAGTTGGCGCTCCCGCTTCCGCGCCTCGACGGCCAGCCACTCGCCGACCAGGTCTCGCAGGAGCTCGATCCGCTCTGGATCCAGATCGGCGAAGACGTCGTCGAGGACCTCCAGCCGCCGGGCCCGCAGGTCTGGCTCATAGAAGCGCGCGACCTTCTCGGTGAGCTCGAGGCGGATGGCCCGCCGATCGAGGCAATCGGGCACTAACCGCAGGTAGCCGCGTCGCTCGAGGCCCAGCGCCACCTGCTTGACGTTCTGCCGCGATGTCCCGTAGCGAAGCGCCGCCTCTGTCAAGGTCGGGCTGTCGTTCGGGAACCAGCGCTCCATGACGGCGAGGAGCAGCCATTGGCGCGCGGTCAGCCCGACCGGCTCCAGTGCCTCGTCGAGCCGCCGCGACAGGTGCTGCACGAGCACCAGCAGGGAGCCGAACACGTCGGGTCGTGGGTCGGTGTAGCGCGGGTCATGCATATAGGTAATGTGTTACGTATCTTCCGAAAGCGCGCCTGCCGAATGGCCCCATATTCCGGAGCCGATGGCCTCACTTGGCCACCAACTATCGCGATTGGCACCGATCGCTCGCGGGAGCGCCGTTGGTGTCTGGCGTGCCTTCTTGAGGACGACTGCGGTCTACGGAACGTCCTGCCATTCGGCGAGCCTCCACGCGCTGAGGAAGCCGGGCAGGCGGGCGATCGCGTTGAGAGCGATGGCCACAGCAGCGACGCGCTTCAGCATGGCAAGGATCTCGTTTCGCGTCGCGCCCACACCCGGGCTGGAGTCAGGCGGGCACCAAGCGGAACACCGGATGCGCCTCGACCGCAAACGACCGCGCCGGGTCACTCGGGTTCACGGTGAAGAACGGGCGGG
>Ga0214472_10003677_pt1 | contig 16220 bp, 12 predicted proteins | sample RVTome_6_FD_207662 | JGI IMG/M metagenome (GOLD analysis project Ga0214472, IMG submission 207662) | Soil microbial communities from uranium-contaminated site in the Upper Colorado River Basin, Wyoming, United States - RVT140D175 | ecosystem: Environmental > Terrestrial > Soil > Contaminated >... | reverse complement strand
TGATTCGGCGCTCTTCAAGCTGGTCGGAGTTGCACTCGACCATCATGATCGCCTCCCGAGTCCCGGCCATGCGCAGGTCCAGACCGTTGGCCTCGGCATCCTGATAAGTCGGGTTGAAGGCGAACTCGCCATGCTCGTCGAACCCAACCCGCAGCGCGCCCACGGGCCCCTCAAACGGAATATCCGAGATGGTCAGCGCGGCGGAAGCGCCCAGAATCGCCAGCACATCGATCGGGGTTTGGCCGTCCGAGGAAAGCGAGTAGATAATCAGCTGGACATCGTTCCGCATATATTTTGGGAACAAGGGTCGCAGCGGGCGGTCGGTCAGTCGGTCGATGAGGATCGCCGACTCCGGCGGGCGACCTTCCCGGCGGAAGAAGGAACCGGGAATCTTGCCTCCGGCGTACATCCGTTCCTCGTAGTCGACAGTGAGCGGAAAGAAGTCGATGCCTTCGCGGGGAGTGCGGCTCATCGTGGCCGTTGCAAGCAGGAGGGTATCCCCCTGCCGCACGGTCACTGCACCGCCGGCTTGCTCGGCGAAGCCGCCGGTGGCGATCGTGATGGTCTGGCCACCCACGACCGCTTCGTACTGTTTTTGACCTAACATTCAGAACCCTCCAGGCCCGAGGCCAGCGAGGGTCAGGCACTGGAGCGTGTCCTTCAAGTCACCTGCCTGAAGGCCAGGCTCCAATTCCCGACCCTGCTTCCGGGCGATTTCCCTATATAAAAAAACGAGCAGATGAACCCCGAAGTCCATCCGCCCGCCGACCGGCCCTATTCACTTACGACGGATGCCCAATCGATCGGTGAGAGCTAGGTAGGCGTCCGAATTCTTGCCTTTCAAATAAGCCAAGTGACGGCGCCGTTGCCCGACCAGCTTCAGTAAGCCACGGCGGGATGAAGCATCCATTGAATGCGCCTTCAGATGCTCGGTGAGATACTCGATTCTGCGGGTCAGGATGGCGACTTGTACCTCCGGCGATCCCGTGTCGCTCGGGTGCCTATGGTACTCGCCGATCACCAGGTCTTTCTCAGCCTTGGTCAGGGTCATGTGAGTGTGATGGTTCGCTTAACGATCGTGTCGTAGAAGACGGGGCATTATACCATCCCGAACCTAGCGAGGCGAAGGGAAGCCCCGCTCCGAGAGCAGGGCCCTCATCCAGGCCGTGCCCGGCACTCCGGCCTCCACTTGCTCAACCAGGAACTGGGCTGTCTCATTCGCCGAACGAGTTGACAGGGCCTTGATCAACAGGCCAAAGGCCCGCTTCGACTCTCCGCGCACCCGCCCTCCGATTCCATCCAAGAGTTGAAACACAGCCGGAAGGTCCTCGAACTCCGCCTCTTGAACCGCAGCCCTCAGTCCGTACAATGCCAAGGGCCGACGGCGGTCGGCGAGCCAGCCTTCGGCCCGTTGCAGGAACTCGCTGGGGTGCGTTCGCCGCCAGCTGGTTAGTCCGACTTCGCCAAGCAGTTGGATCACCCGCGGCGGGACGGCCTCGGTCGCCCAGCTCTCGGCCAGGTCTGCCGCGGAACTGCCTGGGCATGAACCGATCAGACCGGCTGCCAGCGACTTTGCCGCGATGGGGCCAGCCTGCCACAGGGCCGCCGCGGTCCGCGCCACGGCGTCGGGGTCATTCCCCAGTGCCCCGTGCAGGGAATGCAAAATGGCCCGTTGGACCGGGGCCGGAACTGGGGAGTCCTCTAGCGGCAGGCGACGGGTCCGGTCAACGTACTCATCCAGCAGCTTGGCTACGGCTTGAGTCAATTCGGCCGGGTCGGCTGCTACCGCCTGCAGTTGTGCGACCTGTTGCGCCAGCCGGCTGGGGTCAATTACTGGCATGTGGGAACGCCGCGGGCTGCGGCTGAGTCAGTAGGCCCGGGCGAAGATGGCCCGCTCCCGGGCAACCTTGCCGCAGACAATGCAGCGGCCTTCCCCGGCTTGTTGATCCAGCAGAATGACCCGATTGGTGGCTTTGGTGTCCTGCTGGATTCGGATTTCATCCGCCGGATCGCCGCACCACCACACCTCGGCCCAACCGGATTGAACCGCCTCTTTGAAGCCATCGTAGTCATTAGGCAGGTGTGTGTTTTGCCGCTGAAACTCGCGGGCCCGCTCGAGCATCGAACGCTGGATATCGGCCAGCAGTGCGTCCGTGGCCTCCGCCACGCTCCCCTGGCTCACGGACTGCCGGCTGCGTTGGTCGCGTCGGGCGAGGGTGACCGTCCCCTGGCTGACATCTTTCGGGCCGATCTCGACCCGGACCGGAACTCCCCGCATCTCCCAGTCATTGAACTTGAATCCGGGTGTCACTTCCTGGCGATCGTCGATGCGGAGCCGGATCCGGTTGCCTTCCAGCGCCTGACGGGTCGTTTCCACTTGTTCCATGACCAGGCTGCGCTCTTGATCGTTCTTGTAGATCGGCACCAGCACAGCCTGATGAGGCGCCAATCGGGGCGGCATCACCAGTCCCTGGTCGTCTCCGTGGACCATGATGATCGCACCCACAAACCGGGTCGAAAGCCCCCACGAAGTGGTCTGGCAGAACTGCTGGGTGTTCTCTCGATCGAGATACTGAATGGAGAAGGCCCTGGCGAATTTGTCGCCAAGATAATGGGAGGTCCCAGACTGCAGGGCCCGGGTGTCTCCCATCATTGCCTCAATGCTGTACGAAGTCACCGCCCCCGCGAATTTCTCGCTCTCGCTCTTGCGCCCCTTGATCACCGGCACTGCGGCCTCGTTCTCCGCAAAATCGGCATACACGTTCAACATCTGCTCGGTCTCGGCCTGGGCCTCCTCGGCGGTCGCGTGGGCCGTGTGTCCCTCCTGCCAGTAGAACTCGGTCGTGCGCAGAAACAGCTTGGTGCGCAGCTCCCAGCGCACGACACTGTTCCAGACGTTGATCAGCACCGGAAGGTCCCGGTACGACTGGATCCACTTGGCATACATGTGCCCGATGATCGTCTCCGAAGTCGGACGGACGACCAGCGGTTCTTCCAGCTGCTCTCCCCCACCGATAGTGACGACTGCCAACTGCGGAGAAAAGCCCTGCACATGGTCTTTCTCTTTCTGTAGGAAGCTCATTGGGATCAGCAGTGGGAAGGCGGCGTTGACATGCCCGGTCGCCTTGAATCGGCTGTCGAGCGCGGCGGTAATGTTCTCCCAGAGCGTCCATCCGTAGGGTCGCACGACCATGCAGCCCCGCACCGGTGCATAGTCCGCCAGCTCGGCCTTCAGAACCAGCTGGTTGTACCACTCTGAGAAATCCTCTGCCCGGGAGGGCAAACGCGATTCAGCCATCGATCCGCCTCTTCCTGTCTATTGCCTGCGGAGCCCAAGCCGGACCAAGGTCACATCAGCCGGCGGGCCACTGCCTTCGCCAACGGTTCGAACCACAATTCTTCCAGCTGCGCCGACCTGGCCTCTAACAAGGTGCTGGGTGAGATCGCCAGCAGGTCCAGCCACTCCTGAAGAAAGCGCCACATCAGGGCGTGATCCCACAACTCGTCCCAACGCTCATCGGCCCAGCGCTGCCCTGAAATCTTGGCGAGCAATTGTCGGTACTCCTGGGCGATGAGGCCGCGCCCGAGCGGCAAGCCACCGAACCACCACTCACTCTTGAGCACGAAGGCTACGACATCCAGCATCGGGGGTCCAACCCCCGCCATCTGCCAGTCGTAGACGACCTGGGTGTTCTCGCCGATCACGGCGATATTGCCTGGCCAGTAGTCACCATGCAGCAGAGTGGCCGGCTCCTGCCTGAGCGGTGCGACCACCTGGTCCGCATGCAGGATCAGGTGAGCCATAGTGTGCACTCGCTCCGGCCAGCTGGCCAACCGTCCGTGATCGGCAATCCGCTCCAGCGAGTTAGCAGCGGCTGCAACGTGGATTTCGAAATCCGCATCGAGCGGCCGGCTGAGCCAGGGGTAATTTGCCAGGTCTTCCGACAGTCCCCAGAAGCGGTCGTGTAGTTCGGTCAAGGAGTGGACCGCCCTCCGGTAGTCGGCTCGGGTCCATTTCGAGGCCCCCCGCTCCGGTCTCAGCTCCTCGAGCACAATCCAATCACCGGCCTCGGAGGCTGCCACCAGTTTCGGAGAGCGAACCGGGATCTCGGAGGCCAGATAGCGATAGACCCCGACCTCTCGCCGTCCGGCTCCGGCCAATCCGGTGCGGGTGGTTCCGCGGGGTTCCTTGACGACCAGGCGACAAGTTCCCTCGCCGCCTGTCTGGGTGTAGCTGACCAGGGCACCTCGCACCCGGCCAATCGAAGGGCGCATGTGGCTCAAGGTAACCGGCTCGACTCGCTCCACCCACACGGTCGGATCCCCTAGGTAGCGCCGAAGACCGGCGGCCAGGTCGGCCCGGCTGAATGGCCAGGGCCACTGTTCCGTCGCCTCCACTTCCGATTGAGCTCCGCCCGATGAATCGACTTGTGACAAATCTAATCCTGCTCCGAGAAAGAAAACGGCTTCCCTGCACTCTGGGAAGCCGTGGGGAGTCCCCTCGGGCCTCCGGCTACGCTTGCTCTACCAGCACCCCTGAGGCGGCCTGAACGCTTTGCAACCGATCCAGCCGCTCCCAGGGCAGATCCAGATCGTCTCGTCCAAAGTGTCCATAGGAGGCGGTTGGCTGGAAGATTGGGCGGCGCAATCCCAGGTCGCGGATGATGGCGCCAGGTCTCAGATCGAAATACTCCTGGATGATCTCGACGATCTTCGCGTCGTCCACCTGCCCGGTGCCGAACGTCTCGACATTGATCGAGAGCGGATGAGCAATTCCGATGGCGTAAGCAATCTGGATCTCGCAGCGGTCGGCCAGCCCGGCGGCGACGATGTGTTTGGCCACCCAGCGGGCGGCGTAGGCCCCCGACCGATCCACCTTGGTGGCGTCCTTCCCGCTGAAGCAGCCCCCTCCGTGGCGCCCCATGCCCCCATAGGAATCTACGATGATCTTGCGCCCTGTGAGCCCGGAATCGCCTTGCGGGCCGCCGGTGACGAAGCGTCCGGTCGGATTGACGTACACCTTCATCTCCCGGTCGACCATTCCCTCCGGCAGTACCTTCAGGATTACGTGCTCCTTGATGGCGGCTTCAAGTTTAGGCCCCTCCATCTCCGGAGCGTGCTGAGTGCTGATCAGGACTGTGTCCACTCGAACCGGCCGACCATATTCGTACTGGATCGTGACCTGGGACTTGCCGTCGGGCCGCACCCAGGGCAGCTCGCCACTGCGCCGGACCTCCGCCAATCGGCGGGTCAGCCGGTGGGCCAGGTCAATTGGCATTGGCATGAAAGTGTCGGTCTCCGTGCACGCGTATCCGAACATCATCCCCTGGTCGCCCGCACCGATGGTCTCGACCTCCTCATCGGTGACTTCCCCAGTGCGCGATTCGAGGGCTCGGTTCACCCCCTGCGCGATGTCCGAGCTCTGCTTGCCGATGGCGACCAGCACGCCGCAAGTACGACCGTCCAGGCCCTTGTTGCTGTCGTCGTAGCCGATGTCCAGGATCACTTTCCGGGCAAGTTCGTCAAAGTTGATGTGGCCTAAAGTAGTGATCTCGCCCAGGAATATCACGAACCCAGTCTTGGCGGCCACCTCGCAGGACACCCGGGAGATAGGGTCCTGGGCCAGGCAGGCATCGAGCACCGCGTCGGAGAGCTGATCGCACAGCTTATCCGGATGGCCCTCGGTCACCGACTCCGAAGTAAACATCAGCCTCGGCGAGGCCATGAAGCTAGTTGTCATCTGGACTTCTCCGATTCAAGGAAATCCCCTTCCGCGCGGGAAGGGGCGAGGGGCAAAGTTTTCCGCTGGATAATTTCGGGATCATACCACAGCCTGGGTCAGGCCGCGGCCCATTTCGTGCACCTGGGGGCAGAACGAAGGTGACCGAAGCTGGGAAGGGCCGGAGCAGAATGCGGGGCGCAGCTGCACTGATGCTGTGCTTCCTGCTGTTCGCCCCGATCCAGTCCGGCAGCCCGGATCGGTACCCGGGAGCCGCAGGGTCGGGCGATCGAGCCATTGAGCCGCAGCTCGACGATGAGTTCGATAGGGGAGCCGGCGGCCAGGAAGTGCGGACCGGCCTGTTTTCCCTCGAAGCGCTGACCGAGCTCGCCGGTCTGCGGCTGCTGCCCAGCGAGGTAGAGGCAGAAAATGCCTGGCTTCCGGCGGGGGTGATCGCCGGCCGGATCTGGAATGGGCCGGCCTACCGGCTCGAGGCCGAAGCGGGTCTTATTTCCGACGGTCAGTTTGTTTGGGGGCCGAACGTCGGGCCATTCAATATCGGGGCCTTCTTGCGGAATCGAAAGTCCCCGCTGGCCCCCTACGCCGCCGATCTCGAGTTGTGGGCCAGCTACTCCAGTGTCAATCCAAAGGTATTGCTGACAGTGCTCGAAATTCGGGATGGTTGGGTGACCAGCCTCCCGGCAGATACTCCGGCCCTGGAGGTCAGCCAACGGATCGAATCGACCGCAATGCAGTTGGCGGCAACCTTCTACGAACACCTGCATACCTGGGGAGCCCGCAGACCTTCCCTCTCGATTGCACCGGCCGGCGGGCCCGCCATCTGGTACGCCGACGGGTCAGTTGCAATTCTGGATGCCTCCACATCTTCCGGGACCGCCGCGGTGGCCGCCGTGCTGGCCGCCGACACGTACCCTGAAGGTTTCTCAGTTCAGGGCGCCGCTCAGCCAACCTCCTTCCGACTTGTGTTTGGAGCCCTCTTCCCAGGGACCGATCTGCTGAGCGAGGCCAACCAGATCAACCCGCTCAGTGCCCCACCAGCCAGCTTGCTTCAACTCCCCTTCCCGCTTGGTGCCACCTGGACCGCCAGCGGGCCGCACAGCTGGAACGGAGGTAATTACCCACCCCCGTTCAGTTCGCTTGACTTCTTCACCGGAGGGGGTACTTGCGGCGCGCCGCCTAATCTGTACGTAGTTGCTGCGGCATCGGGTTCGGTATACCGTCCGTTCGGCTACAGCTGCTGGCTGGAGATTGACCATGGAGCCGGTTGGGTGACCAGCTACTATCACCTGCGGAACCTCTACAGCGGCGCTCCGCTCGGGCGAGCGGCCAAAGTCGGAACCATTGCCTGCGAGTTGTGCGCCGGCGGATTCTCCACCGGCCCGCACGTTCATTTCACTCTCAAATTCAACGGAGCCTATGCCAGCCTGGAAGGGGTGAGGCTCTCCGGGTGGACGGTGCACGCGGGGGCGGTGCCCTATACCAGCGGCTCTTTCGAGCGGGACGGGTCGTCGCTGGCCGCCTACAGCTCCATCAACAACGATTACCAGTCCTACTACTTCCCGGGCTTCAGCTCACTTCGTTTCTACGGGTTTGGGGTCGGAGATGTGGATCGGCTGAAGATTCGTCTGGAAGACCTTTCGCTCGGGCCCCCGATTGACGTCGGAGCCCAGGACTTCACCCTGGAATGGTGGATGAAGGTGGTGCCCGGCGAGAACACGGCTCAGGCCGCAGACTGTGCTTCGGGATCGGCCTGGCGGACCGGCAACATCCTGCTCGACCGAGACCGAGGCGGGCAAGACCGGGACTACGGTGTTTCGCTGGCCGGCGGCCGGCTGGTCTTCGGCGTTGCGGGTAACGGGAGCGGCGAGCTGAGCCTGTGCGGTTCCCGACCCGTTGACGATGGCGCCTGGCATCACATCGCCGTTCAACGGCGCTCCTCAGATGGATGGCTCTGGCTATTCGTGGACGGTCAACTGGACGGGCAGACCGACGGGCCGGATGGCGACATCTCGTATCCCAATGGCTCACCTCTGCTCGAGGTGTGCGACGGTCCGTGCACCAACGATGTCTTCCTGGTCGTCGGCGCCGAAAAGCACGGGGCAAATGCTGACCTTCTCTCCTACCGCGGCTGGGTGGACGAATTCCGGATCTCCAGGATCCTGCGCTATGCTGCGAGCTTCACGCCGCCGACTCAATCGTTTCTAACCGACCCCAACACGCTAGCCTTGTTCCACTTCGACGATGCCCCCGGGACTGCTGCCTACGACACGTCTGGCGCCCCTGGTGGACCGAGCAACGGGACGCTGAAGATCGGTGGGTCTCCGGCGGGACCAGCTTGGTCGATCGAGGTTCCGTTTGCTCTCCCCATCCCGACTCCGACCCGCACTCCTACCCTGCATCCGAGCGTCAGCCCAACGGTGACCCCGAGCGCGACTCTGACCCCGGTCCCAACGAGCACCCCGACGCCGAGCCCGACCCCAATTTCATCTCCGACTGCGCCGGCGACCGCTACCAACACCGCCTCACCCACCCCGACCGCCACCCCGAACCCGTCGGCTACTCCAACTCCGGCGAACCTGCCGGCCGACCTCAATCAAGACGGCCGGGTAGACGTGATTGATGCCCAGCTGTGCGTCAATGTGTTCTTGGGCTCCGAGACCCGGCCGGAGTTCGTTGCCCGGGCCGATGTGAATGGCGATGCCAGGGTTGATGTGCTCGACGTCCAATTAGTGGTGAACGCCTTCCTCTCCGGCTAGCGGCCTCCCAGCCTTCGAACCTTGCGGGTTGTCTTTCTCGGCGTTACGCTGGTCCGCGCTGCGCGTATGGCGATTCGAGTTGGAGTTGACATCGGGGGCACCTTCACCGACTTCGTCGTATACGACGGAGCCGTCGGGACCCTCGAATCCTTCAAGCGGCTGTCGACCCCCCATGCTCCTGAGTTGGCAGTTCTCGAAGGGTTGTCAGGACTGACCCTCGACTCGGACTCGGTGGTCGTCCATGGCTCGACCGTGGCGACCAACGCGGTGTTGGAGCGTAAGGGAGCCCGCACAGCCTTCGTGACCACCGAGGGCTTCCGCGATTTGCTGACAATCAGCCGTCAGAACCGCGAATCGCTGTATGACTTCATGGCCGACCGGCCGGAGCCCTTGGTTCCGCAGGCGGGCTGCTTCGAGGTCGCCGAGCGGGTCGGTCACCGCGGACAAGTCCTGCTCCCGTTCCAGCCTGGGAGAATCTCGGAGCTGCTCGCCTCACTGCAGAAATACGGAGCCGAGTCGGTCGCGCTCTGCTTGCTGTTCTCCTTCCTTCGTCCCGACCACGAGCAGCAGATCGCGGACGCCCTGCGGGAGGCCGGCCTTCCGGTCTCGGTGTCCAGCGAACTGCTGCCGGAATTTCGGGAGGTCGAGCGCGCTAGCACCACAACCCTCAATGCCTATGTGATGCCTGCGATGGACCGTTACCTGGAAAGACTGGAGGCCGGGCTGGGTGCGACCCGATTGCAGGTGATGCAGTCCAATGGTGGACGGTTGAGCGCCCCCCAGGCCCGGGAACAACCGGTCCGGGCTATCCTGTCGGGACCGGCCGGCGGGGTCATTGGTGCGCTGTCGATGGCGGGCCGGGCGGGGTTCCAGCGGGTCATCACGTTTGACATGGGAGGAACCTCGACCGACGTCTCGCTTGCGACGGCCGGACCGCCGCTCAGCTCTGATGGGCGGATTGGCGGATTGCCGCTGCGCCTGCCCATGATGGACATCCATACGGTTGGCTCGGGCGGTGGCTCGATGGCCCGGGTCGACCGAGGTGGCAGCCTGCGGGTCGGGCCGCAGAGCGCCGGCGCCAGTCCCGGGCCGGCCTGCTACGGATTGGGTGGTACTGACCCAACCGTCAGCGACGCCAACCTGGTGCTCGGCCGGATGATGGCGGACCGCTTCCTTGGGGGCCGGTTGCAGCTCGACCTTGCCGCTGCCCACCGAGTCATCGATCGACTGGGGGCTGAGCTCGGCCTCCCGCCGGGTCCGGACCGGGCAATTCAGTCCGCCGGCGCAGTCGTGGGGGTGGTCAATGCCCACATGGCGCGGGCGATCCGGCTGGTTTCGGTCGAGCGCGGGCACGATCCGCGGGAGTTCGTGCTGGTCAGCTTTGGGGGCGCCGGCGGGCTGCACGCCTGCGAGCTTGCCCGCAGCTCAGGGATCCGGACGGTTTTGATCCCGCAGCAAGCTTCCACCCTCTCCGCCCTCGGGATGCTGGTCGCCGATCCTACCCGGGATTTTGTCCAGACGGCGATGCTGTCCGGCGAGACCAACTCGGCCGATATGGCAGGGCAATTCAGCGCGCTGGAGGCGGAAGGGAGGCGAATCCTTGAAGCGGAAGGCGTGCCCACGGAGCTTGTGGAGATTGTGCGCGAGCTCGACCTCCGCTACCGGGGTCAATCCTACGAGCTGACCGTGCCCCTAAGCGACGACTTCCGGGTCGAGTTCGACCGGGTCCATCAGCAGGCATACGGATACGGTGATCGTGCCCTTCCGATCGAGATCGTCAACCTGCGACTGCGTGCGATCGGTCAATTGGACAAGCCGCAGCTCGTCGAGGATGCCCTGAGTCCGGCTGACCCGGCAGCGGCCTTTCTCGGTGAGAGGCAGATCTACTTAGGCGGTGCTGAGCCGGCCCGCGGCGAGGTCTCGACCTTCAACGGGGCGGCGCTCCGCCCCGGTAACCAAGTCACCGGGCCGGCGCTTATCGTCTATCCCGACACCACCATCCTGCTCCCGCTGGGGGACCGGGCGATGATCGACGGGGATCGCAATCTGATCGTGGAGGTCCGGCCAGAATGATCGAAGCGGCCGAGCTCGAGATCTTCAAGGGGCTGCTTACCTCTATTCCCGAGGAGATGGGGATCGGGCTCCGGCGGAGCGCGTTCTCGCCCAACATCAAGGAGCGGCTCGATTTTTCGTGTGCCCTGTTCGATGCCCGGGCCCGGATGATCGCCCAGGCCGCCCACATCCCGGTGCATCTGGGCTCGATGCCGCTTTCGGTTCAGGCCTGCGTCGAGGCATTGGATCTGCATCCCGGGGATGAGGCCATTGTGAACGACCCATATCATGGCGGAACCCATCTACCGGACATTACGCTGGTCTCCCCGCTGTTCTTCGTCGGAGATGAGCGGCCGTTCGCCTTCGTCGCCAATCGAGCCCATCACGCCGACGTTGGGGGAATCTCCCCGGGCTCGATGCCCATTGCAACCGAGCTGAGCCAGGAAGGGATTGTGATTCCACCCTCCAAGCTGCTGGTCGGCGGCGAGTTGAATCGAGGCATCTGGGATCGAATCATGGCAGAGGTCCGAACGCCCGATGAGCGGGCGGGCGACCTACGGGCCCAGCTTGCGGCCAATACGATCGGCGCTGCCCGCCTGCTCGAGTTGGTCGGGAAGTATGGGCTGGAACGAATCGAGCGTGCCTCGGAGGCCTTGCTCGCCTACTCGGAACGGGTGACCCGTGAGCTGCTGAAGGAGATCCCCGATGGGACCTATCGTTTCAGCGACCGGCTGGATGACGACGGTGTCGACCCGACCCCGGTCGAGATCCGGGTCGCGGTAACCGTTTCCGGGGACCGAGCCTTGGTGGATTTCACCGGCAGTTCTCCTCAGCGGCGAGGCGGTATCAACGCGGTGTATGCGGTGACGCTCTCTGCCGTCTACTACGTGTTTCGCTGCTTGCTGGACCTGGACGTCCCCAGCAACAGCGGCTGCCTGGCTCCGATCACAGTCGTCGCGCCGGCAGGCAGCCTGGTCAACGCCCGGCCGCCGGCCGCAGTGGCGGGCGGCAACGTCGAGACTTCCCAGCGGATCGTCGACGTGCTGCTGGGGGCCCTCTCCCAAGCCTGCCCGGACCGAGTGCCGGCCGCCAGCCAGGGGACGATGAACAACCTCACCATTGGCGGCTGGGATCCGGAGCGCGGCCAGCCGTTTGTCTACTACGAGACGATCGCGGGCGGCATGGGTGCCCGGCCAGGCAAGGACGGCGCGAGCGCCATCCACACCCACATGACCAACACCCTGAATACTCCGATTGAGGCGCTGGAGTTCGCCTACCCGCTGCGGGTGCGCCGCTATGCGATCCGCCCGGGCAGCGGCGGCGCGGGGCGGTACCGAGGCGGAGATGGGCTGGTTCGGGAGCTCGAGCTGCTGTCCGATTCGGAAGTCACGATCCTCTCCGACCGGCGCCGATTCGGGCCGTATGGGCTGGCAGGCGGTGAGCCCGGCGAGCCCGGAGCCAACTGGCTGGTTACCGACGAGGGCGCGGAATCACTCCCTGGCAAAGTCAACCTACAAGTCCAGAATGGCGAGCGGGTCCGGATCGAAACCCCGGGTGGAGGAGGCCACGGGCCGAATGCTCCGGCAACCAATTCTACTTAGTCCGGGGCGAGCCCGGGGTCCATCGAGGCCTCAGAGCGCGAGGAGTTGCTGGACAGCCAGACCGAGGGCTGTCGCCATTCCCATAGAAGTCAGCGAACCGATCAGAAAGTACTCGGCGAAGGCCGGGTCTTTGAACTGTGGGAAGCGGGCCGCGGATTTCGCGGCCACCACGAAGCCAACGGTCGTGAGCCCGCCCCCTCCGAGAATCAACAGATAGATCAGCAGACGTTCGAGGAGCCCAATGATCTCGCCTGCGCCGAGGTTCTCGGTCGCTCCGTCAACGACTTGCCGGGGGCGTGCAACGGCGACCAAACTGACCGTGACCAGGGTGGCCCAGGTCCATAGTAGACAGAACGCGAGCAAGGTGAAAAGAATCCGGATCGCGAGAGTGTGTTCGCCGATGGGTACCCACTGACGATTGACGAGCAGAGGAACCGAGGCGGGCATGGATGCGAGCGGAGCGACCAGGAGCGGTAGAAAGTGAGTTCGGACTCGAGCGTGTGGGATCTTCCGCGCCAGATCGTTGCGGATCGCGCGACGCAACCCGAGCGCTCCCCCCTCCCCAAGGACGATCGACCCGGCCAGCCCGGCGATATCTAGCGGTTCGAAGCGTAACCCAAGCGCCCACCAGCCCACCGTCCAGATGGCCAGGCGGGCAAGTGACCGTCCCCATGGTCGGGGCGCGACCAGCCAGCGCAGCGCAGCCTTGCGCGGCCGGAATCCATACTCCGTAACGATGAGCGCGAGCAGTGAGAGGCCGACCAGTTCCATGCTTCTTCAACAACTCTGTGGACTAGGTTACTTGCTGCTGGACCCAAGCCAGTGCCTGCTGCCAGTTGCGAGTCGCCTGTTCGATTTCCTTCCAGCTTGCCGCCCCCAGGTGCTGGGTTACCGCGGGTGGGCTGATCGAAAGCCGGGAGGCGATCTTCTTACCCTCCATGCCGCTCATGGCCAGGTCGATCACTTGGCGTTGCCTTAGCGTCCACCGGCCCCGCAGGGCACCGTAGAGCAGAGCGTAAATCGAGAACGGCTCCTGCAGCTCTCCCGCCTCGACCTCGACCGGAGTTCCCCGTTTTGACGCCCGCTTCAGGGCGCTTCTTGCGAAGTGAAAACACGGACCGTCCATCCCCAACGCCTCCGGTCGGAGCGGCGTACTGATCCGACCGACTCCGATGCCGAATCGCAACTCGACGGGGTGGATTGCACTTCGGAATGATGCCATGATCGCAACGATCTGTTCTTCACTGGCCAGCAGTCCTTGGAATTCGTCCCCCACCGTGAGGACGAATCTTGATCTAATGGTCTGGGCGAGACTCTTGTTGATCGACGTGATGGCCCGGATTAGCCGCTTCTGGACCGCGCCGCGGTCGGTGATTGTTCTCGACCCCACGATGTCGGCGATTACCGCGAAATAGATGCTTTTCGCCATTCCGGTTCCAAAAGCATTTCAGCTTAATTCAGGTCCGATTAAGTTTATTAGCTTAATTCTCTACAAATTAAGTTCCTTAGCTTAATACTACCACTGGTCTGAGACCGCGATCGCGCGCACGTCAGGGGTCTCCTCCAAGATCGGGCGCCACTCCAGGCCGTCGAAGTCGGCAAATATCACTTCTCCGTTCGAGAGGCCGGCCAACAAGCCCCCATCGACCTGGGTGAAGCGCTCAACCATATGGCGCCGCCACGGGACTTTCAGACCCGTCGAGGCCGCTTCCCAGCTGAGGCCGCCATCCCGGCTTTGCTCGATCCGGCCGTTCGCGTCCACGTTGTCCGCTGGGCCCAGGATGAGATGGTCCGGGTCGGCCGGGTCCACCCAGACCGCCCGGCAGTAACACTCGTACCGTAGCTCCCAACTCTTGCCCCCGTCCCGGCTGAGGTAAAAACCGCCGCCGGTCGGAGCATAGACAAAGTCCGCCGAGGCCGGATGGCTGAGGATCGAGTGCACGTCGGGATGGACATGCTGCGCGGGCGGTTCCTCGAACTTGGCCTTCCCCTCGCTCCCCTCGGTGAGTTTCCAGGTGCGACCGGCGTCGTCCGAGCGCAGCGCACCCCCGACTTCGGCCGCTGCGTAGGCTCGCTGCCCATGGATGGCCAGCCCGCGGATGCATCCGGACTCCGGCGAATAGGGTAGGAACCAGCGCCCGGCCTTGCGCAAGACAGCGATTTCCGGACAGTTTGTCCAGCTGGCACCGTAGTCCTCGCTGCGGAAAATGGCCGCCGGCTCCGTCCCGAGCAGCACCAACCCGGGAACCTCGGGATGCAGCGCAATCCAGCGGGTATGCCGGACCGACAGACCCTCATCGGCGGCCTGCCAGGTCGCTCCACGATCGAGAGATCGCATGACCCCCTCAGCTCCTCCGACAATCACAGCCGCGTTGGAGACGTCGATGCAGGTGAGCTTCGACCCTGCGAGGGCCCGTCCGATTTGCGTCCACCCCTCTCCGTCCCGCCGGAACCAAGAGAGGCCATCGCCCGAAGCCACCCACAATTGATCTTTCACCGTACTGCCTCCGGATCCATGGTTCAGTCTGCGATCCAAATTATCTCACGGGGCCCAATGACAGAACTTAACTGGCGAGCCGAAGCGCGGCTTGTTATGATCTCTCGCGCTACCGAGGAGGTCGATCGATGCCAGTCCATCCGACGAAGATCAAGATTAGCGAGGCCGAGCACTCGGAGCGCTGCAGCCGGCTCCACGAACAGCTCAAGGCCCAAAAGCAGAGTGGGGTCGTGCTTTTCGATCGTGATTACATTCTGTACTACGCCGGTTTCGCCTTTGTGCCCACCGAGCGGCCGATGGCTTTCGTGATGAATGCAAAAGGCGAGCGCCGGCTGTTCGTCCCGCGGCTTGAGCTGGAACACGCCCAGGCCAATGCAGTCGTCGGCGGCGTGGATCACTATCCCGAGTATCCGGATGACCCCCATCCGATGCAGGTCTTCAAGACTACCCTTGACAGCCTGGACATCTCCGGCAACTTCGCCGCCGACCAGGACGGATATCCCTGGATCTTCGGCTACCGGGGACCCAGCCTCACTGAGCTGACCGGCGGAACCATCCACCGGATCCGGGCCTTTGTAGAAGACCAGATGATGATCAAGTCCGAGGCCGAGCTCAACCTGATCCGGGAGAGTGTCCGCTGGGGCAACCTCGCCCACATGCTTCTGCAGCGCTACACGGTTCCCGGCGCGACTGAGACCGAGGTCAGCCGCCAGGCGAGCGAAGAGGCGACCCTGGCGATGCTGGATGCGATTGGGCCGATCTACCGGGCCAACGATCCATTTGTCAGCGGGGCAGACGCCGGATATCGCGGCCAGATCGGTCGCAACGCTGCCATCCCACACTCGTTGGCCGCCAACTTGACCTTTCTGCCGGGGGACGTGCTGGTGACCGGCGCGGGCGCGCCGGTCTGGGGCTACAACTCCGAACTCGAGCGGACCATGATCCTCGGCGAGCCCAGCGATGAGCAGCGCCGGTTCTTCAATCACATGGTCGGCCTTCAAGACACTGCCTTCGAAACGCTGCGGCCGGGCGCCAAGTGCTCCGACGTGGACCGGGCGGTACGCGCCTACTTCAAAAAACATCAGTTGGAGCCCTATTGGAAGCATCACTCCGGCCACGCGATCGGGATCCGTTATCACGAAGGCCCGTTTCTGGATTCTGGCGACCACACCGAGCTGAAACCCGGGATGGTGTTCACGGTGGAACCCGGCCTGTATGTGCCGGAATTGGGTGGGTTCCGTCACTCGGACACCGTCGTGCTGGTCGAAGACGGAATCGAAATGCTGACCTACTATCCACGGGAGCTGGAAGCCCTGACCCTGCCGGCGTAAGCCATGCATGAGCTGGCACGGCGCAAGCGGGCAAGGGTCATGCTGAGCCGCCCTCTAAATCACCATGCGTAAGGCCTGGGTCTATATACTCCTATGCTCTGACGGATCCTATTACACGGGACACACTACCGATTTGCCTGTACGGATGGGACAGCATCAGGCGGGAAATGGAAGCCGCTACACCCGAGCTCGCCTCCCGGTGAAACTCGTATTCTCACAAGAATTCCCTGACGCTCATGAAGC